>JGI11705J14877_10001969_pt1 | contig 11377 bp, 13 predicted proteins | sample Etolaghawater15m_FD_14877 | JGI IMG/M metagenome (IMG submission 14877) | reverse complement strand
GAATTATGAATTATGAATTATGAATTATGAATTATGAATTATGAAACGAAACGAATTCTCTGTTACCGGTGGCCCTTGGCCAGGGGCCCGTCATGCTGAGGTCGTCGAAGACGAGTCTCGAAGCATAGACCGAAAGCTAGCCCTTCTCAACCTCATAATTCACCGAGACCATCCAGTCAGAAAAACCGGGTTCGATGATCTTGATTCGCTGAACCAGCTCCTGGCGGAAAATGGTTTCAATGGGCAGACCGCGCCCCGGCCAGATCCTGAACTTGATACGATAGATGGTCTTTTCGGCTGAGACCTTTAGCAGTCCAACTTTGGAAAGTGGTTTAACCTGGACGCCAGGCAATTGCTCCGCAAATGAATTTGTGGTCTTCTCGATGATCTCCAACATCTGGCTCTTTGTATCTTCAGACGAAGCAAGTGTTACATCTACCAGACAGCGGACATACCCGCGGGGGTAGCTTACCACATTCATAATGCTGCGGTTGGGGATGAAAACCTCAGCGCCCATGGCATTCTCCAGAATCGTGAAGCGCATGCCGATGGAGCGGACGATCCCGGTCTGGCCTCCTATCTCAACCATATTGCCCACATCGATAAGGTCGGTGAGAACCAGGGTTAAGCCGGTAACAACGTCCTGGACCAGCCCTTGAAATCCGAAAGCGATGGCCAGACCCACCACGGAGGCACTAGCCAGATAGGCCGTGAGCGAGACGCCCATTTCCCGCAGGATGAGTCCGAAGGCCCCAAAATAGAGTCCAAAAATAATAAAACTATTGGCCAGGCTGGCCAGGGATTTGAGTTTGGAGTTACCCGTGTTGATTCCGACAAGGCGGCTACCGATGAATTTCACCAGCATCACCAGACCATGGGAGCCCAGGGAGAGAAACAGGATGACCAGTACACGGCCGGTGGTGCTGTTAATTTCTCGGATCGTATCTAAAACATGCATGTTCTATCACCTTCCCAGAGATCAAATCCGGGCGTCAGATTGTAACCCGGAGGGGACCCGTTGCGGGTCTATTGATGGCTGTGCGCCAGTGCAGATTCCGTTTTACATCCTACGATAGCCGGTGCTTCCTGAATAAGATCGTTATCCTCCAGCGCGGCCACCATGAACAGGGCGAAATCAATCCGGCGGGTCATGTTGCTCTTAAGAATGGGGTCTCCGACATGATGACTCCAGACCGGCAGGCCCTGGCTTTCACCCTCTTCCAGGTCGCTCCCCCGAACGACGGTCCATTTGGTATCACTTGCAAAAATGCGTCGACAGGCTTCCACCTGATCGTCGATTTCAACCGCACGGAACAGTTTCCCGAACCAGCCGGCTACAGCAACCATCAATTTGAAGCTCCGGGAATAGAGATCCCTGTTATCCCGGGTGATATGCCATCCACAGGAAAAGACCAAGCGGGCGTCAGGTTGGGCATAATCTAGGACCGCCTGGGCTGTTCCAGAGGAATATTGCTGAACCCCCCAGGGTACCAGAACTGTGAGGACACCCTGGCAGCCGTCAACTGCTTTTTTGATCAACGCCCGGTCATTCGTGGGTCCTGTGAGGATGGTCATGCGATCTTTATACGCATCCAGCTTGGCCACACTCTTTTCGCGACACACCCCAACCACTTCGTAACCTCGGTCCAGAGCGTGTTGTACCATATATTTTCCCAGCTTGCCAGAAGCACCAACGATGCAGACTTTCATGTTTATCCTTTTCTAAGCCCCCCGTTTTCTACAAGATACCCAGAAAAAGAGGCAATGCTCTTTTTGTATTGAAGTTCAATTCAGGATGGTTTCGAGAATACAGTGCAGTTGAAGAGCCGCCGTCCAGATTCATGACGTCAAGGGTCTTGCCTGAAAAGACATCCAGGGAGAGCAGGTGGTCACCTAAGTCATCCAGTCTGCAAGGCTCGCGGGAAATGATGAAATAGATCATACCGTCTTCTCGGGTGGTCGCCATGAGGGTGCGCAAATGGGACCCCAAACCGTTGATTGAAGCCTGAATGGAGGTCGTGTCCAATTGGCTGTGGTGGATGACCAGAGGACCGGTCTGAAATTCAAGGGTTCTGGTCTGGGTCATGCTGGTATCCCAAAGTCCCAGGTCCGGGAAGTCGAGATAGGTCAGGCTGGTATCCAGAACTGCCACGTGTGAGAGCTGGCGGTCTGGCTTCAAAGGGGTGTGCTGAACGCCGAAAACGGAAAGCCATCCGGCATGGACGCGGGATCCCTCGAAATAGGAACCGTTGATGATGTAGCGGTATGGGGTCTTTCCAGCGGCTTCCTCCAGAGTGAGAGGATTCGTAGGCTCATAAAGGAGTTGAAAATTGCCGGTGAACCCAATCAGGGTCATCCCGAAAGCTGCAGTGCTCAGCATCAGGATATCACCATCCATGGTGCGCACATTTTCCACGGGAGCGCCAGGCATGTTAAGGACTCCAAGGGAAGAACATCCTGAAAAACTGAAAACAAGCAGACCGATAATCAGGGCGCTTGTATATCCGCTGCTACGTGTCACGTTGGGTTGGGTTGGCATCTGTCCCCCTCTTTTATTGTGATGTTGATCTATAGTAAACTCGAATTCCATTAAATGCGATCAAGGCCCAGAAAAAATTGAGAATGAAGGGGCCATAGACATTAAAATAATAAGTGTTGATACAAATGAGTATCGCCCCAAACAGGTTGGTCAGATGATAGGCCGGTGTTGCCGAGGACCAGCGTTTTGTATTGTTGTAGAAGTAGGCAAGGAGGAGTAGAGCAGCGCCAACGATCCCTACGGTTTGCATGAGCATATCCATACTATAACATCCGATCAATCAATACGTTGATAGGGGCGGATTGCAGTCCGCCCTACCAGCCACCACCAAAGATATCAGTTTACTGGAAGCCATTTCGTCAAAAGACAGCTTATTTGCCCTTCCCGCGCATGGTGGGATCCAGGGCGTCACGCAGTCCTTCACCGAACAGATTGAAGCCAATGACCATGACAGCCACAGCGAGTCCCGGGAAGACCGAGATCCACCACTCACCCCGGAGGTGCATGCGCCCAAAAGCGATCATGGAACCCCAGCTGGGTTCAGGTGGTTGGGCTCCCAGTCCAATGAAGGAAAGGGATGCTTCGGCCATGACTGCTCCGGCAATGCTCATGGTAAAGGCCACGATCACAGGTGCCAAGCTGTTGGGTAAAACATGCCGCCAGATGATCCTGGCTTTTGAATATCCAAGGGATGTAGCTGCTGTGACATATTCCTGTTCGGCAATGGTCAGAACCTGTGAGCGCATGATTCGGGCCATCCCGGGCCAACTTACCAGACCAATGGCCAGCATGGCCACTTCAATACTGGGTCGGGGAACGGCAGCGGTGATCCCGATCATGAATAACAAGGCCGGAAACCCGAACATGACATCGGTGAAGCGCATGATGATGGTCTCCGTCCAGCCTCTGAAAAAGCCGGCCATGAGCCCCAGGAAAGCCCCAATGAGAAGCGAGATGGAACTGGCGATGATGCCAACCTTGAGAGAGATCCGAGCGCCAAAAATGATCCTGGAAAGGACATCCCGTCCTTCCTCGTCAGTACCCAGCCAGTGTTGCATTGATGGTGGCTGGAGACTGATATCCAGCTCAGCATCATAGGGATCATAAGGCGCAACCCAGGGGGCAAAGATGCCCACGAAGACCAGCAGAATGACCAGAAAGAGACCAAAGAGGGCAACCTTGTTGCGCCTGATCTGGCGAATGGTCTCGGATGTGATACTACCGCGCATACGCAATCCAGAGATCCCGGTTGTCCGAGTGTATGGCCGCAACATGTTGCGGCCATACATGGTATTGATGCATCATCTTTTTTCCTTCCCCAGGCGGATGCGCGGATCAATGACCCCATATAGGATATCCACCACAAAATTTGCCGTGACAAAGATCAGGGCAGTGACCAGAACCACCCCCTGGATCACAGGAAAGTCACGCTTAAGAATAGCGTTTAATGCCAGGCGACCGATCCCCGGCCAGTTGAAGATGGATTCAGTTAAGACGGCGCCGGACAAATAGGAGCCGAAATCTACGCCGATAATGGTGATCACGGGAATAAGGGTGTTTTTCAAGGCGTGTTTTACCACCACAATAAAGTTTGAGAGGCCCTTGGCTTTCGCGGTGCGGACATAATCCTGCGACAGGACTTCCAGCATATTAGCGCGGGTCACTCTTGCCAGGAAAGCAGCAGATCGGGTTCCCAGGGTAATGGCAGGGAGGATCAGGAAAGGCAGACATCCATAGCCGGTGAGATAGGGCCATCCCACGGCACGGGCACCGATCACAAGCAGTAAACCCACCCAGAAAACCGGGGCTGATACTCCGAGAAGGGCAACCCCCATTGTGGTGCGATCCAGCCAGGAATGGGGTTTGATGGCCGAGATGACGCCCACGGATATCCCCAGTAAAATGGAAACCACCATAGCGCCCACAGCCAGGAGCATGGTGGCAGGGAAACGCTCCATGATCATTTCAGTTACCGGTTTTTGTGAAATAAAGGAGACGCCAAGATCGCCATGCAACAGGCCCCATAGATAATGGCCAAATTGTTTTATCAAGGGATCGTTCAGATGAAACTGTTCTCGAAGACGTTCCAGAGTGGCTTCGTCATAACGCTCGCCTACCATGGAAAGCACCGGGTCCCCAGGCACGATATACATGAGGATGAAAGTAAGCAATATGATGCCCAGAATGACGGGCACAAGCTGTACGAAGCGATTGAGAATGTACTGGAGCATTTGATGTAGTATAAGACTGACCAAGTTTCGTGGAAGCAGAAACTGGATACATTTTGTCGAAAGTCGAAAGTCTATATTGGTAGTTCTGATGCCAGAGGGGGGAGTCGTCTTTTATCTCTGATCTCAAAAAAATGTTACTCCCCAACTCCCCAAGGCCCCAACGTTTTTCCCTTCCTCCTTGTGACTTATTCCTTAATCTCTGCCCATGGATAATCTGGATCAAGCCTTTCTCATTAAACTGGCTATGAGCTTTGTGGTTGGCTCTATTTGGATCACCTCTGTCACGGTTATCGCTGAACGATTCGGTTCAAAGATCGGCGGCTTTATCGGCGGGCTCCCCAGTACCATTGTAGTGGCTCTGCTGTTCATTGGCATTACCCAATCGACAGCGGCGGCATCCCAGGCGGCTGTCATGATCCCCATGGTCATGGGCATCAATGGGTTTTTCATTATTATCTATCTGGCAATGATTCACAAAGGGCTGATCAAAACCATTCTTACTGCGCTGGCATCCTGGTTTGTGGTGATCTATGGCGTTGTTCAAGTTGGGATCAAAGATTTTCCAGCATCCATCATGATCTGGTTGTCGGCTCTGGTTATTTGTGTGTTCATCACAGAAAAGGTCATGAATATCACCCACAAGGGCGGTGTGCGTGTGCCATACACCATGCAGCAGATCGTCACCCGGGGAGTGGTCAGCGGTTTGATAATTGCCACAGCCGTGTTGATCACGCGCCTTTCTGGACCCGTGGTAGGTGGGATATTCTCAAACTTTCCAGTGATCTTCACTTCGACGCTCTATATCACTTACCGGACCGGCGGGGCTGAGTTTTCAAGAGCTGTGGCCAAAACCCTCATGCTCAGCGCCATGATCAATGTGGGGGTTTACTCCTTTACCGCCCATTTTGCATATCAATACACCAGCTTGTTTCTCGGGACCTTGATAGCCATTTCAGTGTCCATCCTTTCTGCATCCATCACATATCGACTGATCCGAAGACTGACAAAGTAAGATCAGTTCGCCCGGCTGAAACAGGGCGGGTGAATACAATTATTCCCCCTATTCGTTGTTCAGTGTTCTTACCTGCCGATACCGTGTCCTCGTGCTTTTGTGGCAGGGGAGAAATGAGCCTCCCCGAAGCTAAATCACCAGGAAAAACCAAAAGCTACTGTCATTTCTATTTTTCCTTCTAAATTCAGGGCATGTCTGAGACAATGAATGTGGGTTTCAATCGGGTTCAACGGATTCTGCTGACCATGGCCGCCTTTGTGGTGGTGATCGCAGGGATGCGGGCCGCCCAGGATATCTTGATCCCCTTTCTGCTTTCACTGTTCATCGCCATTGTGGTCACCCCCCTTCTGAACTGGATGCGGAGCAAAGGGATTCCCACCTGGCTGGCCATCATCCTCATCATTCTCCTGATTGTACTCGCTGGATTTCTGATCGCCGTATTGGTGGGTTCTTCATTGACAGATTTCTCCAACTCACTACCGGCATACCAGCGCGGCCTAAAAGCCAAAACAGCCGATTTTCTGGCCTTTTTCGAGGCCCGGGGTCTCCATATTGTGGATGAAACCTTCATGGAGTTCATCGATCCCGGTGCCGCCATGCGCATGACCTCACGTCTGCTCACCGGCCTGGGGAATCTCCTGGGCGACACATTCCTGATTCTCCTCGTGGTGGTCTTTATGCTTCTGGAGGCCGCCAACTTCGGGGCCAAAATGGAAGCCGCATTCAATCAGGATTCTCCTGGTATTGACCGTTCCGGGGTCTTCCTGGAAAACATCAACCGTTATATGGTTATCAAGACCTGGACCAGCCTGGGGACCGGTGTCATCGCCACGATCTGGCTTACCCTCTGGGGGGTGGATTATGCCATTCTCTGGGGACTGCTGACCTTTTTGTTCAATTATATCCCCAATATTGGATCCATCATGGCCGCTGTTCCACCCGTCCTGCTGGCGTTGCTTCAACTGGGACCCTGGACAGCCGTGGCTGTTGGACTGGGATATCTGGCGGTGAATATGGTCATTGGAAGCTTTCTGGAACCACGTCTCATGGGCAAAGGACTGGGACTTTCAACCCTCATCGTCTTTCTTTCATTGCTTTTTTGGGGCTGGGTATTGGGTCCTGTTGGCATGATCCTTTCGGTCCCCCTGACCATGAGCATGAAGATCGCCCTCACCAGTTTTCCAGAAACAGAGTGGATCAGCACCTTGCTGGGAAGCACCCGCGAAAAAAACATTTAACGGGACCTATTGTTCAGTAGCCCTGCTCCGGATACTGGCGTCACTGACAAACCGTTGTTGCAATTATGTTTCAGCCCAACTCGAAGGTCCCAATCTATCCAGGCAATGATTCTCAAGAGATGATCCATGATCTTCACCGGGACAAATCATTGAACCCTGTCTTCAAGGGTAAGAAAGTTGAGATCTTTGGATATGGGGGTTGGTTGGCAGGGCCTGAGACAGGTCAACCTCAAAACACTACACGGGGTTCTAGGGAAAACCACCTTAAGCCCCAACAAATAAGGTTAGAAAACCATGGGATATTTTGATACTGAAGCGGGTGTGGATGAATACATCCGCGCAGCAGAGGGGTATGACGGGAGCGCGCTGATTGAAAGACTAAAGGCGCACCTCTCAAATGATTCAAGCGTGCTCGAGCTAGGGATGGGGCCAGGCAAGGATTTAAACTTGCTCAATGCGCATTTCCAAGCTACCGGATCGGACAATTCAGAAGTATTTGTGAATCGATACTTATCCCAACACCCCTCGTCTGATGTCCTGGTTTTGGATGCCATCCAGATTGAAACCAGTAGAAAATTTGATGCGATCTATTCCAATAAAGTGTTACATCAATTGACGCAAGAACAACTCAAGATTTCTCTGGCATCTCAACATCGGGTGCTGACCAAGGACGGGCTTGCCCTCCACTCACTTTGGCATGGAACGAGGTGTGAAAAATTTGGGGACATGCTGTCACAGCAATACACCATAAAAACCTTCAGCCAACTGCTGAATGGTCATTTTGAAATCATTGAATCATTCAAGTATGCCGAGATGGAACCTGATGATTCACTCTGCCTTATCCTGAAGCGACTTAATTCATAGCTTGCTTGCCTCTCAGGAGCGTCTGGAATCGAAGGTCCCGAGATAGTCAAAGCGACTGCAACAAGGAAGAACCATGGCTGTCCATATTATTTTTTATGTAAATGACCAGGATAGATCAACTGGTTTTTATCAGGCCGTGCTGGGGTGCGACCCACGACTTAATGTACCGGGAATGACAGAGTTTGAACTTTCCGAAGGGATTGTCCTGGGTTTGATGCCAGAGAAAGGCATAAAAAAGCTTTTGGGGGATTCCATACCTGACCCGTCCAAGGGAAACAGAATTCCGCGCGCCGAACTGTATTTGGAGGTCGACGATGCCCAAGCTTACCATCATCGAGCTCTTGAATGCGGCGGCAGAGAGTGTTTGCCGCTGGGGATGAGAGACTGGGGACAGGCAGTAGCCTATTCCTTGGATATTGATGGATACGTGTTGGCCTTTGCTCAGAAGTGAATGCTCCCCTTAAGCTTTACACAGAGAAGGAAACGAGCGGCTCAACCCCTAATTGACGTTTCAGTTATAGATTTAGCCATACAACTGGCGAAGCACCTTTAGCGATTTCATGTTCCGTGTGGATTCGATGTGATAGCTGGTATAGCGCCACAGAAAATCCCATAGCCCCCGACGATCGGAAGCGTTCACCGTCACGGCGGTGGTTTCAGGCCATGGGTTTGAAAGCAAGTCCTCAATACTATCAATAATCGTCGCTGTAACCGCAATGGAATCCTGGCTGGCGGGATGACATTTGAGACATTCCAAATGGGGACTCTGGTTTCCCAAAAAGCCACCCTCCTCCAGATCGTCATGACAAATGGCGCACTCACCCACATGGGGTCTGAAGCCCAGCTCCCTCAACAAGTGAAGATGGAAATACCAGTAGGCTACAGCAGAGGAAATAGACTTGTTGCTCAAACGGGTCAAGGTGTCAGCCAGTAATTGGAAAAGCTGGGGATGACTCTCTTCATCCTCTACGGAACGATCCACCAGCTCTACCACGACCTGAGCCAATGTCAGGCGGTCAAAATCATTTTCCAGACCAAAGAAGCCATTTACCAACTCACCAGATTTGAACAGTTGAAGCTCAGAATGGGCTTTGGTGTAATAGACAACCTGCAAATGGCGGGTGGGCTGGAAAAGGCCGGCGGCTTTGCTTTTCGGTGAGCGCACGCCTTTGGCGATCAACTTCAAGCGCCCCACCTCTTTGGCGTAGAGAGTGATGATCTTGCTGGTGTCCCCATGGTTCAGGGTTTTGAGGACGATGGCTTCGGCTTTTTGGATCATAGCTTAGCTTATCTTTTTTTGATCATGAAGAAAGCGAAAAGAGAGGCGGATAAGAGGTGAGCGTTTATTAACAACAAGGGTCACGTATCATCAGATCAAAAAAAGCAGAAAAACAGGAGTAGCCGTACCCTATAACATTATACCCTCAACCCCAGCTACGCTGGCGTCTCGCTGACTTCGCAATTCAACCGACGGGCAAAGAACAGGGCTGAGATCATGGCCACAGAACCCATGGCAAACACGGGGGTATACCCGACAACGGCTATCAGGAAACCGGAGATCAAGGGGAACAAGGCAATGGTCAGGTTAAAGGCACCATTGATGCCGGAATACAAAGCCCGGGTGTCATTTTCTGATATCTCCAGCAAAACCCCTTCCTGAGAGATACGCTGCGCGCTCATGGCCATCCCGGACAGAAAGAAGACAAACTGAAAAACAGCATAAGAAGCAAAACTGGAGAGGAGTAGAGCCGAAACAGGGATGATGGCTCCCAGACTGATCCAGATTGTCAAAATACCCTTAAAACCATGACGCCTGACGATCCGCGACCACAAAAGATTGGATAGGATCATGCCCACAATGGCAATCAGTAGAAAGTTTCCAATGTCTTCTGCCTTGAGCGAATAGGTGTCCCGGGCCAGCACCACATAAAAGGGCATGAGGGTTGTTGCAAATCCAGCCAGATTGTTGATGATGATGAATGAGCGCAAATTGGCATCCTCACGGAGATAGCCGGGAATGAATTTAAAGACCTCAAAAATAGAACTGCTTTCAAAACGGTTGGCTACCGGCTTTTCCTTCAGGGCGATAAATCCCCAGGATGCCACAAAGAGCGCGGATGCCGCTGCAAAGAACAGAATTTCATAATTGAGGGGGTAGAGAAAATGTTTCAGGATCTGACGGGCAATCAGGGCGGAAGCGAGAACCCCGACACTGGATAATAATTGTCGCACGACCAGAAACCGTTTGCGCATATCGCCGGCGATACTCTTTCCCAGAATATCCGTGTAGGAAACCCCGGCAAAGGCACCGGATGTTGTGAAGATCAGCATCCAGCCATAGATAAGGATGATAACCCAGCCGGGATCAATGGCGGTGAATCGAGAGAGGGTCCAGCCCATTCCCGAAAGTGCGCCCACTCGCAAAAAGATACCCAAAAGTAAAAATGGTTTTTTGCGTTTCTTGGGCGTCAGGAATCCGGCAAACAGGAGCTGGGTGAGCATGGGAACCCCCACCATGATGGCCGTCAGGATCCCCACGTGGATCTGACTGCCGCCCACCTTCAGGATCATCCCCGGTAGAACGGTATTGACCTCGGTGAATGTGACCGTAAAGGCAAGCCAGCAGGCATGCCAGACAAAGGCCCTGAAATTGTGTCTGGTGTTGTCCTGATTCATGGGCGCCAAGATAGCGGACGATCGGTCATTGCCATATCAGGAAATCGAGAGACGCCGGCGAAGAAATGCCTGGGTCTCTGGCCATTCGCTATCGAGTATGGAGTAGACAACCGTATCCCGAATTGAACCATTGGGAAGGATCTGATGATTTCTCAGGATTCCATCCAAATGAGCACCCAGGCGTTCGATGGCCTTCCGCGAGCTTTGGTTTGCCACATGGGTTCGGAATTCAACGGCAATGCAATTCAAGGACTCAAAGGCATGCGTGAGAAGGAGCAGTTTGGTTTCAGAATTGACGGCAGTTTGTTGGTGGCTCTTGCTGTACCAGGTGTAACCTATCTCAACTCGAAGATGGGAAGGGGTTGCATTGCAATAGCGGGTGGAGCCAATGACCTGTCCCGAGAGTTCATGAATGACCACAAAGGGCAGTGCCCGGCCCTGGTCTTTTTCAGAGAGGGCGAAATCAATATATGCATCAATCGTTCTTTCAGAAGGAACGCTGGTAAACCAGAGCTCCCAGAGCCTGCCATCCGAGGCAGCGCGCAAAAGGGCATCACGATGACCGGGGACCAAGGTCTCCAGGCGTATCTCCCTACCCTTGAGGGTGATGTCCGTTAGCCAGGGCTGTTCAGTGTTCACGCCTGACCGCCCTAGGAAAGGGTCCGGATGGCTTCCAGCCCCAGAACCCGAATATCATTCTCGATTTCATTCCCTTCCAGATCTTCTGCATCAAACCATTTGAGTTTCACTGATTCACCTGAATCAGGTGTGGCATCAAAGGAATCAGCTTTTGCAAAATAGATCATATCGATGTGCT
>JGI11705J14877_10001968_pt1 | contig 11379 bp, 17 predicted proteins | sample Etolaghawater15m_FD_14877 | JGI IMG/M metagenome (IMG submission 14877) | reverse complement strand
TGATCGGCGCTCTTGGACCAGGGGAGCGCTGCGTGTAGGCAAGAAAAGGAGCGCCCGGCAAGGCGGGCCGGCCTGCCGGGCGCAGTGGGCCTCTGTAGGGGGGCCAGAGGACCGTCTCTGGTGTTTCAGCACTCGGGCAAAATGTCAACGAAAACGCGAGCCTGACCGATGGCGTGGTTTGGCGTTCGCGATTCGGCGAATGACGACATCGACATCCGTTCGATTGCAGAACGCCACGGGCTCAAGCCGCGCCGATTCTCACACAGACTACGGTTCTTTTGTCCGTTTTGCTCTGACGATGACGCAGATCGTAGGCGCAAGGGCAGAACTGCCGATGCTGATCTTCACGAACCTGGGCAGCCGTGGAAGTGCTGGCGCGCTAGCTGCGGTGCGACAGGAAACGCGCGGACCCTCGCGGCGCACTTCGGCGAGCTCGACATCGAGACCCACCGCAGGTTCGAGGCGCGACCGAAGCCGAAGCCGAGACCGAAGCCGACCGAGAAGGCGACCGTACGGCGCGGCTGGGAGGAACTGCTGCTCTCCTCGACAGAGGAGGGCGCGCAGAGAATTTTCCGCTGGGCGCGCGACGTTCGCGGCTGGCCCGAAGGTGTCGCCAGGGCGATAAGCTACTCAGACGACGTGCTCTGTCTGGCGCCAGGAGACGAGTACGGGGGGCGCTCCGGGCGCGCGATAGCCAAGCAAACTGATCGCGAAGGCCTTCGTCTGCTGGTGCCGATCCGGTGTCACCTCGGGGTGATCCGCTCGGCCATGAGGATGTGGCCGGGACCAGGGCCGCAGCCAAACGGAAGCCGCCCGAAGATGGCGCTGTCGAGCCGCATCGCTGGGGCCAGCGAGACCTGGGGCTCGACCATGATGTACGGGTCGATGCCTGACGCCATCGAGGCTGCCGAGTGCGGCGATCCGATCTACATCGTGGAGGGCGCACCGGATTATCTGGCTGCCTCCGGCCTGCTGCTGGACGGTGGCGAATCTGGCGTTGTGCTCGGGGCGTTTTCGGCTCAGACCGCCCGGCGCATGGTCGAGCGCCTTCTGGACGTGCTCGGCGACCGGAACCTGATCGCGCCCCGCATCGTGCTGATTCCGGATCTGGATCGTGCCAGAGAGAACCCTGCCACCGGCGAGACCTACAACCCAGGGCTAGACGCATTCACGGCCGCAGCAGGGACACTGAGGGGGCGTGCTGGGGTCCATCTTCTCAAACTTCCGCGTCGGGACGAATCAGAGAAGATGGATCTGGCCGGCCATCTGCGCACGCAGGGCTCGAGGCTCACCCTGTCGCTCATGCGCACCGCTCCGCTGGTGTACCCTGCACCAGTACGGCTAGACGAATGCCAGGGGGAGATGAGCGAGCGGTTCAAGCGGGCGGTTCTCGAGGCCACGCAAAAGACGCTGGCAGGAAAGAAGACCCTGGTCGTCTATCAGGTCGAGATGGGCGTGGGCAAGACCAGGAGCGCGCTCGCCGAAGCCGCGAAGATCGTCACCGGCGAGAGCGTGATCCCGGTTGTTGGGCGCAGGCCCCGCGGGACGCCCACGGGTTCGTGGCCGCCAATCGAGCGCTCCGTGGTCTTCGCCGCTGGGAACCACGCCGAGGCCGACGAGAAGATGGAGGAGCTTGAGCGCGTCTCACCTGGTACGCGCGTTCGCCACATCTACGGCCTGCTGCACTACTGCAAGTACGAGGAGAACGTCGAAGACGCCTTCCCGCATGTAGGCAGGCGCGGCGTGTGCGGCGATCCGAAGAAAGAAAACGAGTGCCCGCACTACCACGTTTGCCCAGGAGCTGATGAGCCGAGGGCATACCGCGGAGAGGTGACGTTCATCGCGCACGCGCTGGTCGGCAAGATGAAGGCCGACCTGGTGGTCATCGACGAATCGCCTGGTGTGGTCTCGATGGAGACCGTAACCGACACGGAGGTCAGGACGCTGTTCGCGTCCAAGTCAATCCCGCGAGTGGTCAGGTGGCGACAGCGCGGCAACCCTGACGCTGGCGACGCTGCGCAGGCGGTTTTTGCCCTGATATCTCCGCTCGCGCACCAACATGGTGCCAGCGTATCGAGCGGGACCGCAGACGCATACGACCGTAGAATCACCGGGGAAGAACTCGCGACGTTGCTCGAGGACAGCGAAAGCCTCCTGCCGATGATGCGTGCCGGGTTCTCGAGCGGCGCAGCAAAACCGCCGGTGCCGTTCCCGGACGAGATCCGTAGCGGGATGCACGGGCAGAAGCACATGCCCAGCATGTCGGCCTTCCACGCGATGGCCTACATGCTGGACTATTACCTGCGGGTGCGCGGAGAGCATTCGGCGGCAGACGACGAGGCCCTGGTGATGATCGGCAAGGACGGGAAGCCGATCCGGCCGCCGCCGAAGCCGGCCGTTGGCGTGTGCCTGCACGTTGACGGCACCTGGTCTCTCGAGGTGCGGAAGATCCGGCGCCTCCCCGACTGCCCGGTGGTGATCCTCGACGCAACCGGGAGCCAGACCCTGGCCGAGTGGCGTGCAGCGTATCCAGATCGGAAGGTCGTGATCCGCACGCTCGAGGTGCAGGGATCAGGTCCGGCGACGGCGATCCACATGGAAAGCCCGAGCTTCAGCCGCAAGGGCCTGATCGGTCCGGACGGCGGAATTCGGATCGATGCCGTGCCAAAGGTAGAGCGTGTGCTCGAGGCCCTGGCTGAGCGAACACGTGCTCAGAACCCGGAGTTTTCAGGCGATCCGCCAACGCGCCTTGGGGTGCTGACGCACAAGCCGATTGCCGACGCGCTGCTCGGCAATCTGCAGACGCCGCCCGGGAAGCGTGCCCACGAAATCGTAGCCAGGTTGATGGGCCGCGGGTTCGTGTTCGAGAACGCGCATGGAGATCCTACCATCGGGTGGTTTGGCCGGCATGACCGTGGAACCAATGCCTATCGAATGGTGCACGGTCTCGTGGTCATCGGTGATCCGGTCGGGAATTTCGGCGACATCGAGCAGGATGCGATGTTGCTCGGGCTCGAGGCCAGCGATATCAGCTCGGCCAGGACTGCGGCGACGTGTCGCCAGGCAATCGCGCGGGCCCGCCACATCCGCCGTGGAGAAGAGGATCGGGCCGTCTTGATCTTTGCTGGTCGTCGAGAGCCGTTCCTACCGGGTGTGCGCTGGGAGCACAAGCCGATGCACGACGGCATGATCGCGATGGAGAAGACCAGGCTCTTGCACGAGTTGCTGCTTTACGTTGCCCACGCTGAGGGCGTGATCGGCTCCGAGGTTGTGCGTCGCTTCGACCGCGATGGTACAGCGTGGCAAGACTTCGATATGGGATCGGTTTCGGGCCAGTCCCTTAGCCGGCAGATACGCAAAGTGGCCGCCATGAGAAGGTGGCCAAGGCATAAATTCGACCGAACGCTAGTCACCGGAAAGTATCACATCTACCTATGGGCGCCCACCTACGAGGCGGCCATGAATTGGATGGCCACGCGCGGCGCGTAGTGTAGGCCAGCCTGCGGCGTTCGCCGCACAGTTCAGCACCGCATAATGTTCGAGATCATGGAGGCGATTGGCCGCCGAAATACCGGACACCTGCGGCCGTTTTCACCGGACGATACGAGCCGGATTTTGGGCCCAAAATTGTGGGTGCGTTGGCTACAAGATCGACGAAATTGACAAAATGTCAAACTCAATAATTTCAAGCACTTACGGAGCGCCGAAGTGTTGCAAATTTGCAACAGTGCACGAAATTTCTCAATGATATTCAGCATATCGCACAACGTACCGTGCCAAGGGTAGCCGAGATGGGGAAGTCGGCAATTTGTGATCGGGATTCTTCAATGAAGTCCAGCATATCGCTCATCTGACTAGATCTATTAATTAAGGGGCCCGATTTGGACCCTCCCCAAACCAGCCCCCGTAGGCTTGACAAACCGTCCGGTGTTGTGCACGCTGATTGCCGAACCGCTGGAGGCCAAAAGATGGATCGCGAAATGTTCAAGGACTACGGGATCAGGATGGATCCCGAACTCGCGTTCCGGATGACCAAGGTGGCCATCCGGTTGGGCGAGATCGAGGGCAGGGTTGGTCCGGTGGCCCTCGACTCTTTGGCAAGACGAGCCATCAGATGGTCTGCGAACAGACAGAACATCAATCTAGCGGAAACATGCGACGACCGAACGTCGAAGCAGAGCTCGGCCGAGCTGATGGTTGCGGCCGAGGGCGGCCGCAAGGTGTGGGTGAAGTACCCACGAGAATGGTCAGATGACCTCGACAAGATCTGCGCGGACGATCGCGCATCGCTGCACCTATCGCAGGTCTGGCGACAGGCCATCGATGAATTTTGCGAGGAGAAGCTGGACTCCTGGGCCAAGGATGCCGAGGGGTCCACGATGGCGGAAGCGTCCGAGGACGAAGAGATCGCCTGATCGCGGGGGGCTGCGTGGCTGTCGATTTCGAGCGCGACCCTTGGGCCGACGATGATCAGACGCCCGACTGCTGCGTTGCGGATCCGTGGGCAGAAGATGACGCTGACGCAGTGGTCGATCAGTACCTGGAACAGGCGCGAAGGAACTCGAGTCTGCCAATCGAAGACCAGAGCGCAGCAAACCAGGAATCCGCGGCTGAGTTGAGAGCGGAAGCAAGGCGCCTCGGAATGCTGGCGTTCGCCAGCGTGGCCGGTCCGTTCGGAGTGCACCTTGCGCGGCCATTGGTCAGGCTTGGTGACTGTGGAGCCGAGCATTGCCGGATGCAGGTCGTTACCGGGCCGCATGTTGGCGTTGACTACAGGCGGCCGATTTTTGGTGGACCTGCGTGGCACGCGGAGCTTGGCGAGGAAGATCTGGCCATTGCGCGGCGCGCTCCGCACGTCATGGACTCGATTTGAAGCCGCTGCGTCTCGAGCGGATTGATTCGCCTGTCGGCAGGCACTACCGGACTCCAGCAGGCGATCTTCCGAGCGTGACAACGATCATCGGCAAGACCAGGCCAGTTGCGGCTACTCGGCGCATGGCTTCGGCAATGGGCGTTCGCGGCAGGGAGCGCGCGAGAAACTCAGGGGCAAGAACGCTTCGCGGAGCGTCGGGGCAGATGCGCAGCTTGGCTGCTCAGCGTGGCGATGATGTGCATGAACGGCTCGAGGGTTTGCTAAGCGATCCGTGGTGGAGCCATCGGGATATCGCGAGCCTGGACGGCGAGGACGGGTGGTTGCGAAGCGCGGCTCAGTTTCTTCGGCGAGTGGTGGATCCGTTGTTGGTCGAGGCCTCGCTGTTCAGCGAATCGCATGGGTTCGCAGGGACGCTCGACTTGCTGGCAGGGCTTGACGATGGCCTGTTTGCGCTGGTCGACTGGAAGACCTCTGCCGCCAAAAAGCGCCGCGAGTGGATCGGCGACTACGAGTTGCAGGCCGCTGCGTATCGGCAGGGCCTTGCAGAGTCCTACGGGGTGACCGGCTGCGACCGCGCGATGATCGTGGTGTTGTACGAGGACGAGCAAGCCGACGTGTTCGAGATGGATGAGTCTGCACTCGATGCCGCGTGGTTGCGGTTCGGCGTGCGGCTGGCGACGTATCGGAGCCTGACGTGACCTTTGTTACCGCCACGGTTGACTCCGAGCAACTGTGCAGAGTTGTAGGATTCGATCCTGGTGAAGATCAGGTGGTGCTTGCGTGCGGTTCTCGCGTCGATGTGGGATCTCTTCGTTCGGTAAACATAGGCCTGGCGTCCTACCGGCGGCCTGTCGGCAGCCGGTACTGGTGGTCTCAGACATCGAACAGGGCCGTGGCCATGAACGCCAACGCGCTTCGCTCGGTTCTGGCCCGCCGATTTTCCTGATCTTTGTCTTGATACCGGTGCCGGTGTCCGGTACGCTGGCCTTGATTTTTGAGGGGGCGAGGTGTCGGACGACAGGCTCTGGATAACTGACGGCGATCTGGACCTGGTCGAGTACGTGTTTCAGCGTATCGACGAGGTCGGGACGCCTGCGGACGTTGACCTCATGGTCTTGGCCGCTGGTGTCAAGCACGTTCAGCGGCTGGCTTCGGCAATGGCGACCGGGGTCATTGGGAACCTGCGCCTGATCATCGACGCGGGGACTCTTCTGGTTCGAGATCAGGCGAAGGACGAGAGCAAGCGTTCGGACGCGCAGGGCATCGAAGACGCTATCGGCATCGAGCGCGTTCGTGCAATTCGGGTTCACGCGAAGGCTGGTCGGATCGTCGGTCCGAACGGTGCGCATTCGTGGATTTGCTCGGCCAACCTCAACCGAAACAGCCGCCACGAGCAGTACGAAACGACGGACATTTTCGGCCCGATCTTGGGCGACGTGTTCGGCGCGGTGTTTGATCGCGTTCCGCCCGGCTGTGCTGCGCATAGCGCTTCTGGGGCGTACAAGGGGCTCGGGGATGTTCTTGAGGAACTCAAGGGCTCCAGCGTGTCCGTCTACAGGCCCGGCATCGCGATGCCCACGCACATGCTCGCAGACATGGAGGACGACCAGATTCTGTTCGTCGAGCGGGCAGGCGTTGGGGATCTGCTGCCCGGGCTGTTAGATCTGGCCGGCGTGTGCAGAGTTCGCGCCTGCACTTGGGGCGTGAGCAGGTCCGACGTGCACGTCTTGACCGTCGGCCTGGTCGACGGTCGGATTTCCGATCTGGCGGTTTGGCTGCCTGGTCGGTTTGGCCGCCGCTCTTCAATGGCTGACGGATATTGCGCCGTGATGGGGCTTATGCCTGATCATGTCAGATGGAGCCCGAGCCACGCCAAGATCTTGGTCATCCGCGGTGAAGATCAGACCTTCGTGGTGACCGGATCGGCAAACTTCGGGAACATCGGTCAGTTGAACATCATCCGAATCCGGCGCGGAGATGAGGCGCTGGCCGATTTGGCTGATGGGATCCTTGACGAACTCCGGCTCGAGGAACCACCGAAGCAGCCCAGCCTGCTGCAGATGCAGGAGGCGCGCAGTCGATTCGAGCGCGACACGAAGCGCAGTGCTCCGGCGGCGCACTTCGACGAAGACGCGCCGCTCAGCAAGCGCGAGCGTGAGATGTTCGAGGCGGCCTGCGCCGAGTTGGGGATCAGCCCCAAGAAGTTGCCGCCCGGGCTTGGGCCGCGCGACATCATCGACAGCATGAAGTCTGCGCCGGCTGACGACAGGAAGCCTGGCCGCCCGCGCAAGAGCGACCGGGCGATCCAGTGGACAGCGATTCACGATCTGCTGGTCTACGGCGAGGAGTACGTTGACGACACGGGCGTCAAGCGGTGGCGTTATCCTGGCTACGCTGAAGTCGGCAGGCGCTACGGCGTGACCGGCCAGACGGTCTCTAAGTACGCGAAGAAGCACGACATCGAGAGTAGGCGTGCCGAAGTGAAGCGCGAGGAAGACGCCATCGTGCACCAGCACATCATCCACGAGCGAGCTGCCGACAGGGCCGCGCTGCACGAGAAGGTGGACGCCATCGCCCACCTGATAGCGGATCGCTATCTCGAGGGTCTTCAGGCGCCGCGCTCAGCTCCGAACCACATCCGGGTGGACTCGATCAACGACGTTCGGCAAGCGGTCGAGCTCGCGCAGAAGCTCGGCGCAGCGGCCAACGGCGAGGACAGCGACGAGGTGAGGCTGACGCTCTCCATCGAGGGCTTGCGAGATCGCCACAGGGCGGTGTCCGAAAGGCGGCAGGTGTCCGCGGCTGCTGCGCTCGGGCTGGTCGAGGACAGCCAGGACGTGATCGACGTGGTTCCGATTGGCAAGTCGAGGCAGGAGCCTGAGCCTGACCCAGTTCGCTCGGTCCGGCCATCTGACCCGCAGGTCAGCAGGCTTGGAGCAGTCGACGAAGACGAGGACCCCTGGGAGGAATGATGGACTACACCCTCGGCGGCGTTGCCGCAGCAATCCAGACCTGGCAACTTCGCCAGTTCGGGCCGGCGGATCCGGCCGGGGTCGGCCGTAAGCTGGTCGAGGAGGCCCTGGAGGTCCAGGCGGCGTTCGAGGCTGGAGACAAGGCGCATGCCTCCGAGGAGGTGGCCGACGTTTTCTTCCTGGTCCTCGACTGCGCCCGGGCCTGCGGCATGGACTGGGATTGGCTGGCCAAGGTCGCGAAGGACAAGCTCGTGGTCAACATGCGGCGCACGTGGTGTTGCGGCGAGGACGGCCGTTGGTCGCACACGTCAGAGCCAGGGTCATGAGGGCCGCCGATCTCGAGGTCGGTCGGTTTTACTTCATGCGGTTCGGGTGCAAGGCTCGCATCGTGAGGCTTGCAGAGATCGGGCGTTTTTCGCGACTTCCGAGCGGAGCTTACGGCAGGTCCATGTGCATGGGCCAGGTCATGGCCGCCGTGGAGTACGGCGATTCTTTCCGATCCTACGTGCGCAGGGTGGTGCCGTTGCGCATGCTCGTTGCCGAGGCCTCGGCATGATCGCCCTGTTCACCGTCGCGGTGGTGTTTGGCGCCTGGCCGTTGGTGGGCGACGCGGAGCGCTGTGCTCCGGCTGTAGAGGCCCTGGCTGCTGAGCATGTCGCTGGCGTGGAACTCGTGGCTCGCGCCTGGACTTGCGGCCGCGTCGCCAGGGCTGCGCGCGAGCAGGGCGTGCCCGTGCCGCTGGCGTTGTCGGTGGCGTGGTCAGAGAGTCGGTTCGCGCATTCGGCGCGCTCTGGTGCTGGTGCGGTCGGGCCCATGCAGGTGGTGCCGCGGTGGTGGTGTCCAGGTGGGGGCGCAGACGGATGCGACCTGGTTCGTGCTGGCGTGATGGCCCTGCGGGTGTACCTGGCGCAGGAGCGTGGCCAGTTGCGTCCAGCGCTGTGCAAGTACAACCGCGGCGGTCCGTGCAGGCCAGCGGCCGAGAGGTACGCCGAGGGTGTCGAGGCGCGAGCCAGGAGGTGGGGCGGGTGAGCGACGAGATGCACTCTGTACTGGCTGCCGAGTGCTGGACGGCGACAGCTTCATCCGCGAGTTGTCGCCGCTCGAGCGCGAGCGTTTGGCCGAGTTGATAGGGATAGAAAGGCGAGCAAGGATGAACCTGACCGCTGACGCCCTGGCGAGGGCTGCACACGTAAAGGGAGAGCCGCCCACAGCATCCGTCGCGCGCTGCGTGATGTTCGCCGAGGGCGAGCCGAGGCCTGGTCCGTGTCTGGGGGCTGGGCTGGACATCTGCAAGCGGTGCGTCCACTACGACCAGGGCAAGAATCGTTGATCTTGCTGCTGTTGGCCATGGCTGGCGTGACCTACGCGATGCAGGAAGTGGTCGGGCCGGTTTTTCTGCGTCGGGTCGGCTGGCGCTGGCTTGGCGAGTTGTTGTCCTGCAGCGTGTGCACCGGATTTCACGCAGGTTGGATCGTCTGGTTGTTGTCGGAGTACGTCCCGGACGTTGTTCTGTTCGCGTTTGCCGGCGCTGGCGTTGGGATGGTGGCTAGAAGGCTGTGAGGGCAGGTCCGGACGATTGCATGCGCATCCCGCGGGTGACTTCCAGGCGCCTTGCGGCGTGGCGCGTGTTGTGTCCGGTCTGCGGGTACAGCAAGTTGTTTCTGGCGAAGGCCTGTCGAGAGCGTGATGGGCTGTTGACGCTGCCTGCGTTCGAGTGCGCCAGGTGTGGGGTCGAGATCGAGGTGGCCGGGATGCCGATCAAGGAGAGCGGGACCGTGAGGCGCGGTTGCTGCGGAAGGGGGAAGAGGAAGTGAGCAAGTACACACAGGGTGCTGATCGTGCGCGTTCGTTGCGCCACATTTCCGGCATGCTGTGCCGGATGGCGGAAGACATCGAGGCCGTGAAGCCTGGCGAGTGTGCGGAGTGCGTTCGGCGCGTGCGGCGCATGGCGGATCTCGTCAACGTCGAAGTGCCTACGTGGGAAAGCGTCGATCTGCGCCTGGCGGATCTCGAGCAGGCTGAGCGCGAGGCTGACGAGATGTTCGTGGTGCTGGCCAAGATTTCGGACGCCATCGGCGCGTTCCCGGCTGGCGCCCGCATGCTCGGCTACCGCAAGTTGCCCGCTCTGGTGTCGCGGTTGATCCGCGATAACGAGCAGAATTGGGCCATGCTCAAGAAGCACACGGACTCGCTGTACCGCATAGCTAGGATGCTGGATTTGGGCAGCGAGTACACGTTGGCGCAGATCGAGGCGAAGGTCGCGGAGGTGACGAATGGAAGTTTGCCTGACGGGGACCGGTAGGGGTCTGGATGGCCTCGGGTTGAAGTCCAGGACTCGCATGGCGGTGGACTACCTGCTGTCGCGGTTCGAGAAGGCCGGCCTCCCTGCGCCGGCCATTGCCAGGCACGGCTCGAGCGGGAACGTGGCGAGTCTTCAGTGGCCGCCTGCAGACGGCGTTGGCGGCGGCATCATGTTCGAGCCTGGGCGTCCGCTTCCGTTTGGCTGTTGGTGGGATTCCGGCGAGGACTTCGACGAGCTTGAAGAGGAGGACTTCGCCACGGCAGCGAAGGCGTTCGGTTGGATTCGCGAGCGCATGGAGGATTCTGATGTCTGACGGCAAGACCGACGGGATGCACCTCTACGGTGTAGAGGAAGCGTGCGCGGCTGTGGAGGCTGGCCACCCGCTCGCGTTCGATGCGCTGACTGCGGAGCAGATTCGCGCCGCCAGCCCACGAGCCCTGCGTTACCTGATGAAGGTGGCGCGCGAGCACCCGAACGCCAGCGGTCCAGGGTGGCGCATCGACAGCGACGGCCATCTGGTAATCTTGGGGTCGCCATGAGCAGCATCAACGACGAGATCAGGCGGAAGTACCCGGGCGCAGCGAAAAAGGCGGACATCGACCGTTCGAGGGCGGCAGCCATCAAACTGCACTGCCTTTCGTGCAGTGGCGGCAGCCGTTCGGAGGTCAGCAACTGTCTGGTCTACGATTGCTTCTTGTGGCCGCTCAGGCCGTACAGGGATGACCGAGAGCGCCCTGACGGCACGGTGCCGACTGCCGAGGAGTACGGCGAGATGATCGAGGGCAGGACGAACAGCACCTCGTTGGCTGCGTTGGCGGCGAGCAAGCGCGATGGCTGATCCAGGTCAGGAATCGGAGCGCGCCGCATACGGCCTCGGGCTGCCGGCCATATGGTCTGTCTCGATCTTGCTGATGGTGTTGATCGGGGCGCCGGTCGGGCAAATTTCAGGCACCATGGAGATGGTGCTGCTGTTTGGCCTATCGGCGGCGTCCATTGCAGGCGCCGTTGCGCTGTGGAGGCTGCCGTGAGTGCCCAGGTCGGAATCGTCATCTCGCTGATAGGTCTTGCCGGGACGATCATCGTGTCGCTTTGGCGCGTCGGCTCGGTTGGGCGTTCTGTCGGCGAGACGCTGATGTCGATTTCGGCCAGGCTGGATTCTCACGAGAAGCGGATCACGGATCTCGAGGAGGATCGGCGCCGCCGCGAAGCGGAGGAGCTCTCGAGCCTCCGAG
>JGI11705J14877_10001967_pt1 | contig 11381 bp, 12 predicted proteins | sample Etolaghawater15m_FD_14877 | JGI IMG/M metagenome (IMG submission 14877) | reverse complement strand
GCTCTGAATCACCGGTGTGGGTGGAGCGTAGCGTAACCCACATCCGAGTGAATTCAGTTGTTGGCCGACTTTATTCCGCATGTAAGGCATCAAGAACAGCTCGTGGATTCCTTGATGCAATGCGCAATAATGCCTTCGCCGGCCCTTCAGGCTTCCTTCTACCTTGTTCCCAATTCTGTAACGTTCGAACACTGACTCCAATCAGAAGAGCGAATTCATTCTGTGAAACATTGAGTTTCTCGCGTACGGTCCTTATTTCAGGCGGCTTGATTTCGTAAACACGGCTTGGTGCCTTATATCCAGCCTTGATTTCACCAGCTTCTTTAATACTGGCAACCAGTTTGTCAAAATGTTCATTTTTCATGACAACAACTCCTTTACCATTCGCCGGAGAGTCTTGAGCTGATCCGGCGTCAAATCTTCTTGTTCGGCCTTCCTGTATGGGAAAAGCATAAAAATTGTGTCAGGAAAGCTCCAGTAATAAATGACACGTAATGCCCCTCTTTTCCCTGTACCAGGGAGATTCCAGCGAATTTTCCGTAAACCTCCGCTTCCCCTGATCAGGCTTCCGGCATCCGGCCGGAGCATCAATGCAGATTGCAGCATCCGATAATTATCGTCCGGGAGCAGGCGTTGAATTTCCTTTGTAAAAATGGAAGTTTCGATGAATATCATGATTGCATTATACGCCATTGGCGTATTTTGTCAAGGATGGCTATATTTTTCCGGCCAACGACCCGGCTCACCGGCTGCCAGGGCCAAGGTTGGCTGACAAGTTATCAAGGAAGTGCGGCCCTGGCAGTCCGGTGCAGCCGATGGTTATGCTGTCACAACTTCCATTTACCTGAAAAATAAGTTTCTCTAACGTCCTTGGCCTTATTCTCTGCCCATGCCTCCAGTCCCATCTTTTTTATGAGGCATAAATTAAAGATTTTAGTATTGTGGGGCAGATTGGCCGCTTGGTCAGCATATGGATGAAGGTGGTCGCACGGGAAATCCTTGCAGTCACAACAGAATTCTATACCCTTCTCTTCCGTACACGGATATACATGGCAGGGTACAGGAATAACAGGACATTGACCTTTTTCGCCGCGGCATCCTTTACACACTGCTTTTTCCAAAGGTATACCCGTCCTTTCTGACACCATGGCTCGCCTTTTCTCATTATCGTTTGCCAGATACACTTTGCAATTGAAGCAATCCAATCCGCATGGTGCTGTCATATATCGATGATTCATTTTGCCTCCCCTAGTTCTTGATTTGAGAATAACGCTGCTAATTTAGCCGCGCGGCTTTTTGCGTCGGCTGAATTAGCCTGGTTATGTGCTGGCTTCATGCGCGGCCTTTAGTTTTGATATAATTCTCTATTCGTCTGTTTCTTGAGCCTATAAAATCTATTACTCCCTTTTTGTACGATAGATAATCGCCAACATCAGAAAATGTTGGGCGGGTTTTGAAGTCATCAAACGGCAAATAGAACTTAACATTTCCATTCTCGTCAACCAGATCTTCCAATAAGAAGAACTGGATGTAGCCCTTAAAATCATGGAATAAATCAAAAAAATTAATATACCTTAACAAAGTAGAATGCAGAGGGCTTTCTTGTGACAGATAGAAGCGGCGTATACATTCAAGCGTTAGATCAAATCTATCATCAATTAAACCGTTTACTCCACGAGCTTGATTGATGGTATGTTTACCATCAATTCTGTTATTTGGAAAAATGATATAGGCACCAATAGTAGAACCTGTATCAAAAAGCTCCTTGACTTCGTTGGGAATTTGTTCTGTAAGCCAAGATTTTCGCTTATGATTTTTATACGAGTGTGTTATGGCATCGCTACCCAAGAAGAATTCACCTTGTTCTGATCTGTGATATAGGTAGGAGCCAGTTTTAATATTACTTAATTCAAAGATTGCGCCATTTGGCAATAGTTTGCTCCACAATATCTTATGATATCTACGGAGTGTCGGGCTGGTGCTGTCAGGGTCGCCACCATTCGAATCCGAGTAAAAATTAAAATTCGTATCAATCTGCAATTTTTGCCCCTTCAAAAAATGTCTTGGGTGTTACTCCCTATTCTTGCACATAACGACAGGGGTAAGCTGCCGCCAACATTGCGGGGCACCTACCTTACGGGGGCATTCTTGCTCTGTCCGGAGAACTGGCCGACAAAAACGCGGTTCTGTTGGCGGTCAGCTTGAATCCGTGGTTCGGCCTCTTACTCAACCAGTTTTTCAAGTTCCATTTTTCGAGCCTCTAGCTCCCTCAACCTTTTCTTCAATATGTTGATTTCACGTTTGGTTTTTCGAAGCTCAGTCGTGTTCTTTTCTTTTGACAGGTTTTCTTGCCCAAATTCTTCGGAGATGAATTTTTCGAGTTGACTGCGCAATATCCGGAGGTATGGGTTCCCCCACATGACCCCCTCGCGGTATTCGAGCTTTCCGGCCCGAATACCACTAATGATGAACTCCCGGTCGACTCCATATTCCTTTTTCGCGGTTACGTCGCTGAGAGTCGCTCCTTTCCGGTTCCACTCACCATATTCTGCCATGATTTGACTCCTACCGATGCACATCGACCAAGCATATATTGGACGGACAGGACATATTATCTATAAGTGACACCCCGAAAATGTCAAGGAGAATCATTTAGAAAATAGGGAAACATTAAAGGCTCATGAGGATGGTCATCTTCTTGCGGAATACACCTTGACAACCCGCGAAATCCAGGCATATGATTGATTTTTATACCCTCTCTCGAAACCCGTTAAAAATGGCGTCTGATCAACGAATCAACAAAAAATCGTGGGACACCAGCTCAGGGAAACCCGCCGCAGCCACAAGCCCCCGCAGACGTTTCAAGGGGTCTTCAAACAGCTGAGCATTGAAAAAGGAGCAATAACCGATGCATGATACCCCTGTAACGGAACGGGCGACGATCCTGCTGGATCCCGTATCGGAAAAAGTAAAAGCGTTGACCCGGGTTCAGAAGGCCCTCAAAAGCCTTTGCTCTATCAATACGCTGAACTCCCCGGATAAGGTGGACGCCGCAACCCTGGTTCTGAAACAGTTTGACCCGAAAGCGGTTGGGCTGGATTTGGATCTCTCCGAACTTCTGGAAGCCGTGGCCCAGGATCAGCGGGAGCGGGCGAAAATCCGAAGACTGGCGTTTGGAAAAGAGCTGAACGAAGCCGCTCGAGGTGAAAACATGACATGCCGGCTGATCACGGGCGACCCCATGGAGTTTTCCCTGCCGCCCTTTGCGGTGGCGGTGGATCTGGGCCGGAACCGGGCCACGCTCACCTATGCCCGGCTGCCCGTGGGGGAACTGCCGGCAAAGCCCGACAAGATCATGGGGGCCATCAAAAAGCAGTTGAAGGCCTTTGAGGCCGGGTGGTCACCGGAGCGGTTTTTTGAGGCCCTTCTGGAAGCTTACCGAACGGAACTGTTCCGGGTTCGAAAACCGGCAGGCGAACGGCTGGAAATCGTGAGCCTCCTTCCCGGGGTGGCCTTTTTGTTTCAGAACGCCCGGTTTCAGCTGGAACCCCTTTCCGGCAACTACCGCTCCTATGGCCGCTTTAACATGGCCTGGGACCTGGCTTCCCTGCGCCGGAAGGGGCTTCTGGAGCAGAAGGGGTTTCGGCTGAACCTGGGCGCGGCAACAGGGTCCAGCACGAAAAACAAGAAAAGTGTTCTGTACATTGAAGAGGGGGCAGGCCGGGGCCAGTATTACCTGAGTCTCTGGTTTACTCCCTCCGCGTAAGGAAATCCAACCATGACTACAAAGGAACCCCAGGGGGAACTTCAGCCGGAACTGGCCCAGCACATCATCATGCGGGCGGGGGAATCAGGGCAGCCCCCGGAACAGGGCATCAGCCATTTAAATGTGGGCAATGATTCCTATCTGACCATTCTGGACCGGGAATACCTGAGCCGCTTGAAACACAACCCCAGAGGATCTTCCTTTAAACTGGTGCAGGGGTATTACGGGGGCGGAAAAACCCATTTTCTGTACTGCGTACGGGACCTGGCCTGGAAACACGGGTTTCTCACGGCCCTGGTGAACCTCTCGCCACGGGAATGCCCCTACGATGACCCGGTGAAGGTGTACGCGGCCGTGGCGGTAAACCTGCAAAGCCCCCCCATGGAAGAAGGGATTGAACCAACCCGGGGCCTGACGGATATTCTGCGGGACCTGGCCGACGACCGGGTAACCGCCATGGGCGAAGAACGAGCCCTTCACTGGATCAGTCGGACCGCGGCCCGGGTATCGGCCGAAAGCCATTCCTATCGAAAAGCGGCGGCTTCCTTCATGACCGCCTACCTGAAAGGGGATGAACCGCGGGAGGCGGCACTGGAACCGTGGCTTCTGGGAGAACCGGTCCCGCAGAGTGAAACCCGGTCCCTGGGGGTCTTTGAAGCCATTGAGCCGGCCACGGGCTTTAAAATGCTTCGAAGCCTTTCCCAGGTGATCAGCGGATACGGGTTTCCAGGCATTGCGCTTTTGTTTGACGAAGTGGACCGAAACCTCTCCCTCACCAGTCGAAAAATGATGGCGGTGGGCGATAACCTTCGGCAGGTGGTGGATCTGTGCGGACAGGCAAGGCTCCCTTCCACGTTGTTTTTGTATGCGGTGCCGCCGGAGTTTCTCCGAAATGTGGTGCCCGAATACCCGGCCCTGGATCAGCGGCTCAAGAGCCCGGTGCCCCTGGGGGAACGAAGTCCACAGGCGGCGGTCATTGATCTGGAGCATCTCGACCTGGATCCCGCCGAACTGCTCGACCGCATGGGGGAGAGGCTGCTGTACATCTTTGAAACCGCCACCGGGTGGCGGGGGGATGCGAAAATTCAGGCCCAAAGCCGAAAGCTGCTGGCCGAGACCATGGCGGAGTACACCTTTGAAGTGAGCCACCGGCGGCTGTTCGTGAAAACCTATGTGGATTTCCTTTACGGCCAGAGAAATGACGGCGAGACACCCTTATCCCTGCAAGAGGCCGGCGGGCTGATCCAGGGGGGATACACCCTTCTGGAACAAACGGCGGATGAAGAGGAATTCTTAGATGTCTGACGGTTGGGTTCCCCGGGTGGGACAGATCATTTCCCATGGGGACTGGGGTGCCGGAAAAGTGATCGCACTCCTCAGGGGAGGGCGCGTCCTTCGTGTGGAATTTGATGAAATGCCCAATACCCCATGGGAGATCCCGCGCGAAGAACTGGGGTTTGATGCGCCCCCTCAGCCCGAAACGGTAAAAAAAAATGCCCCTTCCCAGTCGGTTCCCCCCCGGACTGAAAAATCGCTTCCGAAAACAGAACCACCAAAAACCGAAAGACCCTCAGAAGATTTTGATTTTAAAAGCGTATCCCCGGAAGCAACGGAGGATTCCGTGACCGCCCGGCAGTCCCTGGAAGCTCTGCGGCTAGGGGTGGTCCCCACCAGCCATCTCAATACCTACACGGTGGGTCGGGACATGGAGCTGGCGATCATTTATGAGGATCTGCAATCAGCGGCCAAAGGTTTCGGCGGCATGCGGGTGGTTCTGGGGGACTACGGGTCCGGCAAAACCCATTTTCTCGAAATGTCGGAGCTTTTGGCCCTGGAATCGGGATTTCTCGCCACCCGAGCCACACTGGATAGCCTGGAAATTATGCCCAGCCGTCCCCGTCGTATCTACCATGAACTGGCCCGAAACATCCGTTATCCCGATGACCCCAGTGTTGAGCGCCGCGGCCTCAAACCGTTGCTTCAGAAAGCGTCGGGGGATGTGGATCTCATTCGTCGGCTGAGCCGTGTCAAAAGCCCCCATTACCACCCCTACCTGGGCCCGGCCCTGTTTTACTGGTCGGTGCTTCCGGCCTTCGAGGATGCGGAAGACTTGCGGGACCGCCTTTTGGACTGGATTGAGGGGAGCGAAGTGGCCAGCAATGTGGAACTGGAGGAAAGGCTGCGACACATGACATCCGCCCGGGCCCGCCTGTACGCCCTTCGGGATTTTCGTACGGTGACCCATCTGTACACCCTTCTGCTGGGGGGCATCGCGGAACTGGCCCGGCAGGTGGGGTACCGGGGACTGGCGGTCATGGTGGATGAAGCGGAGTTTTATTCCGTGCTGGGCGGTCGGGATCGCACCTTCGCCGATATTCTGTTTCGCACCTTTGCGGCCGCGTGCCTGAACCCGAAAACCCTGGGGTTTGATCCGGAGGTGCTCCCTCGGGGCGGGCAGGCGGTGCATCGCCGCTTCTCCTACCGCTACCGGGACGATCAGCCCCTGTACGCGGTGTTTGCCCTGACCCATGACCCCGCCGGCAAATCCGCCCTGGCCCGGGCGGTCCCGGAAAACCGTTTCATGTCCCTTCCCAGCTTCTCCACCAATGACTATATCACCCTTTCCGAACGGGTCCTCGCCCTCTATGAACTGGCGCAAACCCCCCTTGCCATGGAGAAAAAGCTGGCGCCCCTGCTGGCAAAGGTCATCGAACCCTGCTATCAGATGGGACTCGTTGAAAACCCGCGGCAGGCCTTGAAATTCATCACCGAGGTGGTGGATATCACCCGGCACCGTCCCGACCGCCTGAAGCCCATGCTTCAGGAACTCCTGAAACGGTTGAAAACCGGCATCCCATGAATCATTTCAAGCGGTCCGAACCCCTCAAGGCCCTGCTGCCCCATGCCTGGTATCCCTTTCTGGGCCGGTTTCATGTCCCAACTCCCATACAGTCGGCCGCCATTCCCGTGATTCTTCGCGGGGGAAATGTTCTGCTCATGGCGCCTACGGCCGGTGGAAAGACTGAAAGCTTCGCCGCCCCCATGGGGGAGCGGATTCAGGAGGACGGATCACCCCCCCTTTCCGCCTGGATCATCTCCCCCACCCGTGCCCTGGTGAACGACCTGTTCCGGCGCCTGAAGCCGCCCTTCCAAAATATGGGGCTTCGGGTGGGCCGCCGCACCGGGGAGCACCGGGAGATATCCGGCCGGCAAGCGCCCCATATTGTGGTCACCACGCCGGAATCGCTGGATTCCATTCTGACCCGGGCCCCGAAACTCCTGAAAAGCGCTCGTTTCATGGTGCTGGACGAAGTGCACATGCTGGACAAAACCCCCAGGGGCGACCAGCTGGCATGCCTGGTGTCCCGGGTGGGCCACATCTCCAGAACGATACAACGCATGGCCTCCTCCGCCACCATTGAAGATCCGGAAGGACTGGCCTCTCGTTACCTGGGACCCGACTTCGAAATCGTCAGTACAGGGGGATACCGGCCCATTGCGGCGGACTTTGTTCACGGCGGTGCGGGAGACCTGTTAAAGGCGCTCAAGGCCGCCTGTGCGGGCCCCTTCAAAACACGGAAAGTCCTGGCCTTCGTGAAACGGCGCGCGGACGCCGAAACCCTTTACGGAGTCTTTAAAAACCGCCCCCCCTTCGGGGATGCGGTTTTTCTGCACCATGGAAGCCTTTCCCGCCGGCAGCGTGAAACGGTGGAAAAACGGATGCTCACCGGCACGTCCGGTCTTTGTTTCGCCACATCCACCCTGGAGGTGGGGATCGATATCGGGGATATCGATCTGATCGTGCTCATGAATCCACCCGGCGATGTGTCGTCACTGCTTCAGCGCATGGGCCGCGGGAACCGCCGAACGGCCGCCACACGGGTCTTATGTTACTGCCGAAATGCGGGGGACCTGTTCATTTATCAGCATCTTCTGGAATGTGCCGAAACAGGGCGTCTTCTGGGCGGGCCCCACGGGTTTATCCCGTCGGTCCTGGCCCAGCAGTGCCTGAGCCTTTTGATGCAGAGCCCCGGCCGATGGATCAGCCCGAAAGTGCTGGCCTCCCGAATGCCCCCATGGCTCGCCGAGACGCCATGGAACTCAAAACTTGGGGAACTGATGGATCATCTGATGGAGAAGGGGTGGCTTCTGGTTCAGGGAAATCGTTATTACATGGGGGACCGACTGGAAGAGGCCTTTGAGTGGGGGCGAATCCATTCCAACATCTCACAGGATGCCCAGGAGGTGCAGGTGGTGGACCAGGACACCCGCAAGGTTCTGGGGACCCTTCCGCGCGGCGCCACGGATTCGGGGCACCTGCTGTTGAGCGGAAGGCATCTTGAAATTTCAAGCACTGCCGGACCGGACCGGCTCCTGGTGCGGGATTCACACATTAAGAGCCATCTTTCCATTCACAAAACCAGAGGGCCGGTGATCGAAACGGCCCTGGCCCGGGATTTTGCGCGGTTTCTGGGGATTCCACCGGGAACGGCACCCTTGCTCCACCTCAAAGAGGGCTGGTGGGGTCTGTTTCATTTTACGGGCAGCCTGTGGGGCGTTCTGCTGAGCCTTCTCATTGCCCGCCGCAAGGATGTGGATGTGTCCGCGGTGAACGGGTACTTCATGCTGATCTCTCAGCCGTTGGACGGCATCCCCCGGAATATATCCCGTTCCGAAGTCCATGGGGTCATCCTTCGGCACCGAAGAAAACTGCGGCACCGAATTCAGGAGGGGGGATGGGCATCCCAAATCACCGGTTCCTGGCGGGATGCGCACCTTCTTTCCAGCGTGGACATGGACGGGTTTACAACAATGCTTCAAAGCATGTCCCTGATTGAGAATATTGAGACTGAGCAGAAGGAGCGGCTGGCGGCATTGGCCGGGGCCCTGATAACACCCGCCGATTGAACGGCAATTGCAAACGCGATTTCATAATGTAAGGGGATTGTGCCCAACCTGTGAACCTGAATCGCTGATTTCCTTTTTCCATATGGCTGCCGGGCCGCAATCCATCCCTGCATTTTTAGCTAGATTGTGTCTTGCATTCATGCTAGCACTATAGACGCAATTTCACCCGTGACCCCTGGATTGAGGATCAGGAGTGTCTTATGAATGACAATTCCCTCGAAAATGAAAGTAAGGTGAAAATTCCGGGACAGATTATTTCAGTTCGGGGCAGCGTTGTAGACATCGAATTCCCGGAAAACCTGCCACCCATTCAGTCACTGATTCGATGCGGCGAGAACGATGAGGTTCTCATTGAAGTGGCGTCTCATCTGGATGAACAGCGGGTTCGCGGTATTGCGTTGAATGCCACCGCGGGGCTGTATCGGGGCGCTCCGGCCTGGACGTATGGGGATCCCTTAAGGGCCCCCGTGGGTAAGACGCTGCTGGGCCGCATGTTCAATGTCTTCGGTGAACCCATGGACGGAGAAGAAGCGCCGTCAGGCTTGGAACTCCGCTCCATCCATCAGCCGCCCATTGAACTGGCCCGGCGGGTGACCACGGAAGACGTATTCTTTACGGGCATCAAGGCCATCGACTTGCTGGTTCCTCTGGAACGTGGCGGAAAAGCGGGACTGTTCGGCGGGGCCGGCGTGGGNAAGACCGTGGTGATTACCGAACTGATTCACAACATGGTGGGCAAGCACAAAGGCATGAGCATCTTCTGCGGCATCGGGGAACGATGTCGTGAAGGGGAGGAGCTCCACCGGGAGATGGGGGCAGCAGGGGTTCTGCCCAACACGGTCATGGTCTTCGGGCAAATGAACGAACCCCCTGGCGCCCGCTTTCGCGTGGGGCATACGGCCCTCACCATGGCCGAGTATTTCCGGGACGACCTGGGCCAGGATGTGCTGCTGCTCATCGACAACATTTTCCGATTCATTCAAGCGGGCTCTGAACTATCCGGTCTTCTGGGCCGGCTGCCGTCCCGTATGGGCTACCAGCCCACCATGGCCACGGAACTGGCGGAGCTGGAAGAGCGCATCTCCAGTACCAGCGAAGCGGCGATTACCTCCATTCAGGCCGTCTACGTCCCGGCCGACGATCTCACGGACCCTTCAGCGGTGCACACTTTCGGGCATCTATCCGCATCCATCGTGCTCTCCCGAAAACGGGCCAGTGAGGGATTCTATCCCGCTATCGACCCGCTGCAGTCCAGATCCATCATGCTGCAGCCGCGGATTCTGGGGGACCGCCACTACCAGGTGGCCCGGGAAGTGCGCAAGACCCTGGCCACCTACGAGGAGTTGAAAGACATCATCGCCATGCTGGGCCTGGAAGAACTTTCCCGGGAAGACCGAAAGACCGTTTCCCGGGCCCGGCGCCTGGAGCGTTTCTTTACCCAGCCCTTTTTTACCACCACCCAGTTTACGGGGATGGAAGGAAAAATGGTGGATATCGAAGACACCATTGACGGGTGCGATCGAATTTTAAACGATGAGTTTTCAGACCATCCCGAGGGCTCTCTCTATATGATCGGCGCCATCGGGGAGGCAAAGATTTGAAACTTCAGGTTTTTCAACCATCCGATGTCTTTCTGGATCAGGACGTGGACAAGGTTTCCGCCGAAGGTCCGGAAGGGGCATTCGGCATCCGACCCCGTCACCTGGATATGGCGGCAGCCCTTGTGCCCGGGATTCTGACCTACTGGCCCTACGGAAGCGGGGAAACGTTCATTGCCGTCAATGGGGGCATTCTGGTGAAGCAGGGGGATAGGGTCTTGGTGGCCACGCGGATGGCCGTCAAAGGAGAACTGGGGCTTTTGCACGAGACGGTGGACCGTTTTATCAACGATATGGATGAACGGGAGCGAAAGGCCCGCTCGGCGGTGGCCCGTCTGGAAGCGGACTTTGTGCGCCGGTTTGTGGAGTTTGGAAAAAATGCCTGATGATGTTTCGAAACATGGGAAACGTTTTTCCAATGCGGTCAATGTTCGGGAAAAGCGGAAACTGCGGGCCCGTGACCGGAAAACCGACGAAGTGTGGTTCGGACTGGGGCTCTTCGGCGTGGTGGGGTGGGCGGTTGCCGTTCCCACGGTGTTGGGTATTTTCCTGGGGGTGTGGATTGATCTTAAATGGCCTGCCACCTATTCCTGGACCCTCATGCTGCTCATGATCGGCCTGATTGTGGGGTGCCTCAACGCCTGGTTCTGGGTGAATCGACAGCGAAAGGCCATTAATCTGGAGCGGGAAAGGTAAGAGAGCCGTTAGCTTTTAGCCATTAGCGGTTAGGTGAAATCAGGAGAATCCGATGAGTTCTGACATAACCATCTGGGTGATGGCTTTTTTCTGGGGTGTCTTTCTGGGCCTGTTCTATTTCGGGGGGTTGTGGCTCACCCTGAAAATGATGTCCCGTAAAGAAAAGCCGAAACGCTGGCTGGCCTTCAGTTACATTGTGCGACTGGCAGGTGCGCTGGTCGGATTCTGGGTGGTGGTTCAAAAGGACCCACTCGCTTTTTTGTTCACCTTTGTGGCATTTTTTGCGGTCAGAATTATTTTAACCCGCGCTTTAGGGCCTTGAGAGTCCAAAGTTCTCACGTCATGCCGGACTTGATCCGGCATCCAGGATATTTAACTTATCAAAAAGACACTGGATTCCGGCTTTCGCCGGA
>JGI11705J14877_10001965_pt1 | contig 11387 bp, 12 predicted proteins | sample Etolaghawater15m_FD_14877 | JGI IMG/M metagenome (IMG submission 14877) | reverse complement strand
TGACTGGTGCCCGCCTCATAGGTGATTTTGTTGTAAACGTTATATTTGCCCACGGGTTTTTTCATCGGCAAGCGTTTGACCTCTTTCAGCGTTTTGGCATCATAAACAACCAAGGCGCCATCCATATCCCACACGCTGACCAAGGCGTGTTTGCCGTAGCGGTCGAATTCCACATGAGCTGCCGTGGTGCCCGGTTGCGGACGGAGGGTTTTGACGATTTCCAGGGTTCGTTTGTCGATCACGTGCAAAGCGTCTTTGTCGGGACCGGAAAACACGTCGACCCAGGCATAGGGCGTGTTGTCGTGGCTGCGCATGAAAAATCCTGGGCCTAAGGTTTCTATTTTTTTGATGGTCTTCCAGGTTTGCATATCGATGACGCTCACCACCCCGCCTTTGAGGTGTGGCGTTGCCAAAACCGGGTGGCCTTGGTAGTCAAAGGTAATGCCCGAACCCAGATGGGGCATGCCCGCCAGATCAATATCGGCAATTTTACGACCCGCATCCAAATTCACCACTTGGCCCGATTTCCCATCTCGGGCCGCACCGACCACATGCCCGTAAGTTTGATCAAAAAAGAAATCGTCGAGATAGTCTTTAAGCACGACTTTCCGCACCGGGAACGGTCCAAAGTCGAACTCGCCTTCCTCATGACCCGGTGTCCAACTGTGCACGACCCCACGCGCGACCGGGCGTGGATTGTCCGAATAGTCAATTTCCCAAATTTCAGGAATATCCTTCAAGGCCGCGATAAAACTGTTGCGCGGTGGAGCGGTGTAAACCGCGCTTACCCGTGAAGACTTACCATCCTTGGACACCACGTCGATTATCTTGATCGGGCTTAAGTCCGAAGCATTCAACAACACCAAAGTATGGGGCAAATAATTCGCCGCCATCACATAGCGACCATCGCCCGAGACCGCAATGTTGCGCATGTTGATGCCGGCGCGAATTTCCGCAACGATGTTAAAACTGTGCAAATCGTATTTGCTGACCCAGCCATCGCGAGAGCCCAGATACATGAACCGCCCGTCAGGGGAATACTTGGCCCCACCATGCAAGGCGAACCTTGAGGGGAACCGCCACAGCGGCAAAAACGCATCGCCGTCCAAAATGGTGACGTGATGATCGCCCGCTTCGACCACGGCAAACAAATTCAGAGGATCGGAACTGTGCAACGGCTTATCCGGCAAATCGGCCAGCGGCATGAGAATGTCGTGACTGGCTTCAATGTCGGCCATTGTCCAGGTGGGAGTCTCTGCGGGGAGCTGATAGATATAGTCCGCCAACGCGGCAATTTGATCCATGTTCAGCACTTCGGCGAAACCCGCCATTTGCGTGGCTGCCCGACCTGCACGGATCACTTCCAAAGCTTCCTTTTTGCGCAACCGGCCTAAATTTTCCGGCAACAGCGCCGGGCCCATACCGCCCAACCGCGTCACCCCGTGACATTCAGAGCAATGCTGCTTGTACAAGCTTGCGGTATCGTCGGCCAAAGCCGCTCCCGCAGCGATGATACTTAAGGCACAAACAGCCCACATCGTCTTGATCATAGCGCTGGCTCCACAGTTTTTGTTTTAGAATATGAGGTCAAGGCAACCCGATCGACCGTGCCCGGATCAATGCCCAGTTCCGCATCGTCCAGATAGCAGCCGGGGTCTTCCGCCCACGGATCGCCGGTGATTTGTTCCGCCCGCACGCGGGTGTTGCCGCCGCAAATATCAAAGTGTGCGCACACCGCGCAGCGCCCTTTGACGGACCGCGGAAACGCCTTCAGACCCGCCATCAAAGGATCGGACGTGTCGCTCCAAATATCGCCGAACGAACGCACCCGGACATTGCCCAAGGTGTGATGCCACCACATGGTGTCGGGATGCACATCGCCGATGTTGTCGATGTTGGCGACGTTGACCCCCGATGCATTGCCGCCCCACTGCACCAACTTGTCGTGCATGTGTTGGGCATGTTCGGGAAAATTCTGTTCAATCCATTTCAACATAAACACGCCGTCGGCATCATTGTTGCCGGAGACGAATTCTTTGGTTTGTCCGGCCTGGATATACCCCCAGCACCGTTCAAACAGCTTGGTCATGGCCGCGCGGGTCATGGCGAAAAAGGCATCGTCGCGGCGGTTGTGATTGCCCCGTCCGGCGTAGTTCAGATGGGAAAAGTAAAACCGCTCGACGCCTTCAGCGTCCAACAGGTCCATGACGCCGTCCAACTCATCAACGTTGTCTTGGGTCATGGTGAAGCGCAAACCGACTTTGAGGCCACGTTCGACGCACAAGCGGATCGCCTTCATGGATGCATCAAAGGCCCCATCCAAGCGGCGAAAACGGTCATGGGTTTCGCGCAGGCCATCGATGGAAATCCCGATGTAATCATAGCCAATATCTTCAATCTCTTGAATGTCATCGGGGCCGATCAAGGTGCCGTTGGTCGACAGCGCCGTATAAAAGCCCATCGCTTTCGCCCGTGCGCCGATCTGGTGGATGTCGTCGCGCAACAACGGCTCTCCGCCCGACAAGATGACGGCAGGTACCCGAAAGGCTTTGAGTTCATCCAAAACATGGAACGTCTCATCGGTCGTCAATTCACCGGGGAAATGTTTGTCCACCGCCAGGGCGTAACAATGTTTGCAGGTCAGATTGCAGCGTCGGGTCAGATTCCAAATCACCACCGGACCGGGCGGATTGCGATGCAGCCCCACCGGAGTCGGTGAATCGATTTCGTGCAAAAACTTTGTAATGCGAAACATGATGCCCTCTTTCAGCCCACCAACCGCAAACCGGTTTTTTTCAAGATGCGCGTGGAATATAGAATTTCTCCGCTTAGGCAATGTTCTCCCAGCAGCGTGCGAATGATTTCGGCTTTGCTTGCGACTTCGCTTCGGTCCCGGCCATGCGCCATCGCAAACAGGTTATAGGGCCAATGGGGCCTGTGACGCGGTCGCAAATAGGCGTGGCTGACAAAATCCAAATTGCCAATGATGACGCCTAAGTCCTGCGCCGCCTCGTCCTCCACGTCCCACACGGTCATACCGTTGCCGAGAAACCCCAGTGCATAGTGATTGGGCACCGCGCCGATGCGGCGAATGATGCCGTCATCAAGCATGCGCGCCATGCGCGTCATGACCTCTTGTTGCGACAGCCCAACCTCTTGGCCGACCGTTTCATAGGGGGCGTTCGTCAGCGGCAGGCCCGCCTGGGTGGCGCGAATGATGGCGCGGTCAAATTCATCGATGGTGTGTGAAGCGCTCATAATTCCAACCTCAAGCCAACGTAAAATTCGTGCGACTTGGGCATGTTGTAAACCGTATGCCCGGTGGCGGTTTCAATTTCATTTATAACTTCGGCGATGCGCTCTGGTGTTTCGGTGGCGAGCACAAACCACATGTTGAGTTCATGATCGCGGGCATAGTTGTGTGCGACTTCTTCAAAGCCGTTGACGATGGCATTGACCCGCTCAAACTCTTCATCGGGAAGTTTCATGGCCGCCAAGGTAAGGCCCCCGCCCAAACGTTCGGCGTGGTACATGGGGCCGAAACGGCTGAGCGCGCCATCGTCCAACAACCGACGCAAGCGATCGATCAAGTCTTGTTCTTCTAGCCCTAAGTCTTTGGCAACATCCGCGTAAGGGTGTGCGGAAATGGGAAATCCACCTTGCAACGCGTTGATGATGGCCCGATCCGCGGAATCGAGCTCAAGCGGTTTTGCACGGTTCATTGTCAACCTTTCCCTTGCAGCCGTAACGCGCGCCGCATTGTTTGAACTGGCGACGGCTAAACAGCACGTCGCGCTCAACATGTGTCAGTTCAAGCGTCTCGGCGATGGTTTTCACTTGCTCGAGAACCTTGTCCTTGGCCGCGCCGTGCACCATGGCAAACAGGTTATATGGCCACGACGGAGCGTGACGCGGACGTTGGTAGCACAAAGTCACATATTCAAATTGGCCCATCTGCTCACCCACTTCGCGAACCCGCGCATCGGGTACATTCCACACCGACATGCCATTGGCCGTATAGCCCAACCGACGATGCTGTACGACCACGCCAAAACGCCGGATCACACCACCATCAATCAAGTTTCGCAGCCGTTCAATCACTTCGGTCTCCGCCATGCCGATACGACTGCCCAAAACCTGATAAGGCCGGGCGGCCAACGGCAAGCCGTCGCAAATCAGTTCAATCAAGGTCCGGTCTTCGATGCTGATGTCGATCATGCCCATTCCAACTTAAAGCCAAGATCCAAGTGATAGTCTTCGATGATGGGCAGATTCAAAACTTCAAGGTCCGTTTCCGCCTCAATCCGGCTCAACACTTCGCCCACTTCCAAGACATCATCCGCCGCAACCACAAACCACAAATTGATATCGTGTTCGCGTTCATAGTTGTGATTGACTTGGCTGAACGACGTCACGAATTCTGCGACCTCCGCCAAACGATCTTCGGGTACGCGCATGGCCGCCAAGGTGCTGGCACCGACTTGGTTGGGGGCAATCACCGCCCCGATGCGGCTGATGTATTTTTGCTCCGCCAAATTGGCATAAGCCTCAATCACTTCGTCTTCGGACATGGACAGGCGCGCACCGATTTCGGCATAGGGACGCGCCACCAACGGAAAGTTACGCTGGAAATCATTGAGCAAGGATTTATCTGTATCGTCCATTGAGTGGTTTCCCTTGGCCTTATCTATGAGACCGCCGACAAACGTTTAGAGACCGATGCGCCCAGAGCGCCAGGTGAAAAAGATACCGCTGGGCTTTAGGCCGGGAAGTTCTGCCCGTTGTTCAAACGATGCCGTATCGAACACCTTGATCAGGTCCAAATCGCGCACGCTCATCCACACATCTTCACCACGCGCGGTGAATTCCATATGCAAAACGCCTTTGCCCGGCGTCAATGTTTTGATGATCTTTTGCGTTTGTGTGTCGATCACTTGAATGGTGTCGTTCAGCGGATAGGCAAAGTTGACCCACACCTGGCGACCGTCGGGCTGCGCCATGACAAACACCGGCTGACCATGGGCGGGAATGCGCGCCACCTCTTTCCAGGTTGTGGTGTCGACGACCAAAACTTCGTGGTGACCAATCGCCGGCACAAACGCCATGCCGTTGGCCATGGCCCAGCCTTCCAAATGCGGCATTTTATAAACGGGCAGTTTTTCTTCGCCGCGTCCATAACCGTCAAGAATGCGAACCGGGCCTTTATCAATATTCCACAAATCCAACATCACCATGCCGTCTTCGCCAAACAGCCCCGCGATGTAATAGCGGCCATCCGGCGAAATAAGCCCGTCGTAGGGTTGCGTGCCGACATTTTCAAACTTGGTGATTTTGGGCGTCTGCGGATCGCTCATATCGGCAACCCAAATCGCGCCCTCGTCATATAATGAAAAAACAAAACGGTTGCCCGGTGCATCGACCAAACCCACCGTTTTCGAGCCTGTCGGAATATCTGCCACCAGTTTCAGAGTTTGCGCGTCAAACACCTTGACCCCGCCCGGCTCATAATTTGACACCGCGACCAAGCGACCGTCTTGGGAAATGGCGCCGCCGATGGCATTGCCCGCCTGGATGACCCGCGCGTCAATCTTCGCCGTCAGCAAATCGACCTTGGTCAGTCCGCCATCGCGGCCAAAGACATATCCATAGCGCGCATCGCGGCTGTAAACGATGGAGGCATGGCTGAGATCGCCTAAGCCTTCAACCCGCGCCAACTGTGTACGGGTGGTGTTTTCCACCACCAAAAGCGATCCACTGGCGCGTTCGACCACCAAGCCCATATCGCCCGTGCCGCGCAGTTCATCCGCCGCTGCTCGATGAGTGGCACTGAATGCAACAAGCGCACCCATGACCAAACCAGCCGTTAAGCTCATTTTCATGCCTAACGACCATCTTGTTGAAGTTGCCCACACCTTCATTGACCAAGATCTCCCGATTTTAAAATTTGCGCTAACCACAACGCTTCATGCGGCTGGATCAGCGGACGCCACGGCGGCATCGGCGTTCCCGGTACACCGTCTAAAATAATCGAAGCCAAATCCGCCGCATCGCGCTCGGCCAGCTTGCCCGCCAACAACGGCGATCCCAGCCCACCCTTCAGGGTCAAGCCATGGCAAGACCCGCAGTCTTGTTCCAAGACGTAACGCAGCTCGGTTTTGCGTTCCGGTGAAATGTCTTTCGCCACAGCCGCCGCAGCGACTGACCCCGTCACCAAGGCCAAAACAGCATAAAAAGCACCCAGCTTAAGCACGGGCTTTGGCGTCCAGACTTTCAAGTCCCAATGTTTCATAAGACAATCCCTGCCAATTCAGCTCATGCGCCAACGAGACCACGCGACCGATGAGGCACAACACGGGCGGTATAAAATCCAGGTCACTCAGGGCATAGGGAAGGTTTTCCAAGGTCGAAAGACATTGGCGTTGCTGTGCTGTGGTGCCATTGGCGATGGCAGCCGCGGGGGTATCTGGCGACAAACCCGCCGCAATCAAGCGACGGCTGAGTTCCGGCAGCTTGGCCAGGCCCATGTAAATCACCAATGTGGTTGACGGGTCCGCCAACGAACGCCAGTCCAAATCCAGATCATCATCGCCTTTGCCATGACCGGTCACAAAGCGCAAACCCGTGGCCATGCCGCGGTGGGTGAGCGGAATGCCCGTTGCGGCGCTGATGCCTGCCGCCGCGGTTATGCCGGGAATGATTTCAAAACACACATTGTGACGCGCCAGATGCATGGCTTCTTCGCTGCCGCGTCCAAAAATATAGGGATCGCCGCCCTTTAGGCGCACCACCGTGCGGTTGGTGCGCGCCAATTTGGCCAGCAATTCATTGATTTGATCTTGGGGGAGAATATGATTGCCGGACGCTTTGCCGACAAATATGCGCGTACACCCCGGTGGCACGATATCGACGATTTCAGAAGACACCAAGCGGTCATAGACCACGGCGTCAGCCTGTTCCAAAACCCGATACGCCTTGCGCGTCAACAGCTCAGGATCTCCTGGCCCAGCGCCCACCAAATAGACACAGCTCTTCGTTTTGCCCACGGTCTTGTGCTCCGTCCTGACAACGTATTTAACGTTTCCCAACCCTTCGCACCCAAGAAGTGCGCCTTACAAAAATATGGCACATGTTCACAAAAGGGTTATTGACGCCCGTCAATCGCCTCTGCACAAAATGAAACCTCATGATTTATAGCCCTATATATAAAGTCGTACGAATGCTCTTTTGCCCCCCCTGCCCCCAAAACCCTCATATCCCTTTTTTTAATGTGCATTTGACACTCGTCAAGGCCCCTCCTCCGCATTGCCCCCGATAATACCCTCAGCGCAAGGAATTATCCGAGCGTTGCGTTTCGTGAATGTAAACAATCAAAGATCACGATTCGGAGGGAAACTCATTTTGGGGCGTTGGTATTGTGGGCCGTTCCAAATTGGACAGGGGTAGATCAATGAAGTTGGCATTGTCCCTTTCAGCCATTAGTTTGGCGGCAGGAGCATTCCTGTTGGGTTCGGGGGGAGCCATGGCCGCAGGGCCGACACTCTCCGAAAAGGAATTCGAAGAAGCAAAAGTCCTTTACTTCCAGCGTTGTGCTGGTTGTCACGGCGCGTTGCGCAAAGGTGCGACGGGTAAAAACCTTGAGCCTAAAAGCACACAGAAGCTGGGCCAAGAACGTCTGGAGAAAATTATCACTCTGGGCACCGAAGGCGGCATGAACAACTTTGACGATACCTTCAGCAAAGAAGAGATCTCAAAGTTGGCGACGTACATCCAAATGGATGTTCCTCCGGCTGCGGAAATGTCTCTGGCAGATATGAAAAAACGCTGGAAAGTGTTTATCGAGCCCAAAGACTATCCGACAAAACCCATGCACGGGCGCAATTGGCAAAACTTCTTTGTCGTTATTTTGCGTGATGCTGGCAAAATGGGCATCATTGACGGCGACACCAAAGAAATCGTGACCAAGGTTAACACCGGCTACGCGGTTCACGTCGCTAAAGAATCATCTGACGGACGCTTCTGGTACACCCAGGGCCGCGACGGCAAGATGACCAAAATCGATTTGTGGATGGACCCGCCGCAGGTGGTTGCCGAAACACAAGTCGCATCTGATGCCCGTGACGTTGCTGTTTCTCACTACGGTAAGTGGAAAGACAAATACGTCATCGGTGGCGGTTACTGGCCGCCGCATTTCGTCATTCTCGACGCTGTCACCATGGAGCCTCTGAAAGTGGTTTCCACCCGTGGCGTCAACGTAGATGGCGAATACGTCAACGAAGCGCGCGTTGCGGCGGTGTACAACACACCAAATGCACCGACGTGGATCGTCGCCGTCAAGGAACTGGGGCAGTTGTGGCAGGTCGATTATTCCGATCTCGACAACCTGCGCATCGAACAGATCAACTCTCACAAGTTCCTGCACGATGGCTTCTTTGACCCGACACAGCGGTATTTCCAAATCGCTGCGAATGCGTCTAACCGCATGGAAATCATGGATTCCGAAACACGGAAATTTGTGGCTTCGATCGAAACCGGCACCAAGCCGCACCCGGGACCGGGCGCAAACTGGGTCGATCCGAAATGCGGTCCTGTGGGCGGCACCGTCCACTTGGGCGAAGGCAAGATCACCGTTTGGGGCAACGATCCCAAAGGTCATCCGGACAATGCATGGAAGATTTGCTACAAGACCGAAACCGAAGGTTCTGGCTTGTTCATTCGCACGCATCCGAACTCGCCTTACGTCTTTGCCGATCAGACTCTGAATCCCGATCCGGAAATTCAGCAGTCAATTAAGGTCCTCGACAAGAAGACCGGCAAGATCGTCAAGACCATCCGCGTGACGGAAATGAAAAACGCCGTTGCTGTACATAGCGAATTCAACCAAGACGGTTCCGAAGTTTGGGTGTCCGTGTGGGTTCGTGGCGGCAAGGCAACCTGGTTGGACGGTCATATCATTGTATATGACTCAAAGACCTTGGAGAAAAAGGCCGAAGTTAAAGGCCTCGAAACGCCAACAGGTAAGTTCAACGTGTACAACCGCGTACACCACAATACCTAAGGCACTGTAAGTGAAGGGGGAGGACTGCTCTAGCGGTCTTCCCCCTTAACTTTCAAAAGATTACATACATTTCAGCACACTATAGTTTTCTTCATAAAATGGGGCTTGATGAATTATGCGCGGCTTATGGAAGGCATTTTGGTCACCGACTTCCCGATTTAGCGTCGGGGCCGTGATGATCGTCGGGGGTATTGCAGGGATTATTTTTTGGGGTGGCTTCAACACCTTTATGGAATACACCAACACCTTAGAATTCTGCGTCTCCTGTCACGAGATGGAACAGAAGGTCTACAAAGAATACAAAAAAAGCGTGCACTATTCTAATCCGTCAGGCGTCCGCGCTATCTGTTCCGACTGCCATGTGCCGAAGGAATGGGGACCGAAGATGATCCGTAAGATCAAAGCCTCCAATGAACTATTGCACAAAGTGCTCGGCACCATCGACACGCCCGAAAAGTTTGAAGCCAAGCGCTTCCAATTGGCCAAAAATGTCTGGGCCGCGATGGAGGCTAACGATTCACACGAATGTCGCAATTGTCATGACTACGGCGCCATGCACTGGGAAAAACAGCGTCGCCGTTCAAGCGAAAAAATGCAGGTCGCGTATAAAGAAAAGAAGACCTGTATTGAATGTCACAAAGGCATAGCGCATAATTTACCGGCTGAAGCCATGGCGCAGGAAGAAGATGATGTTCCAGCACGTCCATCTGTCGATCCAAAGGCTGCGCCCGCACCCCTCAAATCTATGGATAAATTCCTCGAAGAGGAATGAATCATCACCTGTCACATCCAATAACATTCTCACGAAAGGCAGACGTCATGAACATCAATACACTTTCTTTCAACGGTATGCGCAGTGGCGTTCTCAGCGGATTTGTCGTTGCCGCAGGCCTTGTGGCGTTCGCCCCCCAGGCCCAGGCTCTTTCTCCCGAAGGCATGCTGGCGCGCGGTGGTCAGCTTTATGACTGGTACTATCAGATTACCCAAGGCGACGTTCCCAAAGACACCCACGCCTTAATGCCCGCCGAGTCCGGATCAAGCGGCAAAAAAACGTGGCGGTGCTCAGAATGTCACGGCTTCAACTATGCGGGTGATCTTGGTCTGCCCGGCATCCTCAGCGCGGCCGGCAAATCGCCTGACGATATCGTCGCCATTTTGAAAGACGCCAAGCACAATTACACGTCAGCCATGTTCACGGATACAGATTTCCAATCCTTGGGGCTGTTTGTTTCCAAGGGCGTAACGGACATCTCCAAACTGTCCGGCGATGCGACCAAGGGTCAGGGTTACTTTGAAACCATTTGCTTGGCCTGTCATGGTCAGGACGGCAAAAAGATCACCGACATGCCGCCGGTGGGCGCGGTGGTCAACAAATTGCCGGATCGTTCTTTGCACCGCATTCGCTTCAGCAAACCTGGTGACAGCATGCCGGCTCTGGCAGCGCTGCCGTTGGATGTCGCCGTGGATGTCTGGACCTATGCGAAGACACTTCCGCAGGAATAAATCGAGTGAATCGTTTAGCTCAAATCATTTGTCTTTTTACCATCCTGGCCGTTCCCGTATTCGCGGGAACGGCTCAGGCGACAGATCCTGCTGAACGAGAATCCATTTGCGCAGACGCTCAGGCGCGGTTCGACGCAATGACAGAGCTGCCGCCCGAAGCCCCCGGCACCGTGCGTGTCTTGATGCTGAAATACACCTTCTGCCCATCCCCCTTAACGGTGACCAAAGGGACGACGGTGCGTTTCATCAATGTCGAAAAACGAACGTCCCACAGTGTCTGGTTCAAAGACGCAGGCCGCGAAGAAAGTCCGCGCTTGTTCCCGATTGAGTTTTGGGAAGAGACCTTCGACACCCCTGGCAAATATCCCTATCTGTGCGGTCCCCATTGGGAACGAAACGACATGAAGGGCTTTATCGAAGTCACTGAATAGCCCTTGGTCTATACTTATAAATAAACCCCGCTTTGCCGTTTGGCACGCGGGGTTGTTTTTTTGTACTGATGATAAGAAATACGGTGTGAAGTGGGACGGAGAGAGAGGAGAGGGATGTTCCCTCCGTCCCAATGGTAAAGGTCTAAGCCATTCATCGTCATGTCCGGCTTAGACACTATAACCACCGCGATGACCAGCCGTTCTCTGGTCACCAGGTGCTGTGACAATCGCAATTATTTCGACTGCTACACAATCCACAACTTGCCATCAAGGTCTGACCAGTGGGAAACTTCACAATATATTTATGAAGAAATGGACCCGCTCCGTCCTTGATCAAAATCAATCCACGCCTGTCCATTTGACGATATGATCTTTTTACAATCTGGCAATACCGTCCA
>JGI11705J14877_10001963_pt1 | contig 11402 bp, 6 predicted proteins | sample Etolaghawater15m_FD_14877 | JGI IMG/M metagenome (IMG submission 14877) | reverse complement strand
TTTTTAATTCAAGTGCCATTAACGGACTCCATCACTTTCTTATAAATATGATACTTTTGAGAACCCTCTGACTTTATTGATATCTATAATCTGGTCTACCATATCCCGTGTCTTGTCAATGTGGGATATTGTAATGATAAAGTCAAATTGTGTCTTTAAGTAATCAAATAATAAATATAAAGAATTAAAGTTATCCGTGTCTAATGAACCAAATCCCTCATCAATAGCGATAAAGTTTGGTCGTGGTAAATTAGATACATTAATCAATGCAGTTCGGATTGCGATTGATGAGATGAACTTCTCCATACCACTTGTTAGTTCTAACGGCCAGAATTCTTCATCTCCATATGCTATGTATGAATTGATATTTTTACCATCAGTATTCAACATAATTTGGAAATCCACAATGGGTGAAAGAATGTTATTAATCTCAACTTCTAACTTAGGTAGAACTTCTGAAATTAAATTATATGGGATACCATCTCTCTTTACACATTTTAGATAATATTCGTATCCATCAAAACGGACTTCCATGTCACGAAGTTTGTCGAGTGATTGGTGAACATTTTGGATTGTATTTTCAGCAACCTTAATATCGGAATTGATATGCATGATTTCATCAGTAACATTTTTAATATCATCATCAATGTCACTTCGTGTGAGTTTAAAAGATTTTATCTTTTCTTGAACTTCCTCATTGTGCTTAACAGCTTCCTCTTGGTCTTTTGCTTTTTGAACATCTCTCGTTAGTTCTTTGATTTCCAAATCATAATCCCTAACTAATGATACACAATAATCATATGCTTTACTAGCTCGTAACCATTCAGATTCTAACTTGGTGAAAATACCACCAAGTTCATTCCATTCGTTTATTTCTTTGGTAACATCCGATTCATTACGCTTGTCCATGTATTCGAGTCTTCTTGATACGAGGTCTGAATATTCATCACCATATTTTTTTAATTCATCTTCAAGTGTTTGTGCTTGTTTAGCAAATGGAGTGTTTTTGTTTTGTACACAATGGTCACACCCATCATCAAACGTAAGAGACCCAATACCATCTAAGTGTTTCTTAGCATGAATCATTTTAGATTCTAGCTTGTCCAACTCAACCCCAATCTCTTTAAACTTTAAATCTGATGATTTGTAGACTTCCTCTTTCTTTCGTAAAGCGTCTATGTCAATCTTATCAATTTTGGTTTGAATGTCTTTTTGTTCTATCTCAATCTTTTTGACTTCAGTTTGGTTAATACCACACTGTTGATTTTGTAAGTCACGTTGCTTTTGAATCGTTTCAAGTTTTGTTTCAAGAGTTTCAATATCACCAATATCTTCAACGGGTTTTAATCTACCCATCTCAAACTCGATTTTGATATTTGTATTTTCTCTTTTTGTTTCCAACTCAGTCTTTCTATCTTGTAGAGTGGTTAGTGACCCCGTAATCGATGTTAAGGTATCTTCTGCCTCTGCGAGTTGAGTTGGTAGGTCTTGGTTTTTATAGTCCTTTAGAAGGGCCGACAATTCTTTAATCTCTTCACTTGCAATTTGGTATAGATTTTCAAAAACATCCATATCCAAGAATTGTGCTAACAACTCTTTACGTTCTTTTTGTGATTTCTCGATGAACCCACTATTGTTTGATTGTGTTGACATTGCAGTTAATACAAAGTCATCATATGTTCCAACGTATTCTCTAATGATTGCGTTTGTCTCTCTACGCTGTTCACCATTAAGAGACTCTACTTGACCATCTACTACACGATAGAAGTTGGTGTCTACTTTTACAGTTCCTCTCTTAGGCGACTTCTTTGCGGTTCTCTCGATGGTGTACTCTACTCCATTTAGTTCAAATGTAAATTTACAATCAAACGACATCTTTGAGTAATTTAACACATCCTCAGCTTTTGAGGTTCTTGAACACTTGTCAAAGATACAAAATGATAGAGCATCCCATAGGGTTGACTTACCACTTGCGTTTGGTGCAAAGATTCCATAAGCACCTTTCATTTGAGAAAAGTCTATAACATTGTTAGGACCATACGAGAACATATTTGAGAATTCAAATACCTTTGGTATCCAAGTTGAGTTGATAATTGCCCGTGTTGTTCCAAGTTTTGAATTGATATCGTTGTTAATATTTTTAACAACTTCAAGTTGTTCTTCGGTAAGATGTTCCGTTTCATTTAATAATTCCTCAATGAGTTTATTTTGGAAAGCAGTATCACGAACATTCTGAAGAACAATCTTTTCATGTTCACCACCATCTTTACGAGTAATAACTTTTTGTATTGTTAATTCTTGAACTTTACGACCCTTTTTAATATCAGCGATAATCTTGTTTAAATCGGAAGCCTTTGTGTCTTTTACACGAACTCTGATTCGTGGTTTTTGTGGAATTGGTATATTAGATACAATTTTACCATCTTCAATGTCTATTGTAACATACCCATAATCATTAGGAATTGTAATGAATTTACTTGTGTAAGTTTCTAAATCCCAAACTAAAATACCATGTTCAGGATATTTTGCTTCACCATGGTTTTGAACAATAAGTGAACCGGGATATTTAATATTATCCTTACCTTGTACTGGGTTGTTTGGCTTATGAATATCACCTAAAAGAGCGATATCATATCCGTTAAAGTTTTGAACATTAATATTTTTATTTTCAATTGAAAACCCGTGTTCGGTCTCAATCTTATCAACAGGCCCATGGAATAACGCAATCTTGTGGTCACACCCTTGAACATCAATTGCTGATGGGAATCCTGGCAAGTTATCCCATACTGATTGGTGGGTAAATGAAATATTTCCTATTTTATAAACACCTGTATTTTTTAGATATACTAAGTTTGGTAACTTCAGTGCATTTACCACAGGTGTTAATGCATCCAATCTTGATGTGTTATTTAAGTTAGCATCATGATTACCTGGAATTACAATAGTGGGTAGTAGGTCTGATAAACGGGTAAAGAACTCTTGTGTTAAATCTACTACTTCAGGAGACATATCAGTTTTTGCGTGTACAATATCACCAGCAATAACGATGATGTCATTTTCATCCATTGTGGATAAAATATACCCATAAAGATGGGAAAATACCTCACGATACTCAGTATGTCGTTTGAGGTTTCTTATATGAACATCGGCTATATGATAAATTTTTCCAATTTTTTCTAAACCAATGTCAATCTTTTTTACATTTTTCATAATCTAAACAATTGATACTCCATCAACTTACGTAAGTCAAGAGGGGGTGTATCATATATTTTTTTATTTATATTTTCATATCCCATTTCAGATGGGTCTTCGTCACCTAAATCTACAAGATGTGTTTCGATTCCGTATGACATAAACTTTTTAGCCAACCCCAAAGCATTCTTTAGAGCATCCGAATCTAAACAAATATACAACTTTTTTACTTTATTTCCAATTATTTTTTTCTCAAGTTCCGATTGAATACTTTTTCCAAAGAGTGGTATAGCGTTTCTCCTAACTGCGATAGCATCGAAAGCCCCTTCACAAAGTATAATAGGAGTATCCCAATTAACAAGTAGGTCAAAACCCACGATGTCTTTAGAAACCTTCGGATTTTTATGTTTAAATTTAGTTTCATAAAATGACCTTCCAACAAAGAAGTTCAACTTACCCTTATCATCATATGAAGGGATTATTATCTTATCACGATACTCACCATCAGCACAATATCCAATATTGTATTTTACAATATCTTCAACTCTTAAACCTCTATCAAGTAAGTAATTTAAAGCGTGTTTTCGTTTATATGAGTTAGATGGTTGATATAGTGGAATAAATTCTTTTGGAAGTTCTACTTGCTCTACAACTTCGGTAGTGTCATACTCACTTGAATATCGGTTAACCTTACTGAAGATGGAATTGTATTCATCCCAAGTTTGTTTAGATACACGAAGTTTCTTGAATAGACCTTTGATAGTTCTACCCTTCTCATCCGAAATCCAACAATGCCAAGGGTTGTTTCCTTTAGAATTAATTCGTATATTAATCTCTAACTTTGGTTTGTAATGGTCAACAAATGGAGAATAGAACGCATAATTGTCCCCACTTGTTTTCTTGGATTTACCAAGAACGGACTCTAATAATTCAAGTAGTCTATCTTCCATAACTACTAATATACGAAATTATTTTGAGAAATCAAAGAAATCTTGTTTAGGTTTTTCATCTAACCATTCTTGGGGAATTTCTTTATTGGCCCATTTGAACCCATTCTTTTCACACCATTGTGAGTATGTAGTCTTTGAACCTTTGTAGATTTTACCATTGGGTGACTGAAGAACAAACCTCAAATCTATTTCAGGATGTTGTTCTTTAATCAACAAATGTTTCTTTCTATCTTCCGGTAGAAACCAACCTTTAGATTCAATGTAAATTCCATTTGGTAATTTAAAATCGGGCTTGTAAGTGTGGTGAGTTGCAGGAACAACATACGGAATTTCGTGTTGTTCGTATTCCCCATCGATACCTTGAATTCTTAATTGTTCGTTAATTTTTGTTTCAAGGCCGGACTTGTGTCCTTTTGATTTTTGGATATGACTCCAATTTCCTTTTGCCATAACTTATATTAGTCTATATCGAATTTTACATTAATGGTTACATCAACATCTTGTCTTTTTTGAGGGGTGAACCTAACTTAGCAACTGCAAGTAATTCAAGGTCATCATTGTACAACCCAATCTGAGTGATGTATGGTCTAAAATCGGAACCTGTAACCATTGGCTTAAGTCGTTCTTCTTTTTCATTTGAAGTTACTCTTAATGATGGGTTAGATGATACATTAAACTCATCTCTATTTATTTCGCATAGTAAAGATACCTCTTCAACTATTTTGGTTGCTTTGTAATTAAATTCAAATGGTTTGTTTGTGTAGTCCCAATTACCATCACCTAAAAACATATTTTTATATTTGGGTCGGGGGTCAGAAATAACCACAATACCAGTATTATAAAATATGTGTCCTATCTGATTTGTCTGAGTGAATGAACCACTATACCAATGATTGTTTGTGAGTGATTCAATGTTATCTGAAGTTAACGACCTTCTATATATTCTAACCTCATCAAAAGAACCACTTGTCGAAGTGTAGTCGGTTCTTGTTGAAAATCTGCTACTGAATATGGTTATATCTTGCTCGTTATTGGTTGTTTTTATATTAGTAGCATTCAATGTAGAATCAAGTACACCATCAATATATAGTTCGTAACTACTACCAATTTTATTAACAATTAATGAATGCCAATTGTTGTCATTTATTAACGTAGATGATGTTATAAATGTACCAGCTTCAGATTTACCATATCTACGACCATCTGATATACCAAATTTAACCTTACCATTTTGACCACTTACCGAATCATTAAGTAATGAAATGTCAAGTGGGTAATGTGTTTTGTTTGAATAAACTTGACTATTTCTAACAGCATCTAAGTTATTCCATCGTTTTGATATTAGTGGGTTTGCTTCTTCACCAGTCCATGATTGTGAGAGTGGTAATTTAACTCTCATAGATACAGCCCAATCATCATAGTTGTTTATGGAATCAAATAATGAATTATGTCTTACAATTAACGATGATGATATATTTGATTGTGCTGATTTACCGACAGCGGCTGACAATCCACCTGTTGTAGTTGGACCATTACCAATTGCAATGTTTAATGTTTTTACAATATTATCGTATGTAGAATCATCTGTTGTGTTTTTCCACGATGAATTTATTTTCTTATCATCAAATGATAATCTTAAAATAGTATCACTACTTCGTGGCATTATGGTCGTTGAAACGTCAGGGTCAACTATGATTCCATAATCAGAGTCAACTTTAATATCATACATATAAGATGCAGATGTTTCAGCGCTACTACAAGTTGCGTAGAATGAACCTGGTTTAATTCCGTCACCAAACTTATTTTGTGGTATTGAAATTATAGAAGCTGTGTCGTATAAAACTCGTGGTGTTCTTTTAAAAAAGTATGAGTTTATGGAATCCCAAACAATTTGCTGAGGGATTGAATTTAATTCCGATGTCATTGCACCAGAACCCGTTTTAATAGATGGGTCTACATCAATAGCATTATCTATCGATGTGGATACTTCCGTTAAAACACCATAAGTTGATATACCTCTTAGAATAGAAATCTCAAACGAAGACGAATAATTGACATCAGTCACTTCATATCGTTTATGAGCTTTAAAGGGTCTTTCTTGTATACCCCCATTGAAGATTCGTTTGTAAACTATTCCCATTGGTCTTCATTTTAAAAATCTAATTTAACCTTAATTAAAATCTCGTTAGAGAATGATTTTAATAGAGGTTTAGACAATTTAGCTATTGCTAAAAGTTCGTTATCATTGTTATACAAACCAACAGTTGTAATATAAGTTTTAGGGTCTCCAACAAAAGTTTGTTGTTTTAATTGACCAGTTGAACCTGTTACATAAGATGGGTTATTTGAGAAATTGTATTCTGCGTTTTTAGCTCTAACAAAGAAGAATGTTGATTTAACTTCTTCCTCACTTCTTGCTTGGAAACCATTATTTGCGTTTTGAACAGCAGCACCACTAATAGCAGTAAACAACTTACCATGGTTTTGTGCGTCAGTATTACTTGTTCTAACTGTCCCAAGTGAAGCAGATACGTCAAGTGCAGCAGCACTTAATACAATAGCTCCAAATTGTGGATAAACTGCTCCAAAAATTTGACTTGTTGAATAAACACCATTTAATAAAGAACCTGATACTACATTATACGATACTTCATTAGAACTACCCAATTGATTGGTGTCGCCACTATTATCAATTAGTTGTAATGTTTCACCATTCGAACCTGATAGGACTAATTCCCAATTACCTGGGTCAAGTTTATCTTTTAACCTAGCTCTGTTTATTGTGATGACATACACATCATCTTGTGCAACACCACCAAATGAAAATGTTTTTTGTGATGCGGGGAGTAAGATTTGTTGAAATTGTGAGTAGATTGCGCTTGATGGTGAATCTTCGTTTGTTCCTAAAGAACCACTTCCTTCGTTATGACCATACGCAATTGAAAATTGTGCAGCCTTTGTAGAGTCCGTTGGGTCACCATTATAAATCTCATAGTAATATTGCTTCTGAGTTGAAGACTGATATGATGATGTCCAAAATGATGTTAATTCACCAACGTTACCACTCCATAGTCCACGAGTAATTCTTTGAGAATCACCTTCTACTACATCTTCAATTGTAAATGCTGTAAATACCTTACCACTACCATAATCGTATGCACCTGCAGGAATAACTGGAGTGGTATCGTTTTGAACATCAGCTGCCTGTAATTCTGAGATAGCAACTCTTGTATCTGCTAAAGTTTCTGTACCTGCTGGGTTAGGAACATTTCCTTGAACTGGTCCAGATGACAATGATGTGCCACCTAAATTTCCCGTTGAACCTAATATTGGATTAATTGCCATTTTCTATCCTTCTTTTGTGTTATACAGTAGCTCGTACTTGAATGTCATTAACAGGATTCACTACGATGTCAACCTCAACTCTACCACCAGTTTCATTACCAATGATTATCATACGAGTTGAAAGTGATGCTCTATCAGCAAGAAATGATGTAGAACGGAATGTAAATTGACTTCTACCAACCACAGTTTGTGATTGATTTGTATTGTATGAACTTATGTTTATAATAGGAGAAACATTTCCAGGCACACCAGGATTACCTTGAATAACACCTGCATCTTTATTAAGTAGAATCGCAGTGTATCCTAAGTCAGCATTTCCACCATTACGAGTGGTTACGTTAATACCTGTCAATACTTGACCTTCATCAATCGTAATACTTGTTGGACTTGCCGAGATTACTGGCAACTTCGTAGTTGTCTTTGGAAGTGACAATAGTTTATATTTCATTGAGTAGTTTTCATCCGTGATTGCTTCAACCACAGGCATATTCTCAATGATGATACCATAATAGTCTGAACCCAAGTTATGTGCTGGATTCCAAAGTTCATAATCAACCTCATCATCTGCTAATGCAAATTGAGTGATTTGAAACTTGTCACGACCTTGTGCCAAAAGCTCTCTACCCTTCTTGGTAAGTATGGCGTCTACTGTTACTGATGAATTATCTAAAAATCCCATAATGTTTTCCTCATTTATGTATATAAATATGGTTTTGTTTATTTTTAATTGTTAAAATCCAAATCTCTTTAATATTCTACTAAAAAGTGAATTTAGAGATGTGGTTAATCTTGTCTTTGGTTTTGTGTTTCTACCAATAAATGGTAATGGTTTTAACACTTTAAATTCAGTTGCATTTCTATTCGATGATGTGTTTGATTTTTTTCTATTTCTAATATCAACCGATACCAACACATCTTCTGGTGTTTTTCTAACATTACCTTTTGTAGGACTTAGTTGGGTATCAACACCACCATCAGTTGGTGTTTGTGTTGAGTATACAAGTGTATTTGGGTCAACTTCAGTAATTTCTACAACAGGACCACCATCTGGTGTTTCTGTTGAGTCCGTGGTTAAAGAGTCACTTGTTATTCTACACCCATTGTAAAATAAGTTTTCCATAGATAACGACAATCTATCATCTTGACCTTCCCATGGAATCATAGATGATGAACTTGGTAATTTTAAACTCGCAGACTCAGCAGTAGAGTAAAAGTATTTTGGTACTTTATATATTTTTGAATTTTTATGATTCAATACAGTTGAGCCAGTTGGTGAGTATCTCCAATACCCATTTGGTCTATCAACGTATGTTGATGATGATACACAAGTTATATCTGGGTCGTTTGTAAAGAATGTAAAGTTTAATGAAACTGAACTACTATATTCGAAATCAGCACTTACAAAAGAACCACTTGTGTTTGGTTCATGTGATGATGTGTCTATTTGTATGTTTGTATTATCAATTCTATTTAAAATTAAATAAGTTCGTTCACCAGACCCATCATTAAATGTTATACTACCAGATTGGTCAACATTAACAGGCCAATTAGGTTCACCACTTTGTAGTGTTGCTATATTAGATTTAATNTNNGTTGTAGCATTACTTGAAGATGCGAACGAAAGACTAAGTTGTAGGTCATGATTTGAAGTTGAGTGTGGATTACCACCACCATCATTTATTGTAAGTGGGTTTGAACTCAAATCTATTGTAAATGTAGTGGGTGGGGTGTATGTTATAGTCCCGTCACCTATGGCAGCTCCAGCAAATATATTCGTGTTAGCACCAGGATATACTCCATCATTTTGTTTACATATAATTTTAACAGCCCTACCATCATAGTTTGGATTACTAAGTGTATGAGGTGGTGATTGTGAACCCCATGTTAATACGTCAAACGCAAGAGTCGTATCACCATCGTTAGATACACCTGAACTTGAAACTGAACTTGTGTATGCAATAGTTTGTACTGATGATGATGGTTGGGATACATTTATATCTACTGAAGGACCATCAACAGATGCTGTATAATAAAATGCAGCAGTAGACCCACTACTATGAGTTGATGGATTAAACTTAAAAGTATAAGTACCAAATCCTGGAAATATACTATATTCGTCACCATCATATAACATATAATCAACATTACTTGGTATTACAGCCGAAGACGTTCCGAACGAACTATTCTGATATGAGCATTGTACACTTGCTGATAATGNTGGTGTGAAGTACTTGTAGGTTGAAGATTGGTAATCATATAAGTCAATTTCGGCCACATCATAATCATTTCGTGAAGCGGTTAACTCATGACTTACAACCGATATTGTTCCATCATACATATGTCGTGAAATTGTAATGTCACGATTTCTACGATATTTGTTTCTTTCAAATATATGTGGTTCTATTAAGATTCCCTTGTGCCAATCTACACGAGCGGGTAACAATTGTTTGATTTGGTCAAAGACTGACATATCATATCTTGATAACATATCAAGAATCAAATCAATAGCAGTACCACTTGTGTATTTTTGGAAGTAATTTTTTGCTCTATATTTTAAGAGTGGGTAGTCTTCATTATATCGTTTATCAGGGTCACCCACCCAATCATCAGCTTCGAAATAACCTTCTGAATTGTAGATGTCAAAATTAACTGTATCGGTTGTTGTAAAATACGTTCCCAATAGATTTGAATCAGTTGGTGCATAATCAAACTCACTTAACTCATATGATTTGTCAGGATTAAGTTGACCTTTTAATGAAGCAGATTCAATACGAATCTTATTGTTCATTAAGTTTAATGCACCCATAGATGGTACAGTAACAAACTGAGTATCAACCTCACCAACTAATTGGTCTGAGGTTATATTTGTTAATGATGCTGATAATATTAAACCAGTATCCGATTGTGTGATTCTTTGATTTGGATGAGATGATTCTATATAACTTGACGTTGTAGCTATCCTACTGTCAGGGAATATTCTAAACATTAATTTGTCAAATGAAGTATCAATATCCAAATCGGTAGTGTTATCATCACTAAAGTATGCTTCTCGGTTTCTTGCGTGTTCTTGGATTATTTCACTTGTAATACCATCACGGAAATATCGAATCTCTTGGATACTTGCTGTTTCATATGAGTTTACGTTAAGGTCAGTAGTTGGACCTGGAACTTGTATTGTTCCTGCTGCGTTCCAAGTGGTACTAAAATTAACATTTGAACCAATACTTGCAGTTGGGTTTGCAAGAAGTTTACCCCAATCATCAACCCAAGCTGATTCTATACTGATATTACTACCTGATGTTATTGTGAATACACCATCTCTACGAAGTTTATATGGTACATATGATGATGATACTATATCAGTACCACCAACATTCATTCGTATCCTTGCAGTTTCATTACTACTTTGATAATCCCAAAATAAATCAACAGTACTACTACCACCATCCACTCTAACTATATGGTAATTACCTTTAGGCATCTTACCAATTATTTGAATAGAATTTGGTCTATCCGAATTAATATCATCCCATGGTGCAGTTAAATACTTCGAGGGTGATAACTCCAACTTGTTTACAAATCGTTCTTGCTCATAAACATTTTTACGAGTTGAAATCGTAGGACCACCCCATTCTCTAATCTTTAAGAATGCTTGTGGAATTCCATATGAAGAAAGGAGTGCTTTAATTGAACGGGCCGTACCTTTAGTTTTATACAACATTGGTAGGTTGTTTACAATACGTCTCCAAATTTCTTCACTAATTTGTTTTCTAGCTTTTGATTTTAAATCACCACTCTGATATAGAGTACCATCGGTTTCTACACCTAATGCGTATTTCCATAAAGATACGTCTGAGTATCCATTGGATAGTTTCCATCCAAATGAACTCGCAACTGATTTTAATAATTCATCAG
>JGI11705J14877_10001962_pt1 | contig 11403 bp, 10 predicted proteins | sample Etolaghawater15m_FD_14877 | JGI IMG/M metagenome (IMG submission 14877) | reverse complement strand
GTTCCGGTGCAGATGCCGTCTCACATCCACCATATAATCGTAGTGTTTGTGGGCCAGCTGGGCAAGGGTTTGCTTACGGTTTGCTGCAGTAGTCATGACGGGTTTATCTCTTTTTTTCGGGTTGATGGACTTCCTCTTTCCATTTTAAGTGAGGTAGTGTTGATGCAGGCAAACTCGTGTTCCATACTGGCTTACGAGGGAGGGTGGAAGCACAGTGCTCTTGTACTTATTTGCTCATTTGCTCATGCGCAAACATCGATCCATTCATAATCAAATGTACAGGAAAAGTGCGACTTCTTCATGCCTGATGTTTGATCTTTCACGGTTTTTGATCGAATTGTCCATGGAATTTCAGTTCTCTTTTCCGGAATGATTCAATTTCAACAGGAAAGATGGTTCATTTGCTGTGAATGTATGTTTTTAGATGGTTCAGGCCGTGCGAAAGTGTTGTGGTTTGGATACCTTTTGATCGTGATCCATTTCACAACACGGAAAGACCATTACTGAATGAGTAACACCGAGTGTACAACCAATGAACAACCAAGACCCATCCATATCTATTCAGACGCACCGGGCAAGTCTCGAATCCACGGGTGACGGAAGCACTACGCTTTTTTCCGAACCATTTCAGCAGCCCTACCATAATCGTGGCGGAGCAGCTTCCGAAAGTGGGTATCTGTTCCTTGAGATGACAGGCTTAACCAACGCGGCCTCACAGGAAGATGCTGGTGAAGCTACCACGTTGAATATTCTGGAGATCGGGTTTGGAACCGGCCTGAATATGGCTCTTCTCTATGACAAACTGCATCATGACAAACTGCTTAATGGCAAACTACATGACTCGCGACAGAGAGATCCGGTTTCGTGCCACTTCTACTCCGTGGAGGGCTTTCCGCCTAACCCCTCACTACTGGAAAACATGGAGTATGGTGTGTCCGCAGATAGTACCCGAATCGCCGGAATCATTCAGCACACCCTTCACTACGCCAAACCTGGGTGGAATGATGTAGTGATCGAGCCATCATTTCATCTTCATCTTCTGATCAGCCGGTTTGAGGAGTTTGCATCCAAGGATACGCTTAGCGAGAAGATCCCTCCCATAAACCTGTTTTTTCATGATCCCTTTTCCCCCGAAACCAATCCTTCGGGCTGGACGCCGGAATTGTTTCGTCGACTCCGGAAGCTTGCCGCAGAGGATGCCTTGTTGTCGACTTACAGTGCTTCTTCCAGGGCGAGAGCAGCCATGGCAACGGCTGGATGGTATGTTGCCCGCGCTCCAGGGGCGCTAAATAAGCGGGAAATGACTCTGGCCTCTCCAAATCCGGATCGATTGAAGTCTTTTAAACGGGTGAACGAATCCCGGTTGGCGGAGCGTTTGAGAAACGGCGACTTCTCAGAAACATCGAAATAGTCAATCCATCAACATGCCCGATAATTGTACCCAATAATTGTACCTAATAAACGTACCCAATAAACGTACCCCATCAGTCCCATGAGCCAGCCTTTCGACCATCTTGCAAAGGATCTTCAACCACACTATTCCCGGTTTGATGTAGCTAACCGATTGCTGTTTACCGGTCATTCGCATCAAGCCTGGCCCGATGCCGCATTTGAGGGGATGCATGAGTACGAAACGACCGTTGCGAGGGATGTGGATCAAAAGTGGATTGCTGCTGCTGAAAAAACCGATATCTTACGCAACTATTTGCGCCGGTACTATGATGACCCGAATGGATACTGGTGCAGGGAGCAAAATACCCATGTGCTGATGGTATCGTGGCTTTCATCACTCGACCTGGTGCGTAAACCCGTTATTTTGACAACCAGCGGTGAGTTCCATTCGATGAGTCGTCAGCTTCGAAGTCTTGCCAAGATCGGTGTGGAGCCCGTCATCCTGGATCATTCCGAGGATGAAACACTCCTGCAATCGATTCGATCGCATCTGAATAACCGGGTTTCAGCGGTGATGCTGTCCAGAATCTATTTTCAGACAGCGGAAATTCAGACCCGTTTGACAGAGATTGCAGCGATTTGCCGTGACGCTGGAGTTCCCTTGATGATTGACGACTATCATGGGACGAACGTTGTTCCTTTATCGCTACGGGAAGCTGGTCTGGAAGATTGCTATCTCTTGATTGGCGGATACAAATATTTGCAGTGGGGTGAGGCAAACTGTTTTCTACGATTCCCCGGAAATTGTTCTTTAACACCGCTGATTACCGGCTGGTTTGCTGCGTTTGGAAGTCTGGATCAACCAAAAGACCAAAACCGGATCGACTTTGATGAGGGAGATCAAAAGTTTGCGACTGCTACATATGATCCGGTGTCTCAGTTCCGTGCGGCATCGGTTGTCCATTTTTTTGATCAGCAGGGACTCACACCGCAGGTGCTGGAAAATCAATATCGTTCACAAGTTCAGTTCCTCACGGAGCTTTTCGAGGGGATGAACGGTCCGGGATCGGGTATTTCGCGGGCTCACAACCGGTCGCCCCAACAAACGGGTGGGTTCCTCTCCTTGCGGTCCGACCGTGCCCGTGAGATTCGGGCTACTCTACTCTCAAAGGGAGTGTACACAGACGCACGGAATGATCTTCTGAGAATCGGACCTGCTCCGTACACCACATCAGAGCAGTGCATTCAAATGATGAAAGAACTTTTTGCCGTTTTATGACCGAAAATTTTTTTAAAAAAAAGGTGTATATAACATCATGATTTCCTATCATACATATATTGAACATATATCTCTATCGCCTTTACATTCAACATATAGTTACATCCAGCATATATCTAAATCTAGCATACATTTAAATCTAGTATACATACTCTAGTCATCTGAACCTTTAAATCAACTATTATGGCATCAAAAACCGAAGACAGTCGTTTAAAATCTCTCGACTCTGCGATGGGGCAGATTGAGAAACAGTATGGAAAAGGAACCATCATGAGACTGGGAGATAATCCTTACAATGAGGTGGATGCGATCTCAACCGGTTCCATCATGGTCGATTATGCTCTTGGGGTGAATGGAATTCCAAGGGGGCGGATTACAGAGATCTATGGTCCGGAATCCAGCGGGAAAACGACTCTTGCCATGCAGGTGATTGCGCAGGCTCAGAAAAAGGGCGGATATGCTGCATTTATTGATGCTGAACATGCTTTCGATCCGAAATACGCACGTAATCTGGGGATCAATACCGATGAACTGCTTATCTCCCAACCCGACTCTGGAGAGCAGGCACTCGAAATCACGGAAACTTTGATCCGATCCGGAGCCATTGACGTGATTGTGATCGACTCTGTGGCGGCCCTGGTTCCCAGGGCAGAATTGGATGGTGAGATGGGCGATTCCCACATGGGACTTCAAGCCAGACTGATGTCCCAGGCGCTTCGGAAAATTACCGGCGTTGTGAGCAAATCCCATACGGCCTGTATTTTTATTAATCAGGTGCGAGAGAAGATCGGGGTGATGTTTGGAAATCCGGAAACAACGACTGGTGGACGTGCATTGAAATTTTACAGTTCGGTTCGAATCGATATCCGTCGGATTGGTTCGATCAAGAAGGGGGATGAGGTGATGGGGAATCGAACCAAAGTGAAGGTTGCCAAGAATAAGGTTGCCCCTCCGTTTAAAGTGGTCGAGTTTAATATTCTGTATGGNCAGGGTGTTTCCCGAATTTCTGAAATACTAGATCTTGCCGTGGAGTACGATATCATTGAAAAACGCGGAAGCTGGTATCGTTATGAAGGAGAACCGATCGGACAGGGATCNGATGCAGCGATGCAATTTTTGGAAGAGGACGAGGANCTGACAATCAAAATTGAAAAAGCCGTTCGTAACAGGCTGATGCCGGAGGAGGAGCCTTCCGATTCCAAGCCGGTGGCAGAAAAAGCCGCTAAGTCTGATGATGCCTGAACCGGAAAATTCAAATAGGGAGCACACTCGAGACGAAACCGGTGATGCCTGGCTTCTTGAGAAACTTCCTTTGGAGATTACCCGGACAGAAACCCAAAAAAAGCGATNCGACAGACTCTCTTTATTCCACAAAGAGCAGTTTTTGGCCGGTGTATCCACTACGATCGCGGATCGATTAGCGCTCCATGCGGGATCCATTTTAACGCAGGGACTGCTTCGTAAAATCCGGCAAGAGGAGGATCGGGAAAAAGCGTTTGCTTCCGGCTATTCATTGATTGCCATTCGGGATCATTCGGAACAAGAGTTTATTCAAAAACTAAAAAGGAGAGGGTTTTCGGATGAGATTGTCCAATCCTGCAGACGTTCCTTTGCAGACAAAGATCTGTTAAACGATGTGCGTTTTGCGGTTCAGTTTGCTCAAGGAAAATTTTCTGTAAATGCCTGGGGACCGTCCAAGATTCTAAGCGCGCTTCGACGAAAAGGAATTTCTGAAGCGATCGCACGAAAAGCCCTGGAAGATACGTTTCAAGAGGATGATGCTACAGAGAGTTGCATCCAACTGATCCAAAAAAGAGAAGCACACTTTCGAAGAGAAGTGGATCCCATCAAACGAAAGCAGAAGGTGTTTCGTTTTTTACATTCGAAGGGATATACCATGGATGTGATACATGCTAGTTCCAAAGAGATTGAGTGGCTTTGCTAGCACTGAATTCCTATATTTGTTTTTGATCTGATTTTGTTACTTCTATCAACATACTGATTCGCCAGTCTTGAGAAATCTTCTGCTTTTTGCATCCGGAGAGGGAACCACCGTTCAGGCAGTTCTGGATGCAATCGTTTCCGGTGAACTTCGCAATGTTCGTGTTGTTGGACTGATTACAGATCGAGACAACGCCGGAGTGATACAGAGAGTGATGCGGAGTGGTATTCCGGTTTCTGTTATCCCCGCAGAATCTGAGGATGCATTCGCACCTCTTTTGATGGAAGTTATGGCTCGTTTCAAGCCCGATTTGATTCTTTTAGCCGGGTATTTACGGAAAATTCCCGCGCCAATTGTCCAGCAGTACAGTGGCAAAATGATCAATACGCATCCATCTCTTCTGCCAAAATATGGTGGCCGAGGATTTTATGGTGATCATATTCACAGGGCTGTGATTGCAGGAGGAGATACAGAAACAGGTTGTACTATTCACTATGTGAATGAGGAGTATGACTCAGGAGATATTATCCTTCAGACAAAAATCCCTGTAAACCCGCGGGATACTGCTACCACTCTTGCGGAAAAAGTGAAACGGGAAGAAAAAATCATCCTTATTCAAACCCTTCAGCAGTTACTCGGCTCGGACACATTATGACACTACAACCACTAAATCACATCCATCAGGAACCAGTAATACTCAAGAGGGCACTACTTTCTGTGTATGACAAGACGGGAATCATACCCCTGGCAAACACTCTTCAGGAAATGGGGGTAGAACTCCTTAGTACCGGCGGTACGGCCGAAACACTCCGAAAGGCCGGGCTGACAGTAACCGATGTAGCTGAGGTAACCGGTGAGACCGAGTTCCTCGACGGACGTGTGAAGACGCTTCATCCATCGATTCATGGCGCCATTCTGGCCCGGTTGGAACATGCACCGGATCTGGAGTCACTGCAGGAACGAAAGATCACACCCATCGGACTGGTTGTCGCTAATTTGTATCCCTTTGGGGAAGCTGTGCAGGACCCGCCGCAAGATCAGGAAAATGTATCCGGACACCTTGCAAAGGCAACAGAATTTATCGACATCGGAGGGCCGGCCATGATTCGGGCAGCTGCCAAGAATATGGGCCATGTAACGGTCCTTACCTCTCCCGGCCAGTATGAGTATTTCCTCGAGGCACTATCCAATACAGGGCGAATTCCTTTCGAGCTCCGCCTGGAACTTGCGAAAACAGCATTTCAGAAGGTATCTGAATATGATGCCGGAATCGTGACGTATCTCAGCCGTTTGCCCGGAAACTCGCAGGCGGAATCGTATCCCCGCTCATTCTCCCTTCGATATGGAGAAAATCCTCATCAGGAAGCAACCGTTCATATGGATTCGAACTCTTTGGTGAACTCCTCGATGAAATCCTCCATCGAACAGCTGCATGGCAAACCACTGAGCTACAACAACTATCTGGATATGGATGCAGGGCTTCGCATGATGCGGGATTTTAAATCGGAAAAAACGACCATCGCAATTCTGAAACATACCGTTCCCTGTGGACTGGCTGAGGGGAACACTGCTTTGGACGCATGGCAGAAGGCCTTTAAGACCGATCCTGTCTCACCCTTTGGCGGGGTGATTTGCAGTACGCACGAGGTGACACCGGAACTGGCCACAGAGATCGATACCATCTTTTCTGAAATCGTTCTGGCTCCCTCATTTCATCCGCAGGCTCTTGAACAACTCATGGAGAAGAAAAACCGTCGTCTGGTGCTATTTCATCCGGATGCACCACGTCGCAGTTCCGAAATCCGGTCCTTTTTTGATGGAACCTTGGAGCAGACCTCAGACGTACGTCCGCTGACTGAAAGCGATCTGAACATCGTTACACACCGATCGCCAACAGCATCAGAGATGAGCGATCTGAAATTTGCCTGGAAGGCAGTACGATACGTTAAATCGAATGCCATCCTCTTCTGCAAGAACCGACAAATTCTGGCCATCGGGGGCGGGCAAACCAGTCGCATCGATAGTTTTGATGTGGCCATCCGTAAGGCGGAACGAACCGGGGTTTCTCTCCAGGGTTCTGTGGTTGCATCCGATGCATTTTTCCCCTTTGCGGATGCCATCAAAGCGATGCAGAACGCGGGAGCTTCTGCTGTTATTCAACCGGGAGGGAGCGTTCGAGACGACGAGGTCATTGAAGCAGCAGACAATGCAAATATTGCAATGGTACAGACCGGTTTTCGTATCTTCAGACATTAAAAATCATTCGCAAATCGCATACGAATATGGTATTTTCATTGGCCATAACTAATTCTTTAATTTTATACCATAAATGAGTGAACCATATACAGTTACCAAGACAAGAACTGGGAAAAATCAGACCAAAAAAAGCATCTTTGATTTTCTGTACACCGATATCGCGATCGATCTTGGAACAGCAAATACGCTCATCTACTCTCGTGACGAAGGAATCGTACTGAACGAACCCTCCATTGTTGCCATCAACAGCCAGGGAGATACCGTTGCTACTGGATACGAGGCCCGGCTGATGCACGAGAAAACCCACAAGAATATCCGAACCATCCGGCCACTGCAGGATGGTGTGATTGCCGACTTCGAAATGGCAGAGCAGATGATTCGTGGTATGATCAAGAAAGTTCGCGTAAAATGGTACTCTACAACCCGCCAAATGGTGGTGTGTGTTCCAAGCGGCATCACAGAAGTAGAGCGGCGAGCTGTTCGGGACAGTGCAGAACATGCAGGTGCCAAGGAGGTTTATCTGGTGGATGAGCCTATGGCTGCGGCTATCGGAATTGGGCTGGATGTTCACGAACCCTACGGGAACATGATTGTTGATATCGGCGGCGGAACGACAGAGATTGCTGTGATTGCACTGTCCGGAGTCGTGTACGCAGAGTCCGTTCGGCTTGGAGGAGATGAATTAAACGAGGACATCATCGGCTACTTCCGAAGAAATCACAACTTGCTGATTGGAGAGCGAACAGCCGAGAAGATCAAATGTGAAATCGGAAGTGCCACGCCTCTCGACGAGGAACTGGAGATGATTACCAAAGGACGGGATCTGATCAACGGAGTTCCGAGAACCCGACAGGTTACTTCCAAAGACGTTCGTGAAGCGATCTCCGAATCGGTGAATACCATTGTTGAAGCGATCACAAAATCCCTGGAACACACGCCACCCGAACTGTCTGCCGATATTCTGGACCGCGGGATTATGCTTACCGGCGGTGGTGCCCTTCTGCGAAATCTGGATAAATTGATCATGGAAACCACCGATCTGCCCGTTCATATTGCAGAGGATCCGCTGACTGCAGTGGTGCGCGGTACCGGAGCCATTCTGGAAGATCTTGACTACTATAAAACGGTGATTACTTAGTCTCCCAGAGATCACCGGATCCCCTTACTACACTCTAATCCCCTTATTGTGGAATGCGTCGGCTGATAGAGGTTAAAGACACAATCCTTACCGCACTTCTGCTGGTGGCAGCTCTTTTCCTGATGGCAGAGAGAACCTCTGGCGGACTCAATAACGTACGAACCGTATCGGTGGCATTCCTGAGCATTATCGAAGAGCCTCTATCCCAGGTGTCTACGTATCGACAAGCTCTGGAAACCAACCGGTACCTTCAGCGCCAAAATGTACTGCTTCAGGACGAACTCAATCGCCTTCGAAGTGCAGAATCGGAACTGCAATCCCTTCGATCGATGCTGGCGCTCAAAACAGCCGGTCAACCCGACCTGATCCCGGCCAAAGTGATAGCAAAGCAACTCACAGGCCTGAACAATTTCATCACCCTGGACGCCGGTGAACGACAGGGTGTAAAGCCTGGCATGCCGGTTATCTCCTCGGATGGCCTGGTGGGCACCATCATTCTTACCGGATCCGGCGTGTCCCAGGTTATGCCCTATGCCAACACATTGTTTCGGGCAAGTGCACGCATTCAGGACTCGAGAGCATACGGCGTGGCAGGATGGAGCCGCGATCAGCAAAGGGTTCTTCACCTGGACTATATCCCAAAAACCATTCCTGTGAATATCGGCGATATCGCTGAAACCTCCGGATACGGCAATCGCTACCCCTCCGGACTGATTCTGGGTGAGGTTATTCAAACCGATTCCAAACCTGGTGAAGACACACAGCGTGTACTCATACGAAGCAAAGTAGAGCTCCACACCCTTTCTGAACTGTTTATCATTCCCTTTCAGCCCGACAGCAGCGTTCAAACACTGCAAAATCTCCAGGAGGACCTATTTTGAACCTGCCAGGCATCATCAAACTTGTCCTGTCCGGATCTCTGGTCCTAATTCTGCAGGCAGCCGTTTTGAACAAACTGACCCTGGCAGGTGGTATCATCGACCTGGTTCTGCTCTTTCTCATCTTGCAAAGTGGCAAATATTCACGCACTCAGTCCCTCATCATGGCTGCCATCCTCGGCTTTCTGGCCGATGCAACCACCGACCTGTGGGGCCTGCATCTTTTCTCCAAAGTCAGCACCATCTACCTGTTTCATCCCCTCATATCCCGCATTCAAAACAACCGTTTCCTCTTTTGGCAGATCGCACTGTACCTTTTTTTGATACTTTTCACCCATAATGCCATCTTCATCACGATCTCGCTGTTTACTGAGCTCTATGCATCTGAATTTGTGGTAGCTACCAAACTATTCAGTGACACACTGTTCACGCTTGGTGTCGGGTTGATCTACTACTTCACCGCAGGAAACCGGTAATCTTGCCATGAGTCCAACACAACGATCCGGCCAACTGCAGAAACGATCCACAAGGGTCCTCAAAACCATCGTAATTCTGGGTTTTGTGATCCTCCTATTCCGACTCATTCAACTCCAGATCCTCAACTTCGACACCTACGCTCCTCTCAGCATGAAAAATTCGCTGCGAATGGAAGTTGTACCGGCCTCGCGTGGGATTATCATGGACCGAAATCAAAAAATTCTTGTTGAAAATACGCCTGTATATGCCATCACAGTTACCCCTTCTCTGTTTGATGAGGAAAAAATCCCGCTCCTGGCACAACTCAGCGGATTTCCGGAGGAGGAGATTGAAACCCGGCTTCGGGCAGCGCGAAGCTACTCCTGGCACCGCACATCCATCCTGTTTCAAGAGGTGTCCTTTGATATTTTTTCCTCCATCGAAGAGAACATTTGGCGTCTGCCCGGTATTGGTAATCAGATCGGAAGCAGACGAAATTACCCGGGAGAAGTACTCGCTCCCCATATTTTTGGCTACCTGCGGGAGGCTTCCCCTGAAGATCTAAAGCAGAACAAGGAGCTTCAGATGGGGGATCAAGTTGGCCGGAGTGGGCTCGAACTTACCTATCAGCAGGAGCTTCGGGGTGATAAAGGCGCCCGCTACATCCGTGTAAATGCATTTGGAGCATCTCTCGGTGAGTTTCCGGTGGAGGATCTGGACCGGGATCCGGTTCGAGGTTCGCACCTAATCACAACCCTGGATGCAGAGCTACAACAGCTTGGGGAAACGCTCATGGAGGGAAAAACCGGCGCCATCGTTGCGATGGATCCAACCAATGGTGAAATATTGAGCCTTGTGAGTGCTCCGCAGTTTGATCCGGAAAAACTCTCCTCTACCANCGATCCGGAGTACTGGCAACAGGTAAATGCCGATTCCCTCACACCCCTTGTTCAACCGCGCCATCTCGTCGCGACAACCACCCGGATCCACTTTTAAACCTTTCATGGGTCTGTTCGGTATGGATCTGAATCTCATCACCCCGAGAACTGAAATCGTAAGTACCGGTCCCTATATTCGTGGGAGAGCGTATGGGGATACAGCAGAACCCGGTGTCTATGATCTCGAAAAGGCACTCGCAAAGTCCAGCAACTACTATTTTTTCTGGATGATGGAGCGAATTGCCACGCGAGGACACCTAAATAGATGGTCTGCCAAGATGAAAGATTTTGGGATGGGTGAAAAAACCGGAATCGATCTGCCATTTGAGAGAAGCGGGATTATGCCCGACAGTACCTGGATGAATCAGACGTTTGGTGAGCGAAAATGGGGTGTAGGGGATTTGATGAGTTTAGGGATCGGTCAAGGGATGGTATCGGTCTCTCCCCTGCAAATGGCGGTGGCTGCAAGTGTAATTGCCAATGGCGGTTACGTGGTGAAACCCCATATTGTAAAAGAGGTGATCTACCCGGATCAATCGCGGACGTCCGTTGCGGTTGAACGACGACGAGTGGAATGGCTTCGGGAGTCGGATTTGCAAGTGGTGCGGGAAGGAATGCGGCGGGTGGTAACAGAAGGTGGAGGGCGATTTTATGTGAATATGCAGGACGTGGCCGTGGCAGGAAAAACGGGAACAGCCCAAAATCCGCACGGTCGGGATCATGGCTGGTTTATCTCGTTTGCTCCGGCCGAAGATCCGAAAATTGTAGTCGCCGTGCTGTTGGAAAATTCCGGGTTTGGCTCGATCTCCGCTGCACCAGTTGCATCACTGATGATTGAGCAATATCTGAAGGGCACCATTGAACGAACAAGGGTGCTCGACTATGTGATGAATTTTGACGTGGTAGAGATTGAGGCTCGCAGGGCAGAACGGGAGCGGGAAGCAGAGGAGGCGCGGACGCAGCAGGAAGCAGGGGAGGCTCAGGGAACACAGGGAACACAGGGAACACAGGAAGCACGGGAAGCACGGGAAGCACGGGAAACACAGGAAGTACAGGGGGAGATCCGATGATTGAATTTGGCAAACTAAACTGGCGATTGATTGGGATCTGGGTTTTGCTATCCG
>JGI11705J14877_10001960_pt1 | contig 11407 bp, 11 predicted proteins | sample Etolaghawater15m_FD_14877 | JGI IMG/M metagenome (IMG submission 14877) | reverse complement strand
TCCAAACCATGTTGCGGAGCAATTCTTTGCCTCTGTTTATCCTACTATTACTTCTGGTAAGTCAACGAAAGTCATAATCATTTCAACGCCTAATGGCATGAACCATTTCTATAAGATGTGGGAAGATGCTAGACGTGGCAAGAATGATTATGTTACCAACGAAGTTCACTGGTCGCAGGTCCCAGGAAGGGATGCCAAGTGGAAAGAAGAAACAATCAAGAACACATCGCCAAGACAGTTCGCACAGGAGTTTGAGTGCGACTTCCTTGGATCTGCTGATACTTTGATTAGTCCAGCAAAACTACAAAACATTCCATTCCACGATCCTATAGCGAGCAATGCAGGACTTGACGTGTATGAGAGAGTCCAAAAGGATCACGAATATATTATTACTGTGGATGTTGCCCGAGGAATTGGTGGCGACTATAGTGCTTTCATCGTGTTTGATATCACCACGATGCCGTATAAGATCGTTGCGAAGTACAGAAATAATGAGATTAAACCTGTACTGTTTCCCTCAGTAATTTTCCAAGTCTGTAAAGAATATAATAACCCATACGTTTTGGTAGAAGTCAATGATATCGGTGATAGTATTGCTGCAACTCTCAATTACGATCTTGAGTATCCTAACGTCCTTATGTGTGCTATGCGTGGCAGAGCGGGTCAGATTGTCGGACAAGGATTCTCTGGAAACAAAACACAATTAGGTGTGAAAATGAGTGTGACCGTAAAAAAGATTGGTTGCGCTAACCTCAAAGCAATTATTGAAGAAGACAAGTTATTGTTCAATGACTTTCAGATCTTCCAAGAACTTACTACGTTTGTACAGAAGAAACAAGCGTGGGAGGCAGATGAAGGGTATCATGATGACCTTGTAATGTGTATGGTTCTCTTTGCATGGTTAGTTATGCAAGAATACTTCAAAGAGATGACCGACCAGGATATCAGAAGGAGGATCTATGAGGAACAGAGAAATCAGATTGAGCAAGACATGGCTCCTTTTGGGTTTATTGATGATGGTATGGGTGACGATACCTTCACTGACTCAGATGGCAATCTGTGGGAATATGGAGACAAGCAAGAAGAAGTCTCTTATATGTGGAACTTCTAATGGATATTGGAGATCAATTCAGTCTGGAACATCTTCTTTTCAGAGAAAGGGTTTGTAGATCCTGTGGAGAGAAGAAGGACTTGATTTCTGAGTTTTATTTGACAAGAAAAAGCAAGAAGGGTCATCCGTCAGCATATGCTTACGAGTGTAAGGAATGTACTGTCAAAAGAGTAATAGATAGTAGAAAGAAACGTGATCCATTCTCGGATTGGGGATATCCAGACTGGTAGTTCACGCACTGTTCACCACCTCTGAACATACCGAAAATCTAAATAGATTTAGATAAATTTGATATCTAAGAGGTAAAAACATGGCAAGTCAAGTCTCGCCTGGTGTTGTTATTAGAGAACGTGATTTTTCCAATGCTGTTGTTGTAGGTGCTACCGCTATTCGTGGTGCTTTCGCTTCTTCATTCCGCACTGGACCCGTAGGCAAAATTGTAAACATTGGTTCCGAAAGAGAACTTATCGACACGTTCGGTACACCATCCGAGGCTAACGCTGGCGATTGGTTGGTTGCTTCCGAATTCCTCCGCTACGGCGGACAACTCGCAGTTGTTAGAGCAGCAACTGGAGTTCTAAATGCTACTAAAAGTGGTAGCGGTGTTCTTATCGGTGATAAGGATGCTTTTGATGCTGGCGTAACTTCCGAGAAGTTCGCTGCTCGCTACGCTGGTGCAGACGGCAACAACCTTCGCGTTGTAATCGTTGATCGTGGCGCTGATCAAGTTTTAACTTTTGATCAAACACCTAACGCTGGCGCAGTTGTAGGAACTACGCTAACTTTCAACAGCGGAAAGTCTGCTGAGATTTATTCAGTTGATGGATTGAGCATCACTGTAGTTGGAGACACTATTGCTGCTGGTGATACACTGGCAGAAGTAGGAGATGGCATTAGTGCTTTCACAACTGATGCTGTTACAGAAGCAGGAAGAACTCCTGGATCTTATACACCTGCTGCGGATGCTAACGGAGCATCATTCCAAGTTGATGTTGCTCAAGGCGCAGAAATTCTTGATGAAACAGATCCACAAAATCCAGTATCATTTGTTCCCCCACAATATGAAGGAGATGCTGTTACAGTATCTCTTCTAACCGCTGGTTCAAATTACGCTGCTGGAGATACAATAACTCTTGCTGGTGGTGTAACTGGTGGTGGTTCAGATATTGTTGTTACTGTTGGTTCTGTTCTTGATCCAGATGCTGAAGTTCTTACAGCAGTTGCTTGGGATTACAATTCACAGGCAATCGGTTCAACTGGTCTGACATATAAGTCAATCGGTATTCGTCCTGGAACTTCAGCATTCGCATCTGAGCGTTATCTTTCACACGACGAAGTTCATGTTGCTGTTATTGACGAAAGCACAAATACAGTTGTTGAGAGAATGACATATCTCTCAAAACTCTCTGATGCTAAGACACCAGAAGGTGCTTCAGCATACTGGAAAGATTATGTCAATGAGTATTCGGATTACATTTATGCTGGTGCTGCTCTCGGTTCTGCTGAAGTAACAACTGTTGGTGAGGATCCTGGTGCTACAGCAGCATCTTATGGTGCTACTTCTGCTGCTCCTCTTGCTCTGGCAAGAATCCTACCTACCGCAGGTGGCGCTCTATCAGGTGGTATTGATGACTACGCATATTCTGCTGGTGAAATTCAAACAGCATATGACGAGTTCCTAGATACCGAACAGACCACCGTTGATTTTGTTTTAATGGGCGGAGATGGTGCTGACGAGAACGACACGATCGCTAAGGCACAAGCAGCTGCTGCTGTTGCTAATAGCAGAAAAGATTGTGTTGCTTTCATCTCACCCTGGACTGGAACACAAGTAGCAACTTCTGGTGGTGCTGCGTTAACTCCAACACAACAATTAGCAAATACAATCGCATTCTTTGAAAACATTGCTTCTAGTTCATATGTTGTTCTAGACAGTGGTGTAAAGTATACCTACGATCGCTTCAACGATAAGTATCGTTATATCGGTTGTAACGGTGACGTTGCTGGTCTTTGTGTTTCCACTTCTTCAATTCTAGACGACTGGTTCTCACCAGCAGGTCTAAATCGTGGTGGTATTCAGAACGTTGTAAAACTCGCTTTCAATCCTAACAAGGCACAGAGAGACGATCTTTACACCAACAGAATCAACCCAATTGTTTCTATGCCTGGTTCTGGTCCTGTTCTATTTGGAGATAAGACTGGTCTTGCTTCACCTAGCGCATTTGACAGAATTAACGTTCGCCGTCTCTTCCTCAACGTTGAGAAGAGAGCAAGAGCACTTGCTGAAGGCGTACTATTCGAGCAAAACGATAGCACAACTCGTGGAGCATTTGCTGCTTCTATGAGCTCATACCTCTCAGAGATTCAGGCACGTAGAGGTGTTACTGACTTCCTAGTTGTTTGCGATGAAAGCAACAACACCCCAGAAGTTATTGATAGAAACGAGTTTGTTGCTGAACTCTACCTCAAGCCAACACGCTCTATCAACTACGTAACAGTTACAGTTACTGCTACAAGAACGGGCGTCTCGTTCGCTGAAGTCGTCGGTAGATGATAATTAGTTATAGAGAAAACAACAAGAGGTAAACACAAATGGCATTATCAAACGTTTCCAGTTTTTTACAAACTATCGGTCAGGGCGTCAAGCCCAACATGTTCCTAGTGGATGTTCAGTTTCCCGATACTCTTTCTAAGAGTGGCGAGGATTTAAATCTCACAAATATTCTTTGTAAGTCTGCTGCACTTCCAGGTTCAAACTTAGGTGTGATTGAAGTTCCTTTCAGAGGAAGAACAGTCAAGATCGCAGGTGATAGAACTTTCGATACTTGGACTGCTACTTTCTTTAACGATAAGGATTTCAAACTTCGCGCATTTTTTGAAGAGTGGGCAAACAACATTAACACCCACGAAGCAAACACATCTCCTCTCTTCACTCCATCAACCACTACTGGTTACATGGCAGATCTTAGAGTAGATCAATTAGAGAAAGATGATTCTGCTGAGGGATCTATTCTCAGAAGATACACCCTCAAGTATTGCTTCCCAACTAATGTTTCTCCTATCGATCTTGCTTACGATAGCAATGATCAGATTGAGGAATTTACTGTTGAGTGGCAGTATTCCTACTTCACTGCTGAAGCAGGAACTAGAAATGGTGTTTCTGGCATTGGCGTAGTCTGATAAATAGTTGGAACGTCCAACTATTGAATAGATAATCATGAGTCAGTTATTTGGCTTCCAGATTAACAGAAAGGAGGGACAGAAGGGGCAATCCCCTGTCCCTCCTTCTGCTGATGAACCCATTGCCGTTGCGGCAGGTGGGTATTATGGAACATATGTAGATACGGATAATCAAGCTCGCAATGAGTTTGAGATGATTCGTAGGTATCGTGACATGGCAATTCACCCTGAAGTGGATAGTGCGGTGGACGAAGTTGTTAACGAGTTTATTGTTAGCGACGCATACGATTCTCCAGTAGAAATCAACCTAGACAATCTTGAGGTTGGTGCTGGAGTAAAGAAAAGAATTAGAGATGAGTTTGATTACATCAAACGTCTTCTTAATTTTGACAATCGCGCACATGAGATTGTCAGAACTTGGTATATCGACGGTAGACTATTTTACCACAAAGTTATCGATCTAGATAATCCAAAGAAAGGAATTACGGAACTTCGTTATATCGATCCGATGAAGATCAAGAAGGTCCGTCAGAAAATCGACAACACTCCAAAAGATTCTCTAGCGAAAGCAGCAATCAAAGGCACGGCGCTTGAGTATGAGTATGGGACGTTTGTTGATTACTATCTTTATAACCCAAAAGGTTTTTACAAAGGTGGAGTTTTAGGACCAGTTGGTGATATGTCTCTGTCACAAGGAGTAAAGATGGCAGTTGACTCGATCACCTTTGTTCCTTCAGGACTCCAAGATCTAAACAAGAGAATGACTCTTGGTTTCCTCCACAAAGCGATCAAGTCTCTCAATCAACTCCGCATGATTGAAGATTCTCTTGTTATCTACAGATTGTCCCGTGCTCCTGAGCGTAGAATTTTCTACATCGATGTAGGCAATCTACCCAAGGTAAAAGCAGAACAATACTTGCGTGATGTCATGTCGCGCTACAGAAACAAACTTGTCTATGACGCACAAACAGGAGAGATGCGTGATGATAAAAAGCATATGTCAATGCTTGAGGACTTCTGGCTTCCTCGCCGTGAAGGTGGTAGAGGAACTGAAATCACTACACTCCCAGGCGGTCAGAATCTTGGTGAACTCAAGGATGTTGAGTATTTCAAGAAGAAACTTTACAACTCACTCAACCTACCACCTTCCCGCCTTACAGATGACAACAAAGGGTTTAATCTTGGTAAGACCACAGAGGTTCTCAGGGATGAACTCAAGTTTACTAAGTTCATCGGTCGTCTCCGCAAGCGATTCAGCGAACTATTCCACGATGTTCTCAAGACCCAACTAATTCTAAAGGGTATCATTTCACCCGAAGATTGGGATGACATGAAGGAGCACATCCAGTATGACTATCTCTTTGATAATCATTTCAACGAACTCAAAGAAATTGAAATGATGAATCAAAGGATGATGTCTGTAACTCAAATGGATCCTTTTGTCGGAAAGTATTTTTCTATCGAGTATGTCCGTCGTCATATTCTTGGACAGAAAGACAAAGAGTTTACTGAAATGGATAAGCAAATGCGTAAAGAGATTGACGCAGGACTTGCTATTGATCCAGCACAAACAAATATGTTGGATACTATGTCTCAGCAAAACACTGCTTTCCAACCAGAGATTGGTGAGATTCAGGCACAAGATTCTGCAGAAAGAGAAGCAGAAGCTGCTGACGCAAGTGTAGATCGTGAAGTAAAAAAAGCAAAACAAATGCCTTCACCTTCTTCAAACAATAAATAAAATATACTGAATTGTTATTATGGAACAACATAACCCTGAACCTGGCATTGTAAATATCGTTGATAAGATCAGCGACAATGACAGGGCATCTGCTATTGATGCTATTCATGATCTGCTTTTTGCTAAGGCATCTGATGCCATGGCAACATATAAGCAGGTTGTTGCGAAGACATTCTTTGATGAACCAACCGAGACCGAAACCGATGAAACTGATAACGGAACAGATTGAAGACGTTCAAATTCTTACTGAGGAAAAGGACGGAAAGAAACTACTCTACATTGAGGGTGTCTTTCTTCAATCGGAACTAACAAATCGCAATGGTCGCAGATACCCATTCGATGTTCTCAACCGCGAGGTAGAGAGATACAACGAAGAGTATGTAAAAACCAAGAGAGCTCTTGGTGAGTTGGGTCATCCCGATGGTCCTACCATCAACCTTGACAGAGTATCACACAGAATTGTAAGTCTCCGCGCTGAAGGTAATAACTTCATGGGCAAGGCACAAATCCTTGATACTCCAATGGGCAAGATCGCCAAGTCTCTATTAGACGAAGGCGTTCAACTTGGTGTTTCCTCCCGTGGTATGGGAAGCATCGAAAAGCAAGAAGGTATCTCAGTTGTCCGCGATGACTTCATGCTCACCACTGCTGCTGATATTGTAGCAGATCCTTCCGCACCTGACGCATTTGTTAACGGAATTATGGAAGGTAAAGAGTGGGTCTGGGATAACGGAATTCTCAAAGAAGCAAAAGTTGATAAATACCGCAGATACATCGACGAGTCTCGTCGTGATCTTGAAGCAAGGACCCTCAAAGTGTTTGAGGATTTCCTTGGAAAACTTTGATTCTATAAATAAACTTAGATTAATTATACGGAAATTACGAGGTAAACTCAAATGTCAGATATGCTAAACGAAAAATTTGAGGAGTTCGTTACCGAGCAAAAGGTGATTGTAGAAGCTGGCGATCCAATGCCAACGGTTTCTGCTAACGTTATTCCTGGCACAGGTAGTGAGCCCTCTCAGGTTTCTGACGCACAGACTGGTTCTGGTAGCGGAAAGGATCCTATGCCATCAGTTCAACCATCGGTTGCTCCTGGTCAATCTGCTCCTGCAGATCTCGGTGGAACTTCCACCACTCCTAACGAGCACGATGATGATGGCGAGGAGAATCCTGGCGCTAAAGCGGCAGCACCCGTTTCGCAAGTATCTGGCGATCCTCAATTTGCTGCTAAAAAAGATGCTGGCGATCAAGGCACACAACCTTCAGTTGGTGCTGATGTAGCATATGGAACCAGCATGGGTGGCGCAGTTGGTTATCCAATCAAACCATCGTTTGAGTCCCTCGACGTTTCCGCTGATGTTGCCGCTCTAGTAGAAGGCACAGAACTCTCTGAAGAGTTCGCTGAGAAAGCAAAAACCATTTTTGAGGCTGCTGTCAAAGCGAAAATCTCTGAAGAGTATGACAGACTTGTAGAGCACTTTGCTGCTGAACTCGATAAGCAAGTAGCTGCTGCTAAAGCAGAGCTTTCCGAGGAAGTAGACGGCACAGTGAACTACGCTATCGGTCAATGGATGGAGCAAAATCAAGTTGCTATTGACCGTGGCATCAGAAATGAGATCACTGAAGACTTCATCGCAGGTCTCAAGGGTCTCTTTGAAGAGCACTATATCTCTATCCCAGACGAGAAAGTCGATGTGGTAGAAGGTATGGCTGAATCTATTCGTGAGATGGAAGAGCGCCTAGACGAACAGGTCAAGGCTAACGTGAAACTACAAAATCGTCTTAATGAGTCTGCAAAAATCAATATTCTGTCCCAAGTGTCAGAAGGACTAGCAGATACTCAAAAAGAAAAACTCGCAGCACTTGCTGAGGGTCTAGAGTTTGTCTCAGAAGAGTCATTCTCCAAGAAGGTAAAAACTATCAAGGAGTCTTACTTCAAAGAGTCAATCGCTGCCCCCGCATCGGTTGCTGATGAAACCCCAGTAGAGGGTGCAGATGAAGTATCGCCTGCTATCGCAGCATATCTCTCAGCACTTGATCGCTGGTCTAAATAATAAATTTTCCACATTTTTCCAATCGGAGCAAACCAATGTTTAACGCACAAGCTCTGACAGAAAAGTGGTCACCTGTTCTAGGTCATGAAGGCGCTGGCGCAATCAAAGACAATTATAGAAAGGCTGTTACCGCTGTTCTGTTAGAAAACACAGAAAGACAATTACGCGAAGAGCGTGGTATGATCAACGAAGCTAGCACTGTTGGTGCTATTGGCGGCGCTGGTCATGGCAACGCACTAGGCGGTAGTGGTCTATCAACTCAAACTGGTGGTCTCGCAGGTTTCGATCCTGTAATGATCTCCCTAATCCGTCGTGCTGCCCCTAACCTCGTAGCATACGACATCTGCGGTGTTCAACCAATGAGCGGTCCTACTGGACTAATCTTTGCGATGAAGTCGCACTACAACACTCGTGCTGGTGCTGAGGCACTCTACAACGAGCCTGATGCTAACTTCTCTGCTAACTCACAAGGTCCTGCAGCATATGATGATCCTGCTGCTCCTCTTGGAGATGGCGGCGCTACTGATGCTAACCCTGGTCTCCTTAACGACTCTGGCACCTATGAGCGTGGTGGTGTTAACAAGGGCGACGGTGTTACTGCTAAGTATCCTACTTCTGGCATCGACCGTGCTGACGCTGAGCAACTAGGTTCAGGCGCTGGTCTTCTCTTCAACGAGATGGACTTCAGCATCGAGAAGACTGCGGTTACCGCTAAGACCAGAGCACTCAGAGCTGAGTACACTCTAGAACTAGCACAAGACCTCAAGGCAATCCATGGTCTTGATGCTGAGCAGGAACTCGCTAACCTTCTTTCCAGCGAGATCCTTGCTGAAATCAACCGCGAAGTTGTAAGAACCATCTACACCGTTGCTAAGCCTGGTGCTCAGAACAACGTTGCTAACGCTGGTATCTTCGACCTTGACGTTGATTCAAACGGACGTTGGTCAGTTGAGAAGTTCAAGGGTCTAATGTTCCAAGTTGAGCGCGATGCTAACGCTATCGCTCAAGAGACTCGTAGAGGAAAGGGCAACTTCATCGTCACTTCTGCTGACGTTGCTTCTGCTCTTGCTATGAGCGGCACCCTTGACTACTCCTCAGGTCTAACTGGCGCTGGTGGTCCTTCCATCGGTGAAGTTGATGACACTGGTAACCTTTTAGTCGGAACCATGAACGGCAGAATCAAGGTCTACGTTGATCCTTATTCCGCTAACGTTTCCAACAGCCACTTCTATGTTGTTGGTTATAAGGGTTCTTCACCATATGACGCAGGTCTATTCTACTGCCCATATGTTCCCCTCCAGATGCTACGTTCGATCGATCCTAACACCTTCCAGCCAAAGATTGGCTTCAAGACTCGTTACGGCATGGTTGCGAACCCATTCGTTGAGGCATCTGCTGGCGTTCCTGACGCTGAAGCACTCACCGCTTCGAAGAACCAGTATTACAGACGTGTTCTTGTTAAGAACCTCATGTGATTTATTGTTCACATATCAACACAGGGGACCTACGGGTCCCCTTTTTTTGTAAATAGTATTATACTGATGATGAAAATTATGCCAAGGGGTCGTATGAATAAGATTGATATTCTTTCCAGGGTCTATAAAATGAAGACGGCACTATATGAAGGTCACCATAAAGACAAAGGTAAAGAATGGCATGATGGTGCTCATGAAGCACTGGGTAAAGTTCTTGAAATTCTTCAGGAGTATAGAGAATGAAAGATTTAGATTTTATTGACGAGTTAATAGAAAAAGCGATCAAGATGAAAGTTAATATATTAATGGAAGAACCATGTCCAATCTACGATGGTGATGCCGAGGATTGGGAAGACTTCTGGTTTAATGAGGATAAATAGGGTGTAGCTTGGGAAGTTGACATGTCTGCTGGATGGTATAAGGAACAACCTAGTAATAGGAATTTCCTAAATCCAATTGGTTATCTCCTTAAACTAGAAAAGTTTGAAGGGGTTGACTTCTTTTGTCAAACAGCAAATGTCCCCGACATTACAATGCCAACCACGGAAGTAGCAAGTCCTTTTAGAAACTTGCCTATTATTCCTGGTGGTGGAGTAACGTTCGGGGATTTTTCTGTACGTTTTATTGTAGATGAAGATCTAATTAATTACAACGCTGTTCATACATGGATTCGTGATATTGGCAATGCTGATCAAATGACACGTACAACACCAAAAGAAAACATACTTACCAACGGACAACTTCATATTGTTACATCTCAATACAATCCAGCATTTATTGTAGAGTTTAGAGACATCTTTCCTATCTCTTTGTCTGGATTGCAGTTTGATGCTACAATGACAGATGTAGAATACATTACTGCTGAAGTTGTATTTAAACACCAGCAGTTCTTCCTTCGTGATAAATCCTTACAACCTCTATGAATTTTGAAACTCTTCGTGATAAATTTGAAAACTTGAGAGAGCAATGGGCAGAAGATAGTGCCGTTGACTTTCAGTTCAAGAACAAACAGTATACCACAGATTTGGGACAACTCGCGTTAGACATCCCTTTTCAACATAATAAATACTTAAACCATTACACTGACATTCAGCAGATCAAAACCTCGCTGGAGTTTGAGATCCGCAAAATGGTAAAAGAGAAACGTGAGTATTACTCAGGCGAAGCAGACGCAAAAACTTACGCCTCTAAACCATTTGGATCATCTATCAAAACTTCTGAAAAAATGAAAGTATATCTAGAGTCTGATGATGAAATCATCAATCTAGAAGCTAAGATCAAATATCTAGACCAGATGCTTTACTGGTTAGATCAGGTCATGAAGCAAATTTCTAACCGAGGTTTTCAGATCAAGAGTGCCATTGAGTGGGAGAAATTCGTAAATGGACAATGATGACCTGCCTCTCAGTTAAAAAGAAAAACGAAGTATACGTTACTATTCAGTCCGTTGAGCCCCATGTTCATATGGAGCTTGCGGACTATTTTTCGTTTGAGGTTCCCGAAGCAAAGTTCCTAAAGAAGAACCCCAGATACAAATACTGGGATGGAACTATTCGTCTATACTCCCCTGGCACTGGTGAACTCTATGGCGGTTTGATGGAGCACCTTAAGGTCTGGGCAGATGAAAGACAATATCAAATTGAGTATGAAAAAAATGACTGGTATGGAGATGTTGAAGAGACAAATAATTTTGTGTCTCCTGCTGGTATCAAAACCTTTATGGACAAGATCACCCGAACGGGAATTACTCCACGCGACTATCAATACAAAGCAGTTTATGAAGCGATAAAAAATAATCGCAAACTACTTCTTTCTCCTACGGGCAGCGGCAAGAGTTTGATGA
>JGI11705J14877_10001957_pt1 | contig 11413 bp, 11 predicted proteins | sample Etolaghawater15m_FD_14877 | JGI IMG/M metagenome (IMG submission 14877) | reverse complement strand
AGATTCATCCATAACCGCAGCAAGAAATCTAGTTTTTTTACCTTATGGTGTTGGAGAAAATGAGTTAGAGCATAAATTACTCAGTGAAAAAATGTATTATATTTATAGTCTTGGATTTAGAAAACCACCCAAGCGAGCTGTATGCAAAGATATAAATGAGATAGAGTCTATTTATAAGCAGATGGTCCATGATAGAGATAGTTACTCCATGATGCTTGATGGGATGGTTATAAAAGTAGATGAAATATCTTCACAAATCGACATGGGACATACAGTTAAAGTACCGCGTTTTGCTGTTGCGTATAAATTTCCGGCAGTTGAAAAAATCACTACGGTAAAAGATATTGTCCTACAAGTAGGAAGAACGGGTGCTGTAACTCCTGTGGCAATAGTTGAACCTACAGATATAGATGGTGTAGTAGTGGAACGTGCAACGCTTCATAACTTTGATGAGATAGATAGAAAAGATATACGACTCAACGATAAGGTGATTATTCTTAGAAGCGGTGATGTTATTCCAAAAATCATTAAAGTTTTGACACATGAGCGAGACGGTAGTGAAGTTGCAGTAATTCGGCCGACAACTTGTCCTGTTTGTAATAGTGAACTCTTAGATGAGGGCGTACTTTTAAAGTGTCAAAACTTAGAGTGTGAGGCTAGAGTTGTAAACGCAATTATATACTTCGCTTCAAAATCTTGTTTAAATATAGATGGATTAGGGATTAAAATAGTAGAAGCGCTTTTTAGCTCAGGACTCATCAAAAGTGTAGTGGATTTGTTTGATTTAACACTCGAGCAACTCTTAGAATTAGAAGGCTTTAAAGAGAAAAAATCTCAAAATTTACTTGACTCTTTACAAAACGCAAAGGGAAGTGAATATTGGCGTTTCATAAACTCTTTGGGGATTGAGCATGTGGGAGAAGTTGCCTCGAAAACTCTCTCAGATAGTTTTGGATCTGGTTTTGTAAACGCGACAAAAGAAGAGATAGTAGCATGTGATGGAATAGGTGAAGAGATGGCGGAGTCTGTTTTGGAGTTTGTACGTGTAAACGCAGAGACTATTGCCAAACTACAAGAAATTTTACAACCGCTTGAACCTGTTAAAAAAGCTGAAGCCAAAGAGAATCCTTTTAAGGGAAAAACGGCGGTACTTACAGGAACTATGAGTGAGTCACGTGGTGCAATAAAAGAGCTGCTTGAAAATCTTGGTGCAAAAGTGTCTGGAAGTGTTTCTAAAAAAACAGACTTTTTGATTTATGGTGAAGATGCTGGTAGTAAGTACGATAAGGCTGAGAGTTTAGGAGTTAAGACTTTGACTGAAGAAGAGATGAGGGAAATGATATGATACATTTTAATAACAATGAAATAATAGAAGTAGAAGATACAGAAGAAGCGTATGATTATACGAACGAAGAACTTTTTGATGAAGAACTAGATGATGAATATGAAGAGCGAGAAAATGACTACTGTGACTAGAGTAGATAACTATTTCGGATAGTTTTGATTTTCTAAACGCAACAAAAGAGAGATCATATTTTTTGATAATGAATAATATTAGATATAATTTTTATTCGATTAAATTACATTAAAGAGAAAATATGAAAAAAGTTTTAGGTTTAGACGTTGGTTCAAATAGTATAGGGTTTTCATTATTAGAATTAAACGAACAAAATAATGAAATAATTTTTAATGAATTAGTAAGTAATAGCATTATATTTTCAGAACCTGGTAGTGCTGAAGATAGACGAAATGCAAGAAGTTCAAGAAGAAGAAATGAGCGAAAAAGTGCTAGAAATAGAAAAGCTAGAACTCTATATATGGATTATAAAATTGCGACAAATGATTTTATAAATGATGCAAGTAAATATTTAAACTCTTTAAAGATACTAGATAAAGATGTTTATAAAATACGAGAATCAGCAGTAAATGGAACACTACTTACAAAAGATGAGTTTATATTTTGCACTTATTCTATCTTAACAGATAGAGGATATAACAATATGTTTTCCATCTCGAATGAAGATGGCGTTATAAATGAGGCAGTTTCTAAAAATGCAAAAGAGTATGAACAAAAAAAATTAGCATTACCCTCCATGGTACTAACAGCTCATAGAAAAGAGCTAGAGAACCAGTACCAAAATATTCCAATTCGTAATAAAAAAGATGATTATAAAAACTCCTTAGATAGAGCTATGCACATAGAAGAGTTTAAAAAAGTTGTCCAATCTCAAGCAAATAATACAAATATTTTTGATTCATCAAATAAGTGTCAAAAATTTATAGACGATATTACAGATGAGAATGAAGTCAATACACCTTTTTACCAAAGAGCTTTGAAAAGTTTTGAGGGTATGGTTGAGTATTGTTCATTTTATGATGAATTTAACCCACAAGGGAGTTATAAAAAAACTCCACTTTCAAATATCAAAAATATAGAACTTACTCTTAGGCAAAAAATAGATAATCATGATGCCATTATCAGTAAAACAGGAGAAGTGAAAAAGTTTACAAAAGATGAAATAGATAAAATTATTGAGTTTTGGATACAAACACCATCTTCAAATGAAATAAATGCAGGTAATATTTTTAAATCTGTTGGTTTTAAGGATGTAAAACTAAATATTCCCGAAAATTCAAGTCAAGTTGTTTTAAATATATTAGCACATAGGCATATACTAGAAGTTTTAAACAAATATGAAATAGATTTCGAGGGTGAAGATAACGATTTTTACAATGATATTTTATTAGAACTGTATTACTTTAAAAACAATAGTTCAAGAGTTGAGCATATTAAAAAGCATGTAGAAAAATATGCTTTAAATATAGACGATAGTTTTGTAGAGGAGTTGGCACTTTTAGATAATATGGATGGTTTTTCATCATTTTCTTTAAAATTTACAAATGAAGTTTTAAATGCAATGAAAAAAAATAACAAAAGTCATTATGAAGCTTTGGCAAGTTTAGGCTACTACAGTAAATATCTAAGCATGCCTATTTACGATTATCTTCCTCCTTTAGAACCTACAAAAAAAGACATTGAATGGCTATATGAAAATATTAAAGGTTTTGAGAGTAAACATCTTTTTTATCAGCCAATGATATCTCCAAAGGTTAAAAGAGTAATTTCAATTTTGAGAAAACTCATTAATGAACTGATTGCAAAATATGGTCATATAGATGAAATACGAATAGAAACAGCCAAAGAGATGAACTCTAAAACTGAAAAAGAGAAGATAGATAAAAACCAAGCAAAAGATAAAAAGAAAAATGATGAAGCGAGCCGATTTTTAAAAGCAAATGATATAAAAGAAACAGGAAAAAATTTACAAAGGGCTAAACTTTATATAGAGCAAGGAAAAGATGCTTGTTTATGTCTTTATTGTGGAGAACCTATTACTTTAGAAGATGCTTTTGATGAGGAAGAAACGGAAGTAGAACACTTTATTCCACGTTCTGTGATTTGGATAAACTCTTATAAAAACAAAATTCTTATAAAGAAAAAAGCAAATCAAAACAAAAGTTCAGACAATCCAGTGTCCTATCTAAAATCTATCGCTCAATGGGATAATTTTAGAGGTAGAGTTGAAGATACTTTTATGGCGTTTAATAAAAAAGACTGGCTAACTAAAGAAGATGTTATAGAGAGTGTGATGCAAAAAGAACATTGGCAAGATAGCTACTTAAACGACACTAGAAGTGCTACAAGAGTCATTCAAAAATATTTAAACCATTATCTCTATCCTAAAGAGAATCTTCATGGAAAAGGGGAAAATAGATATATATTTAGTGTGAGTGGTAGAGCAATTAGTGAGCTTAAATATATGTGGGGTGTTCATACTGTGATGCCTAAAAATGAAGATGACAAAAAAGATAGAGCTACAAACTATCACCATACTTTGGATGCTTTTACTATAGCTCTTTGTTCAAGTTCTGCACTAAATACTCTCCATAACTTTTTTATAAAAAAAGAAAACAAGTATAAAACAGAAGCCTTAAAAAAGAAGTTATCTTCAAATCTACCACACTCAGTAGATGGAGAAAATATAGTTGAATACTTAAAAATATTGGTAGAAAAGTATGAGACTAATAAACTTTATGTCTGTCCATACAACAAAAGAAAAACAAATATGAAAGGTTTTAAAGATGGAAATCTAAAGCTTTATGTTACTGAGGATAAAAATAATAATAATATGTTAGCAGAGATGGAAAAAGTTTCTATTGACACTTCAATACTTATTAAAATTGTTGGTGGTTTTCCAAAAGACAGAAGTGATGCAGAAGTCAAAAAAGAAATTGCATCTATTCAAGAGAGGTTAGATCCTCAAAAGCAGAAAAAAATCATAGAAGCTATTGAAGTGTATGCCCAAGAACTTTTAGCCTTAAGAGAACGCGCAGATTTAGTAGAAAAAGATATTGGAGCTTTGAAAAAGACACTTAAAACAGGTAAACAGCATAAAGAGTCTAATGACATTATAAATGAGAATGTAAAACCATTTATAGAAAAAAAAGAAGCATTAAATAAAGAGCTTAAAGAATTGAAATGTAGTTTTCTCACTAAAGGCGGAAAAAGACAGATAGTAAAATCTTTAAAACTCTATAGCACTAAAGTAACACAAACAAAAGCAGATGCCATTCTCTTTCCAAGTAGAGAAGAAAACAAGATAGAAAGGTTGTCATTAGAAAATTTCACAAAAGCATTAAAAGATAAAGAGCCCTTTGTCATAAAAGCAAACGAGTCAACGCTTAATGTAAAACTTTTTCATACTCTTGAAGGACAAAAGGTTGGGCTTAACTATTTTAGTGGTAAAACGAACAAAAATATAAATACAAAAATAAACCCTAAATATGAAGAACTTGTAAAGTATGCTAGTGAAGTCTTAACTCTTTATAAAAATGACATAATAAAAGTGAATAGTACTAAGAGCGGAATGATTGAATATTTTGTTTTTAATGGGGGTGGAAATATTACTGCTACTAACAATAAAGTTTCAATTAAGAATATAAACTCCAATATATTTGTAAAAAAAGATAAGAAAGGCGGATTTAAAGAAATAGCAGAAGATAATGTTACTCCAAATAAAACCAATATCATATCTAAAGTAAAAATAGATTTTTTTGGAAACATTAAAGAAGTTTAAGCAAAATGATATCTAAAAATGTTTATAATTGTTTTGCTTCAAACAACATATCAAATGGGGATTTGAAAATTTTGGTTAAAGCAAGAGGTGTTTTCCCGAGCCTCACAAGATTTATCTTGAATTCGGGATACTCTTATGTCTTTTAAACAAATCTTCATTCAAAACAAATCTTATCTTAGTTACCAAAATAACTCTATGCATGTTAAAAATGAGTTTACTCAAACTTTAGTCGCTCTTGATGATATAGATATCGTGATTGTTGAAAATAAACAATCAACCATAACTTCAGCACTACTATCAAATATGGCAAAATCAGATATTTCAGTTATATTTGTAGATGATAAGTTTACCCCATCAGCAATAAGTATAGGTATTAATAAAAATAGCAGAACAGCCAAAATACAAAAGGCACAAGTACTTATAAAAAAGCCAAGACTTAATCGTCTCTGGAAAGATATTATTTATGCAAAAATATCAAATCAAAGTAGGGTTTTAGAGAGCATGCAAAATGATATAACACTCTCCTACCTTTTAAAAAAATAACATCTGGTGATAGAAATAATACTGAAGCTACTGCAGCAGCATACTATTTTAAAGAACTTTTTGGCGATGATTTTTGTAGAAAAAATATAAATGACAACAGAAATATAGCACTCAATTATGGTTACAGTATTATAAGAAGTTCTATAGCAAGACACATAGTGGCTTATGGACTCAATCCATCCTTTGGTATGTGGCACTCAAGTGAGTTAAATGCTTTTAACTTAGCAGATGATTTTATAGAACCTTTTAGACCACTTGTAGATAAATATGTATTTCAACACATAAACAAAGATACAGAAATAGGTTTTGAAAATAGGCAAGATTTAGTGGGCTTACTTTATGCAGAAGTAAGAAATTCAAAAGGTCAAAAAAGTTCTGTCAAAGAGGCTATAAAAAATATGGTTTCATCCTATCAATCTTTTTGTTTAAATAAAAGAGAAGATATTGAGATAATGGAGATGCTCCATGACAAATAAAAAAGATGCAATAAGTGGGTACAGAAAAATGGTTCTATTTGTAATGTTTGATATGCCAACAGAGACACATGATGATTTGACAAAATATCGTAAATTTAGAAAAAAACTTTTTGATTTAGGGTTCATAATGTTTCAGTACTCAATTTACATAAGATTTTGTAGAAGTTTAGCCATAGCAGACAAATATGAGAGAAAAGTAGAACAATTTGCACCACTTAATGGGTCAATTAGAGTACTTAGAATAACAGAAGAGCAGTATAAACATATGAAAATCATAGAAAATTACCGAGAAAAACCGGAAGAAAAAGTGAAAGAACAGATGCAAACTGTGATGGTTTTTTAGAGTAAATATACTCTTAAAGCCCTGTGAATAAGGCTTTTCAGAGATTGAATTATATCAAATGGGGATTTGAAAGTAGGTTAAAGCACCCTAGTAACTCAGGATTACTAGGGGTAATTATATCAAATGGGGATTTGAAAGTAGGTTAAAGCAATTATCCCTAAGTTAAAAGAGTTAAATAAATTATATCAAATGGGGATTTGAAAGTAGGTTAAAGCAACTAATATTATAATAAATGTCGATGATTTATTATATCAAATGGGGATTTGAAAGTAGGTTAAAGCTTATACCGCTCTCTACAATGTTAGCTTTTATTATATCAAATGGGGATTTGAAAGTAGGTTAAAGCAGTAGATATACTAAGTGAACAGCTAGATGCATTATATCAAATGGGGATTTGAAAGTAGGTTAAAGCGAGTATTTGTATTTACATACAATTAACACTATTATATCAAATGGGGATTTGAAAGTAGGTTAAAGCACTACTTTTGTACCTATAATTAATTTTAAGATTATATCAAATGGGGATTTGAAAGTAGGTTAAAGCTATGTTAAGCGGTTCTGTGAAAGAAAAAATATTATATCAAATGGGGATTTGAAAGTAGGTTAAAAATCAATATACTTTTTTTATTGCACGATTTAGAAAAATTATGAATTTAAGCACTAAATACCAAAGGAGATTTCCTTGTAGTGCAAGTTTAGAGTGACGTAAACTTGTCATTTTATATTGACTAACTTATCGTATTGTGATAATATATCTATATGATAAAATCTTTTAAATGTAAATATACTCAAAAACTTTTTGATGGTAAAAATCAGAAGAAGTTTTCTCAGGCTGTGAACAGTGTTGGAAAAAGAAAGTTAGATATGTTAAATGCCTCTTTCGATGAACGTGATTTAAGGGTTCCTCCTTCAAATCGTTTTGAATATCTCAAAGGCGATTTAAAAGATTTTTGTAGCATCAGAATAAATGAACAATTTAGAGTCATTTTTAGATTTGAGAACTCAAATGCTTATGATGTATATATTGACGATTATCACAAATAAAGGAAAAATATGGAAGCTATAAGACCAAGCACACATCCAGGAATAATTTTAAAAGAGGAGTTTGCTATTCCTTTGAACTTAACGCAGGCTAGACTATCAAAAGATTTAGATGTTGGTATCAAAACATTGAGCGAACTTTACAATGAAAAACGCGGTATTACTTCTTTGATGGCGTTAAAACTTGCAGAATATTTTGGAACTACTCCACAGTTTTGGATGAATCTTCAAAACGCTTATGATTTATATAAAACTTATGAAAAAGAGAAAGATAACCTAGCAAATATTTCTCATTGTGCGGCTTAGAATTTGGCTAGATTAGATAATTATTTAGTAGACAATGCAATTGTTGATAGTAGAAATAAAGCACAAGCTCTTATAAGAGAGGGACTTGTATCTGTAAATGCTACACTCATCACTAAAAGCTCGCATAAAGTCAGCGCAGATGATGAGGTAAAGGTTGCAGAGCATAAGAGTTATGTATCGCGTGCTGCTTATAAGCTTGATGAGTTTTTAAATGAGTTAGATTTGGACATAAACGCAAGAGTAGCTCTGGATATCGGTTCATCTACGGGTGGCTTTACTCAAGTCCTTTTAGAGAGAAATGTTAAAGAGGTAAGTGCTGTAGATGTAGGGCGTGACCAACTTCACCAAAGTCTTAAAAATGACACTCGCGTTTACTCTTTTGAGTCTTGTGATATACGTGATTTTAAAAGTGACAAAGAGTTTGATTTGATAGTAAGTGATGTTGCGTTTATCTCTCTTTTACATATACTTGATGATGTAAATAGACTGGCAACAAAAGACATTATTTTACTTTTTAAGCCACAGTTTGAAGTAGGGCGTGAAGCCAAACGCGATAACAACGGTGTTGTCCTTGATAAAAAAGCTATAGCAAACGCAATGCTTAGATTTGAAGATGCCTGTAAGTTAAAAGGGTGGAAATTAGTTACTAAATCACCTTCAAAACTTACTGGTAAAGAGGGAAATCTGGAGTACTGTTACTTTTTTAAGAAGAGTATGTAAAATCTCTTTATGTGGTCTGTATATCGACTAGTTCAACTCTTTCACAATCTTTTTTAAATAGCTTTTTAGTAGTTGCATTTTCTTCTGCTAAAACGAGTAAATCTGCAAAGTCATCTTTCGTAACTTCAAAACTATATAAAGACTTTTCTGTCTCAATTTTTATAGAAGCATCATTGGCGTTTGAATGTAAAACGATGTTTCTTAAGCCTTTTGCAAATTCGCTTTTGATGATTTTAGCCACTTTTTCGTTTGAAAGTAAGTCTTGCATGGAGACTTCTTTGTTTACATCGGTATTGCAAAGTATTTTGTATGTAATGATTATTGTGCCAGTCATTATTTCTCCTCGGATAATTGCTTTAAAGTCCATTATACATTTATAAATATTATATAATCCTCATGATGTGAAATTATATTATTCTAGTACTTTTAAAAAACAAAAAGCATAATTATTACAAAATGTCATTTTTTATATAAATATCTTATGTTTTATTAAGCTTTAGATATACTTTCAAAATAATTACATAGAGATTTTGATAAAGGAAAATTTGTTTGAGAGATATGAAAAGTAGCACTGCAATAGCCATTGGTGGCTTTGATGGAATGCATTTAGGACATCAGCAACTATTCTCCGAGTTAGGTGAAAATGGAACTATTGTTGTGATTGAAACTGGGTATGCAAATCTTACCCCAAAGCAAGAGCGTGAAAACTTTTCTGATTATCCTATACTTTATATAAATTTAGATGCCATTCGCCATTTAGATGCAGAAGGTTTCATCTGCTTTTTAAAAGAAAAATTTCCAGAACTTTCAAAAATAGTAGTTGGTTATGACTTTCACTTTGGAAAAGATAGAAAGTACTCTTTTGGTGATTTAAAAACTCTTTTTGAGGGTAAAGTTGTAGTTGTTGAAGAGGTTTCTTACAAGGGGGATTCTATCCATTCTCACAAAATAAGAGCGAAGCTAAAAATAGGTGATATAAAAGGTGCAAATAACTTTTTAGGTCACAACTACACCTTAAGAGGTGCAAAAGTCCAAGGTCAAGGAATCGGGGCAAAAGAATTGGTTGCAACTATTAATATCGAGCCAGTTGGTTTTTTGATTCCAAAAGAGGGTGTTTATGTAACTTTGACTCGTGTAGATAAAGAGGAGCATTACCATCCCTCAGTTTCCTTTATTGGACATAGAGTATCTACAGACGGTTCTTTTGCAATAGAATCGCACATCCTTGATGGCAAGGTAATTTGTACGTCAAACGCAGCAATTAGTTTCGTTTCTTTTATAAGAAATAACAAGAAATTTGACTCTATAGATGAGTTAAAAAAAGCGATAAACGCAGACATAGCAGTTGCTTCAAGAGAACTCAAGCTATTACAATTATAAAAGAGAAAATAATGAATAGAGAATACCTAGAAGAACGTGAACCGATACACTTTAAATTTGAGCAAAATAAAGATGATTTTATTGTTGATGAGATCGGACTTAAGTGCAAAGGAAATGGTAATTATACTGTTTTGCATATAAAAAAAGTGGAAATGACTACATGGGATATGATAGCTGCGTTTGCAGAGTACTTAAACATAAATGCTGAAAAGATTGGTTATGCCGGTTTAAAAGATAAACATGCGACTACAACGCAGTATATATCCATAGAATCTAAGTTTGAAAAAGAGTTAAAAAAGTTTAAACATCCTCAGATTAAAATTTTAAGTTCTACAAGACATACTCACTCTATAAGAATGGGTGATTTAATTGGAAACCGTTTTAGTATTAATCTTTTTGAAGTTTCACAAATAGAAGCAGGGCAAATAGAAAAACTAGCAAGAAAGTCCGAAAAATTTGGACTTCCAAATTACTTTGGTTATCAGCGTTTTGGTCGTAATGAAGACTCTATAAAACAAGCAAAAGAGATGATAGCAGGTGACTTGCACATAGAAGATGCAAAACTCAAAAAGTTTTTAATTTCGATTTATCAGAGTCTCTTTTTTAATGAGTGGCTTATTGAGAGAGTTTTAATGAGTAGAGAGCAAAATAATGGAAAATTTCTCTTACTTGAAGGTGATTTGTACGTAACTAGAGAAGGAAAACTATTTACTCCAAAGTTACCAGCTCAAAAAGATTTTGAAGCGAAAAAAGTAGTACCAACTGGACTTTTGTGTGGTCGTGGAGTTTTTCGTTCTCGTGAAGTTGCTGGTGAAATAGAAGCGAAATACGATGATGTTTTTTTGTATGAAAAAGGCTTAAGACGCGAAGCTATTGTCTTTCCAACAGATTTAGAGCTTAGCTATACAAAAGGTTTTGATATTATGAAGGTTGCGTTTACTCTTCCAAAGGGCTCTTACGCAACGGTATTTTTAGAAAATATTGCCAGTAAAAATTTTAAAGCAAAAAAAGTTAAATCAAAAGAGGGTAAAGCTAAAAAATAGCGCTTACCACTCCTCTTCTTCGTCGTTTATTTGCGAGTCGTCATAAGGGTCCATGTGTATAAGTATATGGGTTTTTTTATCTTCAAACAACTCTTTTATCTTAGCTTCTACTTTGTCTGCTATAAGGTGTGCGTCATAGAGCGATATGCTCACGTTAAATACCGCGTGAACTGATATAAAAACATGTGAACCAGATTCTCTCGTTTTGAGATAATGATGCGCTGTAATAATCGGCTCACTTTTTATAATTGCAACAATTTTTTCTATTTCCTCTTCAGGCAGTGCTGCATCAAGAAGCATCAATACGCCCTCTTTGATTATTGGAATTGCAGAGTAAATCATATATATTGCTATCCCTATACCGAGAATAGGATCAATTAACTCTTCGGCAGTGTATGAGATTAGAACCAGAGCCATTAAAAC
>JGI11705J14877_10001953_pt1 | contig 11425 bp, 14 predicted proteins | sample Etolaghawater15m_FD_14877 | JGI IMG/M metagenome (IMG submission 14877) | reverse complement strand
GGGTTAATTTCTGTCAACGTCAACGTGACTGGCGTTTCTGGCTTAGGTGAACTAGGCGAGGAAACCCCCAAGACCGTAAAGATCGTCATAACCACAGGCGTATCTGCGGAAGGCTTAGTGGGTATTGAAGACCCTGATACCAACGCTGAATGGGGTATCGGGGAGTGGAACCAGTCTCAACTTGGTTGGGGTGGTGCAAACCTTGACGTTGATGTCTTCGTACCGGGGGTTGAGGCTTCTGGCCTACTCGGTGATGAAGAAGCACCACAAGGTGACGCTAACGTTAGTGTAACTGGTGTTTTAGGCACCGGGACCGTTGACGCGGGGTCTGTAGTACAGATTCAGCAAAACTTAAATGTAACAGGGGTTAGTGCCGCTAATGACGTTGGCTCTGTTACTGCTAGAGCAGCGGCTAATACTACACAGACCGGTGTGGAAGCTACGGGCGAAGAAGGTACGGTAACCGAGATTACGGGTGATGCACTTGTATCGCTTACCAGTGTGACCGCTACGGCGGATGTTGGAGATCCTACTATTACTGGTACCGCCAACTTCTCGGTTACTGGCGTAACTGGTATTATGGCGCTTGGCAATGAAACGCCACGAGCCGGTGCAGATGTTGATGTTACTGGGGTAGAAGCTACTGGTGCGGAAGGCACTGCTACTGTGAGTATTGATAATCAGGCCGTTGTGACCGGCGTTTCTGCAACAGCAACGATTGATAGCCCACTTGTGTGGGGCGGAATTAACACTTCTCAAACCCCGAATTGGGTTGAGGTTGATACTAATGCGGCATGAGGTGAGAAATGGCCAGTTCATATAGTGATAATTTAAAGCTACAGCTTATGGCGACCGGCGAAAACGCTGGTACATGGGGTAGTGTAACGAACGTTAACTTGGGTACAGCCCTTGAGGAAGCTCTCGGTGGTACTGTTGATGTTACTTTCGCTAGTGGCACAGTTACGCTGAGCGCGGCTGACGATAACACTACCCAACAATATCGCCATATGCGGTTGAATCTGACTGGTACCTCTGGTGGGGCGCAAGATTTAGTAGTACCCGCTGTTGAGAAGGTCTACATCGTAAACAACGGTTGTGCGGATGCAATCACCATTAAGGTCACTGGCCAAACTGGTGTCGCTGTCCCAGCCGGTAAGACGATGTTTGTCTACAACAATGGTACTGACTGTGTGGATGCGGTGACTCACCTCTCGTCGTTAACACTTGGTAGTCCTCTGGCTGTAGCTCAAGGTGGTACAGGCTCAACAACAGCTACGTTCTCTGGTGCAAATATCACATCTCTGAACGCTTCAAACATCTCTGCGGGCACTCTAGCCAACGCACGTACAACGGCGTCTTCAGCCAACGGTGCGTCTACTATTGTATCTCGGGATGCTTCTGGGGATTTTGCGGGTAGCACTATTACAGCTACTACAGGATTCAGCGGACCGGGGGGAAGCCTCACTGGGTTAAACGCCTCAAACGTTTCCGCGGGTACGTTAGCAACCGCTCGCCTAGACGCTTCATCTGCCAACGGCGCATCTACCGTTGTACAACGTGATGCTTCTGGTGACTTTGCTGGTAATGCAATCACGGGCGTTTCTTTCAGTGGTTCAGGTGCTTCCCTTACTTCCTTGAACGCGTCCAACGTATCAGCAGGTACACTCGCTAACGCACGTACAACAGCAGCCTCGGCTAACGGCGCCTCTACAATTGTGGCCCGCGATGCAACAGGTAATTTTGCCGGTAACGCTATTACAGGTGTTACGTTTAGCGGTTCAGGTGCTTCCCTTACCTCGTTAAATGCTTCAAACGTCTCGGCGGGTACGTTAGCAAACGCACGTACAACAGCAGCCTCGGCTAACGGTGCTTCTACAATTGTGGCCCGTGATGCGTCAGGTAATTTCTCCGCAGGAACTATCACCGCAGCTTTATCTGGTAACGCTTCTACCGCCTCCGCATGGGCGACGGGGCGTACCATCAGCTTAACTGGCGATGTAACTGGTACCTCTGGGTCTTTTGACGGCTCTGGTAACTTGTCGTTCTCTACATCTTTAGCTACGGATTCCGTTGCCGCTAACGAAATAGCATCAAATGCTGTTGGCGCGGATGAGCTTAACGTCACAGGGAACGGGACAACCTCTCAATTCTTACGCTCCGATGGCGACGGTAGCTTTACTTGGGCTGTACCTACTGATACCGATACAACCTACTCAGCGGGTAGCGGCCTTGATCTAACTGGTACAACTTTCTCGGTAGAGCCTGACCTTCGTGATGGAATTACTCACATTGGTTTGGATTCTGGTGATTACATCGGTTGGACGAACAACTCCCACACATCTTTCTTTGTGAACGGTGGCGAAGAAGCTCGCTTAGAGGCGGATGGCGACTTCCACGCTGACGGTGACGTTATCGCCTACTCAACAACAATTTCTGACGAACGCCTCAAGACAAACATTGTCGGCATCGAGAACGCTGTTGCAAAAGTAAGCCAACTCAACGGCTATACCTTTGAGTACAAGGCGGACGGCAAAGTTTCCGCGGGTGTGATTGCCCAAGAAGTAGAGAAGGTTCTACCTGAAGCAGTTACAGAGAAGCTGTTGCCACTCAAGACAGACGATGGCCAAGAATACAAAGTTGTCAACTACGATGCGCTCCACGGTCTTTTGATCGAAGCGGTTAAGGAGCTTTCTGCTCGGGTCGAAGCACTTGAGGGCAAGTAAATGGCACTTCCGGGTTCGGGCCAATTATCGCTAAGCGACATCCAGACTGAGTTCGGTGGGTCAAACCCCATTGGACTATCTGAGTATTATTCCGCTGCCGCTGGGGTTCCGTCTTCCGGTGAGATTTCTATTGCTGACTTTTATGGCACCTCCAACGCTCAGTATATCGCTGCCACAGGCGGCTCTATTACTACTGACGGTGATTTTAAAGTACATACTTTCACTTCTTCTGGCACTTTTACTGTGTCCAATGCTGGTAATGCTGCGGGTAACAATGTCCTTGAATACTTAATCATCGCGGGGGGCGGCGGTGGCGGTGGCCGGTTCGCTTCTGGCGGCGGTGGCGCAGGAGGCTATCGAACAGCTTCAGGCGTTACAGTAAGTGTTACGGGTTATACCGTTACTGTGGGTGGTGGTGGCGCTGGTGGACCCGGTGGTTCAGGTGGCGACTGGGGCTCTAACGGCGTTGATTCTAGTGTTTTTGGTGTTACTTCTACTGGCGGCGGTGGCGGAGGCGCAGGCGGTTCTTCTAACCCTTCTGGCCGTGTAGGTGGCTCTGGAGGCGGCGGCTCCTATAATGGTTCCGGTGCGGCGGGTACAGCGGGGCAAGGTAATGCTGGAGCTAGTGGTACTACATCTGGTACACCACGAGGCGGTGGCGGTGGTGGCGCGGGTGGCGCGGGTAATGCTAACGATGGCGGAACAGGCGGTGAAGGTGGTGATGGGTCTTATTCATCAATTACTGGTAGTTCTGTAGGCCGTGCAGGTGGTGGCGGTGGCGGTTCAGACGGTAGTGGGTATGGCCCTGCATCAGAAGGTGGTGGCGTTGGTGGATACCGCTACCCAATTACTGCAGGAACTGGTGGTACAGCTAATACTGGCGGTGGCGGCGGCGGAGCACCGGGAGGTGGCGCAACTATTCCCGGTGGTCCCGGCGGTTCTGGCGTTGTCATCATCCGCTACAAGTTTCAGAATTGAGGTATTAGATGGCTCATTTCGCGCAAATAAATAACTCTGGTATCGTGCTGAACGTAGTAGTAGTTGCTAACGAAGACATATTGGACGACAACGGAGTTGAATCCGAAGCAGTGGGCATTGAGTTTTGTAAGTCTCTATTTGGAGAGGCCACTGACTGGGTGCAGACCAGCTATAACGGTAATTTCAGGAAAAGATTTGCTGGGGTAGGGTACAAGTATGACAAGCACTACGATGCTTTTATCCCCCCTAGACCATATTTGTCATGGGTGTTTAATAAAGACACTTTATTGTGGGAAGCCCCAATTCCTTATCCCGCTGAGGATAAAAGATATTACTGGGATGATACGGCTGGTACTTGGGTGGAGGATAAATAATGGCACTTCCGGGTTCGGGACAGCTCTCCCTTAGTGACATCCAGACTGAGTTTGGTGGATCTAATCCTATCGCGCTTTCTGAGTATTATGATGCCGCTGCAGGAATACCTGCGTCTGGCGAGATTACTATTTCTGACTTCTACGGTACCTCCGCTGCCGAATATGTTGCCGCCACAGGCGGTACTATTACTACTGTTGGGGATTACAAATACCACACGTTTACGGGCAACGGCACCTTTACTGTAACTAATGCGGGTAATGCCGCAGGGTCAAACACAATTGACTATATTGTCGTTGCTGGCGGTGGGGCTGGCGGTGCTGATTTGGGTGGCGGTGGCGGTGCAGGTGGCATGCTTACCTCCACTGGGTATTCTGTGTCCGTACAAGGATATTCTATTACTATTGGCGCGGGCGCGGCAGGAGTAAGAACCCGGGCAAACGGTAACGACGGTTCAAGCTCATCTGGGTTTGGGGTTAGCCCCACAGGTGGTGGCGGTGGTGGTCGAGTAAACGGCACAGCCGGAAATGTTGGAGGCTCTGGCGGTGGCGGCGGTTCTAACGATGGAACTGGCGGAGCAGGGACTTCCGGTCAAGGTAACTCAGGCGGAACTAACCGAGGCGGTGGTGGCGGAAAAGGCCAAACCGGATTCAATGGCGTTGGAGGAAACGGCGGCACTGGCGGCGATGGCGGCGATGGCTCTACTTGGTTAAACGGCACATATTATGCCGGAGGCGGTGGCGGTGCAGGCTATCGAAATACCGGCGGAACTGGCGGTCTTGGTGGCGGTGCAGATGGCTCCACTAATGCTGGCGAAGAAGTTGTTGATGGTGACGATGCTCCAGCTAATTTTGGCGGCGGCGGTGGCGGCGGAGGTATTAACAATACCCGAGGCGGTAACGGTGGATCAGGCGTTGTTATCGCCAGATACAAATTCCAAAATTGAGGTTAAATAAATGGCTCATTTTGCAAAATTAGATGCTAATAACCAAGTTCTTGAAGTGAATGTTGTGAATAACGAAGATATTCTCGACGAGAACGGTAATGAGTCTGAAGAAGTGGGTATAGCGTTTCTTACTGAGTGGTCTGGCGGGTATACAAACTGGAAACAGACTAGCTATAACGGGAATTTCCGGAAAAGATATGCTGCTGTTGGTGGTGTATACGACCAAACAAAAGACGCTTTTATAGACCCCCAACCGTTTTTATCGTGGGTTTTTAATACTGTAACTTTGGATTGGGAGTCTCCAGTGCCGTACCCAAATGACGGCAAAGTCTATAATTGGGACGAAACAACGCTACAATGGGTGGAGTACACCGAGGATTAACTATGGCTTCTACATACTCAAGTAATTTAAAACTGCAGTTGATGACCACTGGTGAAAACAGCACTACGTGGGGAACTGTAACAAACACAAACCTTGGCACCGCCTTGGAAGAGGCTATTGTTGGGTCTGCCGATGTTACGTTTTCTAGCGGCAACGAGACAATTTCGCTGAGCAACTCTAATGCAACCCAAGCGGCTCGCCATATCCGGCTTAACTTAACTGGTACCACTGGTGGCTCTACACGCACGCTTACCGTGCCCGATGTGGAAAAAGTCTACATTGTTAATAATGCGTGCGCCGATGCTATCGAGGTTAAAAACTCTACAGGCTCAAATGTGTCCGTCCCGGCTGGCACAAGCACTTGGGTGTATTCTACTGGGTCTAACGTAGTAGACGTAGTTACGTCTCTTACAGCTCTTTCAGTAGGCGGTAGTAATGTAGCCACGCTTAGCGCGACCCAGACGCTGACTAATAAGACTTTAACTGCGCCCACAATCAACGATGGCGCGTTAGGCGCAAATACTACGGCGACTACCCAGTCTACTGGCGATAATACAACTAAGATAGCTACTACAGCGTATGTCGCACAGGAAATAGCTACGGAGCACGTAGATACTACACAACTTGTAGACGGCGCAGTTACTACGGCCAAGATTGAAGATGACGCGATTACCGCTGCTAAGATTGGGGACAATGAGGTTGGGGCCGCTGCACTTAATATAAGCGGCAATGGAACCGCAGGGCAGGTAGTGTTGTCAGATGGAGATGGTTCGTTTTCTTACGGGGCAAACAATACCTATTCTGACTCAAACGTTAACGCTCTTTTTAGTGTCACTGGTTCCGCCCCCATATTCGCCGCTCGTGCGTGGGCTAGGTTCGACGGTACTGAAGATGCAGCCATTAACTCTTCCGGAAACATAGCTAGTATTTCTAGAACCACTGCTGGACAGTACACGGTTACGTTTACTACAGCTATGCCCGATACAGATTACGCATTTATAGCGCGTGTTAATGGGGTTGAGAATGGAGAGGGGCGCGAGTACCAAGCCTATGCTACAACTCGTAATACCGGGTCTGTGGTTATACATTGTATGCGGGAAGAAAGTGAAAACTATGTAGATGCAAACGATATTTCGTTTGTGATCTTTCGATAACTCTAGGAGGCGGCTATGCCTATTACAGAAGCACATAAATTGGATGACGGTACAACCGTTGTTAAAACTGAGGCCGTCACTACTTGCAAAAACTGTGGTGAGGAAGTCGATGAGCAGGAGCAGGCGAACGATACCTGTTTCAACTGCGGCGAGCCGCTCAACTTAAAAACCTCAGTTTCTGTTTGGGCTACAAGCCGCCCAGCAGGGGGCAAGACTTTAGGGCAGTGAGATGATCTTTGAAGCCATTGCCGCCATCAAGATAGCCAATGAAGCGATTGGTGCTATCAAAGAGTTTGCCGGTCATGTCAATTCTGTTGGCGAGATGGGTAAGGATCTAACCAAACTGGCTGATGCAAAGGAAGAACTCCAGAAGTCAGCCGCCGAAGGTGACATGGAGGCGTTTTGGTGTCTCGAAGACATCAAGAGACATGAAGCTGAAGTCAAACGTCAATTTATCTACGCGGGACGCCCCGGCCTTTGGGATGACTACTGCACTTTCATAGCTAACCGCAAACAGATGCGGGAGAATGAGCGGAAGCGTGAAGAAGCTAAAAAGTTGGCTAGAAAAAAAGCCATACAGAATGGATTTTTGTATGTGGCTATTGGCATTGCTGTGCTCGGTGTTGTGGGCGGGGCCGTGGCCTTACTACTGTGGCTTATTAGTCTTAAAGGTACTTAGTGAATGAGCGCGTTCGTCTCAGCCTTCAGTCCCGTATATCTGCTCTCAAACGTGACCTATCCCGTAACAGAGACGCAGATTTCAGCCCGGGAAGTGGGCAAAGACGGCTCGCCGCAGCCATCGAGAGAATTGAAAGTAGAATCAATTACTTACGACCAACGTGGCCACGTGGTTATGAACCAGAACTACACCGTGGAGATATGGATATGACGGAAGAAATGCAAAAGTACGACCTCAACGGCGATGGGGTGCTGGATGAACAAGAACGCAGAATCATGTTGGAAGACATGCGCCGCAAGATGGAAGACGAGGACGCCCAGCGTGATTCGATCCGTAAGATGGCTTGGTTTGCTCTTATTGGTCTTCTACTGTATCCATTTGGGATTTTTCTTGCTGATGCCTTCGCTATGGGTACTGCCGCACAACTAATTGCTGACATCGCTCCGACTTACTTTGCGTCTATTGCCGTATTAGTAAGCGCCTTCTTCGGTGCGTCAGCTCTCTCAGGTAAGAAGAAAGGTGAATAGCCATGCTTAATATGTTACTAGGTCCAGCCCTTGAGCTAGGCAAAGACTTTATTAAAGGGAAGGCTGAAGAGAAAAAAGCAATTCAGCAAGCCAAGATCAACAAGATAAACAACGATGCTAACTGGGAAGCATCTATGGCTGACGCTACGAAGTCGTCTTGGAAGGATGAATGGTTCAGTTTGATCCTTAGCGCACCCCTTATTGCTGTGGCGTACAGCGTGGCAATGGACGATCAAGCTATTATTACTCGTATGGATGAGGCGTTTAGTGCGCTCAATTCTTTACCGGAATGGTACCAGTATCTATTATTTATTGCGGTCAGCGCGTCATTTGGCGTTAAGGGCGCAGATAAACTCATGGCTATGAAGAAGGGTAAATCATGATGAATATCGATCAGCTACGCATGGAGCTTGAGTACGACGAAGGCTGCAAGTACGAGATTTATTTGGACCACCTAGGTCTTCCTACGTTTGGCATCGGCCACTTGGTGACAGAAGATGATCCTGAACACGGCCAAGAAGTTGGCACGCCCATCGAAGAAGCTCGTGTAATCGAGGTGTTTGAGAAAGATGTCGAAGTAACCATTGGCGAGTGCAAGAAGCTCTATGACGACTGGGATGACCTGCCTGAAGAAGTGCAGTTAATCATCGCAAACATGATGTTTAATATGGGCCGACCTCGTTTGAGCCAGTTCAAAGGAATGAAGCGCGGCGTAGATGCTCGTGACTGGAACGCTGCTGCTGATGAAATGGTTGACTCTAAGTGGTACCGTCAGGTTACTAACCGCGCAGATCGTCTTGTAACGCGGATGCGTAACGTCGCGTAAGGAGTGGGCCATGCCACTAATCAAACTGCAGTTCAAGCCGGGGATTAACCGGGACCAAACCAACTACACTAACGAGGGTGGTTGGTGGGACTGCGATAAAGTGCGGTTCCGAGCTGGGTTCCCACAGAAGATTGGTGGCTGGCAGAAATACACCCCGACAGCGTTTCTTGGCGTCTGTCGGCAGATGCTTAACTGGGTTACTACCTTTGCTGATAATTTCCTTGCGTTAGGCACGAACAACAAAGTCTATATCGAGGCCGGTGGTGAGTATTACGACATCACCCCACTCCGTGCGACTTTCTCCTCGACTGATACAGATAACTGTTTTGATACTACTAATACGTCCGCTGATGTCACTGTAAACATCACAGGGCACGGTGCTAACGATGGAGACTACGTCACTTTTTCCGGTTCTACTGCTATTGGTGGTATTCCTGCTGATGAGATCAATGCAGAGCATGTGGTTCAGCTCATCGATGCTAATAGCTTCGTTATTACTGTTACTACAGCAGCTACATCTGATGTGAGTGGTGGCGGCGGTACAAGCATAGAAGCTGAGTTCCAAATCGAACCCGGCAACCGTGCTACCACTCTTGGTTATGGCTGGGGTACAGGTACATGGGGCCGGGGGGTCTGGGGGCTTGGTTCTACTGCGCCAGTGGATCTGCCACAACGTGACTGGTGGTTTGGTAACTTTGATAACGACCTTGTGATGAACATCCGCAACGGTGCCCCTTACTACTGGCAACGTGGGTCTACTATTGCTCCAGATACTTCTCTTGCTACTCGGGCTATCACACTACAGGCGCTGGCAACTGCCGAGGGTAACGATCCTAACGACGTACCAGTAAAAGTCATGCAGTTACTTGTGTCTCAGAACGACCGGCACTTATTGGCGTTCGGTGCCGTACCTTATGGCTCTACTGATGAAGCGGACTTTGATCCATTGTTGATTCGTTGGGCTAGCCAAGACGAGCCTAGTCAGTGGGAACCGCTTGTAACTAACAGCGCAGGGTTTATTCGTGTATCTCGCGGTTCGCGTATTGTGCGAGCGTTACCAACTCGTCAGGAAATCTTAGTCTTCACCGATACTAACTTATTTACCTTACAGTTCCTTGGCACTACCGATGTATTTGGTTTGCAGGAATACGCTGACAATATCTCTGTTATGTCGCCTCGTTCGCTCGTCGCTACAAACGACGTAGTTTTCTGGATGGGTAAAGACAAGTTCTATGTGTATACAGGTCGGGTCGAAACTTTGGCCTGTACAGTGCGCGACTTCGTGTTCAATGATATTGACACTGACCAATCTGACCAGATCATCTGCGGTACAAATGAGCAGTGGAACGAGGTTTGGTGGTTCTACCCTAGCGTCAGCGGCGGCAATAACTGGAACGACCGGTATGTGGTGTTTAACTACCAAGAGAAGGTCTGGTACTACGGTTCCCTTGAGCGCACCGCGTGGCTAGATACCCCATTGCGTGACCACCCACAAGCGGCGTTAACTGGAGCAGATGATACTTCAGGTAACATATACGACCACGAGATTGGGTTGGACGACGATGGATCAGCAATGACCGCGTACATTGAGTCTAGTGATTTTGACTTGCAGGACGGCGAAGCATTTATGCTCACTCGTCGGATTATTCCTGACATTAAGTTTACGGACTCCACTGCGGCTGCACCTTCAGCTAGTTTGCAGGTTAAACCCCGTAACTTCCCCGGTAGTGGATACCAGAACAGCGGCGATACCGACACTAAGAATGTTGTTGAGTCCGCTGTCGATGTGTATACAAACCAAGTGTTTATCCGCGCACGTGCTCGTCAGATGGCGTTGAAGGTGCAGTCAGATGCGACTGGTGTTATGTGGCGGCTTGGTTCCCCACGTTTGGACGGCAGATCGGATGGTAGACGCTAATGGCGATGGAGAAATTTAGAGCACCGCCGTTACCTAACCCCACGGCGCAGTACGACAACTTGCAGCAGACGCAGTTGATCCGTGCTATTGAGCTTTATTTTAGTCAGCTAGACTCGCAGACCCCGTTGCAAGCTGAGTATTTTAAGGGGCGTGGCGATGAGTTGACTATCCCATCAGCGTTGTATTTCAGCACTCAGGATCAGACTGTCGCTGTAATAGACACTGCTTATGATCTCACGTACAACAATGTGTACTACGAGAACGAGCTGACGCTAACCAGCAACAAAGAAATTTATGCGACTCGTACGGGCATTTACAACTTCCAGTTGTCCGCTCAGTTGTTTAGCGCAAGCTCCAGTGCAAAGACAATGCAGATATGGATTAACCGCGACGGTACAGATATTGGGTTTTCAGCACATGGTTATACGGTCAACGATAACAGCGCGTACGAAGAAGTAAACTGGAACTTTAACATCGACTTAGCTGCTGGTAGCTATATCAAAATTCGCTACGCTTCCGATAGTACAGACTTAAAATTTGACTCTACGGCAGCGTCTTCGCCCTATCCGGGTATTGCATCAGCCGTAATGGCGGTAAACTTCGTCTCTAGCACACGTGGGTTTACCATTGCAACACCGCCGTAATTAAGGATAATGTCAATATGAGCCTTCAAACTGCAGCAGAAGCCGTCCGACAGCAAGGGCGTGGCGAAGACACAATGCTGATCCACATGACCCCAGATGAGGTCAAAGGATTACAGCAGTTGGCGATGGCGTATGGCGGCAGTCTTACAGTCAACCCAGAAACAGGTCTCCCTGAAGCTGGATTCCTCAAGTCCTTACTACCCACTCTGATTGGTGCTGGGTTGATGTTGATCCCCGGCGTCAACGCTATAGGCGCTGGACTTATGGTGGGCGGCC
>JGI11705J14877_10001950_pt1 | contig 11439 bp, 12 predicted proteins | sample Etolaghawater15m_FD_14877 | JGI IMG/M metagenome (IMG submission 14877) | reverse complement strand
GGAGCCGCAGGAAGCCGTGGATCGCAGAGCGCGAGAGCGGCTGAGTTACAGACGACGTAAGGCCAGCCGGAGCGCGCTGCATGCCCAGTGAGAGCAACGATTCCTTCATCGAGAAGTTCGCGAAGGGTGAGCTGGACCCCGCGGCGCCCCCGCTCGAGCAGCCGCGGGGCATGCCCGAGGTGGTCAGCGAACAGCAGCAGCCGGCCGAGGCTGACTACGTCGATCCGCATTTCGTAGACCGGGAGACCTACAGCAAGCTCCCCGAGCAGGCCCGCAAGGCGCTCGGTGGCCGTCTGGCCGAGGTCCGCGAGGAACGTGAGCGGAACGCGCAGTTGATGCAGCAGCTCGCGCAGACGCAGGCGCAGCTCGCCGAGGCCGTGGGTCGCATGTCCGATGGACAGGACGCGGCCCGGAAGGCCGAGGCGCCGAAGTACAACGACGAGGTCGGTCATCGCTCGAACGAAGAGCTTGAGCAGTGGGTAACAGCGTCGCAGGCCAAGGCCATGCGAGATATCGCGAGCGATGACGCCCAGGAGCGCGCTGCAGCAACGGACCTGCTGGCCAAGGTGGCCCGAGCCAGGGACGTACTGAGCGCCCGTCGTGTGCAGGACGCGGTGGAGGCTCAGACCAAGCCTCTGCGCGAGCAGATGAAGGCGGCGCAGGAAGCCGCGCGGCAGCGAGACGCGAACGACCAGCGATGGCTGGACGCGTTCGGACAGGAGGCCCTAAGTGATCGGTCTCCAGATGGACCTCGGGCGAAGGCGCTCGAGATGGTGCAGGGTGCCGTGGAGCGCGGTGCCGTGGACCCCAACAACGAGCAGGCGGTCGAGGCAGCTCTGTTCATGGCCATGGAATCGGTCATGGCGGGGCGGCGCCAGCAGAAGCCGGACGAGACGATCCTGTCCCGTCACGGCATGGATCTCGGAGGCGGACCTGGCCAGCAGGGCAATACGGCCCAGGATCCCGTGAGGGCCGCGATGGAACGCGGCGATCCCGATGCTGCAGTCAGAGCAGACATCTACCGCGAACTCGATGGTAGTGGTCTGTTCTAGACGCGGCGAGCCCGTCCATACGCGACTCGCATAGGAGGCATCCATGCCTGCTTCAGTTGGTAACACCCGTTACACGATGACGGGTACGAACACCCCTGGCTGGGTCCAGCCCAGCATCTACCTGCAGAAGATCTTCAACATCTCGCCCGTCGACACGCCCCTGTTCACCATGAGCAGGAACGTGACCGCGACCGACGTGGTTCACCACTGGTGGACTCGCAGCCTGGATGCGCGCTCGAGCGCCGACACGCTGCTCGCGACCGGTGGCGACTACACCTACAAGACGGTCAAGCAGCCCGTGCGGCTGGAGAACACCTGCGCCATCCAGCACCACGGCGTCGAGGTCGACATGTCGGCTGCGCGCGGCAAGTATTACGCCGCCGGCAAGCTCTTCAACGATCAGTGGGACCTTCGCTCGAAGGACCACAAGAACTCAATGGAGCACCTCTTCTGGAACGGCACCGAGACGTTCGTCACGACCAGCACGAAGCGCTGCTCGGCGGGCATCCTGGCGTTCACGCTCACGAACGCGTCGGCGTCGAACAAGACCGACTGCGCCGCGGGTGCCTCGTTCACCGAGTCCCTGTTCCAGACGGGCCAGGAAGTCTTGTGGTCCAAGGGCCACATGGGCCGCGTGTCCATCCAGAACGCGACGCTGCGCAAGACGTTCGCTTCGTTCAGCGGCTCGGCCGACTCCGTCGAGGACATGGCCAACACCAAGCGCCGCACGTTCGACGTGATCTACTACCAGTCGGCGTTCGGCACGACCGAGAACGTCCTCTGCCGCGACATCCCGGACGGCGGTGCGGGCGCGACGGCTGACTTCCTCATCTATGACCCGATGATGGTCTGCAAGGCGTGGTACCGCCCGACGTCGCGTCGCAAGATCGAGACGGCTGGCGACTACATGCGCTCGGCGATGGTCACGGAGTGGACCCAGCAGTACGACGAGCCCGACACGATCTTCTACGGCAAGAGCGTGGCCACCTGATGTTCGAAGACGAGACGAGTGCTTGGCTTGACGCCCCGCTGATCATCAGCGACAACAAGTTGCGGGAGATCATCCTTCAGGTCCTGAACCAGTGGGCTCGCGAAGAGACCGAGGACATGCAGGACTTCCTCAACAAGCGCATGAAGGCGGTCAAGGAGCAAGCGTCTCTGACCAAGGGGCGTACCCAGGGCAAGGAGCGAATCCTTGGAGCAGTCCCTGGGTACGTCGCCATGGAACTCCGCACCATCCTTGGCCTGGACTGGTGGCGGTCCAACAAGCGGGCGCTCGGCATTCTCTTCGAGATCTTCGAAGAGGGTCGGACCTTCTACAAGGAGGGCGGCGACTATCGGCGCATCGAGCTCAACGACGCAGACATGAAGGTGCGCGTGACGTGACGGTCGCTACCAAGGACATCCACTTCATCCACATCCCGAAGACGGCCGGGACGAGCATCAAGCGTGCGATCGGCGCCCGCGAGGTTGCCGAGACGGCGACGCCTGAGGATGCGGCGCGGGTGTTCGACGAGGGTGGGGCGATCTGCACGACGCACCTGGCTCCACGCGAGCTCCCCGAGCACGAGTTCTGTGAGCGAGCGTTTACGTTCAGCGTGGTCCGCAACCCGTGGGACCGGATGTTGTCCTACTGGTGGTTCATCAAGACCATCAGCCACGTCCACGACCCGCAGTGGGTCTTCGACGACTTCGAGGAGTTCTGTGGCAAGCTCGCCGAGCGCCGCGGGGACGAGTCGTGGGGACGGGGCCTGAACGCACGGCAGCGCCTGGAGAACCAGGTTGAGTGGCTCCAAGATGCGAGCCTTGATGCGCTGCTCCGCTTCGAGAAGCTCCACGAGGGCTGGAGCGAGCTGCGCGATCGGATCGGAGACTACCCCGATCTGCCGCACGAGAACCGGTTCCACGACGCTTTCAACTACAAGACGATGTACAGCCCCACGGCCAGGGACCTCGTAGCCGAGGCGTGCCGTGACGACATCGAGTTCCTTAGGTACGAGTTCTAACGGAGACCGCATGACCAGCCTGTCCTTGTGCATGATCGTCAAGGATTCATCGAAGACCCTGGGCGAGTGCCTCGAGTCGGTGATTCGTTCGGTGGACGAGGTTGTCATCGTCGACACAGGCTCGACCGACAACACCAAGGACATCGCCAAGGTAGTCTGCGACAAGCACGGCGTCCCGCTGATCCTTGAGGACTACGACGATCCGGACCGGCATCCCGAGCACGGCTGGATCTCGAACTTCGCGAAGCCCCGGAATGTCGGCTTCGCCCTTGCGACGAGCGAGGCCATCCTCTGGCTCGACGACGACGACGTCATGCTGCAGCGCGGCGAGGACGGCCAGATCGAAGCCTCGGCAACCCAGCTCCGCGCATGGGTCGACGAGGTGTTCCCGCAGGGCTGCGACGCGGTCGAGCTGCTGTACGACTACGGCGTGGACCAGATGGGCCGGGAGGTCATCCAGCAGCCGCGCGTCCGTGTGGTTCGCAACGGCAGCTACGCCTGGGCGTCGCCGGTCCACGAGGTGACCGTGCCCCTGGGCGTGACGAACCTTGACAAGACGACTCCTGAGCGACCGTTCTGGGTCCTGCACAAGTCGTCCTGGAACCGCGAGTCGAGTGCCGAGCGCAACGCCTGGATCATCGAGACGCATCACGCCAAGGGCGAGCCGATGACCGAGCGCCTCTGGCGTGGCCTGGCGTCGTCGTACCGGATCCTTGGGCGCCCGTTCGATGCGATCGAGCCCCTCAAGAACGCCATCGCGCTGGCCCAGACGCCCACGGACCGAGCAGCCTGCTACGTGGATCTGGGCAACGTCCTCGCAGACTGCCAAGACCACACGGGCTCCATGGCCGCGCTGCACAAGGCCGAAGACATGGCCCCGAATGAGCGCGACGCCTACTTCGGCATGGCCAGGTCCAGCCTGATGGTCAAGCGCTACGAGGATTGCCTGCGTCACTCCGAGCGGTTCTTCGCTGCTACAGGAGAGAACGCCCTCGCGAACCGGCCGGTCCAGGAAGAACAGATCCGGGCCATGCGGCTGCAGTGCCTCATGGAGACGAAGTGCTGGGACGATGCTCGGAACGAGGCAGTCGCCCTCTTCCGCATGTCGCCCGAGAAGGACCGCTGGCGCGTGGCGATCGAGGAGTGCGAAGCCGGCATCCGTGAGGCCAACCTCAAGGAGTCCTGGGACGAAGTCATGATGCGGCTGCCCGACGAGGCAGCTCGGATGACCGCTCGGGCGATTCGTGACCCGGTGCTTCGAGCTCACCCGCCGTTCCAGCACGCTCTACGCAGGCTGCGTGGCGACAAGCCCCTGCTGAACATCTGGGCCGGCAGGACCCCGAACCAGTGGGGTCCTCGCAGCAACGAGACCGGTACGGGTGGCTCCGAGGATGCGGTCATCCAGCTCTCGAAGCGAATGGTCGACAGGGGCTGGGACGTGTCGGTCTACGGCAACCCTCCGGCCGAAGACGTGGGCCAAGATTCCCACGGCGTTCAGTGGCTGCACTGGTCAGCCTGGGACAAGGACGACAGTCCGGACGTCGCTGTGATCTGGCGGTACGAAGCGGCTGTCGAAGAGGCCCCCGCGGCCGGTCAGCGCTGGGTCTGGCTGCAGGACTTGCCGCGTCGCTACGCCTACGACGAGGCGTTCTGCGACGGCATCGATGGCGTTCTGGTGCTGAGCGAGTACCACAAAAGCCTGCTCGGCGAGCACGGCATCCCGAAGGGCGTGCTCACCGGGAACGGTGTCGACCCAGACTGCATGGTCGACGGCCCGAACCACAAGAACCAGTTTATCTACTGCTCCTCGCCTGATCGTGGCCTTCTCCCGCTGCTCAAGGCGTGGCCGCTGTTCCGGGAGGCGATCCCGGATGCCGAGTTGCACCTGTTCTACGGCTACCGTGACGACCTTCTCTCCCGGTTCACGGACGTCTACCTCGAGCAGCGCCACGAGATCGCGAAGCGCATCTGGGAGCTCCGCGACCACGGCGTGACGAACCACGGCATGGTGGGCGAAGCTGAGCTCCACGCGAAAATGGCGGAGTGTGGCTACTGGCTCTACCCGCTCTGCAACGACGCCGAGACGTTCTGCACGACCGCGGCCAAGATCCAGGCGTGCGGCTGCGTCCCGGTGACGAGCATGCGAGGCTCGTCGTCGCTGTCCGAGGTCTGCGGCGAGTACGACATCGGGCACCACGTCGAGATCACGGACGAGGACTCGGCCTCCGTCTGGGCCGAAGAGGTGATCCCGAAGATCCTCGCGGACGACACGGGCCGTCAGAGCATGAAGCTCTGGGCCCGTGAACACTTCAACTGGGACAAGGTGGCCGACCAATGGAACGAACTGTTCAGACAAGGCTTGGTCCCATCCACATTGGCGGATCCGGTGGCGATGTCCGCCAGCTCGTAGACAGGGCTCTCAGCACGACGAACGTCTCGACGTCCAACCCCGTGATGGCCGCCTTCCTGGATCTCCGGGAGGGTGCGGCCACCGCCGAGGACGAGGAGCGGGCTGCTCAGGACGCTGCCCTCGAGCAGCTCATGCAGCCTGGTGGCCAGCCGGCCTACGACGAAATCGCCGACTCGCTCCCTGAGGCGCTCAGGGCGTTCGGGATCCACTACGACCAGGAGAGCGAGTTCCACCAGGAGCACCTGGCCAAGCTGGCCAAGCACCTGGACGGCAAGCTCGAGGAGCTCGGGGACCTGAGCCGCCAGATCGGGCGCCTCTTGGCCGGAGCGGTCTCCAGGGGCCAGCCCAGGGCGCTTCGTGGGCTCTCGGGGCACATCGAGGGGCTCGGGCGCTTTGAGAGATGAGCGGTCCGAGTTATGCTATCCACCTGACGGTGAAGACCGTTGACGGCGAGAAGGTCGTCATGGACATCCCGGCCGAGCCTGGCCTCCTCCCGCTCGCCGAGCTGATCAAGCAGCACGATGACGTCCCGAGAGCCGTGGACGCGTTCCTGCTGACGATCAAGCGGAGCCTCGCCGGACGAGACTGATGCCTGAGGTCCATCTGACGCGTTGGTTGTGGCAGTGCGTGGTCAAGGTGGCGCCGTTCATGGTCCGGACTCTCCCGCAGGGCTACGACTCGGACACGATGACGTACCGGACCCCCGCAGTGGATGGGGACGGGAACGCGGTCGTGTCCGGCGGGGCGATGGAGGTGATCGAGTCTGACTCCCTGGATTGGGTCGCAGCGTCGGGCAACCCACAGGCGCTCGTGATTCCAGCCGATGCCTACGGCGGAGTCTCGCTCAGTAACCAGGGCTCGGTGGTCGTGTGGGTGTCCGTCGGAGACGACAAGGGCGTGAACCACGGCTTCCGACTGACCGTTGGTGGATACCGGCACCTCCCACTCCGGGGGGTGACGCTCCAACTGAATGGGGTCAGCGGGTCGCCCAGCGTCTACTACGTGATTTACGGGACGAGTTCCTGATGCCCGTCAAGGAAATCTACACGCCGCACCCCGACTGGACCGAGTTCCGGTACAACGGCCCGACGTACACCGGGCAGACCGCGCTGTGCAAGGCGAATCTGTTCGTTCCCGCGGGGAACACGCCCGCTGCTGGCTGGCCGCTCGTGCTGGCCCCCGCCACGTCCGGCTGGGTCACGACCTGGCTTCTCGACGAGGTCAGCGACACCTGCTTCGACACGGTCAATCGCGCGTGGCTCAAGGCGTTTCTGGACAACGGCTACGCGGTCATGGTGTTCAGCGTGACGGTGCCGCGGTCGCACGATACGAGCGTGGATGCGTTCTACAACGTGCCGCACACGGACACGGTGATCGACATCGACCAGCTCGCGGCCCCCGGCGCTGGCAACAACAACCGCTACGGCCCTGCCTATACGGGCAACGGGTTGACGCACCACGTCGACGAGACGATGCCCGGCGACTACGACGGCGGGACCCACCCGTACGCTCGAGTCGACTGGCCGATGGCCATCAAGGACGGCGTCGCGGCCTTGCAGTTCGCGATCCACAACTCCGACTCGATGCAGATCAACCCGAACAGGTTGGTCGCCTATGGTCAGTCGGCAGCCGCGTGGGTCATGTGGCACGTAGCGGGCACGGGGCGTGACCTTGCTGCAGAGACGTGGCCCGCAGGCACCGGGCAAGAGACGATCAGCACGCACAACCGGTTCTTCGCACGAGTGCTCTGCAAAGCCCCCATCTGGTTCAGGGCGTTCCTCCAAAACACAGCCGGCATCTTTGAATACCTGGCCACGCCTGGCACGACTGGTGCCTCGCTCTACGACACCTACGATGTTGGCGCCCTCACACTGAGCCATGACCCGGTGGGCGCCGGCAACCTGCCCTTCGGCGCTGATGACGACACGCAGGACGCGAACAGCCCGCTGCAGTGGGTGACCGCCGCTGCCGACTTCAACAAGACCGTGCCCACGTATATGTGGTACGACGCGTCAGCCGTCGGAGACCAACCGTTCGACAAGACCAAGGTCAGCGGCGATGAGTCCGACTACCACTCGATCTGGTACGGCGCTGCCATAGCCAAGGCGTTGGCGGGCGGCAACGTACGGCTCACGGCTTCGACGTCCGCTGTCGCGAACAGCCTCGACACGACTGCGCCGGTCCTGGATTACGTCTACTCGGACGCCACGGTGGCTGCAGCAGACGCGCCCCAGGACATGATTGAGTGGCTGGGCAGCGCGCTTGGTGGTGGTGATCGCCCGCTCGGAGGTAGCTCCGACCCGGTCACCTACGTCACGGGCGGTCAGGCCAGGTTCACGAGTGGCACGACGACTGCGAACACGACTTGGACGAAGGTGTTCGACTCCAACCCGAACCGCAAGCGTGGCGTCTGGATTCAGGTGACGGCCGGCAATGGCGAGCTGGTCTTGGTCGTTCCGTCCGACTCGGATCCCGGCACCGGTAGCGCGATCGGCTTCTTGCTCAAGGACGCCTATTCGTCTGCCGTGACTGCCGGGAACATGGACGTGTTCTCTGTCCCCGGGACATCGGCGGTCTGGATCAAGAACCGGGACGAAGACACAGCCACCGCCTTCGTGGCCATGGAGTTCTGACATGACCGAGGTCTACCCCCTTCGAACCACTGATGCTCAGCCGGTCGTTCCGATCGCGAACGGCAACGCGGCTTGGAAGCCACTCGGCCAGACGAACGCCTCCACGTCGTGGAAGGAGGCGATCCAGGAGAACCTTTCCCGCAAGGAAGGTGTCTGGATCCAATGTACGCATGCGACGGCGAAGATCCTCGTGGTCCGCCCGGCGGACAGCGACCCCGGTACTGGCACGAAGGTCGGGTTCAAGGTCAAGGCGTCCTACACATCAGCGACGGCCGTGGACAACGACGACGTCCTGTTCGTGCCCGGCACGGGAGCCGTGTGGGTGAAGGATTTCGACGAGAACACCGCCGTCAGCTACACGGTCTGGGAGCGCTGAGATGTCTGCCCCCAATCCTCTCCGCGCTACCTGGGCTGATCCGGTCTTCGAGGTCGCCGATGGGCCCGTGACGTTCTACTCGGGCACCCAGGCCAGCGGCAACTCGGAGATCATCCCGGCCAACCCGAACCGCAAGAAGGGCGTCTGGGTCCAATGTACTGCGTCCAGCGCCAAGGTCATCGGGATCTACACCGAGGCCGGCCAGGAGACCGCTGTCCGCAAACTCAAGGCCGCCTACACGGACGTCATCGTCGGCATGATGGCTGTTGCGTTCATCCCCGGCGGCCAGGCTGTCCGGCTGACCACGATCACGGGCGCCAACAGCGAGTGGGTCGCGATGGAGTATTGATGTGATCAACGGCTACGGGTCAGCGGCGCAACTCCAGCGGGACGTCCAGGATCTGGTCCAGGACGTCTCGACGATCGGCGGGCAGAAGATCCTCCGCGCCATCAACCGCGCGTTGGATGAGATCTCCAGCGACGCCGACTGGCCTCAGCTCGAGCGCTCCGACGAACTCGGGCTGCGCAAGGCGAGCGACACGGGTGTCGCGGTCCTCGACTCTGGCTCTGGCTACTTCACGGGCCCCGTGGATGCCGAGCGGGTCAAGTCGATCACGATTTATTCGCCTACTGGCTGCACGATGCGCCAGGTCAGTGCGTCCGAGCTCGCGACGACGGCCGGCGCCGAGCTTCAGAGCCGAAGCGACATCCCCCGGGTCTTCTCCCGTGTGGGTCAGTGCGCTCAGTGGAAGCCTATCGCCGCCGATTCCCAGATGACCTTGAAGTGCAGCGACTCCGGCAACGACGACGTCCGCGACGTTCGGGTCCGCTACAAGCGCTACGACAGCCACATGGGCGCGACGGTGGTTGAGGATGTCCTGGCCGGCACGTTCTCCGGAGCGGGCATCGCCCTGAACGCTACGGTCGAGTCGGGATGGTCCATCGAGTCCGTCGACCTCCCCGTGGGCTGGGTTGGCCGCACGACGATCGAGGACTCAGCCGCGAGCACTGTGGTCGAGATCGACAACGCCTTCGAGCCAGGCTCTCTCTCTGGGTCGCATTGGGTCCACTACTCGCGCCCCCTGTTTCGAGTCTGGCCGAACCCGGATCGGGACTACAAGGCCACCGTTGTCTGGAAGCGCCGGCACCCGCCGATCTTGACTGCGACCGACGTTCTTGAGATCCCTGCAGCCGCAGCGGTCGTCTTCAAGGCAGCCGCCTCGATCATGGGCGCCGAGCGCCGTCTGGCGGATGCTGCAGCCTTCAACCGACGGGCCGAAGCAGCGCTTGAGAGGGAACTCAGCGGGACGGGCCGGGCCACGACGGCCGTGACCCCGGCAATGGGCAGCGTCCTTGGCGCAACGGGCGTGCCCCACCGTCGCCGGAACATCTGGTATTCCGATGCCTGACCCCCAAGACATGACTATCGAGCCGGACATCCGCTTCGTTGCGGACGTGCCGCTCATGTCGGGGACGGTCAACGGGGAGAACCCCTGGCACATCCCGGTCGATGCTGCGTCCGAGCTCCTGAACATCGACACGGAGGACGCTTCCCAGCCGCGGCGTCGAGAGGGCTACGTTGAGGTCGAGAGTCGTGGCGTGGGTCTTCCCTCAGCCAGCGACGTGCGCTCCATCGGCTACCTCGACATCGCGACGCACAGCCGTCTGATGGTCCTGGGTCTGGAGAACGACGGGCTCTACTATATCGCCCGGCCGAGCAGCTTGGCTGGTTGGACCCGCGCCACGACGTCCGCAGACACCAGTCTGAACAGCGGGCTCGAGGGCCTGCGGATGTTCCAGAGCGACGACCTGCTCTGGTGCATCGGCCCTGGTGGTGGCGTCCACGCTCTAGCCGCCTCTGGTGAGCTCATCGACGCTGGCAACGCCTTGACGAGCCCGCCCTGGTCGCCGGTCGATGGGTGCTTCGTAGGGCAGCGGGTCTTGCTGATCCGTAACGGCCTGTACTGGAGCAAGCTGTCCCCCACTGCGGATGAGGTGAGGGACAGCGAGGCGTTCGATCGCACGAACAACGGGAACACGGGTGGTGGCTACCTGAGCATCTCCTCGACGTTTGGTCGCCAAGAAGTCGCCATCCGCCCATGGATCGGCAATGCGGTCATAGTCTATTACGACCGGGCCATCATGTCTATCGCGGTCAACAACAGCGACCCGTCACTGAGCGCGGTCGAGGTGGTGGAGCCTCAGTTCGGGTGCTGCGGGAAGTTCGCCATCGCCACGATGGGCGCCGAGCAGTTCTTTGCGGACCAGGACGCCAACGTGCGCTCGCTCGGCTTGACAATTCAGAACGAGCAGCGCGGCGTGATCCCGGAGGCCCTGAGCGAGCGGGTCAAGAAGGAGATTCCGGGCTCGGTCACGGTCGGTCGCTACGACCGTATCCGCTTCGAGATCCACAAGAAGTGGCTTTGGGTGTTCTACCCCCGCAACGGTTCGCAGAACATCAACGCTTGTATGCGGATGCACCTGCAGCGGCGTACGTGGGACGGGCCTTGGGTTTTCGCCCACGAGTTCTCCGGGTTGCTGCGGTCGAACGTGGACGGCGATCTCCGTCTGTATGGAGTGACGCCCGACGGCAAGCTCATGCGTATGTTCGATGGTCGCTACAGCGATGACGGCGAAGCCATCGAGTACCGCGAGACGGCCAGGTCGTTCCACTTCGACATGCCCTGGTGCGGCAAGCGCCCCATGTGGGTTGAAGTCGAGTTCGACGGGGACGCCGGGGCGGAAGCTCAAATCTTCTTGCGGACTGAAGATGACGCTGACTGGACCCGCGTCAAGCGCAAGGTTGTCACGTCAACCGGCGACTTTCCGCTTTACGAGTTGGGAGAGGCCGACAGTCAGTTCCCAATCACGGAAGGCCAGTCTCCGCTCCCGTTGACCGAGATCACGTCAAGCCAAACGCGCGGCAGCATCACGATCCACCAGGGCGATGTCGACTCCGGCT
>JGI11705J14877_10001949_pt1 | contig 11439 bp, 18 predicted proteins | sample Etolaghawater15m_FD_14877 | JGI IMG/M metagenome (IMG submission 14877) | reverse complement strand
CAGAGCAAGGGCGACTACAACGACCACGCCATCGAGGGTGAGTTGATGCCTGAGCTGAACAGTGTGGAGGTGCCGGTCGAATACGACTGGAACAAAACGGAAAAGGGACGGCTCCTGAACACCAAAGACAATGTGCGCGGTGTACTGACGGTGAACCAGATCGATGTGCGCTACAACGTGATCAAGAAGAACATGGAGATCATCATCCCTCACACCGACTTCATTGCCGATATGCGCGACGAGTCTGCGCTCATTGAGATTGAGGATCGCTGCATTCAAATCGGTGTGCCACATCAAAAGGTGCGTGACTACCTCAAGCTCTTGGCACGGGAGTACAACCCAGTCAAAGAGTGGATGGAGAGCAAGCCGTGGGATGGTACGAGCAGGTTGTCTGAATTTTTGGCAACAATCACCAGCAGCAACGAGCCACTTAAAGAGATGCTGATGACGAAGTGGCTGGTTTCCTGCGTAGCAGCGGCCTGTGAGCCGAATGGCGTAGCACTGGAAGGCATACTGGTGTTCCAAGGAGCGCAGGGATTGGGCAAGACGCTATGGTTTAAGCGCCTATGCGACTACGAGAACGGCTGGTTGTTGGAGGGTGCGACACTAAACCCAAGCGACAAGGACAGCGTGAAGCAGGCAGTGAGCCATTGGATCGTGGAGCTGGGTGAGATTGAATCTACTTTCAAGAAGTCCGACATCGACCAGCTCAAAGCTTTCGTAACTAAGAAGAACGACGAGCTGCGCCTACCTTATGACCGCGCCAGCACAACCTACCAGCGCCGCACGGCCTTCTACGCCTCCGTCAATGCCCGTGAGTTTTTGACCGATACCAGCGGCAACCGACGCTTCTGGGTGGTGCCTGTGACCGCCATCAACGCAAACCACGGGATCGAAATGCAGCAGCTCTGGGCCGAGGTCAAAGAGACGCTGTACACGAACACCGACTGGTACTTAAACCATGAGCAGCGAGAGATGTTACAAGACTCAAACGAGTACTATCGCACCCAGTCTAGCGTCGAAGACCTCATCCTTGAGCACGTCCATTTCACCAGCACCCAGACCAAGCCAGTGCAGATGACAAAGCTTCTGAGAGACCTCGGAATAAGCCAGCCAAGGATGCCCGACATCAAAGATGCGAGCAGGGTATTAGCAGCCCACGGGCTGGAACCGCGCAAGAGTAACGGTAAAAAAGTGTACGACTTGGACTACACAAAGGTAGAAGTCGGCAATGCCGACAAATTTAGTGGCACTTGGAGCAAAGAGTTTTAAGGGTACCCTGAAAGGTGCCCTGCTTGCACTTGGTGTAAGTGATTGATTTGTATGTAGTTATTAACAGGGTAGGGTAGGGTACTACTATTTAATAATAATAATAATAATAGTATATAGCCTATAGGCAGTAAGGAATACGGGTATAGGTTTTTCAAAAAGTTTGAGACGCTGTACCCTCACCCTCGTACCCTGACGGTTGTGGAGAGCGAGATGCAAAAGTTTGAGTGGGACGATGACGCGAGCGAAGAGCAGAACTTCAGGCAGTGGGCTATGATGAATGCAGATGAACGCGACAGCGTAGGGCAAGCGCCTCTTTCGGAGGAAGAGGCGCGGGGGTTGTTCAACGAGCTGAAGGAGAGCGGATGGCTGACGATGTAAAGCGCAAGCCGGGTAGGCCGAGGAAAGAGCGCAAGGAGTTGGTGGAAACGCCAAAGGCTTTCCTTGCAGATGAAGAGGCTGGCATCACAGACATGCAAGCGGCTTTCGTGTGGCATTACACCGAAGGCGCGTGTGGGCAGACGGAAGCAGCGCGAAGGGCTGGGTTCTCGTTTCCTGCGAGCGCAGCGACCAAGATGCTCAACGGCAACGACTTCCCAAAGGTCACGCGAGCGGTGCGGGTCAAGCAGGATGAGATGCGTGAGAAGTATGCGATCACACCGCAGAAGACGGGAGCGATGCTGTGGAAGATAGCCGAGACTTCATTCGAGAGCGGAGCGTACAACGCTGCGGTTAGNGCAGTGAAAGAGCTGAACCAGCTCGCTGGCCTCACGATCCACCGCAGCCAGAACTTGAACATCAACGCTGACTTGCAGAAGATGACGAAGGAAGACATCAAGCACCGGCTTAACGAGCTGCTGGGCGTGGACGGGGAAATGAGCGACAAAGACTACTAACCTCGTCGGTTTGACGCTATCGCAGAATGAACATCGTTCTGGCCCCGCCTCCCGCCCAGCCCCTCAAAATCTCGGAAAAATGCCGATATTATGTTAAATAGGATTAAAAGCTAATAAAAACAAAGGCTTACGCATTTATGTTAGTGAGTACTAACTTACTTGTACTGGCCCTCCCCTGCTCAGAGGCGACACACGTCTAGGCCATTAGGCTGCGCGACCTTGGTTTTCTTCTCTCTGAGCGCCTGTACGCGCCTCTCAGCCGATTCCGTGCGCGGCAGTAGGAACCCTATAGGGTCGGAAAAAGCCTGAGAGATCGGCCTGTGGCGCGACCCCCGTACACCCCTATATAGCGAGCGCGGCGAGCGCGATAGCTATAGCAAGGTTTTACGCATTCAGTATCCAAAAATATGTATGCCGAATCTCTTGCGTTTGACCTTGGCTTGAAATGATCTCATTATGCGCCGTAACCACATTCGGGCAGCTCCTGATGTATATGTCGCCGTTTCAAAATTCAAGATCCGCATTCGTTGGTTCACGTCAGCCGATGATGCAGCAGGCGATATTCCGCCCCCAACCTGCGTTTTTTCAGCCGCAACCTCTTAAGCAAAACACTATGGCTCGCGCTCGCGCTAGTATAGTGCCGCAACCCACACAATTCGGTCAGCTTCAAGGCAGCTCTGGGCCTAGACCGCTATCGTTGGAAGAAGTGCTCGCTGAACGCGGTTTTCAGATGCCTGAAAAGCCAAGAGTTTCAACGCAAGACATGGCTTTTTTAGGGAAAGACCCAGTGACAGGCAACATGATCACTGGTTCTAGCAGTATGCGCGGGTATCACAACGCGTTAAATGAAATGTACGCACAAAACCCAGAAGCTCTGGAGATTGCGAAGCAGTACACAACAGATCCTTCTAAATTCGGCGGTGAAAAACCAACTGATCGCGGGGCTGCTTTAGGCGGACAACTCACTCAGACGATTCAGCCGCCGTTACAACCACCTGTTGAAATGATTCAGCGACCCGGCGGTTCTGTTGGTTTACCCGCAGAAAGACAAGCTCAACTAGAAACGCAAAGGCGACAGCCTGATTACGGTCAACAAGTTCAAGAAATGCAGGCGATGATGCGCGAGATGATGCAGATGATCTCTGCGCTGAGTAACCGAGGCGGTTTCGGCGGAGGATACGGAGGCGGTTTTGGTGGTTACTCTCCGCGCCAGCAGATGATGTTCGGCGGCATTGGTTCGATCCCGATGTCTAGGGGCATGTTCTACTAGGAAGGAACCCTGCCCACCCGATTTTTGCGGGATGAACAAAAATCTGGGGATGGATGAGCAGGGCTTGATCGCAGGATCGAGGCAAAGGTAACCCCGCAAAAATTTTATTTCTATTTTTTTTTCGCCTAAACTCGCGCGATGGCAGATTCAAGAAACAAGGGTGCGGCATTCGAGCGCGACATCGTGAAGCGCATCAATGCGTTTGCCGATAAACACGCCCTTGGTTTCCAGTGCAAGCGTAACCTTGATCAATATCAGACTGCTGACCTTTGTGACATCCAGATCCCGCGTCATTCGATTGAGTGCAAGGCGTACAAGTCTGGCTGGTGGTACGCACCGGCTTGGTGGGATCAGGTTTGTGCGGCTTGTGGCGACAACACGCCAGTTTTGATATACAAGTTCAACAACAAAGCGATCAGGGTATGCCTGCCGCTGTACGCGATTAATGAAAATATGGCGCGAGATAACTCTCGGACAGCGGTTATCACTCTTGACGAGTGGTTGGAGCTGTTGAAAGAAGATTTTATAACCGAAAAGGAGGCTGCGTGATGGCTGAGGCTGAAGAATATGTAGAGGGTATGAGTCGTCAACTTCATGATGAGTGGATAGATTCAGGGCCATCAACTTTGGTGAGCGAGATGATTTTACTCATCGAGGAGACAAAGCGCCACGACGGTCTGGTTTTATCTCAGGAAGCGGCGATGATGGCTTGCGTTGAGTCAAAGCGTAATTCAGAGCTTCTTAAAATCCGTTACGCGCTGAAAGATATCAACGACACGCTGTATTACTAGTGAGTGGTTTAGACGACATCGACATCTTCGACAACCCATTTCGTGACCCAGTGTACGAAGAGCTTGGTTTCATCTTCGATCCAGACCGAAACCAATACTTTGAGGTGATCCAAGACCCAGAGTATGGCGCTATGCGCCGATACTATTCGCCTAGAGACCGCGAACCTGTCCCTGAGTTAAGTGATGCGCGTATGGCTTTTGACGAACAGCTTCAACGAGAGGACATGGCCCGGTATTTGTCACAAATGGGCGCTTTGGACGGTTCTGTAGGTGGTGTTTCCGATGCAGACATGAGTCGTTTTGGTCGGTTAAAGGCTAAAACGATAAAAAACAGAGAAATGGAAGCAGGCAAAAAGCTGAAAGCCATGAAAATGGCTCGCCTGATGAATGATATCGGCTTTGACGCCAACGCTAACAGTGGTGGTGGTGTGGGAAGCTTAGAAATGGACTTTTTTAGGCGCAGCCAATGAAAAGTAACAAAATTTATGATTATGAGTAACGAAAAATGGGTTTTCTGAGACGCCTGATCAAAAAAGCTCAGACCGATAAGTTTGGTTTTTACAGCCAAGCTGAAGAAATCGCGTTGAACGCTCCTCAGAAAAAAATGCGGGGTGATGATGCTCGTCGCATGTTCGTGAAAAACGGAGTCACGAAGCAAGAGCTACAGGATTTAGGGTTAGATGATCTTTTTCAGCAAGATCGAGTGACGCAAGACGAGATTTTGAAGGTCATTGAGGAAAACAGGATAGAGTTTACCGCGACAGAGTACAAAGGCTCAGCGCCAAGCAATATCGGCTTCGACACTGATGTCTTGAGCTTTGAAGAAGCCAATCAAAGCTTTTTTGTTGAGTTGGATGATGGCAGAAAGCTGACGTACTTCCCGTATCGCGAAGCGCGTGATGGCCGTTTTGGCGTTTTTGCAGATCGATTCGCCATCAAGGCTCCCGGCTTCGGCCCTGATGAGGTTGTTGGAGTGTTGGATACTGGCCCAGACGCGACAAATTTTGAATTTGTAGACGAAGTCACCGAAGGGATGCCAGTTTTCCGAGAAGGAAGCACCGATGTCATCGGTCGCGTCAAAAAAGAATTTGATCCTGAGTCAGCTCGAATAACAGAAATTTTGGAAGACGAAGACTTGGCGCGGGACGCTTTGAACGTAGGCTACAACAGAAACGAAAACATTCTCAGCTACATCATGGATGAGGATAACGAATCTATCCGTGACTTTCTCTTTGAGGGCGCGAGCCTAGATGTCTTGGACAGCACTGACAAAGATATTTTGTACGATGCTGCTTATTTCGACATGGAGCAGGAGTATTTAGATCAGCCGCTAGAGCGAGTCACGGCAACCGTGGACGGCAATCCGACACCTTACTCTATGGTTGGTAATGAAGAATATGGATTCAACTTATCAGGATCAAGCGATCCACGTTTACTTCGAGAGGGGCGAAATTTCTTAGATGACGAGGTGCCGGGCCAAGAAGAGGCAAGGGTACAGTTGAGCGCGGCTCTGGAGCGATATGAAAACATTTTCGAGGGTGACGAGGGCAATCTACGCTGGGAATCATCAACTCTGCCGGGGGGAGAGAACCCTGTAGAGACAGTCTTCAAGTTAAAATTACCAGAATTGCTGTTCAGCGAAGAAATACACTATCCCGACGCGGAAAACCAAGTGTTTCATGTTCGCACCAAAGATAGGTTAGATAAAAACGGCAATCTGATTCTATACGTCGAGGAGTTTCAGTCGGATTGGGGTCAAACAGGTCGGCGTGAGGGATTTATTGAACCTGAAGCCATTGAATACGCTGAATCTAAGGCAAAAGACGAGTTGGAGGGTCTCTTCGATATCTACGAAGGGATAAAGGCAAAAAACAGTTTTACGTTGCCCGGCTTTATCGATGAAACCGTCAGAGCGTTGAGTGAGCCATACAATATCAGGGACGCTTCACCTGCTGACAGCGTGAAGTTCGGCATTCGTTCCAGATCGATGGAAAGAATCAAAAGTGCTTTAGATGACCACTATGACGATGTAAAAACGGTCGCAAAACAACTTCGCGGCGACGCTATTACAAATAGTTTTTCCGTCGATGAAAAAAAAGCAGCTTTGAAAAGGATTTACGAAGATGCTTTCTACGACAGTCAGCGAAGCCAAAATTTTTATTTACCAGAGGCGTTGAAAGGTCGCTTACTACGAATCGAACAGGGTGATTCATTCCCCATCAGATCAACGACAAGTTTTCCGTCTGATCCTACTTTGGTTAGACAAACCATATCGGACTATGTTGATACAGACGATCTGCCCGGTATAGACAAAAAAATTAAAGCATTCAGCTCTCCGGGACTCACAAATTCGAGTTTGCCGTCGGTCGCTGATTTCAATAAAGAGGCCTTTGGTCGTTTGTTACAGGCTTTCGATGCCGAGAGCTATGGAAAAGTAAATCGAGATTTGAACCAACAAGCTACTAAGCTGCTCGAAAATACGCTCGAACTAGAGGGTCTTCCAAGGGACGCAATGCGTCGCTTAAAAGAGGCCTACAACAATTTTTCCACAGACGAGAAAGCAAAGAAGGGCGCAAAAATGCTCAGCCCTTACACTTCATTTGTCAAAAAAGCGCCGTTTGTTACCGACACTGAAAGTTGGAACAACTTAGGCATGAAATATATTTTCGATAGAGCGGCTAGAGAGGGGTATGACGGCGTGGCGTTTACGCCGGGCGAAGTTCAAAAGAATCGGTGGAACAACCCCGGCCTGATTGGCGCTTACGATGAACAAATACCATTTTCTATCAAAAGAATTTTCAACCCCTCTGAAACCACGACAGGCAAACCCAAAGGTAAGACAATTACGGTTGAAGACGAAAACGGTATCAAGCATACCAGCAGAGTTTTCCTCTTAGACGAGAGCACAAAAGACGGTCAGACAATAGGTCAAAAAGCGGCAAAAAGACGAGGGATGTACACGATTCCCCCAGTCGGGTTGCTTAGCCTGCAAATGCTGCCAGCGGAAAAAGTCCAAGCGGCAGAGGAAGAGCAGAAAGCAAAAGAGCTTGAGCGCACATTCCCTGACGCTATGCCCAGCGAAAGCGCAGGCATATTGGGGGCGCTAAAAGGTGCAGGCGAAGTCGCTTACGAGGGCTTGTCTGACTTGGTTATCGAGCCTTTCATGGGCATGAGCGGTGCTGAAGCTGCGTTTGAGATGGGTGCTACACCAGAAGAGGCTGAAGCGGCTCGCAGAAAAGCGATTGCGATGGTTGATTTCGAGACCGCATCACCGACTGGAAGGCGTTACAAAGAGGCTGTGAAGGGCGGTTTGGGCGCTCTAGGAGACTATCTGATGGGTCAGGGTGAGATGGGTCGTACACGATCAGGTATGCCAATCGGCCCCAGCCGCGACCCAGCTCAGTTTTTGTTCCAAGAAGCGTTGGTTCCCGCAGCGGAAGCTGTGACTGAGGGTGCTCTGGGCATTATCGGCTTAGACCCACGGGATACGGCTGAAATGGAGCGAGTTCGACAAGAGGCGGCTAGGCCGTTCATTGAGGCCGTACAGCCTATTTAGCCACCTTCACAAACTCCGCCGTCACCTTCACCTCGACCTCTTCGTCTTGGTGAAGGGCTTCGAGGATCACGTCTTCGATCAGGTCTTCGAGCACATCTAGGTCTACCAGCGTCTTCACGCTGATCTCAGCTATTACTGTCATCTTTCGCATTGATTCCCCGCTCTTTTTTCCACAGGCGGATAATGTAGTCGGCTTCTGGCCCTGCGTCATGCTGAGAGTTGAGCACATGGCGGTAAAGCTTCATGGCTTTGTCGCTATCGGGTTCGAGCATCATGCGAAACGCGGCCATGTCGAGCGTTTGAAAATACTTATCCATTGATTCCCTCCAGCTCAGCCAGCCACCAGTCTAGGTCACCAGCCTTGTACTTCTCAAAGGCTTGTTCGACCAGCTCTGGTTGGCCAAGGCGCTCAGCCTCGGCATTGATCGCAGCTCGCTGGGTTACCCCGCGCTGCCAGACCTTGTGGTCATCGCTGTACTCAAAATACCAGTCGTGGTTTCGTAGTAACTCAATAAGCTCATTCATCGTGTTCCTCCAAAATTTGTCTGCGGTATTCAAGCAACGCTTTGCCTCTCAACATGCTGTTTTGTTTTTTGTTCTTATTGCGTTTTGCCCAGATAGAAGAGTCTTTCTTTTTGTCGCTGGGTTGTATTGCCTCAAAACCAAACAAGTCTCGGCTCAACAGCTTCTGCCATACGTTGATGTCCCGCATACGTCTGATACCACCAGGTGTTATCAAAACGCATTCGTACCCCATGCTTTTCCAAAAAGTGTTTGCTGCGATATCCGATCCACACCGCAAAGAGATCAGCCGAGATCCACCGATTGCCGCCAAGTCTTCCAAGAACCTGCAAAGGCCAGCGCCGTACCAGTTACCTCGCAGGTCGTATTGAATACACGCTTGGTGAATCTTGAGCGGATAGTCGAGCTTGATCGCGCCGTGATACAGATACCCAGCAGGCTCTGCATTTACTAGGGCGATCAAGATTCGCTGGCTTTCTATTTCCCGCTCGAAAACCCCAGCAGGGTAAAAGCTCAATTCTTCGGCGTTCTTCTTCTGCAAGTGATCGACAAACTTCACGTCATTTGCAGTCGCGTAACGAATCTCAAGATTCATCATCTTTGATATTCCCCCCAGCCGTTTAGCGGCATTCGTTCGACCTGTTGCCATAGGCAAACATCTGATGCCTCAGCCCCTTGAATCGGTTATGAAACGTGTCTAGCTTGTCGTGTGGATAGCGATAAAATTGCACACAATTCTGAGCAGCCCAAAAATCTTTTCGGGCCAGAAAGCCAGACTGAATGAGTTCATGCAGTTCTCGATAGGCTTTGACTTCGGCTTCTTCCTCAACACAAGCCCTGCGATTGATGCAAGTTGAAAGGCGAGCCAAGTGGTAAGCTTTTCTCCATTGGTTCTTGTTCATGTATCCAATTCTCCTCGTTCTACCGTTCCCACAAACTTNGCGAGCTTNTGCTNNATNCTCGTCCACCGCGCTTTATGCTCGGCTTCTTCGTCTTTGTTATAGCACTTGAACCAAAAGCAGGTGCCGATCAGCCCGTTGACGCGAGGATCGTCGGAGCTGCTACGCATAAGCGTAGACAGCATCTCGATCTCTTCGTTGGTGAGCTGTAGGTATTGGGTTTTAAGTAGGCTCATCACGTTCTCCTTGTTAGCTTTCAAAAGCCTACCACACGCCGTGCCCATATGCAAACACCTATACAAAACAATTTATTCAAATAAAGTGTTGCACATCGACACGGATGCCCTTATGATGCAATTTCACTTACAGGAGAAACGTGATGACCGATAAAGAACTGACCGTTGAAGAACAATTGCTACATTCGGACTGCCACAAGTTTGCTCGTCTGCATGTCCTGACCGCAGCGGAATCTATGATGCTGCCAGCCTTGTTCCGCAAGGGTGCGTCAGTGACCGAAGAGGCGCTTTCTGCTTTCTCGCACAAGGCTTTGGAGATCAAGGAGCTTGGCGAGTATATAGCGAACATGGCTCGCAAGCTTGCTGCCACCGAAGACGGCAAGAAGCTGTACGCAGAGTTTTTGCAGGAGGGCGCAGCATGAGCAACTGGCACAGCGACTATATTCGCAACTGCAAAAAACGCAGCGTCGATTCACTAAGGTATGTCATCGAGGATTGCAGGCAAGCTATGATTGCCATGCCTGATAACCCAAAAGCGGGTCAGTACCAAGACGAGATTATCTATTGCTTCGCGGAACTCAAACGCAGAGAAAAATTCTCGCAGACTCAGGAGGGCGCAGCGTGAGCGCCCAAGCAAAGAAGGTTTTTTACAACCGAGTGCGCCGCACTTGCCTGAAGCACAACATCGACATCGTGTACGATGGGATGCCCAAGGCGGTGTATGGCGTAGAGCTGGTGAAAGACGGTCAGGTGATGTTTGCTGACCGTAGTACCGATAACATGCCGCTGGACATAAACTGGCAGCGGCTGCATGAAGAGATGACTGACTATGGCTACAAAGGCGGTGTGAAATGAGCGGCAACCCACTCAAGCAAATCAACAATATCTACGGCTACGTCCGCGTATCCACAGACGAGCAGGTCAAGTCTGGCATCTCGCTGGAGACGCAGAAGCAGCAGATCAGCGAGTTTGTGCGCGAGAAGTACAACCGGGAGGTGACCGAGTTCTTTGCGGATGAAGGCATCTCTGGCACCCATGCGGTGCTGGATCGACCCGCCAGCCGCGATATGACTGATGTGATCGATGAGCATGACGTGGTGATCTGCACTCGGCTTGACCGATTAAGCCGCTCCAGCTCCGATCTTTTAGGCTTGATCCCAGTGCTTCAAGACATTGGTATCACGATGTATTTTTGCGAGCAGTTTGGCGAGATGCCGATTGTCTACCCAGACGCAGGCAGGTCGAAGGGCTTGGATGCCAAGTTCGATATGAACTCGATGGCCAACCAGATCATGCTGATGGTGTTATCAGCGGTTGCCGAGATCGAACACGCGACCATCAAGGATCGCTTTGCCGCAGGCAAGCTTGACTGGGCGTCTCGCGGCTATGCGATTGGCGGATCTGCGCCTTACGGGTATAGGCACGTTGAGGTGAAGACGGGTAGCAAGACGCGCAAGTATCTCGAAGAGGTGCCTGAAGAACAGGCTGTGCTGAAATCAATCTATCGCCTTCATAAGCGTGGCCTTGGCGCTCGCAAGATTGCCAAGCAGGTAAACAGCTTGCACGACATACCTCCGCTCACGCATTCCAAGGTGCAGCGCATCCTTAGCCGCAAATTTCAGGGTGTCCCTAACGCTGCATAGGCTCTATCATGGTGACTTAATTGGAGGTCACTATGACGGCTTTAGAGGATATTGAAGAGGCCATCGAGACGATGGAGGCTTCGCTTGCGACAGATTTCATGACGAATGCAGTGCGCGACATCATGAGCACGGCGGTTCAGCGTCTGAAAGATGCCAAAGAAAAGTTGACTGACTGATGTCTCAAGAAGGCTGGGGTCGCGGTACATGGGGGCTGGGTGCTTGGGGCACTCCGCTCTTTATTGATGTAACACCTACGGGACAGCAGGCGACTGCTGCTGTGGGTGCGGTTACCATCGACGGTGAGGCAAATGTTCCGCTCACTGGCTTAGCGATCACATCTGGCATCGGCGCGGTCAC
>JGI11705J14877_10001947_pt1 | contig 11441 bp, 19 predicted proteins | sample Etolaghawater15m_FD_14877 | JGI IMG/M metagenome (IMG submission 14877) | reverse complement strand
ATTGTTTGAAGCAATTCTACTAGCTTATCTTCATCTATATTAGTTGTTTCCGTGCCATCTTCCATGTCGATGTAATGGTAGAAACGAAGAAGTTGTTTTACATTAACAGTCATAATTGGGTGTTGGCCAGTCATGGTTGTTGTTTGATAAAGGAATAAAGGGTTTCAATGTCTTGGAAGAACTCCTTGGTGTTATCTCCACCAGAGAGTAATCCCCACAGTGCAGCGTGTGCCTGGTCTTTAGTGACAAGAGTTTTGTACTCATCATCTTGAAGTTCTTGGGAGAGTTGTGTCAATTGGTCCAAAGCAATTTCTTTTAAGGTTTCTTCTAGACGTTCAATCCTGGAACGTAACTCCAAGAAACATTTGGAAGAAGAAGGACCATAACTTTCTGCCCATCCCTCCACTTCTTCCCAGGCCTTAGTGCCAGCTTGATAAATTTTAGTCATTGGTAGATTCCTCAGTGGTAAGTACGGTGCCCATGGGACCACGGTTTTTATTGATGCGGTCCCATTCTGCTTCAGTTTCTTTTCTGCTTGTATAATATTTATCTAAGTCTTCATTAAAAGTAAGTTCATATTCTTTTGATAACCACTCTTTTTCTTCACGACTGATGCCATCGGCAAACAGGTTTTCAGCTAATCCTTTTTGAATGATACGGGTGTTATACCCTAAGGCACCAAGGAATTGAATGAACCACCTGGTTATTTGAACTGATGTAAGTTCATCTACATCAGGTAGTTCCATCATGATGGTTTGTTGAGGAATGGTTTCACCAAAAATAAAACCAGTGCCTCGACCTTGGTCTTCCCATTTACTTTTGTAAATAAGCGTAAGATTTGATTCAGGATTCGAGTTCATGGTTATTTAGCTCCTTGCTGTCCCATGATACCTGCTACGGCTTGAGAGTAAAGCTGCAGTTGATAAGATGGATCTTGAGATAATGCAGAAGTCAAAACATTCCAGCATTCTGCTGTAGGCATTCCGTTGTTGTCATACACAGGTTTTTCTTTCCATCCAGCAACTGGTAACCATTGAGCATTGGCTTTAATTCCGTCGTTAGTAACTCGATATAAAATGTGACCCCGACGATGGTCAAAATGATACACACAGATTCGAGGATTGTATTCCTCTTTCTTTTGCTCTCTGGCATGAAAGCTTAATGCATGGAGGGCTATATTAGAGTCATACCAGTTCAAGTGCTTGCACACAGGGACAAATTTAATATCAGTGAACTGATCGAATTCAGCTTCAAGTTCTTTACGATTGTCATTCATCTGTATCCATGAATCGCAGCTACACATCTGATCTTCTGGCATAACAAAGTAGAGCCTTTGAACACCGTCACGATCTGTTGAGATACGTGGAACACGACCAAGAAGCGGCTCTAGTGCAGTGGATACAGTGCTAGGACCATAGTCAAGAGCAGCAACTGGAACACCTTGCCACGGCCCCTTAGAAATGGCTTGAGACCATATCTTGTAGTCGAAGTAAGAAGGTGTACGAGTTCTGTGCTGCCAGAAATTTTTGATTACTTCTGAACGCTCAAGAAACAAGTTAACATCTTCTACCTGGCAACAAACCAGATTATCTTGTAAGGTTATGCTGCTGATGTCAGTTGCTTGAACTGTGCAATACTTTTGATCTTTTTGATGCAAGACATCGATGATACGACGCCTGCCATAAATCATCTTCTGCCCTTCATTAAGCAGAAGCTCGGTGATTTGTTCCATTTTGGATGTGTTAGTGTGTGCAAAGGATAAGTTTTAAGTCATTCCAGGACTAATAATTATTTACCTTGTCCTCTATATTTTTTTTCTTTATGTACTTTAAAAGATCCTGATTTGCGTTTGCCGTGACCAATTGAAGTACGCTTAGGCTTGCCTTCAATAAACTTACCACCGCTCAGGCTTTTTTTAGACATGAATTAGAAACAGAACATTTAGATTTTAAATGTGATTTGCATCAATGTCAATACAGGTTAGAGTTTAATTAGATAAATTTTGTTTATGGAAGACTTCAAAGTTCTTAAAGTTTCTTTTAATAAAGAAGACTTCCAAGAATCACTAGAAGATAAATTTTTTACAGCTAAAATTATCCAATCCTGTGACAAGATTGAAAGCAAAGCAGAGCTAAGGGAAATTATTGAAAAGCTTGCTCAATTGGCAGCGCAACGACAAGGTGTGATACGAGGATTATGTATGCGTCTTGCTCGATTAGAATGCCAAACAGAATTCAATCTGGATAATTATTCTGACTTAATTAAGGAGTTGAGTAACGAGTCAGATGATTAGATCTTGAATACACCTTGTGCTCACCTTTAATTTGTTTCATAATTATTTTATAATTTCTACTATACATTTTTGTTCCTCTTGGCACCGTAATCTGATCAATACCATTGTCATAAATATCATGGCCACTGCCTCTTCGTTTTAATTTCCAACCATTTTTCTTTAATNCTTTCATAATTTGACTGTTGTAAGACGACATAATAAAAAGGCCAGGCTTTAAGGGCCTGGCCAATACTAATCAATAAATCAGAATTGGATCTCTCCTGTGTCAGCATCACGTGCACCCATTAGTACACGGGAGCTATCACCTGATGAATTGATCGGTGGCAAGGAAAAATCCAGCCCTTCCTTGATTGCATGATAACCGATTTCCTTGGCACACTGGTCAAAGAAACTCTTGGCATACACTTCAGGTGGGCATGATTCAAACACCTCTTCAATAAAATCAATGTCTTCTTCTTTCTTAGGGAAGAAGCTTTCAATCTTATCAGCAGAAGGTGTCACCCAAGTTTTGGGATAAGCAATCCAGCTTTTGTTGTTCTCACCATAAAGCTGAGATGCAAACGTTGGAGTGAAAATTGCTGCTGCCGATTGTTTTGGATCAAAGCCAACACCTCCTTTCGATCCGACATACTCAGCAAATGCTGCTTCCAACTGCTCAATGAAAGTGCCATACGAATCAGTAAACAACTTAGAAGCACCACCATGAATTGAAAGAAGCATGGGCTTCTTATGTACTGGCGCACCATCCTCATTAACAAGGAAGGTCAATACAAGACGACGACGCTTATAAGGAGAAGGCTTACCAGGATTTTTTTCTTCCCAGTCATCATAAAGATATGAATCCCTGGGGTAAATACCATCGATACCACCCTTCTCAGAGTTCTCGATGAATGTAACATCCTTTCTAAAACCACAGTGAAGGACTACCATACGAGGAGTCTTAAAAAAGATTCCTTTATTGGTGTCACCGTTGTTATAGGTGTGCTCGTATTCTTCGGCATCGGGGAACATATCAGGCGTTCCAGTCCAGCCAATACGAGAAAGAACATCCTCCTTCAGGAAAAGACCACACATGGTCTTATCATTCAGGATCTGACAGTTGCAGAAGTCACGCAGAACACCTTGATACTTCTCAGTGTTTTTGTAACGATCAAGAACGCTAGGCACGTTAGGTACAGACAAGTGAACAATGGATGAGTTTAAAGTCATCCCAGGACCATGCCCTACAGTTTAGAAGGGCAGCTCATCAGTGTCATCATCAATGACCACTGGGTTAAGAACTACTGATTGTTTAACGGCTGATTGATAAGGCTCAGCTTTGACCGCTGTTGGTGCCTCGTACTTCTGACCAGATGAAACCATTTTGATCTCCTCACCTTCATCTTTCTTTTTGTTTTTACCAAAGAATTGATACAACCCTGATCGAGCCCTGATGCTGTAACCACCGCGTTCCTGGCCATCAGCTGTACGCCAAGTTGAGTAACGCAAGACACCTTCAAGACTAATCATCCGACCAACATGTCCCAATCGCTCAATGCGTTTACAGTCATCACCCCATGCTTCGATCCTGAAGCTAAGGCTATCGTCCCATGTATGACCAATAATTTGTTGTGCTGGTGCATTACACATAATCGTGAAGTTAATTAAATCTTCACGTTTTTGTTCAGCAATGTAACCAATACCACCGGTAAGGTTCACCTTGTTGAACACCAAACCATTGCTTACAAGTTGAAGGTTTTGGTTCGGTACAAAGTACATCTTGTAATCTTGACGACTAGGATACAACCTTCCATTAATAAGTAACTTAACTCCTGGCGCAAAAGCATCAAATGTTTCACCTGCTGCACGATTAGGAACCATGTAAATCGGGACATCAGTGCCAGAATTACCTACTTTAGGTAAAGAAAGTTGCATGAATCGCAAGCCATTGTCTGTAAATGTTTCACCCATGTAGGTGACAACGCCAGTGAAAGTGTTCATTTTGTTTGTAAAGAAAGGTTTTTAAGAAGGATGCCAGACTCCTCAAGCATCTTACTAGCAAGGATAAAATTATCTAGCCACCGCCCTGGAATGTCATTAGTAGCAACATACACTGAACGGATGCCTGCATTAATTAAAACAGCAGCACAACGACTACATGGTTGAAAAGTTACATAGGCATCACAACCATCAGTACTAACACCATGAAGAGCAGCTGTTGTTACTGCATTCACTTCAGCATGAACTGTCATTTCATATTTAATTTCTCTGTTTGTAAGTCGATCCAAATCATCACTAAGTCCTCTAGGAAACCCATTGAAGCCTGTTGAGATGACACGACGATCTTTGACCAAGACACATCCAACTTGTGTTGATGGATCCTTACTCCAGGTCGAGACTTCTTTAGCAAGATACATGAATCTTTCATGCCATTTAAATTCTTTTGGATTCATGAAATGTAATAACTATTGTCAAGACGATCCAGTATAACCTCCTGGAGAGCGATCTGCCTTTGAATCAAAGAATCAATAAGGATTACTAAGTCATCGTTCATAGATTGAAGTTCACCCATATTGAAGTCTTTTAGTGAGTCCTGAACGGAATCCTTGAGATCAAGGAAGGTGTGTGCGGCATCCATGTGGTGTTGAGCAACGGTAGTAGTGTATGCAGATTTGGTAGAATGTCAATAAAGATTTGATTAATGGGTTTCTGCCCAGTTACATCCAGCTTTTGCTTCACCCGTCAGTGGACATTTTAAATTAAAGTACTCACCAGACTGGCGAAACGAGTCAATTGCAAGTGTTTTAAATAAGTCTACACATTCAGGACGCACAAGGGCCTGTACCTCATCATGGATATGAGCAACATAACCCCAATCAATACCAAACTTTAAACCACGTTCAATCATACTTTCATACAATATTACTGTTGCTTTCTTAACAGAGATGGCACCAGTCGATTGCAGTAGTTGATTTAATGCAGAATGTTTTGATCTAATTTGTAGTTGCCTTCCATCAATACCAATTAAGTAGTCACGCTTTGATAATGCTTTATCAATTTGATCTTTTAATTGTTTAATTGCAGGAAGATTTTTATAGAAAGTTTCAATTGTTTCTTTTCCTTTTTTGTATTGTTGATCTTCTGTTCCCTCTGGCAAAATAATTGATCCTGTTTTCTTTGATCCACCGCCATAGAGTATGCAATTACCTGTGATGGTAATGCAATTACCTTGGCGCATGACAAATGATTCATTTTCTGTTGAAATACAGAAGACTTTTTTGCGTCCGACATAATTTTTTTGAAGTTTTTGTCCAGTTACATGGCCACGAGTAGCAATTGTAATCTGCATTTTTGTTTTACCATTCTTTTGCAAACTTTCAGTAACATGTAGGTGACCGTTAAACTCAAGATATGCAGCTAATAAAGCAGCTTCATAGTGCTCATTTTTTAATTGAGAGATTACCCAACGTCGTTTTTGATTTGGTTTATCTATTTGATATCCGTCAGCCAGCATAAACCCAGATAACCAAGCTCTACGCTGGCTGGAACTCATCTCAAGGATTTTTTGTGCCCAATCAGTTCCGTACTTAGGCCATTCCCAATCAACAATAATTCCATTATGTTTTTCTTCAACAAGAGGTGCGTTGACAATTATGTTTGATTCAGTATTTATTTGTTCGGTTGTTTCAACCATCGGTGTCATATAACGTCCCTCTGTTAAAGACCAAGATTTTCCAGTTTTTGACATAGTTCTTTTATTTACAAACCACCGGTGATCTTTTGTCGCTTGAACTTTATAAGAATGATTATGAGACATTTCCCACACGTCGTCTTCATGAGCCTCAACAATATGAAGAATAGGTTTCCATTCCTTAATATTTTTTTCTTGGTTGTAGGTTAAAACAAGTTCGCCAACTTCTAGCTCTTCATAAGTTTTCCAACCTTTCTTGGTTAGTACAGTTGTGTTTTCAACTGGTACGCAGTAGATAAGCCGCTTGGAAAGATCTCTTGTTGCCTTGGGAATCTCTAAAACATCGGCACTGTGAATGCCAAACAGACAAGCATTATGGAAATGAATGTCCCGATCAGGGTTGCTGACAAGTGCTGCATACTCTCCTCCATCGTAATGTGCAAGCCATGCTCCAAGGGCACGGAGTTCAAGTCCTGAGGCATCCGCACCTACTAATACCCACCCTTCAGGAGCGTGGAAAAGAGCGCGACATTCACTCCCATAAGGATGACCAACACTAGGAATCTGACCCATGTTTGGTCGTTTGTGAGCGCACCGACCGCTAATGCAGGCATTCGTAACGATCTCACCGTGGATCCTACCGTCTTTATATTTCTGGCAATGGTTAAGCCACGCCTCTTTACCTTCTGAGATTTGACCAATGCGTTTGTTGAGGAGTTGATATTCAGCTAATAGTTTAGCCTCTGGATACTTTGTACCAAGTTTTTCTAATACGTCATCATCAACTTTAGGTGAACCTTTTTCTGTTTTATCAAAAGTAATCTCAGGATACTTTTGCTTTAAACGTTCAGCTGTTTGCTGCCTGGAAGCAGGATTAAATTTAGTAACCCTGGTTTTAAGTTGCTTTCCAGTCTTTTCTGACCAACGCTCTTCTTTGATGGGTGGAAACACTTCATACAACTGTTCTTCAATTTCAGATCGCCTGGCCTTAAGTTCATTGACTAAAGCATAAGCAGCGCGTTCATTGAAAGGAAAACCAAACCTTTCTTGAAGTGACATAACCTTACAGAATTGGTGCTCTAGCTCAAGAGACCTAGGATCAAACTTCTGCTTTGTAAAATAATTATATAATGCTGCTGTTACTTCAATGTCTTGTTCACAGTAATGCTGCATTGATTCCGACCAATGCTCCCATACATTACCTGTTTCTTTTTCTTTCTTTGTTTCTTCTTTAAACTTAATTTTTTTAACACCTAAACGTTCACCCCATGCTGCCAATGAGTGGCGACCTTTCAAAGCGGAATCAATATGAGTCCAACGAGAATAATCCAGTGGTTCTAGTTCAGGCTTCCACAAACGACTGACAACTAACGTGTCATACACCTGGCAGTCATCTTTCAACTTGAAGCCAGGATAAAGCTTCTCAAGAACAGGCAAGTCATACTTAATGACGTTATGACCACCAACCCAATCTGCTGTTTGCAAATGACGGATAGCATCTCTCAGTGGTACATAACCTGGTTGATCTGCTGCACTAATGACTTCTCCTGTATCAATGTCTTTTAATACAAGACAATGAAGAGTTGTTACCTCATGAAGAAGTCCATTTGTTTCAGCATCAAACAGGTAACGAGCCATCAGAAAATTTTGCTATACAATTTTGAAACATTGACAACTTGAGTCTCAGGTAAATCACCATCATAATGATTAATGACACGCTGTTGAATATTCCTGGCCTCTGTCTTATCGTAAAAACACAAAGCTTTATTAATAGCTTTGGTTCCACTAATATCAATCCATTGAAAAGTTTTCTTTTCTTTATCAACAGAAATAACTTTGGTTAAATCCATGTTGCATAACGTGTATCCTCTTTGCATAGCATCTTCCTCAAGCATTAGTACCGCTAGCGGGGGTCGAGCGCATGATAAAGAGGTCAAGAGCAATGTGCAATAGCAACGGCGCCATCGTCATTGCTTTGGGAGGAAGACCACCAAAGAAGCTTTCCAGCTTATCGTTAAGATCAGAGCGATGCAACTCTTCAAACTCGACAGCAAACATTTGTGCTAGACCTAAAAGGAAATCTTCTAGATCTTCATCTTGATTTTTAAGGCGTTCAATAAGATCCCATAGCTCAGGATCTTGTTGAATCATTAAAATTAACTCATTCATAATGACTTATCGAGTACGTCGCAAGCTTATCAGCTCCAAATTCAAAATCAATAACCAGCTTTGTAAAGTTTTTCTGGAGCCTTGGTACGAACAAACGAATGGATTTTGGGGATGGAACGTAGGCTTTGCTGTTGGTAAATCAAACCGTCAATTAAATGATTGGTATCACGGTCGAAAGAACAAGAGGAGACGCAGCTTACACAAACATCTAACCGGATGTCAGGGAATCAAAACAATTTCCTTAGGATTTAAGGAAGTCTTGAAACTTCGCTGGAATATTGCTCCTGGTGACGCACTTATTTTAGATTGCAGCAGCGCCAATCCAGAGAAACAATTCAAAGCATGGACTTATTTCTGTCGCCACAGACCAGAATGGGTGGCTGATCATAAAGAACTAAAGTTCTATTGGACAAGACCACCATATCCCGATGATGAAGTATGGAAACTAGGACAAGTTATTCCTCGTATTCCATCTGATCCTTTTGCTTCAACACATTCAGATTTTTATTATCAATGTTTTGATGTGCAAATAAAATCTTCTCGTAGCAATCAATCCAATCTCTGAAGATTTCCTCTATATAATTTGAATCTAAGCCAAGAACAGTTGATTCAATTGCAGAAAATAGTGTTTCTTTAGCACCATCTTCCTCGTCAATTGCACGTTCAGCAAGATTTTTCAATGTCATTTCAAGCCATTTACCCGTAAGTTTGCGCGGATCAATTGGGTTCATCATTGAAAGAAGCAGTGAGTGAGGATGCAATTATAAAAACAATATTAATTACTGCTAAATACCCTGATGATAGATGAAAGAAAACTAAGAATGCAAGTGTAATTAGAATCCAGATAAGAAAAATAAATGTAGAGATTGGCTCTGGCATTAAAATTTAATCAATTTCAATAATGATACGACGCAATTTACCACGTCGATCTCGTTCTTCATAAACAGCAAACTCTCCATCACCTATTTCAGTGTTGAAGGATACCGCAGCTGAACCCAAGGTTTCAGTATTTTTGAGATAATATGGGTCAGTAATAAGGAGTTTACCGGAATCACAATAACAAGTACCTAATGTTTTTGGAGCAGAAAGAAGTGCCATGATTGCATGTTGAATTAGTAGACATATCAAACTATTATAGTATGGGGAGAAGCGAAGAAGAAAGCCGTCAGCTTTTCCTCACATTGAGGGAGCCATAATTTTAGGCTTTTCTTATGGCTGGTGACGCAAAAGCTCCATTCTGATCGCTACAGAGTGGAGCGCCCCTCCTATGTTTAGCTTAGTTAAAATAAGTAAATGGCACAAGAAAAAAACAAATATACAAAGCCTGAAATGCGTGAGCGATTGAAAGATCGCATCATGGCAGGATCCAAAGGAGGGAAGGCAGGCGAATGGAGCGCACGTAAGGCTCAGATGTTAGCTAAAGCTTACAAAGAAAAAGGTGGAGGTTACAAAGGAGGAGAAGGCAAAAAACAAAAAGATCTTAAACGCTGGGGTAAAGAAAAGTGGATGACTCGTGAAGAATATGAAAAAAATAATTGATCTAGAATTGAGTTAACACTTAAAGTTGTCATTAAAACGATAATTATTTAGTTATGGATCCAGGGAAATTCTTAGCACGTTTTACAAGAGATAAGTTACTTCCAGGTCTGGGATCTATGACTGGTGCTCCGGTAGCCGGTCAAATGTTTCAAAGATTTTTACAAGGTAAGGGAGAAAACATTACATCTTACGAACAGATTTCTCCGAATAGACAAACACAACAAGACTTTCAAAATTTATTAAATCAAGCCATACAACACAAAGCAAAACAAGATCCTAAATTTGCCAAATCTGGTGGACGCCTATCTCTTTATAGCTACGGAGAAGGTGCTTGGAAACCTAATGATCCAGCAGTAGGAAGAACAGGTAAAGATGTTGTATTTTCATTGGGTGAAGTACAAGCAACACCTACTCAAGGTGGTTGGAGAATTCAAGATACTTATCAAGTTAATCCAAGAGAATCAGGCGCACATGATTTAAATCCCGGTGGTATTGTTGCAAAAGGTTTATATGGAGCATTGCAAAAAGAGTCAAAACCTTTTAACTTTGATTTATTTGTTCCAAATAGATAATGACAGATAAAGCAATTGAAAAAGGACGTACTGAACGTTACCTGCCCAAAGAAGCCTGGGCTAAACTTACCGCAGAGGAACGTCGAGAGACTGACGAAAAGAAAAAAGCAGCAAGTAAACAAGGTAAACAGTTTGTTCCTAATACTGAACGCGCAAAGAAAGCACGTAAAGCAGTTAGTAAAGCAGAACAACAAAAAATGAATAAAAGATGAGCAGGTTTTCTCCCATTAGAGAATCAACAGGTGGGGCCTGTGCCTGCTCTTACTTTATCGGCTAAAAGTTGATACTGCCTTCAACTTCAGAATCAACTGAACCTTAACCAGTGGCCACTGGGTTCTGATCAGAACTCAATTACTATAGCAACATTATGCTGCTACTGGTACACGATTCATTTGTTTGTTGAGAACTAGATAATCATCAACAGTTTTGGTAATCTCTTCATAAGCACGGAAGATACGATCACCTGAACGAAGAAGATCACTGACAACATCGTCAGATGCAATGTTATGTGTAACGATATACTTGAATGACCTCTGGCTTAGATCTAAACCGTAGTGAGAACAAACAAGATAAGCAACTGATTCTGCTTCTAGCTCTTTGATTGAAGTTGAATCATGCTCGAGGTACTCATCACGATTGTGAAGAATGGCATGACCAAGTTCATGCGCCATGATACTAACCATTGTTGGAAGGTTTAATCCATCCTTAATTTCAATTTTGCTTGCGCGTCCACCTTCTGCTGTAAACCAGCAACGGCCAAGTGCACCACCCATTTCTTCAGATGGTGTACGGCTAAGTACTTCAACACAACGTGCACTGGCAACTTTGCATAGTCCTTCAAAGACAGGAGCTTCTACATCTCCTTGTAGTTGATCCATCATGTTAGAAGTATCAAGACTAGGAAGGGGATCACCGTGAGTTTGGCGATAGTCGTACACGCGAACACCACGAAACCTGATGGGGATTTGAACTGGTTTGCCACTGGATCCAATAATGTCATTACCGTTCTCATCTTTTTTATTAATCATGACTGGTGCAAGAATCCAAATTGGATGACTGTATTCTCCTTCTTTAAGTTGACGATTAAATTTTTGATTCCATTTTGTTTTACCAGCAACAAAAGAACTTATGTTCCAACCTCTTTTTGCTTGTTCAAACATGATTAACATTCGATTATTAAAGCTGTAATCATGAATTT
>JGI11705J14877_10001945_pt1 | contig 11444 bp, 8 predicted proteins | sample Etolaghawater15m_FD_14877 | JGI IMG/M metagenome (IMG submission 14877) | reverse complement strand
AGCGCGTGAAAAATTCAATGCATTGGCTGCCCAGCCGATCCACTGGCATTTTATCGGCCATCTGCAATCCAACAAAGCCAAATATGCCGTGCGCATGTTCGATCTGATCCATTCGGTGGATTCACTCAAACTGGCAACGGAAATCGACCGGCAGGCCGCCAAAATCGATAAAATTCAAGCCATCCTGGTTCAGGTCAACATCAGCCGGGAAGCCACCAAATCCGGCCTGACCGCGGATGAGACTATCGAACGCATTCAACAAGTTAGCGCGTTGACGCATGTGCGCGTGCGCGGCTTGATGACCATGCCGCCCTTTTTTGATGACCCGGACCGCGCGCGCCCCTATTTTGCGCGCTTGCATGAGTTGCGTGATGCCATTGCGGCCGCCGCAATACCCAACGTGGAGATGCATGAGCTGTCTATGGGCATGACCGGTGATTTTGAAACCGCCATTGCCGAAGGCGCCACCCTGGTGCGCATCGGCACCGCTATCTTTGGATCGCGCGCATGAAAATTTTGCTGAACATCTGCTGCGGCCCCTGCGCCATTTACCCGGTGGAACAGCTGCGGCAGCAATATGACATGGTAATGGGATTTTTTTACCCGCACAACATCCACCCCTATACCGAATGCCTGCGCCGACGACACACGCTGGAAGAATATGCGGCCGATGTCGATCTGCGCGTGATCTATCAAGAGGGCTATAATCTGGAAAAGTTTTTGCGCGCCATGGCCTTCAGAGAATCGCGGCGCTGTCTGGCTTGTTATCATGACCGGTTGCGCGCCACGGCCCTGCTTGCCAAACGCGGCAAATTCGATGCATTCACCACTACTTTGCTTTACAGCAAATTCCAGCGCCATGATGATATTCACGACATCGGCCTGAGCCTGGCCAAACGGGTGGGCGTGCCCTTTTATTATGAAGATTTCAGGACCGGCTGGAAACAAGGCATTGAAGCGTCCAAACAGCGCGGCATGTACCGTCAACAATATTGCGGCTGCATTTACAGCGAAAAAGAGCGCTATTATACGGCCGCGGATGGCAGGTGATCATGTTTGGCAATTTCATCTATTTTATTGTGGCCGTGCTGGTGTATGCCACCTACATGCCGCCGGACCAGGCCTATTTCCCCCCGGATCAAACCTTGTTCATGTTCGTGGCGTTCACGCTGGCCTATGCAGCGATTTGCCGCTTTCGGTTCCGCCAGCTCATCCGGCGCCAGCCGACGGACGGGACTGCTCTGGAAGCGCTGACGCGGTCCATGGCCCTGCTGGCGCTGGTTGTGTTCGCCCTGGACATCTATGCCCTGAATCTGCCTGGCCTGGTTCGGCGCGCCGCTGTTTTCACTACCATCCCCACGCTGGAGGCAATCGTTTTTCTGTGCCTGTTCGCCGCGCACCTGGCCTGGATGTGGACGTGCGCCTATCCTCTTGAGCGGCTTTACGATCATTCGCGCAAATCACTGCGCGCCTACATCGGGTCGCAAATTCGCTTCAGCCTGCCGGTGACGCTGCCCTGGTTGATGATCTCGGCCATGGCCGACATCATCTACCTGTTGCCGTTTGACGGTCCGCGACAATTTCTGGATTCTTTGGTCGGACAAATTTGCTATTTTATGTTTTTTCTGGTCGGCATCGCGGTGTTCGGGCCGGTATTGATCAAACGAGTTTGGAACTGCCGCCGACTTGAGCCCGGACACGTTCGCAGCCGTATCGATATGCTGTGCCGACGCGCGCGCATGCCCTATGCCGACATTTTGTACTGGCCGCTATTCGGCGACCGGATGATTACCGCCGGCGTGATGGGCTTGTTGGGCCGCTTTCGCTTTATACTGGTCACCCGAGGGCTGCTGGACTGGCTGAACACCGAAGAGATCGATGCGGTGATCGCCCATGAAATCAGCCATATCAAATACCGCCACCTGATGTATTACCTGCTGTTTTTCATTGGCTATTTCATGCTGGCCTATGCCCTGGTGGATGCCATGCTGCTGGCGCTCATTTATACCGCGCCGGTTGACTTGTTTTCCCGGCCAAACGGGACGCCGCCGACGGCACTGATATCGGTCGCGGTCAGCGCGCTGACCATTTTGCTGTTTGTGTGCTATTTTCGCTTTGTGTTCGGCTATTTCATGCGCAATTTCGAACGGCAGGCCGACCTGGGCGTGTATAGCCTGTTTCCCAACGGCCGGGCCCTGATTTCCACCCTTCAAAAAATTGCGCACATCAGCGGCGTGTCCGCGGACAAACCCAACTGGCATCACTTCAGCATCCGGCAGCGCATCGATTACATCCGCCAATGCGAGGCCGACCCCGGCGCCATCGCGCGACATCACCGCAAAATAAACCGCGCCATGGCGCTGTTCGTGCTGGCCCTGATCGCCATGGCAACCCTTGGCTACCAACTGCATTTCGGCCCGGCCGGCAAACGGCTGGACAATTATGTGCTTGAAAAAGTCATCACCCGCCAGATGCAATCCGATCCTGACAACAGCGATCTGTATACCGCCCTGGCCGATATCCACTTCAACCGCAAGCATTACCGCGCCGCCATCGATGCCTATGGCCGCGCCATTGCCATTGACAACCGCAATGCCACGGCGCTGAACAACCTGGCCTGGCTGCTGGCCACCTGCGCGGACGCCAGCTATCGCAACCCGCCCCGGGCGCTTGAACTGGCGCGGCAAGCCGCCCAAATCGATGATGCCGTCCACATTCTGGACACCCTGGCCGAAGCCCTGTTCATCAACCGGCATATCGCTGAAGCCATCGCGGTTGAAACGCGCGCCTGGCAGGCCGCGCCACCGGCCGAAAAAGCATATTTCCGCAAGCAGATTGAGCGCTTTCGCGCGCAACGCCAGGCAGATCGGCCATTGAATATCGATGATGCGATATGAAGAAGTATTTCGACGCAGCCGCTTGATTTGAGACTGCATCCGGTTTATATTCGCCCAGGATGGCAAGTTTTGCTGTGCCCAACAAACAGAGGGAAGGGCAAAACGAAAGGAGAAAAAATGATCAAACAAATTGTTGTCGCCATATTGGTTGCGACCATTAGCCTGGGCGCCATTCCCATAGCAGCAGCAGTGGATGTGGCCCCGCGTATTTCGGATCGTGAAATCATCGAGTCGCTGGCCGAACTCAAGCAGGGCAACCAGAACCTCGACAAACGCTTTGATGAAATGAACCAGAACGTAAATCAACGATTTTCCGGCACCAACCAACGCATTGATGATTTGACCCAAAGCGTCGACCAGCGCTTTGATGACTTGATTCAAAGTATCAACATTCGATTTGATGGCATCGATCAACGTTTTGATGACATCAACCAGCGTTTTTTCAGCATCGATCAACGATTTATGGCTATCGAGCAGCGTTTCGACGGGTTGCAAAACTTGATCGTGGCCCTGTTCGGCTCAGTCATGGCGCTGATTATCATGCTGATCGGTTACATGATCTGGGATCGCAAAACCGCCCAGCAGCCCATGAAGGCGCGCTTGACGGCATTGGAAGAACAAGTAACGCAAAAGCTCGGCCCGATTGACACCGATCATTCCATCCTGACACGCCTGCTGGCAGTGCAGCGCAAGCTGGCCAAGGACGACCCCAACCTGGCAGAGGTCATGCGCGGCGAGGCATTGCTGTAAGCAGTCGCTCGCAATAACGAGTATACAACTTGGCATAAAATGGTGACGCGCGTGAAAACGGTATCGAATCCACTAAAAACCGTCAGTATGCTTGATCTGAAACAGAATGAAAAACAGGCAATCATGATGGCGGTCAGGTTGCTCAAAAAAAAATATCCAGTCGAAAAGATAATTTTGTTCGGTTCAAAAGCGCGTGGCGATGGCGATGACGGCTCTGATGTGGACATCATGTTGCTGACCTCGCGGCCGATCAACTGGAAAGAACGCGAAAGGCTGATTGGTGAAATTTTTGACATCGAATTGGAATGTGACGTCGTTATCAGCATACTTGATACAACGACACAGGAATGGGAAAACGGCATGTTTTCATATTTCCCGATTCGCAAAAATATTTATCAGGATGGCATTGTCGCATGAGGGATCGTGTTGAAAATTCTGGTAAGGCATAAAAACCACAACGGGCGTTTCCTCTCATCTCTCCTGCAAAATCAACCCGGCGGGCAAAGATTCGCCAAAAATCACGGATTGTTCCCGGGTTTCGATGGAAACGATTTCAGCGATGCAGCGCATATAGGGCTGCAGCGCATCGTGGCGGCCCATCCATTCCAGCAACCGCCGGCGATCATCCGGATCTATATCGCGCGCGCGATCGCCGGTTTGACGAGCCAACTGTGCCAGGGCCGCGCCCACGGATTTGATCTGACGTAGATTTCCATGCATCAGACGCTCAGCCCATTGCATGGCCTGCTGAGGGCTGATTGCCCGATCGGTTGGGCCATACAGCAACTGGCGCGCGCCCAGGCGCGCAATGGCCCAAAAATACTGGGCCCGGCTTTTTTTGGCGGTCATCTCATCCAGCAATAAGTTGCCCCAGCGCAGTTTGTCCTTGACCAGCAGGCGCTCCATATTGGCCAGCGCCATCCATATCTCAATGCGTTCTTGCAGCGCATGCCGGCCACCCGGGCCTTTTTTGGCCATCAGCGCCGCTGTTAAATCCTGGCTGAACTGGCGTTGCTGGCCAGCCTTGAGCCCGCCGGCAATCCGCCGCCACAGCACCCACCACTCCAGCCGCGCCTGGGGGTGCTGCGCAAAATGCATGCCCTGACCATAGATTCGCCACAATTGCTTGACCCGCACGACATCCATGGCATGGCCAAATCCCGGGCGCATACAAAACCCGACCAGATTGAGCCAGCGCATTTCGTGCGCCGGCGACAACTTTCGCCGGCCGGCTTGCGCCAGCAGGTCATCCGCCAGTCGCCGAATCAGGCTCAATGGCCATTTATCTTTGGGCCGCGCCAGTACCGCGCCAATTTGTTTGACCAGGCTGTCCAGATTTTTGGGATCGGCATCAATGGCAAAGGCCCGGTCAATCAGCGCGGCCGCCTGTTGAATCTGGTCTTCATCAAAAATTTCACTGTCAGCCACTTCAGCCGATTCCAACTCACCGGTATGGCGCAACTGAAACTGAAGCTGCCAGCGATGCGCGCTGGATTGGCTGCGACACCACAGCGCCAGGACGCCCAGCTCAGTATAAGCGGCCTCGATGCGACACGGGATGGCGCCGTGGCTGCCTTTTTTGCCGAACTGAATCACGGTTTGCAGCGGCGGCAACAGCGTCAACGTGTCATCGATGGCGATCACATCGCCGCAGCGATCGCCCGAGCGAAAACTGGAGCTGTAAATCGAAAAATGAACCGGTTGATTGGTCAACACTTGAAAATCAAGTCCGTCCAACACAATGTCGCTGCCCTCTTCCAGCCCGCGCTCCACCACGCACACCGCTTTGCCGGCAGACGCATCCACCGCATCCGGCGCGGCGGCCACGCCCAGAAAATAAGCCCGCGCGCTGCCACTGCCGACCTTGACGCCGCGGCCCGTTTTCACCAACCCGTAATAGGCCGCGCCCAGGGCCACGGCCAGGTCCGGGGCCGGGTTGTCCAAAATGCCGGGCCCGGTGGCTGGATCCAACTGAAACCAATGCTGTACAGCGTTGCAAATACGCTGTTGAATGACACCTGATTTCAAGGACCCGCCATTGAACAGGACAAGATCAGGGGCATGACTGTCGCGCTGCAAAAAGTCACGCACGGTCTGGCGGTGTCGTTCCAGAAACTGCCCCAGATGCCGGGTGATGGCCGGCTGCGGTTCATACGGCAGCCCAAACTCGCTGATGCCCTGACGGGGCGCAGCCGCCGGTGACGGGGATATGGCCAGAGGAAAAAAACCATCCAGCGCCACGCGATCGATCAGTTCGCGATCGACCTGGGCACTGAGGGCGCCGCCGATCAATTGGCGGCCCTGCCCGATTAAGGTGACTTGATGCCGCTCGGTTTGCCCATCCAGAATCGCCTCTTTGGCCTGGCGGCATTGATGACACAGCGCTTTCCAGCGCTCCGCGCTCAATTTTCCAGCCTTCTGTCCCAGGCGCGGTTCCAGGGCGCGCGCCAGGGCCAGATCGATATTGTCTCCCCCCAAAATTAAATGATCGCCCACGGCAATGCGCTCAAAACGCGGCTGTCCGTCCACCTCCCGCAGCGTGATCAACGTGAAATCCGTCGTGCCGCCACCCACATCGCAAACCAGAATCAATTGTCCCGGCTGAACGAATTGGTCCCAGCGGTTTTCATGATCGATCAGCCAGCTATAAAATGCCGCCAGCGGCTCTTCCAGCAGCGTAATGCGCGGCAAACCGGCCAGCGCAGCCGCTTCCACCGTCAAATCGCGCGCCACCTCGTCAAAGGATGCCGGCACGGTGACATTGACCCATTGGTGTTCCAAAAAGGCATCTTCATCATCGCCCTGGGCCCGGTTCCAGGCGTTGCGGATATGGGACAGATAGGCAGCGGTGGCCTGCACCGGCGATACCTTGCGCACCTCGTCGCCGCTGCCCCAGGGCAATATGGGAGCGCGACGGTCTACCCGCGCATGGCACAGCCAGCTTTTGGCCGAAGATACCAGCCGCGTGGGCACCCGCGCCCCGTGATCGCGCGCAAACGCGCCGGCAAACGGCCCGGGTTCGGTCTGCCAGGGCACCGCAATGGCATCGGCCGGTAAATCGTATTGGCCGGGCAAATACAAAAAAGAGGGCAGCGCCGGCAGGCGCGCGAACTCACCCGGTCCGGTCAACTGGGGAACGTGAAAAATGCGAATGTGATCCTTGTCAACCGCATCAGCCTGCAAGTCGACATAGGCCACGGCGCTGTTGGTCGTGCCCAGATCGATTCCCACCACAAAGCGATGATCCTGTATGTCCAAACTTCCTCCCCTCGATGTCATCCGCACCGGCCTTCAACCCGCCGGCCTCACCCGCCTACGCCATTTGTTCACGCACATTGAACTCCAATTTCCAGCGGCGATCATCATGCTTGGCCACACACCATAGCTCCAGCGTACCGATCTCGGTCACCCGCGTCATCAACGACACGGGAATGTAATCTTCGTTTTCTCCGGCCAGCGTGGTTTCAAGGGTTGTAATCAACTCGATCTGATCATCCGCGGCTTCGACCACGTCGCCGGCCTGGTCATGCTGACGGCTGCTGGCAGCGGCAAAATCGAACACCGCCGGCTCGCCCACCACCAGCACGAACTCCTGCTTGTCAATATGGGCGTCCGCGCCCTCTTCCATACCGAACGGCGCTACGCATAGCGATTTCATGGGCGCCGGCATACCGGGCACGGCCGGCATGGCCGCGGCGATCTGCACATAATAGGATTTCCCCAGGCCACCGCGAATGCGCACGCCCTCTCCCCGGCGGACAAGCCCATAATAGGCGGCGCCGCGGGCCACGGACAGGTCGAAATCACTGTCAGCCAATTCGGTAATGCCACCGGCATCGGCATCTTCGTTCCAGGAATTCAATATATGGAGTACGCGCCGGCGCAGCAGGTTCGGCTTCATGACGCCGCCATTGAACAACACATGGGTCGGCAACACCGGTTGCCCCGGATCTGCATGTTGCGTGAGAAACCGGGCGATATGACGCGAAATAGCGGGGTCGGATTCATAAGACAACCCCATTTCGCGAATGCCCGAACGCCGCGGCGCATGTGGCTGATCAGCAGCCTTGCATGCCGGAAAAAAACCATCCAGGATGGCGTCACCGACATCGGCGGTGGTCAATTCGGTTTGGATCAGGCCGCCGATCAACCGGCTGCCCCGTCCCAGAATGGATACCGGACAAGAGGTTTCGGCAGATGCGCCCAAAACGGTTTCCTTGGCCTTGCGGCAGCCATGCCACAACCCGCGCATCTGCCAGGCATCCAGTTTGGATCCTTTTTGAGCCAGGCGCGTAGCCAAAAGATGGGCCAACGTCATATCCATATTGTCGCCGCCGACCAGCAAATGATCCCCCACCGCCACCCGTTCCAACGCCAACCGACCGCCATCGTCGGTAATGCGAATCAAGCTGAAATCACTGGTTCCGCCGCCCACATCGCAAACCAGCACCCGATCGCCGGCAGCCACCACACGCCGCCAATCCTGTCCACTGGCGGCTATCCAGGCATAAAAGGCGGCCTGCGGCTCTTCCAACAAGGTAACCTGGTCCAGGCCGGCCATGGCGGCGGCTTGAATCGTCAGCTCCCGCGCGACCGCATCGAAAGACGCCGGCACAGTCAGGTAAATCTCCTGATTCTCCATAGCCATATCCATTTGGCGAGCGGTGTCACCGCCTGCCATGACATGATTCCAGGCACGGCGAATGTGCGCCAGCAATGCCGCCGAACCGGCCACCGGCGACATGCGCGCCACATCGTCGGGGCCCTGCCAGGGCAAAATATCTTGATTGCGGTCAACCAGAGGATTGCAAAGCCAGGATTTGGTGGATGAAATCAGCCGATGCGGAATTTCAGCGCCGCGATTGCGCGCAAACTCGCCCACTGCATGTCGCATATCCCGGTCCCAGGGCAGCGCCAGCGCCTCCGGCGCCACATCGTGCGCACCGGGCGCCAAAACAAACGACGGCAACATCGGCCGGTTTTCCACTCGCCCGGCGGCAGTCAATTGCGGGATATCGAAAATCTTTATCTCAGGCGACCGGCCAGGCACGGCAGCCGCATCAGTGTAGGCCACTACACAATTGGTGGTGCCCAAATCGATACCGATTATATAATTTGGATCTGTCATGCGCACTCCTTGATCGAAAGGCAACTCATGATTGCGGCATTAGCTCACTGCACTTCCACCTCAGCAGGCGTGATAATCAATGGATCACCCACATCCTTGAGCTGTGGCAGCTCATTTTTTTTGGCCCGCCAACCGCGATGGCGCACCACGCCGCTAAATGGCGGCTCTCCGGTGACATTGCCGGTCAGCTTGATCGCCATGGCGTCAAACCCCGGGGCTATGGTGATGGCATCGCCCTCATTTTCAGTCATCACCGGTCCGGGCACGATGTATTTGCGCATGGCCTGACGGCAATCTTCATGGATGGCGCGCACCGCCGCCCCAATTTGCGCATCTTCATAATCAACCAGATTTTCCGAAAAAAAATCCAGCAACCGCCCCTCTTGCTGCAACACGCCGATTAAATGCAGAAAAAAACGCTGATCCCGCCGCCTTGTTTCCGCGCGATCGGCTTTAGGCGGCGCTACCTTTTCCACCTTTTGCGCCTTGGGTTTGCCTGCCGCGGCAACGGCGTGTTTGAGCGCGCGGGCCAATCGCTGATTGACAAACCCGATCAACAGAGCGAACGTGATGCAAATACCTAAAAAAATAGGCAACGCATTCATGTAAATGGCGCTTTTCACCTCATCCAACGCAGCCGTCAATTGATTTACCGCCACCGGCTCAGTCAGGCCGGACAGGCGCGTTTGAATGGCGGAAATCTCCCAATTGAACCCGACAATGATCAGGCCAAGCAAAATCAGCAAGACAGCGATTGTGATCAAAAAAGATTTTTTGACAAAATTTTTAACTGGATCCATACCCGATCTCCTCGATGCAAGAGTTGTCATTGCGGCGCGCCGCCCTGGCATTGTTTGCAGCGATTCTAATTATGATGCGCCAATCGGAATCGATATCGGGATCGATATCGATCCAAAAACCGAATTTACCGCTAAAAACGGCTTATTCGATTTTGATTCAATCAAAATTGGAATGGCTGCATTATTCAAACGATGCTTGTGCATCGCCGTTATGTATGATACCCAACGGCATATGTATTCGCGGCATCGGTATTATAAGATGCCGCCTTTTTGTTCAACCTCTAATTTTTGTTGCACGCGCAAGCAAACGGCGCTGCAAATGCAACCTGCATCACAAAATAATGACAGCATCCCAAAACGATAAATCCCGCTTCGATTTTGAAATCGGCTACCTGATCAAGAGCCCGTGCCACGCCTGTCCGGATCGCGATGCCTTTCCGCGGTGTATTGATCGATGCGAAGCCATTGGCGCCATTCATCGCATCATGGCCAACAGCGTCAGCAGCATCCGCCGCGGTTAAATGCCGCGATCCTATCCAACCGCGAACCGTGTAATCCTGATTGCCCCTCCGGTCGTCAAACCGTGCGAGCCGCCGGCCGGCATTGCGCGCTTGTCGGCTTGCTTGCGGGCGCATCACATTCCGACGACCTCGATCGACGCCAATCTTGAAGGATTGCTTTATTTCCTGCATCAACTTCCATCAACCGAGTTACCGACAGACCAATGGACCCGACGGGCCGCCAAACGAGCGCCCGGCCATCTTGAAAACCTGAGAATGCCGGAACTATACAAAAATATTGCACGCTATAAACAGGCCGTGGCCGATATTCAGCGGTTGCTGAACCAAAAATCAGCGCCGTATCGATCAATCCTGTCACTTGGCGATTTTCACCAGCGTGACCGCTCGCCCCTATCCAGCCGGAACTTGCTGCGCAGTTTTGAAACCCCGGCGCAATCCCCGTTTTACCAGTATTTCAAACATCGGCTGGCCCGTCAAATTGAAGACTTCCAACCCACTTGGATCGGGGTTTCTATCAACTTCATCAGTCAGGCCATATGCGCCTTTCATTTGTTGGGTTTTGCGGCGCAGCGCTGGCCCCGGATCAAGCGCGTCATCGGCGGCGCCTTGATTACCTCGTGGATGCGTCAAGCCAATCGTCCGCCAGATTTCAGCGGCATGGTTGACGCCGCAATTACGGGTCCGGGCGAACAGCCCCTGCTGAAACTGTTGAACCAGCCGGCCGCAGCCGCCCCATACGCCCCTGATTATCAGAATGCGATGCGCTTGCCATATCTGGCGCCGGGCTTTATTTTGCCGTTCAGCGCGGCTGAAGGCTGTTATTGGCGCCGCTGCCGGTTCTGCCCGGAACGCGCGGAACAGGGCCCCTATCGCCCCGTTGACAGCCAATCCGTATTTAAGTATCTATCACGCGAAAGCGCCCATACACAACCTGTGCTGATTCATTTCCTGGACAATGCCATGCGCCCCAGCCTGCTGCAATTGCTGGCCCGCCGGCGGCTCCCGAAGCCATGGTATGGCTTTGCGCGCGTCAGCCGCCAATTGGCTGACCCGGATTTTTGCCGCGCCTTGCGCCGCGCCGGTTGCGTGATGCTTAAACTCGGCATTGAATCGGGCGATCAGGCGGTCTTGGACGCCATGGAAAAGGGCGCCACGGTCGATATGGCCGCGCGCGTACTTAAATCCCTGGCTGCCGCCGACATTGCAACTTTTGTATACCTGCTGTTCGGCACGCCTGCTGAAACCGAAAAACGGGCATTGAAAACCCTTGACTTTACCGTGGCCAATCATTCATACATCAATTTTATAAACATTGCGGTGTTCAATATGCCCGTCCAGTCACCAGACC
>JGI11705J14877_10001943_pt1 | contig 11452 bp, 5 predicted proteins | sample Etolaghawater15m_FD_14877 | JGI IMG/M metagenome (IMG submission 14877) | reverse complement strand
CGTCTTCGAAATCGCCGCCGTCAACGTCGTCTTCCCATGGTCAATATGACCCATCGTCCCAATATTCACATGAGGCTTCGTACGCTCGAACTTCGCCTTCGCCATCGTTCTCTCCTACTTCTTCCTTGTTATCTCGGTTGATCTATCTGAATTGATTCGTTGGTGGGCTGTCGACCCGGTCACTCGCCCCGCACGCGCTTGACGATCTCGTCAGCGATCGCGCCGGGCACCTGCTGGTAGCTGTCGAACTGCATGGTGTAGGTCGCGCGGCCCTGGGTGCGGCTGCGGAGATCGGTGGAGTAACCGAACATCTCCGAGAGCGGCACCTGCGCCCGCACGGTCTGGGTGTTGCCGTTGGCCTCCATACCCTCGATTCGTCCACGACGGCTCGAGAGGTCGCCCATCACATCGCCCATGTAGTCCTCAGGGGTGACGACCTCGACGGCCATGATCGGCTCGAGAAGGACCGGTCCGGCGGCCTCGGCCGCCTTCTTGAGACCCATCTGGCCCGCCACCTTGAAGGCCATCTCTGAGGAGTCGACGTCGTGGTACTGACCGTCGACCAGCGCCACCTTCACGTCGACCATGCCGTATCCGGCGAGAACGCCCGACTCGAGACCGGCCTGAATGCCTTGGTTGGTCGGCTGGATGTACTCGCGCGGGATGCGGCCGCCGGTGATGCTGTCGACAAATTCGTAGCCGTTGCCCGGGTTCGGCTCGATCGTCAACTTGATGACGGCGAACTGGCCGGAACCACCGGACTGCTTGATGTGGCGGTACTCGACCGACTCGACCCGCTTCGTGATGGTCTCGCGATACGCCACCTGCGGCTTGCCGACCGTCGCCTCGACGCTGAACTCACGCATCATGCGGTCGACGAGCACCTCGAGGTGCAACTCGCCCATACCGGAGATGACCGTCTGGCCGGTCTCCTCATCGGTGCGAACGCGGAAGGTCGGGTCCTCGTCGGAGAGCGACTTGAGCGCCTTGCCGAGCTTGTCCTGATCGCTCTTCGTCTTCGGCTCGATGGCGACATGAATGACGGGCTCCGGGAACTCCATCCGCTCGAGGATCACCGGGTTGTCACGGTCGCAGAGGGTGTCACCGGTGGTGACTTCCTTGAATCCGAGACCGGCGACGATGTCGCCAGCCATGGCGATGTCGAGATCCTCGCGCTGGTTGGCGTGCATCAACAAGATGCGACCGAGACGCTCACGCTTCTCCTTGGTGGAGTTATAGACCTCGTCACCCTTGTTGACCTCTCCGGAGTAGACCCGGAAGTAGGTGAGCTTGCCGAAGGGGTCCGCGACGATTTTGAAGGCAAGGGCCGCGAAGGAGTCGTCGTTCGGGCCGCGAGTGATCTCCTCGTCGCCGCGCATGTTCGAGCCGTGGGCGGGCTCAATGTCGAGTGGGGACGGGAGAAAGTCGATGACCGCGTCGAGCATCGGCTGGACGCCCTTGTTCTTGAAGGCCGAACCGCAGAGCACCGGGACGAAGTCTCCAGCGAGGGTGCCGGCGCGAATGGCGCGCTTGATCTCCTCGAGGGAAACCTCCTCGCCGCCGAGGTACTTCTCCATGAGTTCCTCGTCGGAGGTGGCGATGGTCTCCATCATCTTCTCGCGGTATTCGGCGGCCTGATCCACCATGTGGGCTGGGATATCCACCTCGTCCCACTTCGCTCCGAGTTCCTCGTCACGCCAGATGAGGGCCTTCATCTTCATGAGGTCAACGAGGCCAGCGAAGGGCTCGTTCGACTCGGGTCCGCCGGCGCCGACCGGCAGCTGCACCACGAGCGGGTTGGCCTGGAGGCGCGACTCGACCATTTCGACGGTGCGATAGAAGTTCGCGCCGATGCGGTCCATCTTGTTGACGAAGCAGAACCGCGGGACGTTGTACTTGTTGGCCTGACGCCAAACCGTCTCGGTCTGAGGCTCGACACCGGCGACGGAGTCGAACACGGTGACCGCTCCGTCGAGGACGCGGAGCGAACGCTCCACCTCGATGGTGAAGTCGACGTGCCCCGGGGTGTCGATGATGTTGATGCGGTGGTTGTCCCACACACAGGTCGTCGCCGCGGAGGTGATGGTGATGCCGCGCTCCTGCTCCTGCGCCATGTGGTCCATGGTCGCGGCGCCGTCGTGGACCTCGCCGATCTTGTAGCTCTTGCCGGTGTAGTAGAGGATGCGCTCGGTCGTCGTCGTCTTACCGGCGTCGATGTGGGCCATGATGCCGATGTTGCGGGTGCGCTCGAGGGGGAACTCACGCTTGGCCATTGCAGGTCACTTCCGTTCGGTGTTCGATCTGTGTGTTGTCAAGGGGCGGGGCGGAAGGTGATGGGCGGACCCGTCACCACCGATAGTGGGCGAAGGCCTTGTTGGACTCGGCCATCTTCTGCATGTCATCACGCTTCTTCATGGCGGCGCCAAGACCGTTGGCGGCATCCATGATCTCTCCAGCGAGGCACTCGGCCATCGTCCGCTCGCGGCGGGCGCGGCTGAAGTCGACGAGCCAGCGAATCGCCAGAGTTGAGGCTCGCCGGGGGCGCACCTCAACCGGTACCTGGTAGGTGGCGCCGCCGACACGACGGCTGCGCACCTCAAGCGGGGGCTTGACGTTCTCGACAGCACGCTTCAAGGTGTCGAGCGAGTCGTCGCCGGTGCGAGAGGCGATGAGCTCCATGGCGTCGTAGACGATGCGCTCAGCGACGCTGCGCTTGCCGTGCAGCATCACCTTGTTGATGAGCTGGGTGACGAGCGGCGAACGGTGAATGGGGTCGGCGACGAGTTCGCGACGGGGGGCTGGTCCCTTACGAGGCATAGGTCTTACTTCTCCACCTTGGCGCCGTAACGGCTGCGGGCCTGCTTGCGGTTCTTCACGCCGGCCGCGTCGAGCGCGCCGCGGATGATCTTGTAGCGCACACCGGGGAGATCGCGAACACGACCGCCNCGCACCAGCACGATCGAGTGCTCCTGGAGGTTGTGGCCTTCACCGGGGATGTACGCCGTGACCTCAACCCCACTCGACAACCGGACACGGGCCACCTTGCGGAGAGCCGAGTTCGGCTTCTTCGGGGTGGTCGTGTAGACGCGCGTGCACACACCGCGGCGCTGGGGCGAGCCCTTCAACGCCGGGGTCTTGCTCTTGGTGAACTTCGACGACCGACCCTGTCGGACGAGTTGCTGAATGGTGGGCACGTCTTCGGACCTTCTCCTGGGTGTGTTTGTCGCTGTCGTGTGCTTCGTTCTTCGGCACCCTCCGGCCACGACGACCGATTGGTACTGCTCAGGGTCCGGCGAGGCCGGGACCGGCGAACTCGGCCGGGGACCCGACCGGGACCCTGAGAGGTTATGGGCGACCCGTTCGACCGGCAACCTGCGGTGCCGGCCGCCGAATCACTCGGCTCCGACCTCGGCGCCAGCGCTCTCGAACCGGCGCGCCAATTCGATCGCCGTGGCGTCGTCCTCCTCGCTGTCGCTGGAGTAATAGGTCATCGGCTCGTAGTCGGGGGCGTCGATGGAGAACTCGCGGTACTTCATCATGCCGGTGCCGGCGGGGATGAGCTTGCCGATGATGATGTTCTCCTTCAGGCCGATGAGCCCGTCGCCGCGACCGTCGATGGCGGCCTCGGTGAGCACCCGGGTCGTCTCCTGGAAGGAGGCGGCCGAGAGCCAGGACTCGGTGGCGAGGGAGGCCTTGGTGATGCCCATGATCTCGGGCCGACCTTCGGCGGGACGGCTTCCCTCCTCGACCATCCGACGGTTCGTGTCGCGGAAGCGCTTGGCGTCGACCCGCTCCCCCGGAAGGAAGTCGGTGTCGCCGGTCTCGCTCACTGCGATGCGGCGGGTCATCTGCCGGACGATGAGCTCGATGTGCTTGTCGTGGATCGACACGCCCTGATCGCGGTAGACGCGCTGGACCTCTTCCACGAGGTACATCTGCGTCTCGCGGGGGCCCTTGATGTCCATGAGCTCCTTCGGGTCGAAGGGGCCGTCGGTGATCGGGTCACCGGCGCGCACCTCCTGACCGTCGGTGACCACCGGACGCGCGCCAAGCGGCAGCACGACCGGTGACTCCTCGCCCGCGTCGTCGACGACGGTGACCGGGATGCCCTTGCCCTCGTCCTCGCCGATGCGCACGACACCCGAGGCGGGGGCCAGGCGGGCCGCGCCTTTCGGAGTGCGGCTCTCGAAGAGCTCGACCACGCGAGGCAGACCGCCGGCGATGTCCTTGCCGGCCACACCTCCGGTGTGGAAGGTCCGCATGGTGAGCTGGGTGCCGGGCTCGCCGATCGACTGAGCGGCGATAACGCCGACCGCCTCACCGAGCTCGATCCGCTTGCCGGTCGCGAGCGAGCGGCCGTAGCAGAGCGCGCAGATGCCGAGCTCAGCGTCACAGGTGAGCACCGAGCGCACGCGAACGCGATCGACCGCGGCGTCGTCACGGAGCGCGGCCATCTCGACGTCTCCAACGATCGTGTTGCGCTCGAGCACCTTGCGGCCGTCAGGCAACGCCGCCGACAACTCGACGTCGTTGAGCAACGCGCGACCGAAGAGTTTGGTCTCGAGGTAGGAGCGGCTGTTCGCCGTATCAGCGACGACGCCCTCCACCCAGATTCCGAGGTTGGTGCCACAGTCGTCCTCGCGGACGATGAGTTCCTGGGCGACGTCGACGAGACGACGAGTCAGGTAGCCCGAGTCGGCGGTACGCAGCGCGGTGTCAACGAGGCCCTTACGGGCACCCGGGGTCGCGATGAAGTACTCGAGGGTCTCGAGTCCCTCACGGAAGTTCGACTTGATCGGACGGGGGATCATGTCACCGCGAGGGTTAGCCACGAGACCGCGCATGGCGGCGATCTGGCGCATCTGCGTCATGTTCCCGCGGGCGCCGGATCCGACCATCATGTCGATCGGGTTGAAGCGCTGCGCCTTGAACTCCTTCTCCATCTCGGCCGTGACGCGCGTGGTCGCATCGGTCCAGATGCGGACCTCCTGCTGGCGCCGCTCGCCGTCGGTGATGATGCCGCGACGGAACTGCTGCTCGACCTTGTCGGCCTGCTGCTCGAACTCGTCGAGGAGTTCCTTTTTCGAGGCCGGGGTCTTGACGTCGTCGATCGAGACGGTGAGACCCGACTGCGAGGCGAACCGGTAAGACAGGTTCTTGATCGCGTCGAGAGCCGCCGCCACCTCAGCGTTGGTGTAGTTGTCGGAGAGGATCTCGACAATCTCACCGAGTTCGCGCTTACGCAGCGTCGAAGTGACGTGACCGAAGCGGCGACCGAAGTCGGCTGGGAGCGCCTCCTCGAAGAGGGCTCTGCCGAGGGTGGTCTGCACCCACTCGCGCTGATCGCCCTCGACGAGGAACGAGTCGGAGCGGATGGTGATCGCGGCGTGAACGTCGAGGAGCCCCTGCTCCTGAGCGGCGATCGCCTGCCAAGTGTGACGGAACACCGACCCCTCGCCGGCAGCTCCCTCGACCTGCTCGGTGAGGTAGAAGGCGCCGATGACCATGTCCTGGGTCGGGGTCACGATGGGGCGACCCGACTGCGGCGACAGGATGTTGTTGGCGCTCAGCATCAGCACCCGCGCCTCGGCCTGAGCCTCAGCGGAGAGCGGCACGTGAATCGCCATCTGGTCGCCGTCGAAGTCGGCGTTGAAGGCGGTGCACACGAGAGGGTGGATCTGGAGGGCCTTGCCCTCAACCAGCACCGGCTCGAAAGCCTGGATACCGAGTCGGTGGAGGGTCGGAGCGCGGTTGAGGAGCACCGGATGCTCCTTGATCACGTCGTCGAGAACGTCCCACACCTGCGGGCGGCGGCGCTCGACCATCCGCTTCGCGGTCTTGATGTTCTGGGCGAGGTCGAGATCGACGAGGCGCTTCATGACGAACGGCTTGAACAGCTCGAGCGCCATGAGCTTCGGCAGTCCGCACTGGTGAAGCTTGAGGGTCGGACCGGCGACGATGACCGAACGACCGGAGTAGTCGACGCGCTTACCGAGCAAGTTCTGACGGAAACGTCCCTGCTTGCCCTTGAGCATGTCGGAGAGCGACTTGAGAGGGCGGTTGCCAGGTCCCGTGACCGGGCGCCCGCGACGGCCGTTGTCGAACAACGCGTCGACGGCCTCTTGAAGCATCCGCTTCTCGTTGTTGACGATGATCTCGGGCGCGCCGAGGTCGAGGAGTCGCTTGAGTCGGTTGTTCCGGTTAATGACGCGGCGGTACAGGTCGTTCAGGTCGCTGGTAGCGAAACGGCCGCCGTCGAGCTGCACCATCGGACGAAGCTCTGGCGGGATGACCGGGACAGCGTCGAGGATCATGGCCCGCGGGTCGTTGACCAGGTGGCCTGACTCGTCGCGCTTGTTGAATGAGGCGACGATCTTGAGGCGCTTGATGGCCTTCTGGCGACGCTGCGCGCTGAGCGGCTTCTGCCCCTCGGATGGATCGATCGCGTCGCGGAGTTTGCGCTCCTCCTCGGCGAAGTCAATTCGATCGATAAGTGACTTGATGGCGTCGGCGCCGGTGCCGCCCTCGAAGTAGTCCGAGTACTTGTCGGTCAGCTCGCGCCAAAGGAGCTCGTCTTCGATGATCTTGCGGCTGTGCAGGGACTTGAACTCGTCCCAGGCCCGCTCGACGAGGTCGAGTTCGGTCTCGTAGCGCTCGCGGAGGCTCTCGATCTCCTTCTCGGCGTCGCGCTTCAACTTCTTCTGGTCGACGCCCTCGGCCTCGGCGATCTCCGCCTCGGACTCAAGCTCCTTGTAGCGAGAGTCGATAGCGCGGTCGCGCTCCTTCTCGATCTCGTTGCGCTCCTCGAGGTATTCGGCCTCGAGGCTGGTGAGGTCCTCGTGGCGCTTGTCCTCGTCGACCCAAGTGACCAGGTTGGCCGCGAAGTAGATGACCTTCTCGAGCTGCTTGGCCTTGAGCTCCTCACGGGGCTGGAGTCCGGCGAGCAGGTAAGCCAGCCAGGAGCGCGTGCCGCGGAGGTACCAGATGTGCACGACCGGAGCCGAGAGCTCGATGTGGCCCATACGGTCGCGGCGCACCTTCGAGCGGGTCACCTCGACGCCGCAGCGCTCACAGATGATTCCCTTGAACCGCACGCGCTTGTACTTGCCGCAGTAACACTCCCAGTCGCGGGTCGGTCCGAAGATCTTCTCGCAGAAGAGCCCCTCCTTCTCGGGGCGCAGCGTGCGGTAGTTGATCGTCTCCGGCTTCTTGACCTCGCCGTGGGACCACAGGCGGATCTGGTCGGCGGTCGCCAGCCCGATCTTCAGCTGGTCGAACATATTGACGTCGAGCATGTCTCTTCCTCAGTTCCTCTTCGGTCCGGCCGGTCTCAGCGGACGGCCCGGCGGTCGTCGTCGTCGGATCCGCGCTCCGGGCGCGAGATGTCGATGCCGAGGTCTTCCATCGTGCGGTGGATGTCGTCGTCGAGGTCGCGCATCTCGATCTCGCGGCCGTCGTCTCCGAGCACCTCCACGTTGATGCAGAGTGCCTGCATCTCCTTCATGAGCACCTTGAAGCTCTCGGGCACACCCGGTTCGGGGATGTTGTCGCCCTTGACGATCGCCTCGTACACGCGGATACGCCCGAGCACGTCGTCGCTCTTGATGGTGAGCAACTCCTGCAAGCAGTAAGCGGCTCCGTAGGCCTCAAGTGCCCACACCTCCATCTCACCGAAGCGCTGGCCACCGAACTGGGCCTTACCACCGAGGGGCTGCTGGGTGATCATCGAGTACGGGCCCGTCGAGCGGGCGTGGATCTTGTCGTCGACAAGGTGCGCCAACTTGAGGATGTACATGTACCCGACGGTGATCGGGTTGTCGTAGGCCTCGCCAGTGCGACCATTGAAGAGCGTCGTCTTGCCGTCGGAACCAATGAGACGGTCGCCGTCGACCGACTCGGGGTTGAGGTTCTCGAAGATCTGCTGGATGGTCGGGTGCTTCCCGGACTTCTCCTCCTCGTCCCAGTTGGCGCCGTCGAAGACCGGGGTCGCCACGAACGTCGCCGGAGCGGTGTTCGGACGGGTCTTCTGCTCTGTCCCACGGGCCGGCTCGGCTCCGATCACCTCACCGGTGTTCGGGTCAGTCCAGCCCCAGCGAGCGCAGTAGCCGAGATGGGCCTCGAGGACCTGGCCAACGTTCATACGGCTCGGAACGCCAAGCGGGTTCAAGATGATGTCGACCGGCGTGCCGTCGGCGAGGTACGGCATGTCCTCGACCGGCAGGATCTTGGAGATGACTCCCTTGTTGCCGTGACGTCCCGCGAGCTTGTCGCCGACGGAGATCTTGCGCTTCTGCGCGACGAAGACCCGGACCAACTGGTTGACGCCGGGAGGCAGCTCGTCGCCGTCGTCGCGGTTGAACACCTTGACGTCGATGACCTTGCCGGACTCGCCGTGAGGCACCTTGAGGCTGGTGTCGCGCACCTCGCGCGCCTTCTCACCGAAGATCGCGCGGAGCAGGCGCTCCTCAGGGGTCAGCTCGGTCTCGCCCTTGGGGGTGACCTTGCCGACGAGCACATCGCTCGGACCGACCTCGGCGCCGACACGGATGATTCCGCGCTCGTCGAGGTCGGCGAGGATGTCGTCGGAGAGGTTGGGGATGTCGCGGCTGATCTCCTCAGGCCCGAGCTTCGTGTCGCGGGCGTCGATCTGGTGCACGTGGATGTGGATCGACGTGAGGACGTCGTCCTTCACGAGACGCTCCGAGAGGATGATTGCGTCCTCGAAGTTGTAACCCTCCCAGGGCATGAACGCCACGAGCAGGTTCTTGCCCAAGGCGAGCTCACCGTGGTCGGTGGACGGGCCGTCGGCGAGCACCTCGCCGCGCTTCACCTTCTGGCCCTCGACGACGCGAGGCCGGTGGTTGATGCAGGTGTCCTGGTTGGACCGACGGAACTTCGAGAGCCGGTGGCTCTTCTTGCCGAGCTTGTCGTAGGTGACCGAGATCAGCTCGCCGGTCACGTCGGTGACAGGTGCCGTTGTCGAGCGCCTCGATGAGGTCGGCTGCATCGTGTGCGGCGCGCTGCTCGATGCCGGTGCCGATGTAGGGGGCCTCAGCGCGCAGCAACGGAACAGCCTGACGCTGCATGTTGGCGCCCATGAGCGCGCGGTTGGCATCGTCGTGCTCGAGGAACGGGATGAGGGCGGTCGCGACCGAGACGATCTGCTTCGGCGAAACGTCCATGTAGTCGACCTCGGACGGCGGCACGGAGGCGATGTCGGTCGTGGCGCCGAAGAAGCTCTCCTGCTCGAGCATCTTGCGGAGGTCGTCGAGGCTCGCCGCCTGCGGCGAGCGACGCACGAGGACGCGATCGTCACGGAAGGAGCCGTCGGCGTTCAACGGGGTGTTCGCCTGGGCGACGACGTAGTTCTCCTCCTCGTCAGCCGCCATGTAGACGATCTCGCCCGTGACGCGGCCCTTCTCGACGCGGCGGTAGGGAGTCTCGATGAAACCAAACTCGTTGACGCGAGCGTAGGTAGAGAGGCCGCCGATCAGACCGATGTTCGGACCCTCGGGAGTCTCGATCGGGCACATGCGTCCGTAGTGGGAGAAGTGAACGTCGCGGACCTCGAAGCCCGCGCGCTCGCGGCTGAGGCCGCCGGGGCCGAGAGCCGAGAGTCGGCGACGGTGGGTGAGGCCCGAGAGTGGGTTCACCTGGTCCATGAACTGCGAGAGCTGCGAGGTACCGAAGAACTCCTTGATCGCGGCGACGACCGGCCGGATGTTGATCAGTGTCTGCGGGGTGATCGCCTCGACGTCCTGGGTGGTCATGCGCTCGCGGACGACACGCTCCATTCGGCTGAGACCGATACGCACCTGGTTCTGGATCAGCTCGCCGACCGAGCGGATGCGGCGGTTCGCGAAGTGGTCCTGATCGTCGAGGCGGTAGCCGGGCTCCTGCTTGACGAGGTTGAGCATGTAGGTGATCGAGGCGAGGACCTCGCAGCGGCTGAGGACGTGCTGGCCCTCCTCCGGCAAATCGAGCAACGGCTCACCCTCGAGGTTGGTGCGTCCGGCGAGGGAGAACTGCTCGGCGATGCGCTCGACCTCGGCTCCCAACTTGCGGTTCAGCTTGTAACGGCCAACGCGGCTCAGGTCGTAGCGACGACTCTCGAAGAAAGCGTTGCGGAAGTAGGCCCTCGCCGACTCGACGGTCGGCGGCTCGCCCGGACGGGCGCGCTTGTAGATCTCGACGAGCGCCTCATCCTGGGTAGGAGCGACCTCGCGCTCGCGGTCCCACTGGCCCTCGAGGAAGTCGAACTCGCGCACGAACTGGTCGAGGAAGCCGGGGGCGTTCTCCTCGTCGTAGCCGAGGGCGCGGAGCAGGGTAAAGATGCCGAGGCGGCGCTTACGAGCCACACGGGTGCCGCAGGTGACGTCCTTGCCGGGGCGCTGCTCGACGTCGAATTCCATCCACTCACCGCGGTAGGGGTGGATGGTTCCCTTAACGAGCTGGTGCTTGGTGAGGTTGCGGAGGCGGTAACGCTCACCGGGCTCGAAGATGACGCCGGGAGAGCGGACGAGCTGCGACACGACGACGCGCTCGGTGCCGTTGACGATGAAGGTGCCCTTCTCAGTCATCACGGGGAAGTCGCCCATGAAGACCGTCTGCTCCTTGATCTCACCGGTCTCGCCGTTGAGGAAGCGCGCGCGCACGAACACCGGCGCGGCGTAGGTCATGTCCTTCTCTTTGCACTCCTCCACCGTGAACTTGGGCGGCGGACGCAGATCCTCATCGAAGGGGTCGAACTCGAGCTCGAGCTGCAACTTCTCGGAGAAGTCCTTGATCGGGCTGATGTCGCGGAACGTATTCGCGAGACCCTCCTCGAGGAACCACTGGAAGCTCTCGCGCTGGACGGCGAGAAGATCTGGGAGTTCGAGGGGCTCGTCCAGGTTTCCGAACGAGTAGCGCTCACGGATGTTCGAGCGATTGGCCACGTTTCACCTCAATGCGGGTCGGCAGGAGCGGGAGGGCGCGCAGCGGCCACACACGAGAAACCTTGTGAGGGGACGACGACGCACAGCAACGGACGATCCTACCGCTGTTTGCGGCGGATCGTCAACCGGTCGATTCCCCCGGTTCGGACGCCCTATCGGACGGCCCGACCTGTTGAGCGACAAGGTAAAGAACGAGACGTCGGGTTGTCAAGCACCATCGGGCTGAATGGCTCCACCACCCAGCAGAGCGAGCCCGAGCGATAGGCGGGGACGAAAACGACCGATGCCCCGGGGCAAGCCCGGGGACGAAAACGACCGATGCCCCGGGGCAAGCCCGGGGACGAAAACGACCGATGCCCCGGGGCAAGCCCGGGGCATCTGCGGTCCGCTTCCCGCTCACGCGGGGGCGATCAGCTCACTTGAGCTCGACGGTGGCTCCGGCCTCCTCGAGCTTGGCCTTGGCGGCCTCGGCGGCCTCCTTCGGCGCACCCTCGAGAACGGGCTTGGGGGCGCCG
>JGI11705J14877_10001942_pt1 | contig 11453 bp, 6 predicted proteins | sample Etolaghawater15m_FD_14877 | JGI IMG/M metagenome (IMG submission 14877) | reverse complement strand
GACAAGGAACGGCTGTTGTCCTTTGAGGAACCTGTTCGCTTTATCTTCTCCCATTCTGCCCTGCGCGAGGGCTGGGACAATCCCAACGTCTTCGTCATGTGCATGCTCAAACATAGCGATAACACGATTTCGCGTCGCCAGGAAGTAGGACGGGGCCTGAGATTGTCCGTCAACCGGCACGGCGACCGTATGGACGTTCCCGCAACCGTGCATGACATTAACATCCTGACGGTAGTGGCAAGCGAAAGCTATAAAGATTTTGTGGCGAACCTGCAACGCGAGATCAGTGAGGCCCTCTCGGCACGACCCCGAAAAGCCGACAAGGCCTATTTCATCGGGAAGATTATCACGACCGAAACCGGGCCACTGGAAATCACGCCGGTCATGGCCAATCAAATCTACAGGTATCTGGTGAAGAACGACTACACCGATGATGCGGACCACGTTGCAGAAGCCTATCACACAGCAAAGGCCGGCGGTAGCCTGGCGGCATTGCCCCCTGAGCTCGCGCTCCATGCCGACCGGATTTTCGAACTGATCGACAGCGTATTCAGTGAATCCCAGTTGCCCGGCGTGGATGACGACCGTAAACCCAAAACAAATCCTCTGAACACCAATTTCGAGAGGAAGGCGTTTAAGGAACTCTGGAACCGAATAAACCGGAAGGCGGTTTATCGGGTTGAGTTCGATTCAAATGAACTCATCCGTAAAAGCATCAGCGCACTGGACAAAGAGCTGAAAGTGACCCCTTTGCAGTACACGATTCAAAAGGGAGAGCAGGTGGATCAAGCCACCTATGATCAACTGAAATCCGGGCAGGGGTTCAACCTCAGCGAAACCAAAACCGAATACGGATCATCCGTTCACTCGATGGTCAAGTACGACCTCCTGGGCAAGCTGGCGGATAACACGCAGCTGACCCGGAAAACCATCGCCGAAATCATGGGCGGCATTCAACCGGCAATATTCAAAAAGTTCAAACAAAATCCGGAACATTTTCTGGCTGAGGCGACCCGGATCATCAACGAGCAGAAGGCAACCATTATCATCGAGCATCTGACGTATGATGAGATTGCGGAACACCACGATATTGACATTTTCACCGCCGGGCAGAGCAAGCAGGATTTCACCAAAGCCGGCGAAAAGCTCAAGAACCACATATACGATTATGTGATTACCGACTCCAAGGTTGAACGAAAGTTCGTTAAGAATCTGGATACCAGCGCCGAAGTGGTGGTTTACGCAAAACTGCCCCGTGGTTTCCTGATTCCTACGCCTGTCGGCGACTACAACCCGGACTGGGCCATTTCCTTCAAAGAAGGTTCGGTCAAGCACATCTATTTCGTGGCGGAAACCAAAGGCTCAATGTCCACCATGGAGCTCCGCGCCATCGAGCATACGAAAATAGAATGCGCACGAAAATTCTTCGATGAAATCAACAGCAGAATCGACCCGGAACACGTGAAGTATGACGTGGTGGATAGCTACGGGAAGTTGATGGAGATTGTGGGCGGGGATCATGGGTCATTATCTTGATTTGTGAATTGAATGGTGGTATGCGTGCTCAAAAATTATATTGTCCTGGAGAATGAAGGATGGCAAGCTCTTGCAGAATCCATTTGCTCATGACCGACGTGGTAATGCCTCAGATGGGCGGCAAAGATCCGGCGGAGCGGGTTACGAAGCTGATTAATGGGAGTTATTTATGAATAGACCTGAACCAAACAAGAGGGAATCCTATTGGCTCGGCCGTTACACCTGGTTTATGCTGATATTGTGGACAGCGATCGTCGGAGCGTTGTTCCTCTTTAATTTCATGAGCATCAGGAAAGAATTCCATGCTTTGGCCCGTCTGGAAGCGCTTGCCAGTTTTAACAAGGATGTTGTCTATCGCCGCTGGGGGACCCTCCATGGAGGTGTTTATGTGCCGGTTACGGAAAAGACCCCACCCAATATATATCTGAAAGTTCAGGAGCGCGACATTTCCGCGCCTTCAGGAAAAAAACTGACACTGGTGAATCCGGCCTATATGACCCGACAGGCCCACGAGCTGGGGAAGGAACAATACGGTCTTAGAGGGCATATCACCAGCTTAAAACCCCTCAATCCCGGAAATGCTCCCGACCCTTGGGAAACAGAGGCGCTAACATCATTTGAGCACGGAATACCTGAGGTTGCGACTGTGGAAAAAATAGACGGCGAACCCTATTTCCGCCTCATTCGCCCTTTTATAACGGAAAAGGGCTGTCTTAAATGCCACGCCCAGCAAGGTTATAAAGTTGGTGATATACGGGGGGGAATCAGCCTGGCAGTTCCCATGGCGCCTTATCTTGCAGCGGCAAAAAGACGCATCCTCCAAATTGCCATAGGGCTGGCATTCCTTTGGGTTTTAGGGGTTGCCGGCCTGTTGGTGGGCATGGGTCGGATTCGGAATCGAATTCAGGAAAAAGAGGCGGCAGAACAGGAACGTAACCGATATGTGAAGGAACTCCAGGAGGCCCTGAAAGAAGTCAAACAGCTCAGCGGGTTGCTTCCCATCTGTTCACATTGCAAACAAATACGGGATGACAAAGGGTATTGGAACCAGATCGAAAGCTACATAGGTGCCCACTCAGAGGTTAATTTCAGCCACGGCATCTGTCCGGACTGTGCAAAGAAATTCTATCCTGAATTCGATCTATATCCTGAATCAAAATGAAGGGTCATCTCCTTTTAGCGTTATTGAACCTTCACTAAGGCATTGAAGATTTCATTATCAAATGCTGAGCTTTATAGCCGAAAAGGCGACCAATCGAATGCCAAGGAGAACCTGATCAAAGCCATAGATATTGGAGGCAAACATAGAAACTCCGACCTGCACTACCTGCTATCTCTCACAGCCTTTCCAAAGTTTAAATCTCCCGTGATATCGGTTAGATATGTCAGTGACAATTCTTTGCTAGATCTAAGGCATTCTTGACGCCTATATCAGATACTCATTCAGAACATTGAAAGCGGTCTTTTTGCGCGTTACCTGATTTGGTGCTGACTTATAATTGACGTGCATGCTCTTCTACCTTTTCTCCAGAAGTTCCGGTACTTAGATTCTACACCCAGTATTGTGAACCAAAACCTGAAATCCTTGAACATAAGTGAGTTTTCGCGTAGAAGATTCCTTGACAAACCTTTAGAGTTTTGAAACATTTCGCAACACAAGATTAATGAAAACTTTTTAACTATTTCAGCTTATATTTTTGAAAATCTTTTGAATTATCTTTTTAGGAGGTTTTTTCCTATGAAACAAATGAGAACAACTATTTTTTTCTTTTTGTTCGTTTTCTCCATTGTTGCTTCAGCACATTCTGGGTCGGACGATATAAAGAAAAATGTTGAAGGTTCTTTTGATGGGAAAAATCTTCCCCAAAAACAGATTGCTGCAACTAAGCCAAATGACGATAAAACCAGCATTCTTGCATATGGTATTTCTTGGGGTGCAAATAGGAATGACGCTAAAACTCATATGTTAAAAAATAATTTCAGCCTTTTTTGCGATCGTTCAGCCCCTATAGATGCCTTGGATATGAGTAATCTATATTATAATTTAACTAATAATCGGTTCAAATCTTTTGGCAAAGAATATTTTGAGGCTTCAGGTAATCTTACTTCTAAAGGGCTTATTCGTTTAAAAGAACTACAATCATATATGGGTTCACATGATATTCAATCATCTTTCCAATGGTATTTCCCCAAAACAATAGGTGGCGACATTCAAAAAATAACATATCTTTGGACTGATTTTCCGTCTGCTCTTTTGCTAAGTTGTACTGTTAAGGTATCATCATTAGATTTTGCTTTAGATTTCTTAAAAAAATATGGCAATCCAAAATTGAAAGACTATAGTTTTAGAAATCATTATAGGGAAATGGATCATGGTACTTTTTATATTTATCCATTAAAAGGTGAGGTTTGTCTTTATATTTCGCATATTGATAAGTCTTCAAAAACTTCTATTAATTATTTAAATCTTACACGTTTGAAAAATTGGGATTTAAATTTTCTAAAATACATTGATATTATTAAAACTAATAATTCGCTTCAAAACGCTAAGGACAAAAATGGTTCTTGAACTTTGGGGCTGTGGATTCAGATGTGAGAGATCTATATTATCTTTTCGTTCACTGGGCTGTTGGTATCCTCGCAAAAATGGATTTTTGACGCCCATTCTTCCGTCTGAAAGCTGAATGGCGTGCTGCTGATTCATCCCTGCTAGCACACCTGAAATATAAGGAATTTTGAAAGACTAATTTATAATTCTTGCACACACACTTCGATACATTGTTGTTGCGCAGGCGTCTGCACTACCTGCTATCTCTCACAGGCGTTTTCAACCAGAAATCACATGTGATATCGATAAGGCAAAACAACCTTTCTACACGCAAATTCAAAAGCCATTATTAATGTTGAGGGGATGAGTTGCTGAGGTTGGTTTCTATAATGAGAGTGAAAATACCCACGGCCCCCAAGGTTTTATTGCGAAGCTCGGGTTTAATACCCCGTCGCTTGCGGCGTAGTTAAAAATAGATTACGAATAGGCTCATGGGAGAGCTAATTCGAAAAAGTCATAAGGTATCGATATTGATGTACCATTTTGTTTGTGTAGCCAAATATCGACGTCTTGTTATAACCGAAGAAGTGGACGAAGTTCTCCAAAAAGTATGCATGGATATTTCTAAACGATATGAAATTCGATTTCTGGAAATAGGTACAGAAGGGGATCATGTCCACTTTCTAATCCAATCTGTTCCGTCGTATAGTCCAACGAAAATAGTGACAAGAGTGAAAAGCATTACAGCAAGAGAAATATTTTCAAGAGCTCCATCTGTTAAAAAGCAATTATGGGGCGGAGAATTTTGGAGCGACGGCTATTTTGTATCGACAGTTGGAGAACATGCAAATGAAGATGTCATCCGTCAATACATCAAGAATCAAGGAAAACATGGGCAATACAAGCAAATATACAAGCAGAAAGCTGTTCTAAAACAACTAACGTTATTTTGACTCCCAATACCCCGTCCGCTTGCGGCGGGGTAGTTTATTTTGTATTTTTTGCGCCGACGCTATGCTAAGTATTTGATATTATTCATCGCATGCACACCATACACCAAAGGGGTCAAAAGCATGGGATACACACAAAATATGTTATAATGGGTCAGGTGAAGGACTAACTGGACGTTGCACTGCGATCCAAATCCCCATGTTCCGACCAAAAAGAATAGGTTAGGAACTTTCTAATCTGCCTTTTCTTGCTTTGTGTAACTTATGTGTAACCCACCCAGTGGATTCGCCAGCCGGACGTCACCGATCACTCACGAATAGCGTTTTATCTTTCATGATTGGTGGCTGGATGAGGGACTAAATAGTGCTAAAGATTCGGGCGAAATCAAACTCTATTTGTTCGAACCCACCATATTCAAAGCACCATTGAATTCGAAAGCTTTTTGGAGTATTTTTAGGATTAATTCCGTATTGCCATTTCAACCTGAATGGCACTCTTCCCTTGTTACGCTCTCAAAGATTCAGCAAAAATGGGAATTAGTATCACGTGACTTTGTTGATTGAGGTGTGTTGTGATAGCTGCTGTGATAGAGGCAAGGAGTCCAAAAAGTTTTGCCATAATTTTGCCATAATTGAGCAAAGAATGGGTAAACAGCGGTAAGAGAGGTGAAAATCAGTAGAAGGTTGATGGAATTTAATTTGTTGATTTTACTATAAAATGGTTGCTTATTTCTACTTTTGTTTACTCATGGTTTTTGAGCGTGTACGAACTACGAATCCGTAGGTCGCAGGTTCGAATCCTGCTGGGCGCGCCAGTAATACCAAAGGGTTACGGCTCATGCCGTGACCCTTTTCTGTCGTTTGACCTCCATTTTCTAAAAATACATTTTCCTCAAGCCTGTTTGAAGTTTCTCGATTGTCTGTATTCACCAAGAGACCATATCCAAACCCTGGATACAAAAAGTTCCCTTTTGTCATATCCATTGTATTTGGAGGCTAAAAGTGGCATAAATGCAGTGTTAAAAGCATATTGTCTGCATTTCTAAATAGTTAATGACGCGGTGATTGTTATGCGAAGCGATACTTTCAGCAGAAAAACCCTTTCACTGCTTACAGTCCTATCCTTGGTATTGTGCATTTTTCCCATTTTCCGAGAATAATTCCCCCATAGCGTCACATGATCATCTGCCAATTTTGCGAAATTCTCCCGGATATGGTACAAGGGTCGGAATAAGCGGGCAAAATTTTCGCTTGTTCGTTGGCAGACACAGGATATGATCTCAGAACCGTTCTTGAAGAGATGGAAGCCATGAAAAAAATAGCGATCCTCGGGTTTGTTTCGATCTTGATCCTGCTATTCCCCTTTCTTTCGTCAGGCGCTCAGACCAAAGGCATCAAGGTTGTCGTTAAGGACGTCTCCGGCCGTCAGGTCGGTCTTTATAAGGAGAGTCATGCCCTCCTCATCGGCATCAGTGACTATACCGCCGGCTGGCCGAAACTGGAAAGCGTTCCCGCTGAGATCGATAAAGTTGAGGCCGCCTTGAAAAGAAAAGGGTTTCACGTTGTGAAGGTGATGAACCCCAATAGTGATGAGCTGTATGAGGCTTTTGAAGACTTCATCGACACCTACGGTTTTGACGAGGGCAACCGCTTGCTTTTCTTTTTTTCAGGACATGGTCATACCCGGAAAGCGGGTAAGAAAGGGTACCTGGTCCCAGCTGATGCGCCTGATCCCAGATATGACGAAAAAGGCTTTGCCCGCAAGGCCATCGGGATGAACCAGATTCTCACCTGGTCACGAGTGATTGAAGCAAAACATGCCATGTTTCTCTTCGACAGCTGTTTTTCAGGGACGGTTTTCAAAGCAAAAGCCCTGCCGGAAATTCCGCCGGACATTTCAGATGTCACCTCACGCCCGGTGCGCCAGTTTATTTCGGCGGGCAGTGCGGGGGAAGAAGTCCCTGCCAGCAGCGTATTCACCCCTTCATTCATCCGCGCTCTGGAAGGGGAAGGTGATCTTGACAACGACGGCTATATCACCGGTACGGAAATTGGCATGTACCTTCACAAAAAGGTCCTTTCTTACCGGAAAGGGCAATCCCCCCAATACGGGAAGATCAAGGATCCGGATCTGGATCAGGGCGATTTTGTATTCGTTTCGCCCAATTCCGTCAAAAACAGCCCTCCGGTTGATGGAACGGAAAAACCTCCCGAATCCGTTCCCCAGAGTGCCATCGATAAAGAAATGCTGTTCTGGCAATCCATTCAGGACAGCAATAATCCAGGTTTATTCGAAGCATACATCGAGGCATTTCCAGATGGCGTTTTTGCGCCCATTGCAAAAGCCAAAGTAAAAGCGCTGAAAAAAAAGCAGGCTTCCGCCATTTCACCTGCCGACTCAAAATCAAAGCTCTTCGTGGAGGCCCTGCCAAAGCTTGCAACCATCAGAATTCTCAATATTGGGCCGAAATTTTACCAGGGAATGGTGCTTGAACCGGGCAGCTATCATGTGGAAGTATCGCACCGTGGGTACGAAACAAAAAAAACCTGGATCAGGCTCGAAGCGGGAGAGGACAAAAAAGTTGAGATTGCGCTTGAAGCATCTAAAACCACGGCTGATGGTGGTTCTAAATCTGTAAAAATTCATAAAACAAACGATAAAATTGCGAGTTGGCCGGAACCTTCAAGAAAGACCGGCTACACTGTCTTGTTATCAGAGGATTTTTCAAATAACAGGCTAAAATGGCCCGTGGCATCAGACGAAAAGAAGGAATTTAAAGTAAGCGATGGAAAATATTACTTTTCGCATAAACGCGAAAAATCCGGCTGGTATGTCTCCCAAAAAATAAAAGGGTTCAACGCCTATAGGGATTTTAAAATCGATGTTACTGCCAAGCACCTTTCAGGAATAACCAATAATGGTTTTGGTATCGTATGGGGTATAGAGGGGAAAAACAGTTTCCATTTTCAAATCTCGGCCAACGGATATTTTAGACTCGCCAAAAACCTAGATGGCAAATTCATCAATGTTAGCGGGTGGAAAAAAAGCAGCAAAGTCATTAAAGCAAACAGGTTAAACAGAATAGGTGTCGAGAAAAGAGGAAATACCCTTTATTGTTATATCAATGGCACCAGCGTATACCAAACAGCGTTTGAGCCTTTTAATGGAAGCCGGGTCGGCTTTCGCGTCGACAAAAAACAAGCCGCAGAGTTTGATAATCTTATTGTCAGGGTTAAACAATAATTCTGCTGATATAAAATTTCTGGGTAAAATTTTGATAAGGAGAGTCGCATGAAACAGATTACAGATGGTGTTTTTTTTATACCGGGGCAGGACGAAATGATCCCGGACGCCCACGTTTACCTGCTTGGAATAGCTGGTTCCGATGATTTGAGCCTGATTGATGCGGGCCTTATGGGAAAAGGAGGTTACAAACTTGAATCCATCAAGGAATCAGGGGTATCGCTTTTAAAGATCAAACGGATCATCATGACCCACACCCATCTGGATCATATCGGGTGCTTAGGCGAACTTCGAAACGCCATCCCCCACGCGGAGCTGTGGATCCACGAAAACGAAGCGGCACCCCTGGAGAGCGGAGATGAAAAGACGGTTTATGGGATGGGCATGTTTGAAAGCATGTGCCAGGCCCAGTACAGCATCAAGCCGGGTGATTTCTGTTTTCCCGTTGACCGGAAACTATCTGGCGGAGAGTCGCTTGAAATGGGCGGTGCAACATGGGAAGTGCTGCATATTCCAGGACACTCCTCCGGCAGCATCGCCCTTTATCATCCCGAGGACAAAATTCTGATCCCCGGCGATACCGTATACGCCGATCACGCTATTGGGCGATATGACCTTCACGGGGCCAGCGGCCCGCAGCTCAGGAGTTCCCTTTCGCTGCTGGCAGACCTGGACGTGAACATTCTTCTGCCGGGGCACAATCGGATTATGGCCGATGTGCCGGCAGGTTATATTCGACAAACCGCCGAACAGTGGGGACCGTATCTCTCCTGAAAACTTGAACTGCATCTAATGGAATCGGCAAAAAATTCAGCTATTTGTTAGTTTTTTCAAGGAAGAAAAAATTCCTTTGGCTGTTTTGCCAATCTTTTGAAGCAGCGGATTTCGCATCTGCACCTCAACGTAGAGATCCCCTGCTTCAGCACCCCCTTTTCCCGGCTCGCCCATACCTTTCAATCGAATCTTCTGCCCGGGCTTAATGCCATGTGGAATTCGCACCAGCAGTTCCTTCTCGGTTTTTCGGCATAGATAGGTGATCTTTCCGCCCGATTGAAGCACCTCTGATGAAACCGCAATCACATCCTGAATGTCTTTCCCCTTCTCGGGCAATTCAATGCCCCATTTTTTCTTGAGCCCGTACTTGATCAGGCGCCCCAGTTGACCACCCAGCGGAAACCCTGCCCCTGGGCCTTTTCCCTGCCCCCCCACAAAAACCCTGCCAAAAGCATTGGGTCTTCTGAATTCAAAGGAGCGGTAGCCGGAACCGTAAGAATCCTTAAAAATTTCATCGAACCCCCTGAGCCCGAATGCACGGCTGAGTTCCTCAAAGATCTGTTGGATATCGCTTCCCCTGAAGATATCCTGCTCCGAATAGGCCTGTTTGAAGCGATCATGGGCCGCATCACCATAGGTTTGCCTTAGCGCGTCATACCGGCTTCGCTTTTCAGGGTCGGACAAAACCGCGTAAGATTCATTGATGGCTTTCATCTTTGCCGACGCGGTCGCGTCGTCACGGTTGTGGTCCGGATGGTATTTGAGTGCCAGTCTTCGATAAGACTCTTTGATCTCTTGCTGGCTTGCGGATTTCTCCACATTCAATATTTCATAATATTCCTGCTGTTCCATTGACCCTCATTTTCGCGGACGCTGACAACCCGTTATCGTAAATTGTCAGTGCCGATTTTTGGAATTATAGCCCCTCAAGATCCCTGAACCAATTTACCGAAGCCCGTTGTTTAATGTCTCTTTGAAACCGACCCTGCCAGCCATATTTTTCCTGGGAACGCCGAACCACAATCTTCATGATGGGTTTTAAAAAATGAATCCAGATCCCGGTCCACAGACGTCCCTGTTCCTGAATTTGCTTCGACGGTTCCCACCAGCCCATAACGGTTTGCTCATGGTACCAGAAAAGATATTGCAGTGTTTTCGAATCCAGCTTCCGGGTCTTTACATTGGCCCACATGCCGTTGTAGCGGGTATAATCGAGCGCGTTGGTCACCAACCCCTGATTCAACAATTGCCGCCGTATCTCTGTTTTGGGATAAGGCGTCAGAATCTGGCAATAAGCGGTGTCGGCCCCCGTTGATTTTAAAAACCGGTAATTTTCAATGATCTCCGGTTCACCATCATCGGGGAAACCGAAGATCATGCCCCCCACCACCATAATGCCGTGCTTGTGACAGTTTTGAACAGCCCTTCGGGAGGCATCCAGAATATCCCCTTTTCGCGCGGCTTTGAGGTTCTTTTTGGAGGCGTTTTCCATGCCCAGAAAGACGGACTTAAACCCTGCCAGCGCCATTTTTTCGACCATTTTCTCGTTTTTGGCCATGGTTACACAATCGGCCTGGACCACAAAATAAAGATTCCGATATTTCCTTGAAATAATAGCATCACAAAGGGTCATCACCCGTTCGGGATCCAGCACAAAGTTGTCATCGGACACAAATATCCACCGAGCATTCCGTTTAAAATAGATATCGTCCACATCCGCCAGAATCCGCTTTATGGGAAATGGTCTGAAGGACCGGCCATACATGTGCCGAATGCTACAGAAGTTGCAGTTTCCGGTGCACCCCCTCGAAGTCTCCATGACTTCGGATTTGTGGTTCATGATATGGTAACCCCAAGTGAGACGTCTCTTGTCACGAATGGGAAGCTTCAATCTGGACAAATCCAGGAGCTCGCCTTTGGGGTTGTGGACAAATTTCCCACTCTTTTTATAAGACAAAGAGGGTATGGACGACATTTCGTCTTCCCCGGCCATTGCCCGGACCAACCGCTTGAAAGTTTCTTCACCCTCACCACGAATCAGAAAATCGATCCATTGCGCCTCCCCGCCGGCAGAAATTTCTTCGTACATGAGGCTGGCGTGATAACCGCCCAAAGCTACTTTCGCCTTCGGAAGCAACGTTTTGATCAGCTTCATCAGCTTCACGCACGTGGCATACTGCCAGGTCATGGCCGAAAGACCCACCAGGTCGGGTTGGAGCTTGAGAAGAATACGGGTGAAATAGCGCCGGAGCTGTCGCCTTTTGCGAACCAGGTCAATGATGTGCACCTCATGTTTTTCACCCACATTGGCGCCGATACTGGCAATACCCAGATTGGGCATATGAAAGGCCGATTCGTGCATAATGACAGGCGCTACATCCGGCATTGAAAACAAAACGAT
>JGI11705J14877_10001940_pt1 | contig 11456 bp, 21 predicted proteins | sample Etolaghawater15m_FD_14877 | JGI IMG/M metagenome (IMG submission 14877) | reverse complement strand
CTGGCTCGGCGGGCGCTGGCACGACGGAGACTGGCACGGTGGGGTCTGGCACGGCGGGGACTGGTACGACGGAGACTGGTACGGCGGGGTCTGGCTCGGCGGGGACTGGCGCGGCGGAGACTGGTACGGCGGGAACTGGCACGGCGGGGACGATAACCCTACGCGCGCGCCGTTCCGCGTTCGAGGATCAGGCAACATAATCCGAGTCGGTTGCTGGTTCGGCACCATTGAACGGGCCAAGGCGCTTTGTGATGGTGGCGTTTTGCCAAACGGCGCCCCGCGCCGAGACAGCCCGGAAGGCGACCTTTTGCGCCGTGCCGTTCTGGCGCAGATCGCTTGGCAAGAAGCTGAAAGGAAAACCTGACATGACTGACCGCCCCATGATCTTCTCGCCCGAGATGGTGCGCGCCTTGGGCGACGGGCGCAAGACGCAGACGCGGAGGATGTTGAAGCCGCAGCCGCCCGTTGGGCACCAGCTTGTCGGCATCTATGCCCCTGCCCCTGGCTTGACTGCTGTGTTCAACCCAGTGGGCAGAGACAACCGCTTCGACGCCGATCAAGATGTTACCGTGCGCTTGCCGTCCATCAGCAAGCGCATATGGGTGAAGGAGGCGGTCGCCGTCTGGCAAGGCAAGCACGCCGATATTGTATACCGCGCCGACGCCACCGACGAAAACTGGGACGACCTGATGCACGACGCGAATGATGGCGCCCCGTGGGCGGTCTACTCCCGCATGTACATGCCCAAGCGGTTTAGCCGCTTCACCCTCGTCGTGACAGACGTTCGCGTGCAGCGGGTGCAGGACATCACCGAGGCGGATGCACGGGCGGAGGGCGCTTGGCCTGTTCTGCTAGACCCTAACGAGATGGGGCTGGCAGGCGATGGCAGTTACCGCGACGGCTTCCGCGACCTCTGGAACCGCATCCACGGCACCGGCGCATGGGACCGGAACGACTGGGTCGCCGCCCTGACCTTCGACGTTCACCGGCGCAACATACTGGAGATGGACGGATGATCGACCTTGACGCGATCCACGACCCGCACGCGCCGATGCCGGATGAATACAGGAAAGTCTTGGCTGACATCATCTTGGCTGCGGTTCTGCTCCCCTGGGATCATCGGTATGAGATCGTCGCACGGGCACAATTGGACAAGGCCAGAATGCTTTTGGAAGATGGCGACGTCGAGGCCGCCGCTGATCGGGCGGGGGCAAGGGAATGACCCTCCGCAGCACCCTGTCCCTGCTGATCGCCGCGCTTCTGGTGGCGTGGGCAGCGCACATGACCAGCCTCTGCGCGACTGTCGAGAGATACAAGGAGACGACCAATGAGTGATACCCACCCATGCGACTACGCTTTCCCTGTCGCGCCGGGAGACGTGCCATATTGGCAACCCGGCATGACGCTGCGCGACTACATGGCAGCAGCAGCGCTGCCGCAGGCCGTCAATGATTACGGGGAGCCGATGGCCAATTCGACTGCGGGACAGCGCCGTGACCGGGGAAATTCAGTCCTGCCATACGCCATTAAAGGCACCGGAAGCCGCGAGGACATCATAGCACGGCAGGCATACCGTTATGCTGATGCGATGCTTCGCGCCCGCGCCGCACTCAAGGAGACGATGGAATGACTGATCTTCACGTCATCTATTTGGCCGTATCCATGCTGTTCTGCGTAGCATACATTCTCTTACCATCATATGATGGACGCAACGAAGCAGACCCAAGTCTTGTTCATGCTGTAGGCTTTGGACTGCTTTGGCCGATTTTTATCTTACTCCTTGTTGTGATTTTGGTAATTTTTATCATGGGAAAGCTTGGGAAGGACGACCAATGACTGACGCACCGGAACGGATATGGGCTAACCCGGATCAGCGGCGCCGGAAAGAAACCGAATACGTCCGCGCCGACCTTGTGCCCCGCTGGTCTACCGACATGGACGCTGCGCCGAAGGACGGGACGCGCATCCTGACGTTTCACCCAGCACAACCAGGCGCTATCATCGAGCGCGCTCGCCGGGATAACTACGTCATCAACGCCATGAAGGCGGGCCAGTGGTGGTATTCCCTGCCGGAGCAACCGCCCGTTGCGGGGATGCCCCTTCCACCGCCCCCGATCAAGGGAGAGACGTGATGCCCTACAAACTGACTGCCGACATTGGCGATATGTCTAGAGACGAGGCCGCCGCACTGGTGCGCGCGATTATCAAAGCGCACGGGATAACTTTTGTGGAGGGTGTTATGGACGAAGGCATCCCCGTTGCTTCCCGCCCTTCTCGAATCTTTACAAGCATACGTGAGGGAGGCCATTTTGTGGGCGGCGGCGGAGGAGGCGCTGGAGGCGTTCGGCTTTCCTTGCCTGACAAGGATGAATGACATGACCTACTACTACTGCACAGCCATACTCCCTGACCGAATGCAGCGATTTATCGGGGGGGCCTCAACATTGCAAGAAGCCGAGATGATGCTGCAGCGCGCTGGCGCGACGGGAGAGTTTCGCCAGACCGGAAAAAAGGAGTGGGCGTTTCTGCCGTCTGGCGAAACGCTGTATCTGGCCAGCGCGGAATAATTGCCACCACCCCACCAAAAGGCCCCGCCAGTTTCCCGGCGGGGCTAGTCGGGAGGAGCAGGAATGCCCGTTGACGCTCGGGCAGGCGAACCCCGGATGGGGATTACTGACAGGCCGCGTCGATCTGCCGGATCAATAGCGCGCCCGTGACCACCGACTTGTCCCCGCCATCCTCCGCCAGCGCCGCCGCATGGTCCGTCCGACTGGCGGCGGTCGCATCACAGATCGCCGTCTCGCTCACCACGCTGGCGCAGCCACTCACGAGCATCGTCAGGCAACACAGGGTCATCAGCCACTTCATCAATCCGCCTCCGTGTTTTGCGGTATGCCTCATCCGCTTCCTGAGCCGCGCGCTGACGGGCGTCCTTGCGTCCAGCGGCATAGACCCCAAGCAGGGCCAGGACCAGCGCCCCTGCCGCAGCCAGCCAGCCTTTGAGCCGGGCGATCACCGATCCCCCTCCGCCCACTTACGCAGGCGTTCCCGCGCAATCCAGATCAGCAGCAGCCCGGCCAGCACAGCCGCTCCGATCACGACAAGCTGCGCCGTGCCATCGAGTTGGCTGACTGCCGTCGCCGCGCCCGTGGCCCCGGCCACCGCAGTGCCAGCCGTGGCCTGCAAGGTGGTCGACTTGACCGGCGACGAACGCGGCTCGGGCAAAGGCGCGGCGTTCAGTTCCGCCTCGTATTCCTTTGCCAGTTCGGCGATGGCACGAGCCTTGTCGGTCCCGTTCACCACGCGCCGCGCGCCGAGGTAGTCCTTCTTGCCCCCGCTCACGTAGTCGGGCAGCGCCTTGCCAGTGAACCAGCCCTCCATCATGCCTTGCACGAGGATTTCCGCGGCAACCTCGGGCTTCATAGCCAGCGACGGATCGCCGACCAGATCAAGTCCCAGCTTGCGCCCGGCCTTTTCGTAGTTGACCTTCCACGTCAGTTGGACATAGCCGCGCCCAAACCACGCCTTGCCGTCCGCGTCCTCGCGCCAGTAGGGCGCCGACACCCACGGAAGCTGACCTTTGCTCCAAGCCCGTTCGAGCCGCGCGATGGTGTCAGCCTGCGACTTGCCGAAGGCTTCGCGCACCGGCTTCATGGTGCGCCCGGTCTCCCAGTAAGCCGTCGCCAGCACATAGGCGGTTTGCTCTGTGGCCAAGCCATAGGCGAGACACTCGCGCTCGATCAGGGCGGTATCACCAAGGTCCATATCAGGCATCTGTCACTCCTTTCAGGTCATCACTGCGACAATCACAAGCAGCAGGATGGCCAGCGACGCGGCGGTTCTTAGCGCCCCATCCGGCTTGACCGCCCTGCGAACATGTTCTGTCGCGCGCTTCCGTGTCATTTGCGCTCGCCCCCCAGCCGTGCGGACAGCGCCCGAAGTGCCGCCACCAGCGCATTATGTCCCAGAAACCCAAGCACAAAGGCGGCGACGATGACCGCGCCCGCGTGATCGAGTTGCAGATAATCCACCACTACGGGGCTGGCGAATACGCCCAACCCGGCGTTCACACCGAATACGGTCAGCAGCATCGGGCGCGCTTCCTCGTTGCGCAGTTCCATCACCGCAAGGCTTGCCGCGATCAGAGCCGCCACAGTGGACTCAGGCGTTGCCCCATAGGTTCCAAGCCACGCGCCCGCGCCCGCAAGCATCGCGCCCGCCCCGCTCGCTGTCTCCATTGCCCGCATTATTCGTCCTTTCGTCCCGCTTAATGGGCAGCGCCGCCTAGAAAGGCTGACGCCCGTTCCGCCACGCACGCACGCCGCATCCGACCGCCAGATGAAACGCGGCCACCCCGGCAAAGGGCAGCGCGTGCCACACGTCCCCGAGGATCAGGCCCGTGCCGATCTTGTATTCATGGAAGGTGTAAAGGACCGACCCGGCGCCGTAGCCGGTGACGAATATCGTGTCCTCTACCGTATCCGCCCCGCGCCAGCCCTGCGCCGCAAGTTCGACCAGCCCGACATAGCAGACGACAATGATGCACCAGATCGCGATGCGGAACGGAAACTCCCCGAAGGCGACCAGCACCAGCGCGCACATGACCAGCGCCCAAACAACGCCAAGCCCGATGTGCGAGACTTGATTGGTCAGCCAGCCGTAGGGATCGTCGCGGAAGTTGCTGGCCTCGATCATGCCGCCACCCATTGCTGCCCGGCCTCATCCCATGTGTATTCGCCGCCGCCCTCGGGATAGGCCACGGGCGCCGCCCATGCGGTGCCGTTCCACGTCCACGATGGATAGGGTTTCGCGGGCCGGGGTGCGGTCAGGTTCCAGGTCGCCGTGTGTTCCTCGCCCGCGATGTTGAGCCATGCGTTGATGACAATGGCCTCGTCGCTGTTCCAGATCAGGCGCTCGGCCAGCAACACGTCCTGATCGGTCTTGCTGTATTTGACGCCAGCCGGGGGCCATGTGCGCGACAGAATTTCCGCGCCGTTGCTGGTCACCGTCACGCCAAAGGACAGCCCGCGAATATCGAGGCGTTGGCCGTGGCGGTTGATGCGCGCTTCCAGATCGCCGCCCCAAGACTGCGCGTCGGATGCGTCGAATGAAAGCTGGCGGGTGGCAACGTCGAATGAAATGTGCATGTCCTTACCCCGCCGCGTATTCTGCTGCCGTGATCTCGTAGCGCACGATCACGATGCCAGAGCCGCCCGCGCCGCCGAAACCAGAACCACTGTTGACGCCCGCGCCACCGCCGCCGCCACCCGTATGTGCTGCGCCAGCCGCGCCGGTTGTCGTGTTTGAGCCGTTGCCGCCGCCGCCCAGCCCGCCCGATCCGGCCGCATACGAAAATGCGGAAGTAGCCCCGCCGCCGCCGCCGCCTGCGTAATAGGTATTCGTGCCGTTGATGGCGTTCTGGACACCGACGCCGCCGTCGCCAGCCTCATTCGGGCCAGTCGTCGCGTCGCCGCCCACTGCACCAGCGCCACCGCCGCCGCCACACGCCCTGATCGTGCCGCTTTCCGAGCCGCCGTTGTTTCCTTGGGATGGCGTTGTGGATGGTGTGTTTCCGGCACCAGAGGCTCTCTGGAAGGCCCCACCGCCTCCACTTCCGCCCGCGCCCGCCGTCGATCCCTGATAGCCAGCGCCGCGCCCGCCGCCTGTTGCGGTCAGACCGAAAGCCACGCTGTCCGCGCCGTTCGTTGAGGACCCCGTCGAAGCCGTGCCGCCAGAACCGATTGTGATGGTCTTTTCGCCCACCGTCAGCGTGATCGGCGTTCCGCCCACATTGGAACGGTAGCCCCCCGCGCCGCCGCCACCCGTGCCCGTGACAGCGTTCCCGTGCCCACCTGACCCGCCGCCGCCAACAATCAGGTATTCCGCGTCCGTGATCTCGGTGTTGACCGTCAGCGCGCCCGGCGAAGTGAACGTATGCACGCGGTAATAGGTGCCCGACACGTCAATGACGGTCTCGGTGCCGCCGGATGCTGCGGGGCCACCACCCCCGCCCGATCCGCTTATGCGGCGGCGGCGCAGGACAACGAACGGCGCGGCGGTCATGAAATCACCGACAGGTTGCCATAGCCCAAGGCCGACGCACCCGCCCCCATCTGCAACTCGGCGGTGTAGCTGGTGCCGACCGTCAGGCCCGTGGCCACGAACACAGGGGAAATCGTCGCGTAAAGAACAGACGTCGCGTTGCCCAGGGCGGTATACATCACCGTGCCGCTGGACCCGCTCACGATGCCCACGTAAGCCCCCGCAGTCGTCGCTGTGGATGCCCCGGTAAAGCCCGCCGCGCCCACAATGTAGGCCGTGGTGGATTGGGCCGTGAAGGCCAGTGTTTCGACCTGGGTGAAGCTGGGCAGCGTGGCGAGCGACACCGCGCCCGAAAGGTCGGCAAACTCGCTGTATGACTTCGCCGCGCCGAGAACGGAGCGGGGCGCCTCGTAGCCGCTCGACGTGTAGAACGCTGTGCCGTTGCAGCTGATCGTGATGGCCTCGCCGTCGAAAACGCTTTTCGTTGCCGCGCCGTCGATGGTTTCCGATCCGTCAGGGTCCACCGTGACCGTGCCGCCGTCCGCGATGATCGTGACCGTCCAGCCGTCGCCCAGCGTGGCCGCAGCCGTCAGGCTCAGGGTGTAAGCATCATCGAAGCGCAGCACCTTGCCCCGGTCGCTGGTCAGAGCCGTGTAATTGGTGCTTTTCGTCGCCACCTTGCCGGAAACCAGCAAGTTGTCCCGCGCCGCCGCCGCAGTCGTCGCGCCGGTCCCGCCCGCCACAATCGGGCGCGCGGTGTTCATGTCCGTTTCCAAGTCCTCTAGCGGGCTGTTGTGCTGCGTGGCCGTGGCGGTCTCGCCTGTCGCCGCCGCATAGCCTGCTGGAAGGGAATACACGCCCGAACCGTTCCTGGCCATCTGTCACCTGTCATGTTCGATAGGTGGCGTGCCGAGTAGCAGGCCGGTGTCCCCGTAATTATACCATATTGCAGGCGAGGATGCGCGGGGCTATGTAGGAAGCCATGCAGCCACATGACGTTTTCCAGATGATAATGATTGCAAACCTGCTGACGGCTTGCATCATCTATGGCTTCTACCGGATCATCAAAGACGAATGGGACTGGCGCGGAATACTGTGGCTGGTCATCCCGGCCCTTATTGCGGCCCTGCTGTCATACCCATTCCAGTAGGAGCCGCCCCGGCCAGAAGCGCGCGCAGAACATCGGGGTTGATACGCGGAGCGTTCGACACCGGCATCTGAGCGCCCGACGCAGCCAGCGCTCGCGCCAGATCGGCCATCGTCTTTGTGGACCGTTCCGCCCCGCGCTGCGCCAGAGACCCAAGGACAGGCGGCGCCATGGCCCCCACAAAGGCACCGCCGGGAATGCCGGTCATGGAGCCAAGCGTTGCGCCAGCCCCCGCAGAAAGGCCAGCGCCCAGCATATTGGTTTGCGCCCCCAGCCCCGGCCCCATCATGCGACCGATCCGACGCAGAAGGTTGCCGCCCGGCGTCCCGTTCACAACCGCCTCCATCGCCTTCTTTACATCGGGCGGCAAGCCCCGCGCCCGATTGGGGTTGTTCAGGATGTTGCGGAACTGAATGCGGATGCCGTTTTCGAACCCGGAAGCCTGACGTGCGGCTTTTTCGAATGCTTCGTCCAGCATTTCCGATGTGCGAAGCTGCTTCCAAAGCGCACGGGCTTCCTTCGCGGCGCCGCCCATTTCATCGCTCGCGCCGTCAATGAAATCATCAATCCCCTGAATGATGCGCGAACCCACGGCCATTTCGGCGCGGTCGTTTGTCATACCGGCAGGGGCGCCCGCCATACGGCGCAACCGTTCGACATCTTTGAAGCCAATGCTGGCGGCGCGATCCACTTCCGCCGTCTCGAATATCTTGTCCATGACCTTCTGAGAACGCGGCGTCAGGTCAGGGTCTCGGCCAATGGCGTATGTGGCGTCCGCGATTTCATCCGCCGCCCCCGCGAACCGTTCGCGCGGAATAGGCGCTGCATCATCGGCCCGCGCATAGGCGGCTTGCGCCCGCGCCTTCAGGTCATCGAGGGCTGGCGCGGCGTCGATCACACCACGGACGGCGCGGTTGCTGCCTACCTTGTCTGCCAGCATTCCGGCCAAGCGCGCCACGCCCGGTGCTGCGACCCCGACAAGCCCCCCCACGGCGCCGCCTGTCATTGCGTCGTCAAGTCGGCTTTGCACGTCCCCTTCGCCTTCCATGAAGCCGTATGTGGCCCCCGTGCCTGCGCCTGCAAGCGCGCTTAGGGCCAACTTCCCCGCCAGCGTGGGAACCCCCATGACGCCCCGCGCCAGCGCCCCAGCCGGAAGCAGCGCGGGCGCCATGACCGATGCCGTATAGGCCAGCGGGTTTTCATCCGCGAACATCTGTTCCTGGTCGCGGTAGTGGCCCAGCCTGTCGTCATACGTCCCGCGCCCCAGCGCCGCGTCCGCAGCCGCCGCAGCCTCGTCACCGATCAGGCCAAAGGTCAGGCTCTCGCCCGCCGTGTTCAGGGCAGTGCCGACCTTTTCCCCAAGATTCTGTGTCGCCGGGTCGCCGTCACCGAACAGGAACTCTTGCGCCCACCGAAGCCGCGCCGGGTCCATCGCCTTTTCGGCTTCCGCATCCGCCGCAGCCGCCGCCGCAGCCCGTTCCGGCGAAACTGTCAGATCACCGCGCCGCGCTGCGTCGATGCGCTCCCGCGCCGTCATGGTCTGGCCGGGTTCCTCGGGGATAAGGGAAAGGGCGAAATCGCTCATATGCCAAATTCCTCGCTAAGACGGCTGGCCGCTTGCAGTCGTGCGTCCCCCGGTTCCATCCCGCTATCCAGCGCCTCGCGGTAAAGTGCAGAACCCCGGTCCTTCAAGATGCGGGTCAATTCGCTGTCGCTCGGGCGGTCATCCGTGCCATTTTGGCGCATGTAATTGTAACGCGCGACCTGCAACCGGGTCATGTTGATGGCATTTGCCAACTTCGCCTTGAACTCGGTCGGGCTGTCGCCCAGGTTTGGCAGCGCGCCCATGAGGCGCTTCGTTTCGTCGCCCTGCCCGACCTGCGCGCCCGTGATTTCCTTGATGTAATCGTTGACGTTCGTCAGGACCGTCTGCCGGAAAGCCGCGCTGTCACCGAGATAGCTTTGCTGGTCAGGGTCCAGATCGAAGCCGAAACGATCCTTCAACCCGAGGAAGCGGCTTTTCACGTCCCCTCGCAGTGTGGTCGTGGCGTCGATTAGGTCCGGGTTTTCCTCAATCATCACCGCGATATTATCCAGGCGAGAAAGCAGGTTTCGGCGGTCGATCTCGTCCTTCACGACGCCCCTTAGGAGAACGGCATCGTCGGAAACATTCACCGGCCCCACGGACAAGCCGCCAACATCCGCCACCCGCGTTGCGCGGCTGTCGTCAAAGCGGCTGCTTTCGTCGTAGGTGCCCCGCAGCGCATCGCGCATCAGGTCAGGGTCCAGCGGCGGCACAGAGCCGCCCACGGGGGGCCTGTAGGACGGTTGCGCCATCGGGTTGGGATTCATCATCGGGGGCGGTGCAGACGGCCCCTGTGGCAGCATACCCGGGCTAGGCATCATGCCCGCATTCGGCGCAATCGCGGGCTGGGCCAAGCTTCCGGCGCCTGTGAAGGTGCTGTTGGGGCGCCGCATCGCGCCGGGGCCTGCGACGGGGGCACCTCCACCGAGCATGAACCCCGTCAGGTCAGTGGGCGTCTGCGCCGGGGTCGCACGGTCCACAATGCTGTAAGGCGTCTGCGGGTCAGGCGGCAGCTTGCCTTGCAGAAGCAGTTGAACCAGCGCTTTCTGAATTTCAGGGTCCATCAGATGATACCTCCCACAAGGCCGAACAGCCCGTTCCACATCGACGTGGCCGATTGCAGTTGCGCCTGATAAGCGGCCATCTCCTGATCCGCCGTGTCATACATATACCCGGCAATGTCGGTCGTCGGGATGCCCGCCGGGGTCGCCACGTCGAACTGCGGCACCGCAACCTGCGCACCCGACAGAAGCGCCGTGATTTCGTTGATCGGCTGGCCGCGCGCCGCAAGATCGGCTTCATACTGCGACAACATCGCATCGTTCTCAAAACTTGCCTGCTGCGCCGCCGCGCTCTGAGACGCCAGCCAAGCCTGCGTCTGCATGTCGTTGACGCCCTGGTAATACAACGACATTTGCCGGTCGAACGCTTCGGTGCCGGGCTGCAAGCCCTGCGCCACAAGCTGCGCGGTCAAGTCATCATACTGCTGATCCATCTGCGGCGTGACCCGCGACATGGCCGCGTCGTAAACCTCGCCCGCGTATTCGCCGCTGTAGTCCGTGACCAGCGTTGGCGCCGCCGGGCCTTCCGTCGCCAGATAGTCCCCGAGGTAAGCCGCCTGGTCTGCCGCAAGCTGCGACAGCTCGAAGTTGGCAAGGTTCTGCTGGTTCAGCGTGGCCTGCCCGATAGGCGTCAGTTCGGTCGTCGCCGTGTAGGTCGGCAACTCGTATTCAACGCCGCTGTTCGGGTCCACAAACGTATATGTGCCCGTCTGGTCATAGGAGAGATCGCCGTAAGGCGTGACCTGATCCACCAGCCCCAGGGCGGTGTTTGCTAGAGACGTTGATACGTTGGTGCCGGTTTGGGCCTCTGCGGCCGCATACGGGTCTACCGGCTCCGGTGCCGCTGGCTTGCTCATGACAGCCCCTTGATTGCGTCAGGAGGCGTGCCGAGTGGCAGGCCAAGTGTCCCCGTAATTATACCACAGATGCGCGCAAAACGCGCTGTGTGAACTTGCTTTCAAGCCAATCCTCGACGGGCAGCGTATAGATCACTTCCGCTTCATCCCGCCCGCGCAGCCTCGGGATGACATGCCCGGTGTAGCCGAAATGTTCCGCCGTCTTGCGCATCCGGTCGTTTCTCTCGGACACCTGCATCACCGAAAGCTGGCAATTGGACGCCTCGAAAATATACCAGTGCGCCAGGAAGATATGACGCAGCGTCATCCACCCCGGATCGCCCGCGCCCGACATGGCCATCACCCCGGCCTCCGGGTTCCAGTCGTGAAACACCGTCGCGCCGGCAATCTTGCCGTCCTTGAAGCACCCAAGGGACGCCGTGCGCAGCGGGTTCCAGCCCCTCGGGCCGATCCGCTCGGCAACGTAGCCGTTCAACGCGGCGTTCAGCCGGTCGCCCGGCTTGCCAAAGCTATATGACCTTGCCTTTTTCAATCACCGCATCCAGCGCGATCAATTCGAGGTCGGGGTTTGGCGTGCGGTTGACCTGCACAGCGAAGGCCGGGACAACGCTTGTCCCGAACGCCCCGACCGACTGCCATTCCGACACGGAAACAGGCGTGCTTTCCCCGCCCCATGTCATCGTGCCCCAAACCCCGGTGCCCCAGGTGTTGCTGATGTCCGTCGCAGTCGAAGCGGGCGCCGACAGCACCGACCACGCATAATC
>JGI11705J14877_10001938_pt1 | contig 11458 bp, 6 predicted proteins | sample Etolaghawater15m_FD_14877 | JGI IMG/M metagenome (IMG submission 14877) | reverse complement strand
AACTGGTCATCGCGGGCGACTCTGAGACGGTCGCAGTCGATGGCCCTTGGCAGAAAGCCCGGGGAGACGCAAAGGAGTACTCGGTTTCGCACGAGACGACATTCGAGCTCCCCGCGGGATTTGGCGAGGGCCAGCGCATTTTCCTCGACCTCGGGAAGGTGTCGGTCATGGCGAGAGTTGTGCTGAACGGGCAGAACTCCGACACGCTGTGGATGCCTCCATTCGAGCTGGATGTGTCGAACGCACTGGTTACCGGCAAGAACCACCTGGGGATCCTCGTCACCTCAACATCGCAAGGACAACCGGGACTCGGACCGGAAGTGCAGCTGAGGACGATGCCTCGGGCTATCGCGCAATGAAGTGTCGGCAGACGGTGAAATGATGTGTATGGGCCTCCGGGTTCTTCAAGACGGAAGAGATTATGTATAGCGACGCACGAGTCCGGATATTCGGGATCGCTTGGTTGGCTGTCGTGTCCCTGTCGACGGCGCCCCTCGTAATGGCGGAAGACGGCGGCAGGAGACCCAATGTCCTCTTCATCGCCATAGACGATCTGCGACCGGAGCTTGGGTGCTACGGTGCGACTCACATTCAGTCGCCGAATATCGACAAACTGGCGGGCCAGGGGGTCGTATTCGAACGGGCCTACTGTCAGGCGCCGCATTGCGGCCCGTCGCGGGCATCGCTGCTCAGCGGCGTCCACACCCGGAACTACGCCGGCACCCCCATGAGCCCCGCTAAGCTCGCCCCCGGCAGGCCGACGTTGCCGGCCGTCTTTCGTCGGGCCGGTTATCACACGGTAGGTAACGGCAAGATCTACCACCAGCGGGAAGACGACGCCGAGCAGAGCTGGTCGGAGCCGCCCTTCTCACTCGTGAACGGTCCTCCGGAGAACAACCACCTGACGTTCCACGACAAGGAGTCCGCCAAGTACATCCAGAAGAAGAGGAACCGTGGTCCGTTCTTCGAGGCACCCGACGTGCCGGACAATACCTACATCGACGGCCAGACCTGCGAGAAGACCATCAAGGACATGCGACGCCTGGCAAAGGTGGGCAAGCCCTTCTTCCTCGCGTGCGGTTTTGTCCGTCCACACCTCCCGTTCTATGCACCGAAGCGATACTGGGATCTGTATGACCGCGAGAAGATCGTGCTTGCCGACAACCGGTATACGCCGAAGAACGCGCCAAAATCCCTGCGTGGCTCCGGCGAGGTACACAGCTATCATGACCGGGACATCGAGTACAACTCCACCGAGTTCCACAGGGTCGCAAGGCACGGCTACTATGCCTGTGTCAGCTACGCGGACGCGCTCGTGGGGAAACTCCTGGAGACACTGGATGAACTGGGACTGCGCGACAAGACGATTGTCGTGCTCTGGGGAGACCATGGGTGGAATCTCGGTGAACACAACTTCTGGAGCAAACACAACCTCCTGCACAACAGCACGAATGCACCGTTGATCATCAGCGCGCCGGGCTTCAGGCAGAATGCCAAGACCGACGGCATTGTCGAACTGCTCGACCTTTACCCGACGCTATGCGAGCTGGCGGACGTCGATGCCCCGGCCCATCTGGACGGAAAGAGCATGGTGCCGCTGCTGCGCGATCCCGACGAACTGGGGAAAGGAGCGGCCTTCACGAAATGGCAGAATGGCCTCGTTGTGACGACCCGGGATTTCACCTACACCGAGTACGATGGCAGTCAACGCATGCTCTACGACCGCAGGACAGACCCCGACGAGAACGTGAATGTGGCCGGGAATCCGGCGTATGCGGAAACGGTTGAGAGAATGGCGCGACTGCTGCGGGATGGTCAGAAAACGGCCAACGGACTGAAGCGGGGCAAGAGAGCCAGCGTCTACGTCTGCTTTGTCTCCAACCCAACGCAGACGTGGCGTATCCGTGCCGGCTTCGACACCGAGAAACTGACCCTTTACACACGCGCCGCGCCCATCGGACGAATCGTGGACCCGGGGGCGATTGCCGGTGCCAAGGCCCATCAGTATCTCGGGCTTATCGGAGATGCGGAAGTCGGCACGGACGGCGCCCTGGAGGTCTTCATTGCCCATGGTGAAGGAAGGGGAGGTCAGCAGCGGACCATGTATGAAGGGATTGCGTTGGCCCCGGCCGGTGCGAAACTGCAACCTGCCGCCTCCGGAGACGCCTCTGGAGACGAAGAAGGCGCCGTCGTTCCCGACACGCCCGCCTACGAGGCCGACCTCCCTGTACCCACACTGGACCCCGAGGAGGAAATATGAGTTCCATCTTCACCGTCAGATCCATGCGCTCGGGGGCACTCCGGCCTGTTGCCGCGGCAATAGTGTTGACCGCTCTTGTGACCGGTTCGGCAGCGGCGCAACCCGTGGATCTGGAGCGTGGGTTCGCGGACCCGCCGCGGGGGGCCGGCGTCCGTTGCTGGTGGTGGTGGCTCAACAGCAATGTGACCAAAGAGGCGATTACCCGCGACCTGGAGGCGATGGCCGACAAGGGCTTCAGCGGGGCGATGATCTTCGATGCCCATGGCGCAAATCAACGCGGCAATGCCAATGTTCCGAACGGTCCGATGTTCGGCAGCGAGGCGTGGGCCGAGCTGTATCTGCATGCACTGCGTGAAGCCAAGCGTTTGGGTCTGAAGATCGGGCTTTCCATTCAGAGCGGCTGGAATCTGGGCGGGCCCGGTGTGACGCTTGATGACAAGGCCAAACAGATCACGTCGTCTGAGGTCAGGATTGACGGGCCGGCGCAGGTCGAGCAGAAGCTGCCTGCTCCGAAGGCAAACTATGAGTATTATCGGGACATCTGCGTGCTGGCCTGGCCGGGACCTCGCCCCCCGGGTTCACCTGCCAGGCTCAAAGCAAGCTCACAGCAGAGCCAGCACCCCGTGTCGAACATCAACCACGGCGGCTTCTGGGTGAGCGGGGGAAAAGAGAGCGGCGACGGCCCCACGGCCGAGTCGCCTGAATGGCTTGAGATCGCCTTCGAGAAGCCCGTGGAGACTGTCGGCCTGTACGTCCGGGGACGGAGAGAATACGGACCGAAACGGTGCTGCATTGAGGCGGTGGAAACCGAACAGAAGACCCAGCGTTTCCAGCTGAAAGACGGCGCGAACCGACTCTCCTTCGACGCGATGAAGGGGAGGCGTTTCCGGGTTGTCTTCGACGATGCCTATGACCCCAGATTCCCTGATTCGCCCCGCAATGTGCAGGTGGAGCGCCTGCAATTGCTGGACCGGGACGGGACGCCTCTGGGAGGATCGGGGCGCAGACCGATTCGTGACCTCTCCGCCAAAACCGGCGCGAAGGAATTGGGCGGCTCAGCACCGGACTGCCGTTTTCTCCTCGACGACTACCCCCCGGTCGACGGCGAGGAGGACGCGGCGCTTGAGGACATCATCGACCTCACAGGCAAGGTCGACGCGGACGGAACGTTGACATGGGATGTGCCGGAGGGGACTTGGACCGTCTTGCGTATTGGCTACACGCCAACCCGTGCCCATGTGTCCACGTCAAGTGACAACTGGCAGGGCCATGTCCTCGACTACCTCAGCAAGGACGTCTTTGACCGCTACTGGTTTGACGTGGTCGAACCGCTGCTCAAGAAGGCAGGTCCGCTGGCCGGAACCGTCCTGACCCAGTTGGAGACAGACAGCTGGGAGTGTGGCGGGATGAACTGGAGCCCGAGATTCGCCGAGGATTTCGAACGCTACAATGGGTACGATATCCGCAAGTACTTACCTGTGGTCGTGGGGAAGATCATCGGAAGCCGCGAGGCCAGCAATGCCTTCCTCGCCGATTTTCGGAAGACCATTGCCCATTGCGTGTCCGAGAACCACTACAGGACATTCGCCGCGAATGCCGCCCGCTACAAGATCGGTATTCAGCCGGAATGCTCCGGCCCGCACGCCGGTCCCATCGATGGTATCAAGAACTACTCGCACAGCGACATTGTCATGAGCGAGTTCTGGGCACCGTCGCCGCACCGGCCGAGTCCGCCAAACCGCTTCTTTGTCAAGCAGGCGTCCTCGGCGGCCCATATCTACGGCAAGCGATTTGTCGGCGCGGAGGCCTTCACCACCATCGGCCCGCACTGGAACGACCTGCTTTGGCACGCCCAGAAACCGTCGATGGACTACGAATTCTGCGAGGGGCTCAACATGGTCTTCTTCCACACCTTCACCTGCTCACCGAAGGAGATGGGGCTTCCGGGACAGGAGTACTTTGCGGGCACGCACGTCAACCCGCAGGTCACCTGGTGGGAGGAGTCCGATGTGTTCATGGACTACATCAACCGCATCCAGTTCATCGTCCAGCAGGGCCGCTTTGTGGCGGATGTGCTTTACTACTATGGCGACCATGTGCCGAACATCGCTGTCAACAAAGGGTTCAATCAGGCCGGATCGCTGCCGGGATACGACTACGACGTCACCAACGAAGACATCCTCCTTCGACTGGCGGTCTCCGATGGTCGGATCGTGGTGCCCGGCGGGATCTCCTATCGCCTGCTGGTGTTGCCCGATCACAACGTGCTGTCGCTGGCGGCGTTGAGGAAGGTGGGTCAGTTGCTGGCGCAAGGGGCAACGGTGTTGGGGGCCAAATCGGAGCGACTGGTCAGTCTGGTCGGGGGCGATGCTGCGCAACGCGAATTCCACGCGTTGGCCGATCGCTTGTGGGGGGAAGCGTCCGCGGAGCAAGGCATGCGGCAGATCGGTCGCGGCCGTCTGGTCTGGGGCCAGAGCTCCCGCGCCTTGCTGCAAGCCGACGGGCTGGGGCCGGACTTCGAGGCGCTCAACACCCAACGACAAGCTGACTATGAGTACATCCACTACACCCTCAACGGGGCCGACGTCTACTTCGTCTGCAACCAGACCGTGCAGGCGCGCAAGGTCGACCTGGCCTTCCGTGTCAGCGGCCGTCAGCCGGAGCTGTGGGACCCCGCGACCGGCGAGGTCCGTATAGCGGACGCATTCGCTTCCAACGAGAGCCAGACGACCGTCCCCGTGAGCTTCGATCCGCACGGCAGCCTGTTTGTGATCTTCCGCTCCCAGGCCGATGGAAACGGCAAGCCGGGGGTCAACTTCCCTGTGTGGCAGGAACAGCAGATCCTCTCCGGACCGTGGGACGTGAGCTTCGATCCAGAATGGGGTGGACCTGCAAAGCCGGTCCGTTTCGACACGCTTGCCAGTTGGACAGCGCACAGTGATCCGGGGATCAAGTACTACTCCGGCAAAGCCGTCTACCGCACCACCTTCACGCTGGCCAAAGTCCCGAACGGTGAGGCCCTGGCGCTGGAACTCGGCTCGGTCAAGGATGTCGGCATTGCCCGGGTCATGCTCAACGGCAAGGACCTCGGTGTGCTTTGGCGCGCTCCCTTCCGGGTCGACATCAGCGCGACGGTCAAGACCGGAGAGAACAGACTGGAGGTCATGGTCGTCAACTCATGGCACAACCGGGTGATGGGTGATGAATCCCTGCCGGAGAACAAGCGCTTCACCCGGACCAACATCCGGGTTACCAAGAACGGCCGGTTCAAGTGGAAGCTTGAGGAGTCCGGACTTCTCGGCCCGGTCAGCCTCAAAGCCCGGATGCCAAAGTAGCAGAGGCGATACATCGAAACAGGAATCTCCGGGCCGTGCTCCCGACGCAGGAGAAAAGCCCGACAGGAGGCCATCATGAAACGTGAGACTATGACGTCGCGGGAACGGTTGCTGACGGCACTGAACCATGAGGAGCCGGATCGCGTTCCGATCGACCTGGGAGGCAACCAGACCGGAATTCACAAGTTTGCCTACGAAGCGCTGGTGAAGCATCTGGAAATGGACGAATCCTACGAGATCATGGATGCCGTGCAGCAACTGGCGCAGCCAAGCGAGGCGGTGCTGGAACGCCTCCGGGTCGACACGCGCTACATTGCTGCGGGGCCGGCCGGCGACTGGGCAGGAGGGATTGTGCGGAAGGAGCGCGACGGGCGATTGTGGCACGATTTGACCGACGAGTTCGGGGTCACGTGGTCCATGCCCGACGATGAGCCTTACTTCATGGACATCAGCCATCACCCGCTGGCCGACGCCTCGATCGCCGACATCAGAGACTATCCGTTCCCCAAAGGAGACGACCCGGGCCGCTTCGCGGGCCTGCGCGAGAAGGCCCTGGCAATTCGCAACGAGACGCCTTACGCGGTGGTCAGCGGCATCTCGGGAGTCACCTACGAGATCTGCTGGTACATGCGCGGCCTGGAACAGTGGTTCTGCGACATGTTGACGCAGCCCGAGTTCTGTGAAGCGTTGATCGATCGGACAAAGCAGTTCTGGCTTGACTGGTTTCGCGTGTTTCTCGACGAGGTCGGCGATGTGGTGGACGTCATCATGATCGGTGATGACCTGGCCGGGCAGTCCGGGCCTCTCTTCAGCCCGGACTTCTATCGCCGCGTCATCAAACCCCGTCAGCGGGAAGTGGCACGTTACATCCGGTCCCGTTCACAGGCCAAGCTCTGGTATCACACCTGCGGCGGGTGCGCGGAGTACATTCCCGATCTGCTGGACAACGGCGTACAGATTCTCAACCCCGTTCAGATCAGCGCTACGGGAATGGACCCGGCGGCACTGAAAGCGCGTTTCGGCAGGGATCTCGTGTTCTGGGGCGGGGCCATCGATTCGCAACACGTCCTGCCGTTTGCGCCGCCCGACAGGATTCGCGAGGACGTCCGGCAACACCTCGATATATGGAAACCCGGGGGCGGCTACGTCTTCAACAACGTTCACAACATCCAGGCAGGTGTTCCGCCCGAGAATGTCACTGCGCTGTACGATGCCGCCTATGAGTACGGGTGGTACTGAGTCTTTGCGTGAGGACGACATGACCAAGCCGAGTACGTGGATCTGTGATCAACTCCAGTAGCAGGCAATTCGCGAGTGTGATCATGCAGATGCGAGTTGTCGCCGGCAGTTTCGCCGCTGGACTTCTCCTGGCGGGATGCATGGAATATGCAGAACGGGTGGCGACAGGAACCAATGCGTCCGGAACGCCGCGGGAGCAGAACATGGATGGTGAGAGTTTCAGCAGAGCAACATGGCCGATTGGCTTCGGACAGTTTGCCGATGCGGTTGCGGAGTCCGCAGTGTGTCTGCGGGCCTCTTCGGATCGGCCTGGCGAGTATCGTCTGACGCCACGGTTTGCGGGCAGTGTCCGTCTCGTGGGTTGTCTGCGCAAGACGTCGACAGACAGGGATGCCGATATTCAGGTCCGGGCAGAAGGTGCGACGATATGGCGTCGAAAACTGAGCTGTGAGGACACGATTCCGCATGCCTTCGACGTTCTTGCCTACGACCTGACCGAAGAATCGGCGATCGACGTCTGTGTGACGGCGGGGCCGGGGGCGCTCCCGGTTCAGGTCGATGTGGCGCTACAGATCGTTCCGGAGCCGTTTGTGTCCCGCTGGAAGCCGGACCTTGCCACGGGTTACCCATCATGGACGGAAGAGGAGAAAGAAGGACTGCGGACGAAGGGGCAGGAGATCCTGCAGGCCATCCGTGACGCGGCGGCAGCCGGTCATGTCCGTCTCGTGATCCCACCGGGGGACTACCTGTTTCCCGCCCGTTGGAGCCAGGCGTCAACACTGACAGGGCTTGGCGATATCGAGATTGTCGCTGACGGTGTGACGTTCTGGTTCGAGCCGCCGATGATCCACGGCCTGCTCTTCGAGAACTGCCGTAATGTCACGGTGCGCGGCTTGACGATCGACTTCACGATTCCCTGCTGGTTTCAGGCACGCGTCGTCGACATCGACCGGGAAGGGAAGGGGATCCGCGCCGAGCTGATGGCTGGATACGAGCCGCGTACTGCCGAGGCCGAGAAGGAGCGTTCCGGCGCGCGCACCTTCATTTTCTACGATGCCGATGGGCGATTCATCAACCACGGGCCCAGCCCGGGCAAGTGGGAACTCTCGGCGGATGAAGCCGGCGTGCTCTGTCGCGATATTCAGCGGTGGGGTATTCCCGGTGCACTGCAACCGGGCGGGTATATCGTCGGCACGATTCGGACCGGCGCGGCGTTGCGATCCAGAGACTGCGCCTTCATGCGCTTCGAGGGTGTTAACGTCTGGTCAAGCCCGGGCATGGCTGTCTGGGAAGGCGGAGGCGAAGGGGGAAACGTCTATCGACACGTGCGCGCCACGCGTCGTCCGTTTACCAGCCGTCTGCATGCGTTCGGGGCAGACGTCTTTCATCTCGCAGGTGCGGATCGCGGCCCGACGCTGGAGCGTTGCGAGATGGCCTATGCAGCGGACGATACTCTCAATATCCACGGCAGTTTCGGGCGCGTCGTCGAGAAGGTCGACAGCCGCCGATACTACCTGGAGGGCGCCTATGACGTCGGGGACACGATAGAGTTCCGGGACATGGGATCGGTTAACCTGCTCGGCGTGACCAACGTCATCTCCGCCCACCGAACGCCGGATGGTCCCTCGCTTGCGATCAACGAGAAGTTCAGTGCAAAGGGCGAGTTCCTCGTCGAACTGGACACCCCCCTCGACTTGCCGGCGCTTTCCCTCGTGGTGTTGGATGGCAAACGCTCGGCCGCCGGCTTCATCCTGCGCGACTGCTGGTTGCACGACGATTTCCAGCGGACGTTGATCAACGGTTCCCCCGGAGGGTTGATCGAGAACAACACGCTCCAGAACGTGGGCATGGGCATCTGCATTCAGTTCGAAACGTGGGGGCCGTGGATGGAAGGACCGTTCGCGCGCGATCTGACGATCCGCAACAACCGTTTCCTGGACTCTCCGCCGCAGGGCCCGGCCATCAGTGTTTCCATGCATCCGCCGGGCGGAGGCAGCAACCGCCGGCGATTCGATGCCAAGCCGGTCAAGAACATGTCCATCGCCGGCAACTACTTTGCCAGGACGAAGAGCGCGCCCATTTCCATTCACAACGTGGACAGACTGAAGATCCACGGCAACAGTATCGACCGGCCATCGGACGGAACCGAGTCAGCACGACCCGATTGGGTCCACCTGCAGGATTGCGTGAATGTCTCGATCGAGAACAACCACACGTCAAGGATGGGCAAGAGTCGACCGTGACCGCGTTCCCCGGGGTGGCGGGAATGTACGCCGAAGGGGGGCTCCCGACATGGATGCGTGCCCATGAGCTTGGCGACATTGGCATTGCACGGCGGCCCCAAAGCTGTCACGATCGACCCCGGCGATATCTTCACCTGGCCCATCGTCACGTCGGAGGACGAAGACGCCGTCCTGGATGTTCTTCGCCGCGGGGCCATGAGCGGCACGGACGTGACCAAGCAGTTCGAGGCGGAATTCGCAGACTGGATCGGCACGGAGTTCGCGCTCGGATACCCCAACGGCACCGAGAGCCTGCGCGCTGCAGTGTGGGCCTGTGGCGTGCGGGCCGGGGACGAAATCATCTGCCCCAGCATCACCTATTGGGCCAGCGCCACGCCAGCTTTGGGGCTTGGCGCAGCGGTCAACTTCGCTGACATCAATCCGAACACGCTCTGCATCGATCCCGACGACGTCGAGCACCGCATCTGCCATCGCACCAAAGCGATCGTGGTGGTCCACTATGCCGGGCACCCGTGCGATATGGACCGGATCATGGCGATCGCGCGTCGCCACGGTGTGAGAGTGATCGAGGACGTTTCCCACGCGCAGGGATCGCTTTACAAAGGGCGCATGTGCGGCACCATCGGCGACGTCGGCGCCATGTCTCTCATGGCCGGCAAGAGCCTGGCCATCGGCGAGGCCGGCATGCTTGTTACCGACGACCGGGACATCTACGAGCGTTGCATAGCTTACGGACACTACGAGCGCACCGGCGCCCGAAGCCACTACAATTCGCCGGACCAACAGGTAACAGACCCGTCGCTGCGGCAGTTTGCCGGTGTGCCGATCGGCGGTTTCAAGCACCGCATGCACCAGCTTTCCTCTGCCATGGGGCGTGTGCAGTTGCGGTACTACCCGGGCCGAATTGCCGAGATCCAGCGTGCCATGAACCGATTCTGGGATCTGCTCGAAGGCGTTCCGGGCATACGGGCGCATCGTCCGGAGCCCGGTTCCGGCTCCACGATGGGCGGCTGGTACCACGCACGCGGGCTTTACCGGGCCGAGGAGCTGGGAGGCCTGACAAGCGGCGCATTCTGTGAAGCCATGCGGGCTGAGGGCGTCACCATGTGCGTGCCGGGCGCGAACGCCCCGCTCCACACGCACAACGTGTTCCACTACGCCGATCTCTTCGGCCTCGGAAAGCCAACCATGGTCGCCTTTGCCGAACGCGACGTACGCCAGGGCCTCGGCACGCTTCCGGTTTCTGAAGCCGTCGCCGAGACGGTGATCGGCGTGCCGTGGTTCAAGCATGACCGCCCGGAGGTCATCGAGCAATACGCCGCCGCCTTCCGCAGAGTAGTTGGGCATGCGGCAAGAGGACAGATGACATGATTGTCGACGCACACCAGCACGTTTTCTGGCATCGGACGGATGACGCCGGGCTGATCGCTGATATGGATGAACACGGCATCGACAGGGCCTGGGTGCTGACCTGGGACGTCCCGCCGCACGAGGATGCGCCTGAATTCCACAGTGCCTTCAATCCGGCGCATGCCCGGTCGGACGGCACACACCCGGGACTGCCCCTCAGTGACATCATCCGCGCACGCGACACGTACCCGGATCGCCTGGTGCCCGGGTACTGTCCCGATCCACGCCTCCGGATGGCGCCTGATCTGTTCGCCGCGGCCGTCGAAATGCACGGCGTTCGTGTTTGCGGAGAATGGAAGTTCCGTATGCTGATCGACGACCCACGCTGCATCGAGCTGTTCCGCCGGGCAGGGGCGCTCAACTGTCCGGTCACGCTACACCTGGACGTCCCATACCGGGCGGCACCGGACGGCGGGGAGGCGCGGTACTGCCACGGCTGGTACGGCGGCACGATCGAGAATCTCCAACGCGCCGTGCGAGCGTGTCCGCAGACCATCTTCCTCGGCCACGCCCCCGGGTTCTGGCGGGAGATCAGCGGCGACGCGGACACCGATCCGGAGCTCTACCCCAACGGCCCGGTGACCAAAGGGGGACGTCTGTACCGGGTCCTGGACGAGAACCCCAACCTCTTCCTCGACCTCTCTGCCGGGTCCGCCCGGGGCGCCCTGAGTCGCGATCCCCGCAACGCGCGTGAGTTCCTCTGCCGGTACGCCGACCGAGTCCTTTTCGCGCGGGATATGCTTGGAAACCAGTTGGACGATTTCCTCAAGACCCTCGACCTGCCCTCCGACGTGCAGGATGCTCTGTATTCGGGGAACGCACTGAAACTGGTTCCCGCGCCATAGAGCACCGATGGCGACGGGTCTGCCACCGTATGACACGTGCAGACTTCTTGATCTCGACGCGCCGTCCCAGCACGGACGCCGGACCGAGAGCGGAAAATGGCGGCGGCACCAAAGTACGGCGGATGG
>JGI11705J14877_10001937_pt1 | contig 11458 bp, 8 predicted proteins | sample Etolaghawater15m_FD_14877 | JGI IMG/M metagenome (IMG submission 14877) | reverse complement strand
ACTTCTAATTATGGCGAATTCGCCATAATTAAAATCCGGATTGTGAACTTGCTCCCAAATGCCCAGGAATTCAACGGTATTACGATTTCGAAGCCAGTCGGCAATAAAAAAATCGCCGTCCTTAGCCCGCAGCATGTCTGTCAAAGATATGAAATCCATATCGTTTTTTGAATAAACGGTGATCTGTGTTCCTTTTACGTCAATTTTTGACATCATGTATCCCCCCTGTCTTTATCTGTGATCCATTTTCCCGATGTTTGAAAAATGGCTTTTTTTTACAGTGCCGCGTGTTTTGCGGTTCATTCCATGAGTCTTCCAAGTGCCTGTTTCAGGTCGCGGAGCTCAGCATTGATTCCAATTTTACGATTGAATTGCTTTTCTTTTCTCAAGCGGGCTTCGCATTTCCCCAACTCCCGCTGTTTGGAGCGGATCTGTTCCATCCTTTCCACGCGGGCCTGCAACCCCTCTCCAGCCAGGGCCGGAAAAGGCATCAGGGGTGTCAACATGTAATCATACAAGACCTCAAGGTCGAGCGCCACCGGCAAGGGGGTTCGTGGGGCCTCGGTAGACATCCAGGCGCTTTCAAAGTAGTCGCTCACCACCCATTTTGAGTGGTCCGCATCACTGGGACGTTTGAAGGCCGCGACGGCTTTTATTTTCCCCTCGTACCGCACCTCAAAGAGGATCGGAAAAGGGATTGCCCGGTCAATGCAATGCAGCACGTCGTGTTTAAGTTCACCGGTTTTAAGGGCAATGCGGAAAATCTGAATTTCAGGCACTGCCCGTGACGGTTTCACTGCTGCATGGGGGACTTGGTTTTATTAGAACGGAATTTGGCCTTGCGCCGCATCCAGTCTGCGCATTCCCGCGCGATGGCCCGCTGGGTGAGCTTGTTGCGAAGCTGGATTTCAAACTCTGAGCCGTACAGGCTGCGTTCCCGGTCGGCCTTTGGGATGAAAAACTCTCGACGTTCTTTTCTGAGCTTATCGGTAACTTCGTTGGGAACGAAAGTCGGCGCCGTGAAGATGAATTCCAATGACTCAATCTTTGAGATCTCGGATTTCAGGGCTTCATAGGCATAAATGGAAAAGCACGATGCCGCGATTTTGAGCCTGGCTTTGGGGTGGATGGAAACTTTCAGATCATCGCCCAGCAGAGAATTGATGTTGTCGATGATTTTCATTGACCCGAGGCTTTCATGTAAACTTTCCTTCGCGTTACAGATACCCGACAGGACATCGGGACATACAAATTAAAGCCCCGGCAGATTAGCATCGGCTTTGCACCTTGTCAATCAAGACCGCCCGGTGGCGCCGTTTTCCATGGGTTCCTGAGGTTACATCCTAATTATTAATTGTTTGATGTGACTAAGGCGGGATACCCGCAACCCAAAGATGAATTTGTAGGAGGCCGTAAGTGAAAAGTGAATGGTGAAAAGTCTGTTCACTCTTCACTCTTCACAATTGATAACTTTTTCTTGTTTTTTATGACAGAAAACGGCATCCTTCATTTGGCAGTTTACACTTTTGTCATTCCGGCTAAAAGCATGCCGGAATGACGGGGTAGCTCAGAATGATTTTCAGGAAAAAGTGTAAACTACTTTCTGATTATAATGAAGGATGCCCACAAACGATATGGTGCTGCCAATATTATATAGTTTGGGTTCCAAAATATCGTTATAGAGTTCTTAAAGGCGCGGTTGGCCAAGAAGCTGAAAAATGCATCCGAACCTTTACTTATTCCATATCACTACTAAAAGCCAACCGGTTTCAAATGTAGTTATGGCGGAATGACCACATCGTCGTCTTCGTAGATGCCTTTATCGGCTGTTCTATGGCAGGCGGAACAGTTGGATAGTGAGCCGATGGAGTCCCGCTCCAATACGTTTTGAGAAACGTCATGGTGCTTTTCCTGAATATAGGGGATCTCGGTAATCCGCAAGGGTGTTCGATTGCCCAGGCTCCGCATAATCTTGACGGCCCGTTTTGCCGAGGAGTATTCCGCGGCATTCGCTTTAAGGTATTCTTCAATTTCCTTCTTTGACTTTGGATCAAGCGCGATTACTTCTCCGTAATGATCTTTAAGTCCTGCCAGAATCTTATCCCATGAGCCCGATGGTAACAGCTCGGGCTGATACGCGAAATGACAACCCCCGCATTCTTCCATGTATGTCGGGTTATCTACGGGGGTTAAATACCGTTGTTTATGATCCTTGTAATTTTCCCGATACCTTTCTTGATGACGATTTCGCTTTCCATCGCTATCGTGATCATCATCATGATCAGCCAAAACCGCATAGAACGCTCCGTTTATCATCACTAAAAAGGCCGCCAAAAAGATTATCCATTTTCGTGTCCCAGTCATATCATACCCCTTTCTGATTAAAAAGCGCTGATTCCCTTCTGCCGGCCTTGGGCTCGAAAACGGCCTATTTTTCCAATGCTTCCTTAACGGCAACCCCAATCTTCTCCAAGACATAGGGCTTGTTTACGTACTTGCCTACCCCCAATTTCTGAGCGATGTCCACCTCGCCTAACACCTCCTTTTTATCCATCTGCTCCATGAGTGTCACGGACATGATTATTATGGGAAAACCCGCATCAGGGTATCTCCACCGGACAAACAGCGTGAGTTCAGTTTTCTCCATTACCCTGCTCCTTTCACTCCTGTTGTCCTACCGGCGACCTCACGGAAACCTAAGTCCCGGCCGATGGCATCGCGCAGGTCCTGGAACCCATAGGGTTTGCTCAAAAAAGCCTGGGGCCATTCGGGATGGTCGCCGGTCATGACGCTGGCTTCATCGTACCCGCTGGCCAGGATCACGGGGATGCCCGGCGACAGTTTGCGAAGCGCGGACAGGGTTTCCCAACCGTCCATGCGCGGCATGCTCAAGTCGCAGATCACACAGCGGATTTCACCCGGGTGCGCCTTGAATATTTCCACACCCTCAGCCCCGTTACCGGCTTCGAGTACCGTGAAACCCAGCCTCCCGATCATGCTTGCCGTCAATTCCCGCACCTGGGGTTCATCGTCGATGACCAGTGCCGTCCCGTTCCCCGCCACTGCCGAAACTTCCTTCGGTTTTTCCGGCTGCCGGATGACCTCTTCAAGCGACAAAGGAAAAAAGACCCGAAACACACTCCCCCTGCCTTCCGACCCCTCCCCTCCGTCCTCCGACTTCCGTCCCCCGACCCCGCTTTCTACAGTGACCAGGCCTCCATGTGCCCCTGCAATTCCGACCACCACGGGCAATCCCAGGCCGCGGCCGGTAAACTTGGTGGAAAAAAACGGATCGAAGAGGTTTTCCATATTCTGCTCCTCGATTCCGCAGCCGGTGTCGCCCACTTCCAGGCAGGCATAGCTCTCATCCCGCGGCCGCCAATCGATCGGGAATCGGTGCGATTTGGGGGTATCCTCTGCTGAAACGGTCTTGACGGTCAGGCGAATGGCGCCCCCACCCTCGGGCATCGATTCCCAGGCATTGGTAACCAGGTTGGTCAAAACTTGTTGTATCTGGTTCGCGTTGGCTCGGATGGCAGGTCCCGGGGACGGCAGATCGGTTTCCATGAGGATATTTTTGGGCATGACGGCTTGAAGCAGGGGAAGGCCCGACCCGCAGGCCTCGGAAAGATCCATCAGCGCCCGTTTGCCGGTCTTTTGGCCGAGGTAAACCAGCATCAGACCGCTCACCTCCGCCGCCCTCCGGGCCGCCTTCATGGCCTCGGTCAGGTCCTCACGGACCGCGGTATTTCCCGACGAATCGCCCATGGCCAGCTCCAGGTACCCCATTACGGCCTGGAGCTGGTTGTTGAAGTGGTGGGCAATGGCCCCGGCCATGCGGCCCAGGCTTTCGGATTTTTGGAGTTTTTGCAGGGTGATTTCCATCATCAGACGCTTTTGCTCCAGACTTTTTCGGGCGCTGAAGTCCAGATGCGTGCCGCACATGCGCAGCGGCCTGCCGTCGGCATCCCAGGCCACCACCTTGCCCCTGTCCTGCACCCACACCCAGTGGCCGTCTTTGTGGCGCATACGGATATCGCATTCATACCTATCCGTCACACCGGCAACGTGCGCTTCGATCCGTTCCAGCGATAAAGGAAGATCATTGGGATGGCAGAGATCTTTCCAGGTTCCAATGCTTGTCGGTTCGAACTCGGTCAGGCGGTAACCCAGCATTTCGGCCCAACGTTCGTTGAACACGGTTTTGCCGGTTTGGACATCCCAATCCCACAACCCGGCGCCGGTTCCCTCAATCGCCAGGGACATCCATTGTTCACTTTCCCGCAGGGCTTCCTCTGTCTGCAAACGCGCCGACATATCGAGCATGATCTCCACCGCCCCAATCACCCGTCCATCTTTGCAGAGAATGGGAGAGATATGGAGGTCGCTTCTCATGCCTGTAAGTTTCGCCTCATCCAGAGTGCAATGTCTGACGAAGGGTTGCCCGGCGGCAAGGACATCCACCACTCCGCATTCAGGGCAAATGGCGTCGCGCTTTTTCCATACGCGATAACACTTGCCTCCCACTGCATCTTCCAAATGATGAAGGCCCACACTTTCCACAAGTTTCCTGCTCGCGCATATAATATTGTAATTGCTGTCTACGGCATTGAGCATTCCGGGGAAGGCTTCGAGGATAGCCCTGAGTCTAGCATCGTTTTCCCGCAACTTCTCTTCCGCCCGCTTGCGCGTGGTGATGTCGACAAAAATGCAGCCGAACCGGTTGGGGCCGGGACAGAAGACGCTAACCTGAAAATGCTTCTTCAGTTCGGCGGAATAGTTTTCGAAAAGGGCCGGTTCGCCGGTAACGGCGACCTCGCCATAGGTTGCGATCCAGTACGGCTCCGTGCCGGGAAGGACTTCCAGAACGGTTCGCCCCAGGATATCATTCCCTTTGAGTCCGGTCATCCGTTCAAATGCCGGATTGACGGCCAGGAAACGATAGTCCACCGGTTTCCCCCGACCGTCGCAAATGATCTCGTGCAGCGCAAAAGCGTCGAACATCCGATCGATAACGCCCTGAGCGGTCGGCACGGGGCTGGTGTGGATGGCTGCTGAAAACCGCTCATTGTCCAACCGGAGTTCCGCCACCTTATTTTCCAGCTCTTTGATCTTTTGTTCCAATTCTTCATATCGTGGTTTTTCGGACATCAAAAAAAGCCTCCCATCGGCTTAACCCCGCAAAAGGGAATCAGAATCGCATCTTAAATATCAATTATTCAAAACAAACCGTTAACAATTAAGATGCGATCCCATGTGGTTCATAACGTTTTGTCTTATCCAAAACCGCCCTTACCTTACGAGCCAGGCGATCGGACATAAAGGGCTTTTCGATGAAGTTAACCCCTTCATCCAGAATACCGTGGTGGGCGATGGCATTGGCCGTATAGCCGGACATGAAAAGGATCCCGGTTTCCGGCCGAATCTTCATGACGCGCTCCGCCAGATCCTTTCCGCCCATCTGAGGCATTACCACGTCGGTCATGAGCAAATGGATTCCGCCGGAGTGTTCCCCGGCTATCTCCATGGCTTCACGCGGACCGTTTGCCGTGAGCACCGCGTACCCGAGTCTTTCCAGCATCATCCTTGCCATCCTCAGGACGCCCGGATCGTCCTCTACCAGCAAGATCGTTTCTCCATCACCCCTGGGGGTTTCTTCCAAACCGGCAACAGTTTTTAGGGTGGGGCCTCCTTGATATCGGGGAATGTAAATCTTGAAGGTGGTCCCTTTTTCGGGTTCGCTGTAAACGNCGATGAAACCGTCGTTTTGCTTGACGATACCATAAACCATGGAAAGCCCGAGACCCGTCCCTTTTCCAATCCCCTTNGTGGTGAAAAACGGCTCAAAGATCTGATCCACGATGGTTTTTTCCATGCCGCAACCATTATCACTCACCGCCAGCATGACAAATTCACCGGGTGTTGCGCCATCGCGCTTGGCACAATAAGCATCGTCCAAGACCCTGTTTTTCGTCTCGATGTTGACCTTCCCCACGCCGTCAATGGAATCGCGGGCATTGACCGCCAGATTGGCCAGAATCTGGTCGATCTGAGCAGGATCCATCTTTACCGGCCACAGATTCGTGTCCGGCTGCCATGTCAGGTCAATGTCTTCACCGATCAGGCGCCTCAGCATTTTGAGCATCCCCGCTATGGTTTCATTGAAGTCCAGTTCCTTTGGCGCGATGGTCTGTTTTCGGGCGAAAGCCAGAAGCTGCCGGGTCAGGTCCGCTGCTCCCTTGGCCGCATTCTGAACCTCTTCAAGATTTTCATAAATAGGATTCTGCGGTTCCATATCCGCGAGTATCATTTGCACAAACCCCAGGATCACGCCCAGTTTGTTGTTAAAGTCGTGGGCAACCCCTCCGGCCAACCGGCCTATGGACTCCATCTTCTGGGACTGTAAAAGCTGATTGGAAAGTCTTTCGTGTTCCTGTTCGGCAATTTTGCGATCGGTGATGTCGCGGCTGACCGAAAGCGCCGAGCGTATGGTGCCCTCCGCGTCCAATTCAGGCCTGAGTCGCCAGTTGTGGATGACCAGGCCTTGTCTGCCCTCGAAGCTGAACTCGGTTTCGAGGGGTAAACCGGTGTCAAAGACTCTCTGGATGGACTCTTCCCAGAACCGGCACTGCTCTTCGGGAAAACCCAACTCTCGATGGGTCTTGCCGATAAATTGCGACGACTGAAAATCAACCACCTCATTGACGTTCTCGGAAACAAACAGGTGGCGCCCATNNCGATCGAAACGCATCACGATGTCCGGCAAACACTCCACCAGGGTTCGGTGTGTTTCCTCGCTCTCGGCAAGTCGNCGCAGAACCGNTTCCTGCTGGGAAAGCGCGCGAGAAAGCTTGATCTTGCTGTAGCTCAGGGATGAAATCATTCGTGCGATTTCAGCATAAAACGCCATGGCCGTATCAATGGTCTCCCGGCTCCAGGATGGAACCCGGTCCAGGGCCGAGAGGTATTCCATCTCGTCGAACCCATATCGCCGGGCCTGGCTGCGGAACAGGTCATGATCGGGAATCTCACCCTCGTAAAAGAACTGTCCGATGAAGATATTCCCCAGATGTCTGCCGCCCACCTCGATGGGCGTCACCATATCCCACATGTTGTTCTTGCAGCGGTAAGTCTTGAAACTCCCTGCCGACACATCACTGGAGAGAACCGTGTCGCTTTCTATGCAATTCTTGAGGGTTTCCGGGTGGGCGCGATGGAATTTTGCACAGATATCCTGCCAGCCGACAGAGGCCAGGACTTTCCCTGAAACATCGACGATGGCGCCGCCGATTTTCGTCAGCCCGTAGAACTTCTCCATCATGGATTGCAGCGCATGATGATCGATAATGTCGGCGAGATTCAGATCACCGATATTCCCCTCCGGTTCGAGGATGGCCTGAAGCTTTTTCCTGACGGTTTCCTCACTCTCCCGCAGTGCGTCGTCAGTTCGCTTGCGATCGGTGATATCGCGGCAAAAACAGACAAACTGCTGAACGTCTTTCTCCATCCATGTTACAGAAAGCTCCACATCAAAGATGCTGCCATCCTTTCTTCGGTGGCGGGTCTCGAATAGCTCTGACCCGTTCTCTATAATGCGCTTGATTCGGGCGGCTGTTTCATCGAGGGTTTCATCTACTTCCATGTCAGGGATGCGCATTTGCAGAAGCTCATCTCTGGTGTACCCCGACATGCGGCAGTATGCCTCGTTAACATCGGTGACTCTGCCTTGTANATCGAGCACCCAGAAGCCATCCCGGGTCGTCTCAAGAATGGTGCTTAAGTAGTATTCCCGTTCCTGAAGCGCCTCCTCAGCCTGCTTATGTTCCATTATGTCCTCTGTAATGGCCTCGCCGCCTTACCCGAGAATCTCTTTCAAAACCCGTTCAAGATCAGCTTTTTGAAAAGGCTTTGCCAAGACGCCCCGAAAGCCGTGTTCTTTGTAATTGGCCATGACCGGATCATTGAAATAGCCGCTGGATACGACGGCCTTCACATCCGGAGCAATCTTGATCAGTTCCTTGATGGCCTCCTTGCCACCCATTCCACCCTTAATGGTCAGATCCAGAATGACCCCGTCAAAAGATTCCCCTGAATCCATTTTCCGTTTGTATTCTTTAATGGCCTCATCTCCATCCTTTACGGTCGCTGCTTCATAGCCCAGCCGATCCAACATCTTTTGAGCGAGGGTCCTCAGCATCTCCTCATCGTCCATGACCAGAATTCTTCGGTTGGATGATGGATGATGGTTGATGGCTGATGGGGCTTCGGCATCATCACGCGGAGCGCTTTTCATTTCGCCTCCCATGGCCGGCAGGTAGATGGTAACGGTCGTTCCAACACCGGTTTTAGAATTTACCGTGATATGACCCTCATGTTTTTTAATGGCCGCATACGCAATGGCCAGACCCAGACCCATTCCCTTTTGGACCCCTCGCTCTTTTGTGGAAAAATAGGGATCAAAGATTTGGTTCAGGTGTTCTTCTGAAATACCTCGTCCTTCATCGATAACGGAAACAACCACATACCTCCCTTTCTTGAGTGGCTTTGCACAATGTCTACCATTGTTGTCAATGATCTGGTTTTCCGCCTGAAGGGTAATGGTTCCGCCCTGGGGAATGGCCTCCACTGCGTTTGCAAATACGTTGCTTATAGCGTACTGCATCTGTTTTGAATCATATTCCACCGGCCATAAGCCATCCTGGATGGACAAAATGCATTCGTTCCCTTTTTCGGCTCGGACCTGCTCCGGGATTTCCTTCAGCAGGTCCACGATAGAACCCTTCTCTCTATGGGGATGTCCACCATGTGAGAGGGTCAGAAATTCATGGGTCAGATCCCTTGCCTTTAAGGATGCCTTTTCAGCTTCACGCAAAAAATCCGCGGCCACGGAATGACGATCAATATCTTCCAAAACCATGGAGAGGTTCCCCATGACAATTGAAAGGAGGTTGTTGTAGTCATGGGCAATGCCGCCTGCTAATGTTGCAATCGCCTCCATCTTCTGGACCTGGGTCAACTGATCACGCAACTGTTCCCGCTCAGCCTCAGTCCGGTTCTTTTCCGTAATGTCCTCTCCCGAGCTGAACAAACCGACAATATTCCCGGAAGAATCTTTAAGGACGGAATTGTTCCAGGCGATCAATCTTTTTTTTCCATCCCCGGCTCTTACGGGATTTTCATAATATCTGACCGAGTCCATGTTGCCGGAAACGATTTGGTCAAAAACGTTTCCAACCGCCTCCACATTTTCGGGGAATATAAAGGTCTCAAGCCAATCCTTGCCAACAATCTCATCTTGTGGATAACCCAATATCTCGCAGCCTTTCGGATTTATAAGCGTAACCTTGCCGTCCATGTTCATGGCCAGTAACATAACACCCGCAACATCGAGATACTGCTGCGCTCTTTCCTTTTCAAACTTTAACATTTCCTGGTTATGCCTCTGTTCAGTTACATCCACAGCCAGTCCAATAATCTGCTTTACTCCGCCGTCGTTTCTTCTTTTAAACACCGTGTCCCAGCTCTTTAAAATCCGATATTCTCCATCCCTGTTTTTTATGCGATAATCGATGTGAAAAACGTCGCCTTCAACGGACTCCTTCAGACGCTCATGATGACCTTTAACAATCCGGATATCGTCGGGATGAATGAGTGTGGAAAATAGCTGCTCCCCCATGTCCTGGACTTCCCTTGAATTAAAACCAAGGATTTTTTCAACACCTGCATTCGAGTAAACATTCCGGTTCTCAACCACGTCATAGATATAAACCAGATTAGGTGCCGTATTGATAATCTTATCGATGAAATTCCTGTTCTCCTTAAGTGCTGCCTCCGCAACCTTTCTCTCGGTAATATCACGAATCGATTCAATGGCCCCTATCGGTTCACCATTGCGGTCATAAAGCAAAGACGCTTTATTCTGCAGATAGCCTCCGGGTTTAACGAGGGGGTCATAGGTTTCGGAAACGAGGGATTCCCCCTCTTTCTTCACATACTGATACTTTCCCTCTATCTCTTTGTTCCATTTCCCCACAAGATCTATCAAAACAGGTCGTCTCGTCCCGTAGAAGGGGATGGCATACTCGTAATTTCCTTTTCCCAGAATGTCTTCCGTCTTGATGCCGGTCATCACCTCCATCGCCTTATTCCAGGCGATTACCTTTCCCTCCAGGTCAATCACCATGGTGGCATCGGGGAGAAAATTGATAATCTGGGACAGGCGTCTTTGGGAGCTTTCCAGCGCATCCTCATCCTGCTTACGTTCGGTAATGTCCGTATGTGTCCCTATGACCCGCAGCGGTTTGTTGTTTTCCGTCCATGAGACAACTTTTCCCCGGTCCAATATCCACTTGTAGGAACCATCCTTGCACAACAAACGGTGCTCATTTTCGTAATAAGGTGTTTGGCCGTTCAAATGCCTGTTCAGATCGACATGGCATCGCTCTTTGTCATCGGGATGGAGTCGACTTTCCCATTCATCTAAATGATTGGAAATTTCATCTTCGTCGTACCCGAGCATTTCTTTCCATTGTTTGGAGAAGAAAACTTCGTTGCTCAATGCATTCCAATCCCAAACGCCATTGCGACTTCCCTCCAGCGCAAATTGCCACCGCTCCTCGCTCTCCCGCAGCGCCTTTTCAGTTTTCTTACGCGCCTCAATCTCCCGCTGCAAATCAAGGTTCGTGCGTTCAAGACGATCATGAGCAGATTTGAGTTTCAATTCCAGATTTCTTCTGCTCAACACAATTTCGATGACCCCTCTAATTTCCTTCTCGTCAAAGGGCTTCATCACATAGTCAAAGGGCTCCACCTCCTTGGCCCGATCGAGATATTCCGGATCACCAAATCCCGTAATGAAAACCACAGCAGCGTCCGTTTCCCTTTTGATCCTTTGTGCAGCGGAAATGCCATCAATCTCTCCCGGCATGACCACATCCATCAGGATCAGGTCGGGTTTCAATTCAAGGGCCATTTCAACGGCCCCCAGCCCGGTATCGGCAATCCCCACAACATCATGGTTCATGTGCTTGAGATATTCCTCCAACTCCAGCTGAATGGTCACATCATCATCGACAATCATGATTCTCGGCATGAAATGAGCTCCCGTTTTGAAAAGAATCATTTTGATCCTCCGCCTCTTTTGATCTAGGTTTCATCCGTTTGATGCCGGCAATGACAGCCGACACATTATTGTGGAAAAGACGAGCGAAAGTGGCCTCGACCCACTCCTGCGCGCTTCTTGTGCCTTTGCCATATTGTTCGTTGGCCAAAGCATGAAGGTATTCGGAGCAGTGAAAAAAATCCAGGATTTGTTTTATGGTGGGAAATATCTCGGTCACGCGATTCCATATCCAGGAAGCACCATCCGCGATGGCGCATAGGCGTACTTTTTCTTCAGGAATCAGACCCGCATCTTTTATCGCCAGTAAGGCTTCAGCAAGTCCTTTGTCGTCCTGGA
>JGI11705J14877_10001935_pt1 | contig 11462 bp, 13 predicted proteins | sample Etolaghawater15m_FD_14877 | JGI IMG/M metagenome (IMG submission 14877) | reverse complement strand
GGCGTTAGCCGGGCAACATCGCCCCGGTCAGCATGGCAACCATGATCGGTGACGCCACAAGCGCGGCGGTGAAGCCCAAAATCATACGCCATTCTCTCGGTTTGAAAATCGTGTGTCCGGATTTTTGCATGTTTCACCTCTTGGTCAGGGTATTGAACGGGTGGTAACAACCACCATCGGAAACTTCTGACAGCATGCCGAGCGTGAAAGTTTCGTGGAGGGCAGGTGGCGATTGCGGGACAACAATGTCATCAAAGTATGGGTGTCCATTGTTTCTGCGAAGGCAGGTCTGAAAAAAGGTTGTCCAGTCATGTTAGATCGGCATCGCCAAAAATTGTGTCCGGGGCAATTCTGTTGGATCACAATGTGGTGTGGGATTGCTGATGCGGAATCTCGATAATCCCTTACCGTATAAGATGTTGGTCCGGACTGGTCGCTAAATCCTTGCGGTCAAGAAAATTGATGGATTTGATGTCGTGGCGAAGATCGTGCTGGCCTTTCGTGGCGAGGCAGACGATCTGATGAACCAGAGAGGAACTAGAGATGTGCGGATTGTCATTTACGGCACTTCAGCGGACCTGGCAGCGGCTGCTTTTACGACTCCGGCGATTTTTCCGATAAAGATATCGGAACCTGGGCACCAGTGGTAATGTTGGCTTGTGTGAAGCCAGCGCGACAATACAGTGTGTTCTTGACAAGCAAAGGAGAGATGAAATCATGTTGATAACCTTTAAAACCAAAGCTTACGCCAGCATCACCATGTTTGGTGGGGTAGGGCGCAAGATGCTTGAAATGATGGATTTTGGAACATCGATCCCCGGCGCAATAAGAAGCGAAGATGTACATCAGGCCTTGGAAAATCTGCAGAAAGCCCTGGCATTGATACCGCAACCAGATCATCCCACTGGCCATGCTGGCGAGGATCAACAGACCGTAAGCCTGCATACGCGAGCAGTCCCACTGCTTGAGCTACTGCGCGCCGCGATGTCGGATGAGACCTATGTGAGCTGGGAAAAAAACTGAATAAGCGAGGCGTGACAAGCTGTGGACTGAACTGGGCGGCATGGGTGAAAGCAATCTACTGAATTTACCCTTTGGTTTTCTGACCGCTTCGCTGTCGGATTTGAATGGCAATTAAGCGTTTCGGCTAATCTGGAAACAGGAACATAATAAAACAAAAGATTGAGAATATTTTTCATTAGACAAGCGTCGCAACCCTGGGGGAAACTCTGAATAATTCATCCCTGAATTTTCAGAGTGAGAAAAGCGAAAAACGTGGTTTTCACTTTTCTCTCAAAATCGATGACTTGCAGTCATCGATTTTGGCGGTACATCCTTGTGCCGCAGGAACCACTGAATTAATCAGAGGTTCCCTGGGTCATTGCCAGCTCATTATTTGCGCGCATCTGTTCATGAATTTTCTCGGCAGACTAATGCCGGGCAATGCATTTCGGGTTTGGCAATAATCCTTCATGACAATTAATTTCGGTGTTGCTCTATTGATCCCGCCATCGATCAACATGTGAACGACATGGTCATAGGAGAAACCACTTGAAACTTCGAACGCCTTGAAAAAATGACAGCTATCGGAAGTCAGATCCGGAACCAGGTTTACCCCACTGAAATAGCACTCGCCAAACGGGCTCATTTGAATATGAATCCGTGCGAAATCCCGAATTTTCAATAGCTTGAAAACATCCATGGCCCGTTTTCTTATCCGGCTATTCAATTCAACGTTTTCAGCTTTCCTTGAAGTCTGTGAGCGATACTGGCTGGCTTCCGCACCAGATGTCCCGAGCTCTTTCAATGAGCTGCGCGGTATTATTTCCATGATCGAGGTATAACATCCGCTACGTCGTGTTTTAATGATGGCAACAGAGAACTCTTTACCGCTCAAATATTCTTCCACCAAAACAGGCTTTTTAGTAATCTCGTACAGACGAGTCAATTGACCTTCATACTCGTCATAACTGTTGACCAGTGATGAATAATCAATTCGGTTCGCGTTTACAGCACAGTTGGAGTTTAGAAGCAAAGGAAAGTTAAGAGGTAGTTCGTTTGAGCTGTTGAATTGACCCGGAATCGCAATAAAAAATCGAGCTGATTTTATCCCCGAGCCACTGAGTAGAATTTTTGCGCGTGCCTTATCCGAGTCAAATTCCAGGGCCTCACTCGTAGAGCCAGTGAAATTTATCTGCTGCTGTTCGAAATATTCCGCAAGCCCGATATCCGCATCATTTTCAATCGGTAGGTATTTATCCGCCAGTATTACCAGGTCCGGCTGTTTATTGACAACGTAATGTAAATCCTCTTCTGCATTACAGCTATTCAAGTTGACGTTATGGCCAATTTTTCTGACAGATTCGAGAATTCGTTGACCGGCGTCAATCGGCCAAGGCTCTGTCCCTTTTGGAAATTCCTTTTTTGTTGTGATGATTTCTATTTTCATTTTATTCCCTGTTAGATAAAGAGGGGCCCCCTCTCCTGTCAGTACTCGATTTCACTTTCTGCTGAATGGAATCCACACCGTGCAAATGACGCTCAACCTATCATTAGGTTAAATATCTGTATGCGCCAGCAGCTTTGTCCAGCCAAATTGTGATTTGCGCTTTCCTCAACATAGATTGACTGCGGCGCGATTTATTATGCGTCGCCAATGATTTGTAACTTAATGTGCTTTTCAGCTTCAAACCAGTCATTCACAGGATTACCTCCTTTGAATCCCCGTTTTTCTGCGAGGTAGTAAGCGGCTTCAGAAATCATCGCCTGGCGAATATTTTCATTGATGATACCGACATTACTTTTTGCCTTATTCGGGGCCCTGGTTTTGCTTATGGATTGCTTCATGGTGTTATTCCTTAACAGGTGCGAATTGCCTGATGTTTAAAAAAATTGTTCAATGCCTGGAAAATATGATTTCCCGTTTGGCAGGGTTTTAGAATCTCAACTCTTTATCCGGTCAACCACCACGGTCATCCTCACTCGATGCCTCGAAGTGCAGCTTTAAACTGGGATGGTTTAGCGGCATATTGATGAAGTCCTTGCGCGTTTGCTCGGACTGAAAATACATGGTCAGGTTGCCATCGACCAGCGATGGATGACTGGACACATCGGACACATCACTACCGATCATGGGATCGATATTACTGATACGGGATCTTGGCTGGTGCAACAAAGCACTCTGATCCTTGTCGCGAGGCAGGCAATCGACCGGCATGGGTATAAAATGCGAAAACGGTCCCTTTTTTGACGGGGAGACGAAAATTGTCATGGTTAACTCCATTAACACATCGTGCGGGTCTGCTCAGCTGTGCACAATGCACTTTACTGGAAGACACTTCGTATGGTTCAGGATTTTGTGAAAACGCTGAAAGGCAACGGGGATGGTTAGAAGTTAACGGTACTCCCAAGGTATCGATATAGCGAATCAATTTAACTGATCCGCCTTCCATCGAGCGCAAGGATTAAGATTCGCTATCCAGCCTGACAGAGCGCATACTGGTCGTACGCACTTCGTTATCAACCACTGCAAATCTATATGCAGATCCTGGACTGCCAAGATCCATCACTCTGACATACACCTTTTCGTGGAAACGACCTGTTACCCGGTTCGCAAATCAATGTCATGAATATAGGTGATCCCATGAACAAGAAAGACAAAGTATTAATGGAAAAATACGGCATAACCTCGACCACAAAAAAGGTGTTCTTTTATAAAGATTTCAAGTACGACGATCTCGACAAAGCGATCAGGTATGCGGAACACGTCGAGAAAAAGCCGCTACCAATGTCAGCAGATGCTTCCAGTCAGTGATTCGCGCTATTTAACGCACTGATCCAAAGCACATAATCCATCGTTGATTCATTCCGTGAAACGATCGGGTCTTCGCGCCTGATCGCGCATCAATCAATCTTTCAAGCAATCTTGCAAGGTCTGGGTACAGACATTTGCAGCCCTCAGAACTCAATCAAACCAGGATCCTTATCATGGCAAATAGTACCGACAAAGACGGCCCTTCCTCCGCATGGAACAGTCGGGGCAACGGCTCAGCACCGCCTGATATCGATGCCCTGCTGCGCCAGGGACGGCTGCGCCTGCGCAGGCTGATGCCAGGTGGTGGCCAGTACGGCATCTTCAGTTTGTTGATCCTGTTACTGATTGGGCTGGGCCTGTGGACGTCCTACTATACCGTGCCCAGCGACTCGGTTGCCGTGGTGCAAAGGTTTGGTCAATATCTGAAAGAGGTGCCTCCAGGCCTGCACTTCAAATTGCCATTGAGCATCGATGTCGCCACCATCGTCCCGGTCAAGCGCCAGCTCAAACAGGAGTTCGGGTTCTCCACCCCGGGCGCCCGTGATCCTTTTCAAAGTCCACGCCAGGGCAACAAGGAAACGGAAATGGTGACCGGAGATCTGAACGCCGCACTGGTGGAATGGGTCGTGCAGTATCGCATCTCTGATCCGGTCAAATATCTGTTCGAGGTTCGAGAGCCCAGTGCAACCCTGCGTTACGTATCTGAATCGGTGATGCGCGAGGTGGTGGGCGACCGCACCGTGGACGAGGTCATTACCATAGGCCGCCAGGAAATCGAGATCGAGGCATTGACCAAGATGCAGGAGCTGACCACCAAATACACGATGGGTATCAGCATCGACCAGGTGCAGCTCAAGAACATCAACCCGCCGGCGCCGGTGCAGGCATCGTTCAACGAGGTCAACCAGGCGCAACAGGAAAAGGAAAAATTGATCAATGAGGCGCGGCGCGATTACAACAAGGTCATCCCGCTGGCGGAAGGTGAGAAGGATCAGCGTATCCGTGAAGCCGACGGCTACAGACTAAAACGCATCAACGAGGCCGAGGGCGATGCGGCGCGTTTTTCCGCCTTGCTGGCCGAGTACAAAAAGGCGCCCACGGTCACCCGTCGCCGTATTTACCTGGAGACGATGCAGGAGGTTCTGCCCGGTATCCAATCCAAGATAATCATCGATGAGCAGGCGCGCAGCATTTTGCCCTTGCTTGACCTAAGCACACGCAAGGAGCCTAAATTATGAAAATCTCCCAGCTTGTATTATCCGTATTGTTGGTCGCACTTGTTTATAGTGCGTCGAGCACCTTGTACACGGTCAGTGAAGTGGAACAGGTGATTATCACCCAGTTCGGCAAACCCGTGGGTGACCCGGTGACGGAAGCAGGATTGAAATTCAAGCTCCCCTTCATTCAGGAAATCAACCCGATCGACAAGCGGGTCCTTGAATGGGATGGCAGTCCATCCGACATGCCGACCAAGGACAAGCTCTATATCTCGGTCGATTTATTCGCACGCTGGCGCATCGTCGATCCGTTACAGTACTTTTTACGCCTGCGTGATGAACGTAGCGCGCAATCGCGCCTCGACGATATCCTCGGCAGTGAAACGCGCAATGCCATCGCCAAACATGAATTGATCGAAATCGTGCGCACCACCCAGGGGCGAGAGCCTCTACGCGATGCCTTGCTGACCGAAGCGGAACGTGAGCTGGATATGGGCGCCTTGTTGCCGATCCAAAAGGGGCGCAAGCGGGTGGAACAGGAAATATTTAGCGCGGCGGCGCAGAAAGTCGAGGTATTCGGGATCGAATTGATGGATATACGCTTCAAGCGCATCAACTATAACGACAGCGTACGTCCGAAAATCTATGACCGCATGATCAGCGAGCGACGCCAGATTGCCGAGCGTTTTTTGTCCGAAGGCAAGGGTGAGGCGGCGCGTATTCGCGGTAACCGGGTACGCGATCTGAACAAGATTCAATCCGAGGCCTATCGCGAGGTTGAGCAGATTCGGGGACTTGCCGATGCCAAGGCATCTGAAATCTATGCCGAGGCCTACAACCAGAATGCCCAGTCGGTCGAATTTTTCGAATTCACTCGTGCCATGCAGGCCTACACCGCTATCATCGCCAGCGGCACCACGCTGGTGTTATCCACCGACAGCGACCTGTTCAAGTTTCTCAAGGGAATGAATGCCGGGGATAAGCGATGACCGACCTGCATTTTCCCAACCGCAGCCGAAGCTTCGATCCAACAGGGGGCGGAGTTTGTTTTCAGGGCTATGACCGTAGCATCGAGGTGTCATTTTACGTCGGTATCGATGTGTTGCGGCGCATCAGCATGCAAGCCTGTAACAGTGAAACAGAAGTACTGGGTGTATTCGACGAAGTGCTGCGTATCATTCACAAGGTGGCCGTCAGGGTCTACACCTGTGGTGGCAGGGGGCATGGACATTTTTACTATAAGCTTGTAGCGGATGATTTTTGACCAGGTTTGTTCCTGCCATGGTTTTCCCAGGGAAACCCTGAATAATTCATCCCTGAATTTTCAGAGTGAGAAAAGCGGATAACGTGGTTTTCACTTTTCTCTCAAAATCAATGACTTGCGTTCATCGATTTTGGCGGTACATCCTTCGGACATGACGGGTCGGTACCACGCAGCCGATCAACAAAATTCAATTCACCCCCGCGAACCCCCGTTCAGGGTAAGGCTCCGACACGACGCCCGGACAAGCTGGCGGGCAGGGGTCTTCGCCGACAAATCCCGTTGCCGGTTGTCCAAAGCCTTCGCGTGCGCGCCAGCCGGGTGATTTCAGGAACAGGTTGGTGATCATTCCGCCGGGATCGTAATCGGGCCAACTGCCCTCGGGGTGTTTGTTACGATAATCCTCGCGGATTGCCGCGGTATCCTTGTACCAGTCGACACGCCGGGCATATCGTTTCAAGGACTGCCAGCGCCAGCCGCTGTCCCTGCTGTCCGGCCATTCCAGGTCGGCCTTCTCGATATTCCAGTCCGGGGCGATCATCCACGCCATGCGCCCCCAGATGTCGCCGAAGAAATAGAGCTTTCCATCCCTGATGACGAATTCGGTCGGATCGGAACCGAGCTTCAGGCCGAAGGCTGCGCCGGACGAACAAAAGGCGCCATACTGCGGAAAGTACTGTTGCGGGTCTTGCTCGAATGTGGCCTTGTTCGTGTCACTGGCGAAATAGAAAACGACATCATCGTAGGTCGACTTGATGGCGGGGTTTCCGCGAATCGATTGGCGCTCGGTGAAATAAGCCACCGGGTCGTGTCCCAACAGCATCACGGGCTCGCCCAGCGAGTTGTCCATAACCGCGTAGCGGTGTCCGCATCCGCTGAGTAACAGAGTGCCCAGGCATATCAGAAATATGGAGCTGTTCGACGTGATTTGCATGAATTTGCCTCCTTTGTTTGCAAGCGTATCTGGCCGGTCCGGGCGAGGCCCGGAAGCATTGCCCGCGTGGTGGTTCATGATAACGCCAAAGCAGGTCGTGTGACATGCTGAGATGGCCGGTCAGCCGTGCGCCGCATCGCGCTAAAGCGGTACCGGTTGCGCTCAATCACAATCCTCATCCTGCTTCACCGAGCCATCGGCATTAACGTGGCGGGTGCGCACGAACATCATGTGTTCGATGCGATTGAACTGCTGGTCCAGCGCCGCTTCGACAATCGTGTTTTCCATCTGGTCGTAGATCATGACCCGGCCATTCGTTTCGGCCTTTATCTGAAACTGGCTCGGGTTGAACAGGGCGTTGTGCTGAAAGTCGCCTGCCGAGGCATTCATGCTGAAGAGTGCGCTGCAAACTGCGGTAATCAGGGCCACTGTTTTAACACCGTGGGTCATTTTTACAATTGAGTACTGGGTCAGGTTGGTATGCTGGGTGTTGTTCATTTCGATTGCTCCTGTTGGGCTTCAAGGTTTGTTCAGATTCCTCGAACCATGCGCTTGCATGCTTCTATTGGGTAAAGCGTGCAATGCCTGGCAATCGTTCAGCGAAAATTCAAAAAATTTGAAATTATTTGGTTGGGTGTGGGGGCGGTAGTTTAAAAACCGCCGATAAGGGGCTTTTTGACAGGTTGTGGCGGTGGTTCGGCAACGGGTGGGGCCTGTTGGGCGGCCAATATCACGAGTTGATCCTGCACCTGCCTGAGCAACAGTTGCAGGCGGCTGTTGTCCGGGTTTTTTGCCAACAGTCCGTTGATGTTGCTTACCAGCACGTCACCGGTGCGCGAGCGGACATCGGCCTCGCTCTCACTCTGTTGCCAGCGTTCGACCCTATCCTGGATCTGGTCTATATCCCTGTTCAACGCCGCGATGTGTTGTTGCTGAATCCGTTCCCGCTCGAATGCGCTTCTGGCCGCGCCGAGACGGTCGACGAAGCCCGCTAGCGCGGCATGATCGGGCTCGATACCGCGCAACTCTGCAATCAATGCCTCCGCTCGGTCGAATTGCTGGTCGGATATCGCCTTGTCGATGCTTGCGGCCTGTGCGTCACTGACTTGCTCCAGGCCGCGTGTGGCCAGTGCATGACCCGGCTGCAGGCGCACTATCTGATCAAAGTGGTAAAAGGCGCTGTCTGCACCCGGTTTCAGGTAGTGGCCTTCGATCATGGCTGCGGTGGCGGCCTGCAGGTGGCGGTCTATCTGTTGTTGCCTTTGGGCCGCGGCGGTGGCCAGTTCGGCGGCCCGGATAGCCTGTCGGGTTTCGTCGATACGATCCTGCAGGGCTTGCAGCGATGGGTCATCGAGCCAAAGTGCTTTGAGTGTCGCCAGCTGCTGTTCCGCCTGTTGCAGTGAGCGCGCCTGAATCAGTTGCTCCAGTTTTGCGACCTCGCGCTGCAGGATGTTTCGCTCGCCATTGCCGGCAGCGATGTTGTCCCGGTCCTGTTCCAGTACCTGTCGATACAGCATCAGCGCATTGTCCTTGGCCGGTTCAATCAACTGTCCCTGCTGGTAAAGGCGGTCGGCACGGGCCAGGGTTCGCAGCCAGGCGGGTTCGGGGGCGGGTGCTGGCGGTGGGGCGATGACATCCGGCACCGGGGCCGCTGCATCGGCTTGCGCCTGGGGTATTTGCTGATCGGTGTTGCGGGTCTGGTCGCCTGCGGGTATCGCTTGCGGCCGAAATGGATTCGTCAGCACAAAGCCCAGCACCAGGGCAATTATTACCGTCGCGGCAACCCATTTTCCTGCGCTGGTTTTTTTCGCGCCATGCGTCGCTGTGCCTAATGTGTAACTGGCATCACCGGGCGGAATCTTATCGGGCCATAGTGACTGCAGCACCTCCGGCGATGACTTCTCTCTGTCCTGCAGTCCTTGCAGTTGCGAGCGCAAGATCTGGGCGTCGCTGATCCGGTCATCGGTGTTTTTTGCCAGCAAGCGGTCGATGAGTTTCTGAAAATGCGACACGGCGGCGGGCAGGCGCGGGATATCGGCCTGGGTGTGCTGCAATGCCACGCTCATCATGCTCTCGCCGCGATAGGGCAGGTAACCGCATAACATCTCGAACAGGGTGACGCCGAGCGAGTACAGGTCTGCGCGGCCGTCCAGCGCGTCGCCGTTGATCTGCTCCGGGCTCATGTAGGCGGGCGTGCCGAGCATGGCGCCGGTCACCGTCATCTGGGTCAGCGACTCGGTTTTGCGCGCGATGCCGAAATCGGTCAGTACCGCCTGCTCAGGGTTGCGGAACAGGATGTTGGCGGGTTTGATATCGCGGTGAACGAATCCCTGTTCATGCGCGGCCTGCAGCGCGCCGGTCACCTGTATCATCACGTCGAGCAGGGCCTGCAGCGTCAAGCGTCCGGCCTGGGAACGCAGGTCGCCGCCATCGAGGTGTTCCATCGCCAGGTAATAATAATCGTGGTGCGTGCCGATATCGTAAACCGGGATGATATGCGGATGATTGAGTTGCGCGATGATGCGCCCCTCGCGCCTGAAGCGCTCTTCGAAGCTGGCATCGGCAATGAGCGTACCGCGCACCAGCTTGAGCGCGACGCGGCGGTTGAGGTTATGCTGCACGGCCAGGTATACGCGTGCGCTACCGCCGCTTCCGATCGCGCGGATGATGGTATAGCCGGGAATGTCAGGGATGGATTCTGGGCTGGCCATGGCTGCAAGCGTTCATCGACAATGAAATCTGGTGTATTGCATCGGCATAGTATAATTTGTGGGCCAGACTCACCACCCGAGTCTGTGGTTGAATACAGACCTGAGCTTGCCGGGAGTACGATGAAAACAGGTTGGTTGGCAGCGAGCACTGCCGTGTTGTTTGCGCTTGCGCCGAATGCGCGGGCCGAATCAGGCGTCAATTATCTGGGCGGTGTGGCCTTTGGATATACCACGCTGGCATTTGATGCGAAGCTGGATTCGAGGCCGAGTTTCGAGTCCGTGACCCTGACCGGCGGTGTCATGCTCGACGATTATTCGCTGAACCTGGTGTATTCCGATTCCATCAGTCACATCACGTTTTCGGAAGAAGAGGATGTCGGAAAAGGGGGGCGCAGCGACCTCGACCTGGTGCTGCTGTACCGGGCCACGGATGCGCTGAATCTTTTCGTCGGTTACAAGGACAGCGCCACCGAGATCGATTTCGCCTTGCGCGACAGCGATGTGTTGCGCCGCGAGTTCTACCGCACGGATGGCTGGTTTGTCGGGCTGAGTTACAACCTGCGCCTGAACCGGGCCGGCAGCGTGGGCCTTAGTCTCAGCTATGTCGATCTGACAACCGATGATCTGTACAGGGCCGATATCGAAGCGGATGAACCCGATGTCGTGGAGTTCGATGACCTCACTGGCCGCCACCGGGGCAGTGCCGATGGCTGGAGTTACGCCATCAACTGGCTGGTGCCCGTCACAGAGCAGGTATTCATCAATACCACCTACAAGATCAACGATTACGACAACAGCATTGTGTTCAATGGCCAGACCTTTAGCGCCGATCAGCGCCTGACATTTTTCAATATCGGGGTCGTTTCACTTTTTTAACCTGGAATCCTCAGTTGGACAGGTTGAGCTGTGCGTTTTCAGGGGTGCAGGGCAAGGCATGACGACGCGGAATAGTCCTTCTATTCCAAAGAGATGTAGCGCAGCCATGCGCCGCTTGAGGATTCCAGGTTTGCCGGCCTACTCGCCCATTTCCTTCGCCAGCCAGGCCTTGGCCAGGCGGATGTCTTCGAACAGGGTGGTTTTCGATACGCCCAGCACCTCGCCGGCCTCTGCGTAGCTCAGGCCACCGAAAAACATCAGTTCCACGGCCCGCGCGCCGCGCTCATCGAAGGTCGCCAGCTTGCTCAGGGCGTCGTCGAGTTCCAGCACGGCCGCGTGGTTGTCGTCATCGACAAAAACCGAGTCATTCAGCGTGGTCTGATGCAGGCCGCCGCCACGTTTGTCGCGCCCGCGTGCACGGGCGTGATCGACCAGGATGCGGCGCATGGTCTGTGCGGCCAGGGCGAAGAAATGCACCCGGTCGAGGGCCTGGGTTTGCGCGCCTGCCAGGCGCAGGTAGGCCTCGTTGACCAGCGCCGTGGCCTGCAGCGTGTGGTTATCGCGTTCACGTCGCATGTACGACGCGGCCAGCCGGCGCAACTCGTCATACACGGTTTCAAGCAGTTGTTGCTGCGCCTGTGCATCGCCT
>JGI11705J14877_10001934_pt1 | contig 11462 bp, 10 predicted proteins | sample Etolaghawater15m_FD_14877 | JGI IMG/M metagenome (IMG submission 14877) | reverse complement strand
GCACAGTCACCGGCAGAGTAGATGTCTCTATTAGATGTCAGAAGGGTTTTGTCTACGGCAATGGCCCCATGAGGTCCTAATTCGAGCCCCGCTTTTTCAGCTATCTGGCTGTTGGGTGTCACCCCGATGGCCACGATGACCATCTGAGCATCGAGTTCCAGATCGGAACAAAGCAATTTGAGGCCTTCATCAACCTTTTCGATTCTTTCCACGTCGTGACCCGGATACATGTTTACGCCATGGCGCTCAATTTCTTCTTTGACCATGGCGGAGAGCGTGTCGTTCATCCAGGGAAGGAAAACCGGGCGGGGTTTGATCAACTCCACCTCCATGTCTCTTGAACGGAGGGCTTCGCACATCTCCAATGCAATATATCCCATCCCGATAATGACAACCTTTTTGACATGATGGTCGACAATAAACTCCCTGATTTTCCGGCCATCTTCCAGTGTCTTCAGGCCCAGTACCCCTTCCTGATAAAATCCGGGCAGATGAGGGACGATGGGAGAGGCACCGGTAGCGATCAACAATTTGTCGTAAGGTACCTGAAAGTCATCGTCGTTTGATGCCCGTCCTTTGACGATTTTTGCTGCAGGGTCGATGGCCTCCACACAATGGCCGGTCCTGAGGTCGATACCCTGTTTTTCCCTGAAGACCCGGGCGTGTCTGACCACAAGATCGTCCATGTCCCGATTCGCTTCAGCAATATTGTAGGGCATTCCACAGGCGCTGTAAGAAACATCGTCCGTCTGTTCCAGGACAGTTACTTCCATGTCAGGCTGGTTTCTCTTGGCGCGACTTGCGGCGCTCATGCCTGCGGCATCTCCGCCGATGACCACGAAATTCATGATGACTTTCTCCTTTGCCGCTGAGGGTTCAATGTTTGGTTTCAGAAGTATTTCGGTTCCCAGTATTAGGGGGCTCCGGGTGAAAAGTAATGGCATCAGGAGCCCCCATTTTGAAAAGAGTGATTTTCATTTAAGTTTCGGCTGTTTTATCCAATTCTGACATGCGCTTCTGAATGTCGTCAAGGACTGATTTCATTTCGGCTGCCTGTGCCTTCAACACACGGAGTTCATCGGAAACGTTCATGCTGCCGGCAGTATCGTACTGAGCAGCGTTCCCTTGCGGGTATCCGGCCGCGGTGCGGAAACCTCTCCCGTATCTTCGACCTCTTCCGGCACCATATCCTCGGCTGAATCCCTGTCGGCCAGAAAAAGACTGGAATCCCGCGTCTTGGTCAGCGCAGTAACCACGTCCACCGCCCGTCATGGGGCCTGCGCCCATGGGTCCTGTTCCATCAAATCTCGGCATTTGTGTCACCTCCTTTCTTCTAAAAGGGGCCGCCTCTGCCACGACGCCGTCTCCTGTGGCAGCGTGAAGGCATCTCAAAGTGTCCTCCCTCAATGCGAAGGACCCTTCCATTGACCAGGGCTTCTGCAACCGTTTTCCTGGCTTGGGTCAGGATGCGGCCGAAGGTTTGCCGTGAGACATTCATTCGTATGGCCGCCGCTTCCTGACTGAGGCCTTCATAATCGCTGAGTCGAATGGCCTCCAGACCTTCAAGAGGAAGAAACAGTGCTTCCGTTCCTTTCGAATGAAGGGGATGAGGGTTGAACCTGTTGATCAGCGGAGGTCCATCGACGAACCTTGGTTTTTGCGGTCTGGGCATGATGACCCCTTTTTTATTATGAGCATTTGCTCATAACTTAAGGAACGCAGCACGGTCTGTCAAGGATTATTTTGAGCATATGCTCATTTAAAAGCATTTCAGTTTCATGATGGATCAAGCGGCAATAGCCGTTGCCAATTTCTCTTTACCTTCAAACAATCATTGGCTATTTTAGAAAAATTAAGCGACAAGAAAATCTTTCTGCTTATTGGTTTACCCAAAAAGGAATCCCCAAGGTTGGATACAGGGCTGGTTTATATTTTGAACGGGAATTTGGATATAATTATATAGCATGTCGAATATTATCGCTATTTTTGTCTCTTTGACATGTGTGATTCTCGTGATCACATTGATTGTGACATATCTATTTTTCAAGCGCTGGGTCGCTTTCTGCCGTATTGCCCTCAAGGAAGTGGCCGAAGCAATGGGGGCGGAACCCTCCCTGGATGTCTGGAATGTTTCGAGCATTGTCCACGGAAACAAGGATGGGCGGCCCTTTACCGTCAAGTTTACCAACCAGACGCGTTCAAGCCCGCCTCATGTGACCGTAAGCATTCCCGTTGAAACACCTGTGGCCCTGACCGCCCGCAGACCGAACTTTCTGGATCGATGGTGTACCGCAATGGGTCTTGCGTGCCCCATTGTTACCGGTGATACGAACTTTGACAACCGGATTTACATCGATACCGGACAAAGGGAAAGGGTGCATCTGTGGCTTGGGGATGTGGGCTTTCGCGAAACCCTTTTGGGGCTTTTTGATGCCGATGTGATGCGCATTACCTGTCAAAAGGGGACGCTGTCTCTCTTAACAAAACTGCCTCCCCGTAAAGCCGTTGAACCCTCTTTGGTTTTCGACAGCCTGCCTAATCTTTGGCGTCTGGCGGAAGGAATGACGACGGTGGCGGATCCCAATACAAAGCCGAGCAGGAGTGCTCAGCAGAAGATCATGCGCTGGGGCCTGGCGCCCGGCCTTTTTTCGATGATTGGCATTGTGTTGATAATCGTAGGGATGGAACTTTACGAACCGCTTTATCCCGTTTTTTTAGAGGTATTGCGCTGGGCGATGCCATTGGGCCTTTCGGCCGGAATCAGTTATGTTTTCTTGGCCTGGCGTTTTGTCAGGTGGCGCACGGATCGTCACCGCGTCATTCTGGTGATCCTCGCCTTTGCGCTTTCCGGGAGCTGCCTGTGCACCATGGGGTGGCGGTATTTTGGAAACGGCTGGCTCGATACCGGAAGGCAAATGCCATATGCGGCATCGGTATGGGAGACGCTGAATAAGGGCAGGGGAGGGCGAAAGATCGTTTTCAAAGTAAACGGAAAATTGTCGGCCGAATTTTCCAGGCCCAGGGGAACCTACCCTCGCGGACTGCTGGTACGAATGACCGTTTTCCCTGGTTACTATGGAATGCCTTGGCTCGATGGCTGGCAGGTGGTTCAGGGGAACAGATAAATAGAAGTTATGCTGAAATCGCATTTTGAGAGACGGATCGGTCCCGGGGATCCGGGAAGGAGACAAAGATGATAGAGGGTTTGCTACTGGTCGATCTTCAAAACGATTATTTCACGGGCGGAAAAATGGAACTTGTGGATATGGAAAAAGCATCGGCGAATGCAAAGCGGCTCTTGAAGGCATTCCGAGAGCAGGATTTGCCCATCATCCACATCCAGCACATTTCAAACAGGCCCGGTGCCGGGTTCTTTCTTCCGGAAACCGATGGAGCCGAGATAAATAAAATGGTCACACCGCAAGCGGGAGAAATGGTTGTGACCAAATCTTTTCCAAACAGCTTCCGTGAAACGGAACTGCTTGAAGTTCTAAAAAAATTGGATATCGGCAAACTGCTCATCTGCGGGGCCATGAGCCACATGTGCATTGATGCGACCACCCGGGCCGCCTTTGACTTTGGGTTCATCTGCCGGGTTGCCGAAGATGCATGCGCCACCAGAAATCTGGCCTTCAGGGGCCGAAGCATTGCTGCGGCAGATGTTCATGCCGCCTTTATGGCGGCACTGTCGGTACCCTATGCTGAAATCGTCACCACGGGGGAAATCATCGGATAAGGTTTTCCAGATTGCGCTTCAGAAGCGTTTCAGCATGTTCCCTGCCCATGGCCACCAGCCGGCCCAGGGACTTGAAATCCGTAAAGCCGAATTCAACTAAAGGCAGGTTGATATACAGATCCGCCAACTGGCTGTTTTCCTGAACACTCCTGGCACTTCCCAGACAAAGACTCCGCATGATGACCTCCACAATGCTCGGAGAGGGTTCTTTAATCTGCGCCCGTGAGAGGGATTTTTGTTCCCCGGACACCGGTTTGATGTCGCCGCGAAGGGGGCGGTTCGGCTGGGTGACGTCCACTGCCACCACAAAACCGCCTCCCGCCTTTTTCATGATGTCCACCGGCAGATTGTTCAGCATTGCGCCATCCACAAGGAGCATGTCGTCCATCGCCACCGGGGGCAAAATCCCGGGCATGCTCAGGCTGGCTCTGAGTGCTTCCCACAGGAGACCTGTTGAATGAACCGCCAGGCGAGCGTTTCTCAGGTCGCTGGAGACGCAGAAGAATTCCGTATTTAGATCTTCCATGAAAGTTTCCCCAAAGGCGCTTTGAAGGTAGGCTTCGATGACCTTGCCTTTGACGAGGGCCCGCTTGGGAAAGGTGTAGTCGGAGAGGGGGTTCCGTTTTGTGAATGCCTCACGGCAGGCTTCCATCAACTGGTCCGTGGACCAGCCCATGCAGTGCATGGCACCGACCACCGCACCCATGCTGCAGCCCCCCACCATGTCAATGGGAAACCCGTTTCGCCTCATGGCATCAATCACGCCTATTTGCGCAAGAGCCCTGGCGCCACCACCGCCCAGAACCAATCCCAGGGCCTTTCCGGCGAGGTGACGGGCCAGTCGCCCCAGGTCGGATGCTGTTCCCTGCCGCAGGCGGATGTGCCGCGTGAGGCTCACATCTTGCATCCAGGGTTTGCTTTGAAGGGTTGAGAATGAGCCGGTTTCACCGAGGCTGACCAGGTATCGCTCATTGGCGGGTAAAAATTTGCGATCATCGCCACAGAACAACAGAGTTCTGATCTCCCGGCCGGGTGGCCGATTCGTCACCAGCAGAACGCAGTCGGCCCGCCGCATGCAGCGAAATCTCCAGGCATCATTTTCACCGTCTGCCTTCAATAGAACAAAGCGGTGTATTCGCTCCTGTTCGTCCATCCAGGCGGAAAGGGTCAGGTCAAAAGGATCCGAGGCCTTGGTGCGGCTGGCGGGACGCTGCAGCATACGGTCCAGTTTTTCGGCGTTCAGCGTAAGGGTTAATCCATGTTTTTCAAGTGCGGCGGCCAACCGCTCGGTCAATTCATTGAGCGGAACAGAGGGGTCTGCGGGCAGCAAAAGAATGTTCGTGGCGATGGAGGGTCCGGCCGGTTGCCTGAGGGTTTGACGGAGCCGGTCCACCACCCGGGTGGTCAGGTTGAAAAAGCCGCGGGGATAGCGCATCAGAAGCGATGTAAAGTCTGAGCCTGAGAAGCAAACCACTTCACTGTCCCGAATGGCCGTGACCGTGGCGGATCGGGGTGCCCCGGACAACATGGACATTTCTCCGATGGTTTCACCGCGGCCCACTTCGGCCACGGGTCGTTCCTGGCCGTTCGCTTCCGGGCAGGTGACCCGAAATCTTCCGCTGATAATCAGATACAGGTTGTCATCTTTCTGCCCCTGTCCAAAAAGTACTTCTCCGCGGGCAACCTGCAACCATTTCCCGAGGGCTTGGGCATCTTGCAGCTGTTCGGGTCTGAGCGTTTCGAAAAGGTTGAGAAGCGTGAAAACCAGTTGATTGGTCCGCAACCTCTGAAGGATGATGTCATTTAAAAGGGCAGCCATGGGTGGAAAGTCCCTGGCGACCGTGCGAATGGCGCTGTTGGGGATGCACAGCAGCTGACAAGGCGCAGCGGCGCTGACGGTTGCAACCCTCTGGCCACCAGCCAGGACCTGCATTTCCCCTACCGGATCGCCGGGGCCCACGCGGCCAACGAGGATGGTGCGGCCATTCTGATGGACCGAGACCTCAAGGTTGCCTTCAAGGACCAAGTACATGGTATGGGCCCGATCGCCCTGGGTAAACAGTGCCTGACCGGGAATCAGGTTCAGCAGAGTCCCCTGACTGGCCAATTGCTGTAATGGTTCAGGATCAAGTCTGGCAAATATTTTGAGGCCCTTTAGGGTCTCAATAAGGTGGGCAGCCATCGTTCGGTCAGCAAAAAAAGAGTTTTGGATTCTCAACTAAGACTGAAAACAGGGGCGACATGCCGCTTATTTTCGGCCCGATGCGACAAACGCGCCCACCATCCCCCAGGCAAACGGCTTGTCCAGTATCTGATAGATCTCATCGAGTTGCTCACGGGCGGTTTCCTGCTGATCTTCAGGCATTTGCTCCCATTTAAACTGGGTGGTGATATCCAGAAAATCCTTGAGGCCGATGTCAAAACTGCTCAAGGGAATCAGGTCGAGGCGGACGTCCGTGAAACCCACGTCGTTCATGTATCCCGGAAGCCTTCGCCCCACATGCCTGTCGCCGCCCTTTTCAATCTGCCCCCGTGCGGCTCCCAGGTTGAAGGATTTGAAACTGCTGGGTTCCGGTTCCAGCATGAGCCAGTCATCGTCTACGTCCACCACGCATAGGATCCCTCCGGGCCGCAATGTTTGACGAATGGACGTCAGCGCTTTTCTCGGATGATGCATGTGTTGAAAGAGCAGTCTGACATAAACGTAGTCGAATTGCTCACGGGCCACCGCTGAAAGATCGTATACGTCTCCGCGGGTAAACGTCAGGTTTGAAATACCTGAAGTCTCTTTGATTCGAACGGCTTCCTTTAAGAGCTCCTCTGAGGCGTCCACGCCCAGAATGGATGTTTTGGGATAGCGTTGTGCCATTTGACGCGTCACCTGGCCGCTGCCACAGGCCAGGTCCATCACCGCCATACCGTCCTTGAGCCCGGTCATCAGCCAGATCGCCTGATCGACGAAGCCCGCCTTCCGGGCCTGGTGGGCAAGCCTGTCCAGCTCCGTGCGGTTGTCCTTGAAGGTTTTAAAATCATAAGAGCCCGTTGTGGTATTTTGATTCATGGGATTTTCTCCGTTTCCGGCAGGCGGAAATAGTCAATGGATCTGATCCAGCCCAGGGTGGTGGTTCTGAGGCGTTGGCAGAGAACCGTTGAGAGATTCAACAGTACGCGGCTGGAAAGCTCAGGTGCAATTTTCACAATTTTTTCTAAAAAGCGCTGGTTAATAATCAGCAGTTCCAGGTCGCTTACCGCAAGAACGTCTGCTGAGCGGGGCATTTCACTCACAAAGGCCATCTCTCCAAATATCTCGCCCCGACCGAAACTGCTCAGCAGATGCTCCAGGTCACCCTGCTGGTAGCGCACTTCCACGGCCCCGGATAAAATGAGAAATATTTCATTTCCCACCTCCCCACGGCGCACGACCCGTTCGCCGGATTTGCAGGAAATGATTGTGCCGGCTTTGAGAAACTGTGTAATTTCCTCCGGGCCGAGTCCGGCGAAGAGCGGGATGTCCTCTTCCCGCAGCCGAGTCTGGAAAAAACTCCAGAGGTCGCTTTCCCGCAGGGTCCGGGTTGGTGTAAGGACCGGCGAGAGTTCAAACGCATTCTGAAACCATGCGATCGTTTCTGCGTCCGGGAGGCGATCTTTACAGAGACGAAGAAATGGGGAACGAACCGCACGAAAATGATCCTGATCCCCCGTTATGAGCACCATGGGTATGCGAAGCCCCAGTCTCGAGTCGTACACGTTGTCCTTGTAACGTCGCATGCCCAGTTGTTCGTAAAGCTGCACCAGTTCTGGGGCGCAGTAGGCGAAATTGAACCGGTGCCCCCAGCGGAGAAACCCTTTGAAAGCTGCCATGATCAAAAGACCCACCAGACTTTTGCCCCGCCACTGCTTGTCAACGATCAGCCGAGATGAGAAAGAAATTTCACTGCCGGGGAATCGGCTGAAGTGGTGCAGGCCATAGAGGGAAGTAACTTCTTCGGGTATGTGGGGAGCATCCCCGGGGGTAATGCGGACCGTGCCGACAATACCGTCATCACCCGAAATGTAGAAAACCGTGGAGTTCTCGGTCAACGCATCGCGAAGGGTTCCGTCCTGATGGTCCGCATAGGCGAACTGTTTTCCCATCTCCTTCACATACACCTGATACCAGAAACGGTAAATGGCTTCCAGTTCACGGGGTTCTTCGGCGGTCATTACCTCCGAATGATGGGGTTCTGCGATACGGTCTTCAGCCCGGTTCTGCAGGTTCATGGTGTTATTCCTCCCATTCACGCCAAAGGACTTCTCCGGTGACCCAGTCCGGAATGCCGATCTGCCCGGTCTGGTAGTTCCAGTAATAGGAAGCGCCCTTGTAAGGATCGAAAACCTGCATGATCGGCATCTCGATGAGCTGCGTGTTTTCAAGGGGCAGGTCGTTCATGACGGCCACATTCTTGACGATTTCCCAGCACATGGCGGCATTGGTAAGCGAGACGAAGATTTTGCAGGAACGTGCTTCCAGTTCTCCGTTGGCCACCTGGCGCAACGCTTCCGGCGTCAGCTTTTCTTTTCGGCCCGGGTAGTATACCAGTCTGGCATATAGGGGTCCAAGGCTTCGATAGTCGATTTCTTCAAGTTTTAACTGTTCAGTGGGGAAGCCGCCAAGCCGTTCCAGGGTAACATCACCGGTATGGGTGAACGTTGAGACCACAAGGCTTCCCGATGAGGCAGGTCCCACCACCATGCGCCGTTTCGCACGATGACAGAGGCGGGAAATCACCAGATTGGCTTCGGGGCTGGTGGTTCCCAGGGCCACGATATGACTCCGTGCAATCAGTTCCTCAAGCCAATCGCAGTCTTTGTGAGTGATTTTTCGCCGGTGTGCCGTCACCTGGCAGTCTGGATTGATGCGGCCCAGATATTGTTTCCAGGCGTCAACCTTTGCTCTGCCGATATCTTCCATACCGAAAGGCAGGCGGTTCAGATTGCTGGCTTCAACACTGTCATAATCGATGATCTCAAATTTTTCGAATCCAACTCTCACCAGAGAATCCAGAACGGCCCCATTTCCACCACAGCCAAATGCGGCCACCCGCGTATTCCGACATGCCTGTGCAAGGGTTTTCGTAAAGTTCAGGAATCCGGTTTGACGATTGATGATCGATTCCCACATTTCCATTCCTTATCTCCCGCTTTGATTTTTCAATCATTCTTGTCATGGTCGATCATCACGTCGTGGTAAACACTCTGCCATTTCCCGGACTGACCCACGCTTTTTGGTTTGGGGTGGGTTCGAAAGTGCATGCCTTCCTGGGCAATTCGATCGATGTTGGGGGTCCGGTAACCCATCAGCCCCTTTGAGTAGGCGCTGACGTTGGTGAGCCCGATATCATCCCCCGCCAGTCACTTGTTCTGGCTGCCTGAATCAATGCGCCCCTGTGGAGAACCGAGGCCTGATAGTCCCGGTTTCGCCATTTGCGAACCCATTGATCGGCCCATTGGGGCGTCTTGTCCGGATGGCATGAAGATCGACAATATCTCATGCTGCAAAAGTGTCACACAGTCATGATAATATTCTAAGGTATCCCACAATGTCAAAACCTTGTTGATGTGATGCCCAATTCTTCGTAGAAAAAATCAGGATACAATTCCGGATATTTTCTGACGTGAAAATAGAGATAAACCCAGATGTCCAGACAGAGATGGCAGGAAGAGATATATCCCCCATCGCGTGGTGTGTAACCGACTTTCAGTGCATGCTCATAGAGGCCTTCAATACCCCTTTGGACCAGAATTTCAAGAATTGAATATTGACTTAAAGAAATTCCTTATTCTCATCTATGTTCGGTGACGCACAGTAAAGGCAGTGGGCGCAACGAAAGGTGCAGCGATAGTTGGTGATCAGCCCGACGGACTGGGCGGGCAGGGGTTTAAAATATTTTAGCATTGTTCAGCCATAAAGTAATGAGGCACACGAGTGCTGTACAGAAACAGAGTGTTGCGGACAGAAAAGCACCCCGTCCAGGTGGCAGCCATCTCCCCACTAAGTAAAAGAAAAAACTATAGAGAAAGATGTAAAGGGTTATCGGAAAACCGATCAGGAGAGAATAAAACGTCAATTGGCGAAAAAACCGGTTCCGATCCGTCAGGGATGAGAATTGTTTTAGCGCTGCTGCCGGATGGGACAGGAACTCACTTTTTGGAACCTTTAAAATCGTATCCGTTAGGTCTTTCAGTAAAATTTCGTTGACTGAAAAACTCAGGACCAGGTCAACACTTTGAAGCTTTTTGGTCTCAATCCAGTTGTTATCAGAGAGGATTTTTTTCAATTCTCCTTTAAATTGAATTTCATTTCCACTGCTATCCATGCGATAGGTCTTTAAAAGTTTCTGATCTAGCGATCTGATGGCTTCGGCGGCGTAAAGGGTGTAGCAATAGTAGAAATCGACAATCTTCTCACCTAAAGGGTTTGTTCGCAGAAGATGATCCCGAATCTGGTGAAAGAGATCATTTTTCATCTGGGGCGCCCATAAAAGGCCCAGCACAATGATCGGGATGGTCTGCAACAAACCAGTTCTCCGAAGGTTCTTTCCATCTCCATTCGGTATCCATTTGAGCACCCCCGCAACCACCACCGGAGGGATCGCAAGGACGTAAAGACTCCCAAAAGGAGAAAACCCGCTCCAGTTGATCCCTCCTGCAAGTCCTGCCCATATGAGGAACCCTAAAAACAGGAAACCGGTTTTGCGAAAGAAAATGCGGTCCCATACCCATGCCGCTGTAAAGGACAATAGACAGATGCCTGCCCCCATACTCATGGTGAGGAAAAGCCCTCCGCACAGGGCGGCGGTCAGCTCTAGCAGGTTTCCCATGGCTTTTTGATGAGGAACCATAAAATATCCTGCCTCACCAATGTTTGTGAAGGTGTGGTAGAGCGACCGGTTGGAAAAATAGACCTGAAAGGTGGCGATGAGTTGTGCCATCAACAGCCCCGCAAAGATGGCTGGGGCAGGGTAACAGGCGGTTTTCCATTGGAAGCGGTAAGATTTCATTTGGCGAGTATAGGCAAATGTTCAGAACGCTTCAAGGAGATTTCCGGGTGACGCTAATGCTTGATGAATCCGGAGTATTGCGCTATATTCATAGACATAAAAAGAGAGCGCATTACTCCGTGGGCAGTAACGACTAAGGCTATCAAATATGCGTGTGATGACATTCAACCTTCGGTTTGAAAATGATCAGGACGGTGCCAACTCCTGGAGTTACCGCCGTGATCTGGTGGTGAAATTGATTGAAAAATATGAGCCGGATATTCTGGGAACCCAGGAGGGGCGTGTGTCTCAACTGGCATTCCTGGAGGGGCGTCTTGCAAAATACAAACTGCACACCCCTTCACGGGTCCTTGATGACACTTGCCAATATCCCACCCTGTTCTTTCACAAGAACCGGTTTAAGATCATCACCGGTGAGGAATTCTGGCTTTCAAAAACACCGAAAGTGCATCGCAGCAAGAACTGGGACAGTGCCTTTCCCCGAATGGTGAGTACCGCAAGGGTGGAACAAATCGATTCAGGCCAGGTTTTTTTTGCGGCTGTCACGCACCTGGATCATATGGGTGAGAAGGCCAGATTGAAACAGGCTGAAATCATCGCCCGATGGGTTCAGAAGAGTATCGTCCCGGTGATTCTCATGGGCGATTTTAATGACGAACCGAAATCGGATGCCCACGGGGCGCTGG
>JGI11705J14877_10001933_pt1 | contig 11465 bp, 2 predicted proteins | sample Etolaghawater15m_FD_14877 | JGI IMG/M metagenome (IMG submission 14877) | reverse complement strand
TCAAGAATTAGAGTTTTAAGAGAACAAAATTCAACAGTTTCTTCTGCACATTCTTCTTATACTATTCTTGAAGAAAAACCAAGAAAATTCTTTATAAATCTATCTCTTGACTTAAAAAATAAAGATTATAAGTTAAATCGTGAGATATATTTCAATCCAAAAGAGTCATTAGGAATTGGTACAATTGTTGGTGCTGGACATACTCTAATATTTTCTAACCCAGGTATTGGACTTACTTCTATTATAGTTCCAGAAAAGAGCATTTATATTAAAGATCATAGACTTGAGACAGGAAACGAATTATTATATAAATCAAATTCTGGAAATCCAATATCAGTTTCAACTGGAATAGGGTCATTTTATTTACAAGATAATAGTATTGTATATGCTGCTAAAATATCTAATGATTTAATCGGAATATCCACAATTAAAGTCGGATTAGGTACAAATGGTGATTTTGTCGGAATATCTCAAACTTCTTCCACTTTATATTTTATAGGAATTGGTACAGGTGGAGAATATCATAGATTTACGACTAGATTTGATAATGTATCAAAAGGAAATGTATCAAAAAATACGGTAACAGTATCTACATCAACTACACATTATCTACAATCTGGAGATTCTGTTTTCCTTGAATCATATCCAGGTATAAGCACATCTATAAAAATTTCATATAGTGATTATCATAGAGTTCTTATTGCAGACTCAAAACAATTTTCATCTATTAATACAAATGAAAATTTAATTACTATACAAAATCACAATTATGAAAATGGACAAAAGTTAATACACACATCATTATCCCCAGCAAGTGGACTAGAAGATCAAAAAATATATTATGCAATAGTATATGATCAAAATAGAATAAAACTTTCCGATTCATACTATGGAGCAACTACAACTCCAAGGCAAGTTGTAAATATTACATCTTCATCTTCTGGAATTTTATCAAAAGTAAATCCAAAAATTGATACAATTAGAAATAACCAAATAATATTTGATTTATCAAATTCTTCTCTTTCTCAAACATTTTCAGGAATTGGAAGAACGGAATCATTCAACCTTGAGTTTTATACTGATAAAAATTTTTCAAACTCATATTTTCCTGTAAATCAAGATGGAACTTCTAAAATTATAAAATTTGGTAATATTGGAATAGATTCAACTGCAAAAATATATTTTACAATTGACGATGAATTTCCTTCAGAAATATATTACAAATTGTCTCCAAAGACTAATTTGTCAATTAAAAATGAAATTATAGTAGATACTGAGGTAAATGAATATAATAAAATTAAATTTAATGAGAGTTCATTAAATAAAGAGCAAAAAATTACAGGAATAACCTCAAATACTTTTAGTTTTCAGACCGAAAAAATAAGTGAAAGTCTTCAGTATTTGCAAAATGATGGTGATTTTAGTTATTATACTAATTCGGAAAATGAAAAAGGACCTATTAAAGAAGTTGAAATTACTTCTGGAGGGAAGTCATATTCTAGATTGCCTTTTATATCTACTGTAACTAGTTCAACAGGTAGTGATGCAATCATACTCCCCCAAAGTAGTACAATTGGCAAAATTCAGACAATAAAAATTGAAGATGTTGGTTATAATTATCCAGTAGATCCTACATTACGACCACTAATTAAATTTTCATCAATTATTAGAGTTGAGCCATTATCTACTTTTGAAAGTATTAAAGTAATTTCACCAGGACAAAACTATAATACAAATCCAGATCTTATTGTTATTGATGGATTTACTGATACAGTGATTGAAGATGTAATACTAAATTTTGATCTTGAAAAAAGTTTTGTAGATATTATTCAAAATACAAAAGGACTTTATAATGCTACTCCTAGAATAGTCAGTATTAATAATTCAAATGGACTTGGGATTAGTTCAGTATCATACAATAATTCAAATAAAAATGTAACAGTATTTTTTACAAAGCAATTTAGTGATTTGAGTGATTTTCCATTTTCAATTGGTGATAATGTATATATTGAGGGAATATCTATATTAAACTCAAATGATATGGGATATAATTCAGATCAGTACAATTATAGACTATTTCCTATTGTTGGGATTAATACTGGAAGTATTGGTGGAAGTGGATCTTATATAGAGTATTCTTTAAATAATTTTATAACTGAATCTGAAGTTCCTGGCATTTTTGATGAAGAAAACTCTTCTGGTAGAATTATATCTGAAGATGATTTACCAGTTTTTGAAGTTAAACTTACAAAAAATTCATTCATTATTGGGGAAAATGCAACTAGTACTAATAATAATATTGGAAAAATACTAAAGTGGGATGAAAGAAATGAATATTTAACTATAGAGACAACTGGTGATTATGTTGTTGGTGAATTAATTATCGGTGAAAACTCAAAATCACAAGCATTTATACGAGAAATTTTTGAATATGAAACTTTTTATAAAGTTAGATCATCTTCAATTGTTGAAAGTGGATGGAATCGTAAAACTGGATTTTTAAATGATTCTACTCAAGTAATTCAGGATAGTGATTATTATCAATATTTTTCATATTCACTTGAATCTGAAATTTCTATAGAAGATTGGGATTCTGTTGTAAGCAATTTAAATCATACTTTAGGGTTTAAAAAATTTAGTAATTTAATACTCAATTCAAATCCCAATGAACCTGGAATTTCAACATCTCAAAATGAAGGATTTTTTAGTTCTGTATGTGACTTAAATAGTATAGTTGATGTTGAGTGTATACATGATTTTGATATTGTTTCAGAAAATAGTTTTTATGTCAATGAAACCTTAACTAGTGATGAAATAATATTCAATTCAGTTATACTTCAAGATTATTCAGAATCTGTAGGAAATAGAGTTTTAATTATAGATGATATAAGCGACGACTTTAATACTTCATTATCAAGAACATTTGTAACATCATTTAACATTTAATTACAATAAAATGGCAACAAAAGTAAGATCTAAAAAATTTTTTCTTGGTGTTAAGGATGATAGATTTGAAGATAGAAGGCAGTCTTCAATAATATCTCTAGTTACAGATGGTAGTGAAATATACTTAAATCAGTATGGAAAAACTTTCACTGTAGATGAACTTGGGAGTTTTGATATTATAAAGGTAGAAGATCAAGCTGTTTTAGAATTTACTCCCATAGATGGTAGAAATAATGAATATAGTTATAGTTTTATATCTTATGATACTAAACAAAATATAACTATAACTGATTCATATACTTTTGGAAATACTGCAAAAATTGAAACAGATAATTTAATTGTTGGATCTGGATCATCTGCTATTATATCTTCAATAAGCACAAATTTCACTTCTGAAAAAATATTAATTGATTTTAGTTCTAATAGTGGTAATTATTATGAATATGGAGAAATAAATCTGATTAGTAATGGAATTACTACTTCTTTTTCAGAATTTTCTAAAATAACAGTATCAACTGATGATACAATTAATAGAGTTGGTGTAGGAACCTTTGATATAGATAATAATAATAATTTAGTATTTTACTCTAATATTTCTGAAGATTTGATATGCAATCTTGTTTCAGTATCTATTGCAAATACTGAATATACTTTTACTTCATCTCGTGTATTGAGATATGCTGAAATTGAATCTCAAAATGTGGGAATCGCATCCTCAACTTCCCCAGATGCTGAAGTTATCTCATCATACACATCAGATTATCATCTAGCATATTTTTTAGTTCAAATCACAGATACTACAAACGGAGACTTGCAATTATCTGAGATTGTAGTATTGAATAATGATACTCAGACTACATTGATAGAATATGGTAATTTATATACTAATGGTCCATTAGGAGAATTTGATTCAAATTCAACATCCTTAACAGAATTAGTTTTTACACCAATTCCAGATATTAATGTAGATATTACTTTATTAAGACATACTATTTCATATGCGGAGTTTTCATCTTTTCCAACATCAATAAATTTTGGCAATGCAGAATTATCTACAGGTGTAAGTAAATTTCAACAATCTAGTGACGTAAATTTTAAGAAAGATTTTTTATTAACTCACAATAATATTCCTATTTTTGAAAGATTATTTGATGGAAGTCAAGAAAGTACATCAACAAATCCTGCTAGTGTAGATTTGAATAATAATTTAATATATTTACCGAATCATTTTTTTGTTAGTGGAGAGGAAGTTCAATATAGATTGGAAAATTATACATTTAATGATATTCTAGTTTCAAATACTACACAGATATCTGGAGTTGGAACTAATGTTGTTTATGTAGATAATTTATTTGGACTTGAGAGTGGAGATTATTTAAGTGCTCCAGGTCAATCTTATCTTGCAATAAATGAGTTAGGAAGTAATTATGTATCTTTAGCAAGCACTATTTCTTTACAAATAAATTCTGGTATTGCGGTTACTTTTTCAAGAGCATTAGAATCTGCTGATAATCCAACATCTTTTGGGGCAATAGGGATTGCACAAACTTATGTATCTGGAATTGGAAATACAGATAAATTGAGTGGAAATCTATATGTATATAAATTTGATGAAAAATATATTGGACTGACAACTTCACCTATTGATTCACTATCATCTCCACCAAAACTTATAGATTTTACTTCTGTTGGGATAGGAAATAGACATTATATAACATCAAAAAAACAAAATAGTAAAGTAATTATTTTAATTGATAATGTAATTCAATCACCAATAGTTTCAACAGCAGTTACTTCACTTCTTGTAGATGATATTGCTTTGCTTGATACTACTTTAGAATTTTCTGGAATTACTTCATTCTTCAGTGGCGATTTAATAAAGGTTGATAATGAAATAATGAAAGTTTCTTCCGTTAGTGTTGGTGATACAGCATTTGTTGAAGTTCAAAGACCTTTAATGGGGACTGGACTATCAACACATTCCTCAAATACTCTCATCACTAAAATGGAAGGAAACTATAATATAGTAGGAAATACTATACACTTTGTAGAGGCACCATATGGACCAATATATGATGAAGAAAAGGGAGACATTAATATTAGATCAACTTTTCAGGGTAGAGCATTTATAAGATCTGGAGTATTGGATTCAAATAAAGAAACTTATGAGGATAATTATATTTTTGATGATATTAGTTCTGGGTTTAATGCAGTAAGAAAGGATTTTAATATAACTTCAGAAGGAAGTGCAATATCAGGATTCTCAACTTCAAATTCAATTGTTTTGGTGAACAGCATATTTCAAAGTCCAGAAAATGATTACAATCTATCTGAAAACTTATCACAGACTGAATTGAATTTTACTGGAACTGCAACATCTGCTTTGTATGATCCTAATAATGCAAGTGTTCCCAGAGGTGGGATAATTGTATCTGTAGGGTCTAGTAATGGATTTGGATATCAACCATTAGTTTCTGCAGGAGGAACAGCAATAGTTTCTATTGCAGGAACTATTCAAAGTATTAGTATTGGTAACACTGGTTCTGGATATAGAAGCGGAGTTCAACCAATTGTTCGTGTTGGAGTGCAAACTTTAAGTGGATCATCTCCAAATATTGAATTTATAGGTACAGCAACAGTTCTAGGGGGACATATTGTAAGTATAGCAATTACAAATCCTGGATCTGGATATACATCAACAAATCCACCGAAAGTTATTTTTGATAATCCACTTTCATATTCAAATTTAGATTTGATTTATCAGTCTCCAAATACTGGTATTGGATCCCAAGCAAAGATTGATATAATTGTAGGTCAAGGATCAAGCATAATTGATTTTAAGATTAAAAATTATGGTTACTCTTATAATGTTGGAGATATATTAACAATACAGACTGGAGGAACTTCTGGAATACCTACAGATTCTAGTCTATCATTTGAACCTTTTTCTATTATAGTTAATAGAACATATCAAGATGAATTCAGTGGATGGTCTCTAGGTGAGTTACAAAAAATAGATGATATTGATCATTTATTTAATGGATTCAGAAAAACTTTTCCAATTTCTGATAATGGTGAACGATTTGCTATTGTTGCAAAAGAAGGATCTAGTATTGATTTAAGTGCTACTCTTTTAATATTTGTAAATGATGTTCTGCAAGAACCTAATATTTCTTATGTTTTTGATGGAGGAAGTTTAATAGAATTTTTAGAAGCTCCAAAATCTGGATCAAAATGTAGAATTTTATTCTACAAAGGAACGCCAGGTGTAGATGTAATTGATGTTGATATTGAAGAAACTATTAAAACTGGTGATACTGTAAGAATAACAAGTGATGATTATAAATTGACAGAAAACAGGAGATTAGTTCGTGATATTATTTTACCAGATGCATTAGAAACTAATCCATATAATTCTATTGGTATAACATCTAATACAACTTTACAAAGACCTATTATCTGGTGTAAGCAAAGAAATGACACTATTGTTGATGGTATAGAGATTGGAAAAGATAGACCAAGTTATGAATCAAGAATTTTCCCTTCAAGCAATATTATAAACTCCGTTGGTGTTGGTTCAACTCAAATATTTGTAGATAATGTAAAAACTATATTTGACGCTGAAAATGAAAATACAACTGGAGATATAAGAAATTCAATTGAAATTTTAGATAATAGAAAAATAGTACAGTCAATTGGAACCGCTATTGTTTCTATTTCGGGAACTATACAATCAATAGATATTATAAATGGTGGATATGGATACAATTCAAACCCAATAGTTGCAATTCAAAATCCAATTGGAATTGGAAGCACTGGAAGAGCAGTGTTATCTTCTCAAACAACTTCTGGAATCGTTACTGAAATATCCATTATTTCAGCAGGATTAGGATATACTTACACAAATCCACCCCTAGTTTATATAGAACCGCCAGAAATAAAATCTGAATATATTGAAGGGGTATCATATAAAGGAGATTTTGGGATAATTACAGGAATTAAAACAACTAATGTTGGATTTGCATCTACGGCATTGATATTTGATATGTTTATTCCTAGCAATTCTTACTTGAGAAATGGATCTATAGTAACTCCGACAATTACTCAAACAGGTCTTTTAGAAAATTACTACTTTAAAGTTTCTAATTCTAAAATTGGATCTGGAGTTACTTCTTTGAGAAAAGATGGATCAATTATTGGGATAGGGACTACAGGAATTGATAATATATATCAAGTTATTTCTGTTTCTTTTGCTTCTACTGATGTTTATGGAGAAGGTAATGCTACTGCTGCACAAGTTACGGTGAGTATTTCCAGTTATGATGGTTTAACAGGTTTTGGTTATAGTAATTATTATGGTGATTATAGTTGGGGAGTTATTGAAGTCCCTAGGACTCAAAATGAGTATAGTATAAACTCAAATTATGGAGTTGTAGGATTAAACACAACTCCTTTAGTAAAAAGATATAATTATCTTCGTTATCAAAATTACAACCCTATATAATTAAGATAAATACATAGAAAGTATATAAATCAATGTCTGCGATTATAACAGATCAATTTAGAATATTGAGTGCTGAAAATTTTATATTATCAATAGGATCAACTGCAAATTCATATTATTCATTTGTTGGTCTTACAAATTCAACTGATTATAGTCAAACTTGGGAACAATCACCACCAACTCCGCTAGATTCATTTGATAATTTTCACGATGTTTGGGATACTATTATTGCATTAAAAAAAATTAATACTGATGATGTGAGACAAGTTATTAGAAGAATTGATTGGGAATCTGGTGTTACTTATGATATGTATCGTCATAATATAAGTAGAAATAATTTATCAAAACCTTCAAATAAAACTAATTTATATGAATCTAATTACTATGTAATGAACAGTAATTATCAGGTTTATATTTGCTTAAGTAATGGAACTGATCCAGAAAATCCTGAAGGTAGGCCATCTATTGATGAACCAACATTTATTGATTTAGAACCAAGAAGTGCTGGATCTAGTGGTGATGGTTACTTATGGAAATATCTTTATACTATAAATCCAAATGATTTGATTAAGTTTGACTCAATTTCATATATACCAGTTCCTTCTAACTGGAGTTCAAATTCAAATGTAGCAAGTATTCGTAATAACGCAAATTCTCAAAGTAGTGGGCAACTAAAAGTCGCATTAATAAGTGATAGGGGTAGTGGTTTAGGAGTTTTTAGGTCATATACAAATATTCCAATCGTAGGAGATGGTACTGGAGCAGAAGCAACCATAGTTGTTGGAAATGATTCAACAGTTGAATCAATAAACATTACTAGTGGGGGAAGTGGATATACTTATGGTACTGTTGATTTAGAATCTGCAGGAATTACAGGTGACCAATTACCAGTATTTGAGATTATAATTCCACCTGATGGTGGTCACGGTTTCAATATCTATAAAGAACTTGGTGCTAAAAATGTTTTAGTGTATTCAAGAATTGAGAATGATAATTTAAATCCAGATTTTATTACTGGAAATAAAATTGCTAGAGTTGGTATTATTAAAAATCCAACATCTTTTGGAACAACATCAATACTTGCTGCTCAAAAGGTCAGTAATACTTATGCAATAAAACTTACAGGTAATATTGAAACTGCATCATTTTCTCCAAATTCTACAATCACTCAAACTATCGGAATTAGTACTGCTTTTGGAAAAGTAGTTTCTTATGATAATAGAACTGGAGTTTTAAAATATTGGCAGGATAGATCAATAGTTGGATTTTCAACGGGATCTAGTGTTCAATCATTAATTCCAGAATATGGATATAATTTAATCAGATTCTCATCTTCTGGTGGTCAAATTAATGGCGAATCCAATAATCTATCAATTGATACTGGATTCACTGGTATAAGCACTACCATAAATAGTATGACATATAATTTGGGTCAATATTTTACTAATGGTCTTTCAAATCCAGAGGTTCAAAAATACTCTGGTGATATGATTTATATTGATAACAGACCTTCTATTACTAGATCTGTTAATCAAAAAGAAGATATTAAAGTAATTTTACAATTCTAACTAGAATTATGCCACAGGAAACTAATTTCAACGTATCTCCATATTTTGATGATTTTGAAAAAAATGATAATTATTATAGGGTTTTATTTAAACCTGGATATCCAATACAGGCAAGAGAATTAACAACTTTACAGTCAATTTTACAAAACCAAATTGAACAATTTGGGTCTCATTTTTTTAAAGAAGGTGCGAAAGTTATTCCTGGGCAGTTAAAATATAATAGTAATTTTTATTGCGTTGAAATAAATGATGATTTTTCTGGTATACCAGTATCATTATATCTTGATAATTTAGTAGGAATTAAAATATATGGAAGAAGTTCTGGAGTAAGAGCTAAAATTGTAAAAGTTTTAAATTCTAGTGAATCAGAAAGAAATAATATTACTTTATATCTAGATTATTTAGAATCATCGTCAAATGATTTTTCAAAAAGAGAATTTTTAGATAATGAAGTTCTAGTTACAGAAGAACCAATACAATTTGGATCCACTTTCATATCATCTGGAGAAGGATTTGCATCAACTATTTCAAACAACTCAACTTCTACTGGATCAGCTTTTGCAGTATCAAATGGTGTTTATTTTATTAGAGGTACTTTTGTTGAAGTTTCAGATCAAATATTAATTTTGGATCAATATACTAATAAACCAAGTTACAGAGTAGGTTTATTGATAAGTGAAGAAATAATAACTTCAGATACTGATGAAAATCTAACAGATAATGCTCAAGGTTATAACAATTATTCAGCACCTGGAGCAGATAGATTAAAAATTACTGCTACGTTATTTAAAAAAGATATTAATGACTTTGATAATACTTCTTTTGTTCAGTTAGCTACTGTTCAGAACGGTATTTTGAGAGAAATTAATAATAATACAGAATACAATATTCTTGGAGATGAACTAGCAAGAAGAACGTTTGATGAATCTGGACATTATTATGTAAAATCATTTACAACATATTGTAAAGAGAGTTTAAATGACGGAATCGGTAATGGTGGTATATTTAATCAGGGAGAACTTACTTATGATGGGTCAGTTCCTAGTGATGATCTAATTGTTTATAAAGTAAGTCCAGGAAAAGCATATGTAAAGGGATATGAAGTTGACTTTCAAGGGCCAACTTTTATTGATGCACCAAAACCAAGAACAACAAAAATCGTAGAGAACCAAGCAATCAACATTGGTTTTGGTCCAACTTTATCTGTTAATACTGTATTTGGATCCCCTTTAATTGGCGTTAGTACTTCTACAACATTAAGTCTTAGAGATGAAAGAATTGGTATTGGATCTGCTACAGCAGCAGGAAATGAAATTGGAATAGCAAGAGTTTATGATTTTGTATTGGAGCAGGGTGGATATGATGTTCCAGATTTAAATACAAATTCTTGGGATTTAACACTGTTTGATGTACAAACTTATTCAACTGCAACTTTGAACGAAGCAGTAACATTAACAATCCCCACACACATTATTGGTGAAAGTACAGGAGCAACTGGATATTTAAAATCTGCAGTATCTTCTGGAAGTACAATTACAATATATCAAATTAATGGAGAATTTTCAGAAAAAGAAAATCTAATATTTAGTGATGCAAATCCTGATCAAAATTCTAGGTATATAAAGAATATAAAGAATTACAAAATATCAGATATAAAATCTATATTTTCAAATACAGGTATTGGTACATTTTCTGCTAATACTGCTCAATCAGATTCTACTTTTATAGGAAATGCTACTATAAGTGCTTCTAGTGGTGGTATATCAACAGTTACTGTAAATGGACTTAATATTTCTGGAATAGTAACTTCTGGAAATTTGGTAAAATATACACAACCTGGAATATCAACAATATCATATGCAAGAGTTTCTTCAGTTTCATACGAATCTAGAGAATTTGAAATTTCATCAGTTCCAAGTGTATCAAGTTTAGTTTATGGCAATTTACCTAATTCAGAAATAAATCCCAACAACTTAACTATATTATCAACTAAACTTCAAACAAGTGGTGATAGTGGGAATATCTCAGATAATGATTCATTATTTAGTGTTTTTCCGAAAAGAAATATTAATACTGTAGATTTACAAGATTCTGAATTAATCATAAGAAAGCAGTTTAGTAGTGGAGATGTAAGTATTACCTCTGGGTCAACAAATTGGATTTCAGCAGGGGATAATGAAGTATTTTTACCATTTGATGAAGAAAGATATATTCTAATTAGAAGTGATGGTACTTTAGAAACTTTAACATCAGATAGATTTGAATCACAATCAGGATCTACTCAAATCAGATTTAATAATCTTGGATCAAATGATTCAAATTGTATTTTGATTGCGACATTAAGAAAAAGAAATTTAAAATCAAAAACAAAAAGAAAGAAAATTGTAGATAGTATTATTGTAAATAAGTCTTCTAGTGTTTCTTCCGGAACTGGCAGTACAACCTTA
>JGI11705J14877_10001932_pt1 | contig 11472 bp, 10 predicted proteins | sample Etolaghawater15m_FD_14877 | JGI IMG/M metagenome (IMG submission 14877) | reverse complement strand
CTCTTCCGATCTTGGCCGAGTTCCTGTCGATCATCCACCTTGAATCATTGAAACTCTCTTCTCTTGTTGAGGATGTGCTTTCCATTTCACGCATTAATTCAGGAAAGGATTCGTTCAGAAAGCGGGTTATAGATCTGGAAGTTGTGCTCGACGAGATAATGGGCGCTCTGCAGATATCAGCCGATGAAAAGCGTATCCAGTTAAGCCTGCATGCCGGAGAGAAGGGTGCATCGGTACTGGCAGATCCGGATGCGATCAAGCAGTTGTTTACGAATCTTGTCAACAATGCGTTGAAATTCACTCCTGCTGAGGGCATGGTGACTATCACCATGAGTGTTGAAATGGATACCTCAAAAGTGGTCGTAGAGGTTAAGGATACGGGTATCGGTATTCCTGCAGGAGAGATCCCCAATATCTTCGAGAGATTCTATCGTGTTCGACGCGATGGCCTTGATATTGAAGGCAATGGCCTCGGTCTTGCTATTGTCGAGAAAATTCTGCGTCTTCATGATGGCCAGATAGAGGTCGAGAGCCGTGAAGGTGAGGGAACGACCATGAAGATATCTTTGCCTCTTGCTACCTGAACCGCTGATGGGTGACCAGTTAGGTATTGTGATTACAGGGGGGAGCAGAGGGCTTGGCTTTGAGCTTGCCTGGGCGTTCCTCAGGGCAGGGGACAGGGTTGTGATCTGCGGACGCAGTGAAACTTCCGTCAACAAGGCTCTCGAGCGACTCAGTACTACTGTTACAGATGCACCTGTGTGGGGAATGGCATGCGACGTAGCAAACCCAGATGAGATGTCGGTGTTTGCTGGGTTTGCACTGGCAAAGCTTGGTTGTGTCGACAGATGGCTTAATAATGCTGGATCATCCGGTATTCGTAAACGACCCTTGTTCGATCTGGATGATGCTGATATTGTACAGACTGTAGGCACCAATCTTACAGGCACCCTTATCGCTTCACGCGCTGCGATAAGGATTATGATGTCCCAGGAGCATGAACCCGGGAACGCAGCCGCATGCCATATTTTCAATTTTGGCTTTAGCCCTGCAGGCGTCCGGTTTTCCCGTTCTCCATTACCACACAAGGCCTCTAAAACCGGTGTTGCCGCAGTATCCCGGTTTCTGGCCGAGGAGCTCGAGCGGGAGGGAATAAGGGGGATAGCTGTCCACGAGGTAAGCCCAGGACTGGTTCGGACAGACCTGTTGTTGAACGATACCGACCCAGTCACACGAAAGTTCCTGGAAACTGTGGCCGATCATCCTCAAACAGCTGCGGCACTCCTGCTACCGAAAATCCGCTATCCAGATAAACGTTCTTTTCTGCTACGTTCGCGATCGCTGCCGGTCATGATCGCAAGAATGGTATGGCTCCAGCTTAAACGTCAGCTAACTGCCTGATGCAAGGGCTGCGAAGTTTCCGGCAAATGACTCCTGTTGGACTTCCTCTCCCTGGATCAGTTCGAACGTCAGGTTTCTTGCAGCTTCAGTCCATAATGATTCAACGGCAGCTTCTGCAACGTCAGCTCGTGTAATCTTACCGGTTGCAATTCTGTCGCCGGTATCAAATACCATCGTGTGCTCAAGGGGAGCTCCGTCAATGAGTCCTCCCGGTCTGAGTATGGTGTAATGCCGACCATGAGAGCCGAACATGCGCCGGATCTCATCTTCCGCTTCCAGTTTCATGGAGAGTACCTGCCCATACTTGTTGAGTGGGTGTTCCGGTTTTGTAACGGCCAGTGAACTGATGAGGATAAAATGGCTGACACCAGCCGTTGCCGCATGTTGAGCAAGACGAATGACTCCGTCACGATCGATGGCTGATGGCGGGGGAGAGTTGGGATCCATGACATTTCCTCCTAAAGCTGAAATAACCGCATGTGCGTTTCTGACCGCTGATGCAGTATCGGTTTCGTTTTCAACACTGCCGATACTGAGCCTGTCGGTTATTTCAGGTCCGAACAGCTCGATTGCTCTGCTGCCTGACCTGACAAAAAGACGGTGTTCTATGCCGTAGTGGGCCAGGCGTTCGACAACCCATCGCCCTGTTCGGCCGGTTGCTCCGGCAACAAGTACTGTTCCAGTATACAACATACTGTATCCCTCCTTACATAAAGAGTGAGAATTTTACGTTCATGGCCATGGTCAGGTCTACAAGACCGTGAAGGACGAAAACCGAAGGAAGATCACGATACCAGAAGAAACTGAGGGCCCAGCTGGTTGCAATGAGTATCTGGGTTGGCATGAAGAGTGGTTTCAGGGGGCTTGCCTGGTTGACATGTTCAGGAAGAAGGTCCAGCCAGAAGAGCCCATGGATGAATCCGCTGTAGATCATGAACAAGAGCAGCCCTGCAAAAAAGAGCACCCATGCGTTTTTCGTGATCATTCCTGCAAGCTTTTCACCCATCACAAAAAAGAAGTAGAACATGAATGTTTCGGCAATGCCGTTGCCGACAGTAAAGACAAGTACGGAGGCTATATCCAGTTGTCTGCCGCCGTCAAATGTGGAGTTCGAGTAGACATAGGCGTTACATGCTACGATAAGGAGTGATGCGCCAAGCAGGATTTTTCTCCGTAGGTCAAAGTCGGTATTGAAGCTGAATGTTTCTTTACGGAAAAAGAGAAGCCCGATAACGATAGCGATGAACCAGTAGGTAAATATTTTCATTGGTACTGTCCATTCCATAATACAAAGGGTTTTAAGTGTTGGATAAACATTCTTCAGCGTGATAGGAGCTTCTGACAAAAGGTCCGGACTGAACAGTACGGAATCCTTTTTCGATGGCATATGCCCTGTAGAGCTTAAACTGATCCGGGTTAATATAATCTGCAACAGGAAAATGAGCTGCTGATGGCTGGAGATACTGGCCAATGGTAAGGTGCTTACAACCGGAGTTATACAGGTCGTCAATGACGGCATATACCTCATCTTCGGTTTCGCCCATACCAACCATGAGCCCTGATTTGACGGCCAGTGAAAATGAGGATGATGCTCGTTGAAGCAATGCTAGCGATTGCTTGTAATCTGCCTGCGGTCTGACCTTTGCATACAGGGAAGGAACCGTTTCGATATTATGGTTGAGAACTTCCGGGCGAAGTTCCATAACAGTCGACTGGTCATGGGCTCTGCCTTCGAAATCCGGGATGAGGCACTCTATGCTGACCTCCGGATTATGTTCCCTGATGGCAAGTACTGTCGATTTCCAGGCTGAAGCCCCGCCATCGGGCAGGTCGTCGCGATTGACTGATGTGAGCACCACATGTGAGAGCTGCATGCCTTTGACCGCTTCGGCTATCCTGGAGGGCTCTTCAGAATCTGGTAGGGGAGGGGTTCTTGACGTCGCTACTGCGCAGAATCTGCAGCTCCTTGTACAGGTGTTACCGAGCAGAAGAAAGGTGGCCGTCCCGTTGGACCAGCACTCATGTAGATTGGGACAGAGTGCTGATCGACAGACCGTATTGAGGCCATGGCCTGAAATCAGCCGTTTTGTGGATGCAAAAGCAGCCGATCCGGAAAGGCGTTGTTTCAGCCATTCCGGTTTTCGCTTGTAGTTTGATGTGTTCATGGGGGGAATATAGTGAAGTAGCAACTATATTTTTGTGATATTGCTTTGCAACAACCGTAAACGTTGCGCTATCAGGAGCAGAATACGGCTTCAGAGGTGTTATTACATAGCATCAATTTTCGCAAAAAGATCCCTGGTGGACTGGTAGAAGAGCGGCAGAAGGTCATTGAACGACAGCCTTATAACTCCTTGTTCATCTACGAGGACATATGCACGCTTTGACATGCCAAGAAAATCTATGGCGTCATACTGACGAGATACATTTTTATCGTGGTCGCTCAGCAGGGGGAAGGGAAGTTCGTGTTTTTCTGCAAACTTCTTATGAGATTCCACAGTGTCTGTGCTGATCCCGAGTACCTGTATGTCGCGTTTGGAGAATTCGCTGAAATTGTCTCTGTAACTGCAGAGCTGAGTAGTGCATACAGGTGTGTCATCTCCGGGATAGAACACCAGCAGGACTTTTTTTGTGGCATAATCTGAAAGAGATACTTTGACTCCTTCTGCATCTGGCAGGGAGAAGTCCGGGGCCTTTGTTCCTTCTGCAAGCATCTGTTCCTCCTTGTGGGAAATTGCGGTGAATAGAGAAGTACTTATGTACCAGCAATTGCAACCTTTGACGATCAGCTAATAATTCCCGGCATTGGATTCTGTTGATGGTTCAGACAAGAAGACCTGGTTATCGCATGCGCTCAGTCATGGATGCCTGCTCAAGTTCAGCTTCATCTATAGCATTCAGGTTGGCTCTCAACTGCATCCTGTCAGGATATTGCTTTTGCAGAGCCATGGTCATTTCCCTGGCGGTTTCCCACTCTTTTGCACGGTATGCCTTTTTGGCAAGCCAGGCCATTGCCTCAGGTGAGGTTGTTTTCAGCGAGGTATATATACTATCGGCATCATCCGGCCGCCCTTCAGCAAGGGCTATCCGGGCCTTGATTTCCTGTCCCGTTATGCTCTTACCAAGCTGGGGCTGTTTTGCAAGTGTTCCCCGAGCTTTTGCCACTTCATTCATATCAAGATATGCCAGTGTAAGCAGCCAGGCTGCACGAAACCCGATAGCCGAATCAGAACCGGAGAGTAGCTCGAGCTGTTCCATGCCGGCCTCAAGCTTGCCTGACGCAAGCAGAAGCTCACCTTTCAGAAGGCGTACATGTGATGTTTGTTTTTGCTTTTCGATAAAATGCAGTGCTTGTTCTGCACCTCTGTTGAACCGTATGGATTGAGCCATACCATACGCAAACCAGTCGGGAAACGTATCGGAAAGATTTTCATGAGCTCGCAGCTGGAGTGCTGCTTCCCGCCATCCTCCAGCCATAAAGATTGCGGGAAAAATTGCCTTACTCTGCAGAAGGTTGCGTAATGCCGGTTCAGGAACCTGGGCTGTGGTAAGTCGATCCAGCTGACCGAATAACTGATGTTTGCCCGAGGCAGGACCTTTCCTGGAAAAAAACCCCTGTGCATCAACCGGTTGAGGCTGTTCAAGTCTGTAGGCAAGTACCTGTTCGAGGGCTTGCTCGATATCAGGATTCCAGGAGCTTCTTTTGAATGGATGTGACAGAAGAAGTTCATAAGCCTGTTGCTCACGATCATCTTTTATCGCTTGCAGAATACGTAACCAGTAGATTTCCTGACGCTGCTCAAGAAAACCCTGGGTGTTAAGAATGTGTTTTTTAGCAAGCGCTTCATCCCAAAAGGTGTGCTGGGGCAAATCCTGCAGATACATTACCAATGGTGCAAGGGCACCGTAAAGGTCCGCGGGAGTAGCGCTGTCTAGCGACGTTGGTGTTGCGACTTTGCTCCAGAAAAGTGCTTTCAGCCATATAAAATCGGCCGATCGGTCATCAAGATCCTGTGCCCATGTCTGCACAGCCAGATCCAACCTATCATAACGACGATAAAACTCGGCCAGCTGATCGCGATAGAGTGGATTGGAGGTATCGGTAAGATGGGCTGCAACGTATTCTACTCGTGCCATATCGCGTTTACCCATCCGTTCAAGGATCTGGGCACGGAACGATCGTACGTCAGGGTTTTTTGGCGCAATCCGGAACGCGCGTTCCAGGTATCCCCATGCCTCCTGAAGGTTTGATGTTAATAGGGCGAGCCTCGTAAGTCTTACCGCATCAGCTTCTCCTTCCAAAGAGCTGTCCTGGAGTTTCTCTATGGCTTTCTCTACTTCACCCTGCACGATAAGGGCATCTATATCCAGTGCAAACCAGGATTCAGGACGACTCTTTATCTGCTGCCAACTTGAACGCAGGGTTGTAAATTCCTCAAAATCTCTTGTCGCCAGCATGGAACGGGCTACCATGATCGACGCAGCTTCATGCCCTGAAAAAATGCCGGGGTTACGGTCGTACAAGTAACGAAGCCTGTCAGCGTTGCCGATATGTTCAAGTACGTCAAGTTCCAGGTGGAGCCATTGCTGCTGGTTACCGGTAATACCCTGGTCCCTGACTTTCAGAAGTTCAAAGGCTTTACCAGGACGGTTATCTTTCAAGAACTGCCTGGCTGTATCGAGGGCTTCAGCATCTCGTTTTACCTTGATGTAGTCCCTTACCGATATGTAACCATAGACACTTCCCAGCACAGCAATAATAACCAGGGATGCAATGGCTGTTATCTTGAGCAGCGTTGATTTCTTCATGCATTCTGTCTTTCTGCAGCAAGATGCTGCTGGCGGTTTTTCAGGTAGATTGCCAGGAGCAGGAATGAGCCGAGCAATAGAACCGTGGATGGTTCGCTAGCCGTGGTAAGTGCATCTACATTTATGCTGCCTATATCAATGGCAAACAGCACATCATTGTAATCCTGGTCACCACCGCCAAACAAGTCTTCAAAACCAACCAGCAGGTAGGGGCTATCTTCAACTGCATAGGCAACCACGTGATCGATACCGTCAGGGTTCAACGATGCATCAGTTGAATACACATTAGTACCTCCAGATGCGCCATCAGCAATCAAGAAAAAGTCAAGTTCAGTGCCTGCATCCATAGTTCCAAGGTCAACAAAATCACCGGGAACAAGCGGAAAATTAATATTTGCCGAGGCATTCGAGAGATCCGTTGCATTCATGTATGATACATTGGAGGTGAGATTGGGAAAAATAAGCTGGGCATCTCCCGTCGTTATATCATCGCTGCCGTCTGTATAGAAGCCAAGTGTGTTTTTGTATCCGGCACCTTCCCCAATGAAATAGACCCGTACATCTGATGCAGTTGTCAGCGTGAGCTGAGATGGATCAAGGCTGTAGCTGGATATATTATCGAGGCTTACCGTTTCTCCAAGCGTCTGATCTATCCAGTCGTTCAATGTTGGCAAGTACTCAGTCTGAAATGTTACCGCCGCCTCGTCTGAACCAGCTTCATAAACCGGAGCGACAATGTCAAGGCCAAATGGACGGGCGGCAGATTGTACTGATGATTCTACGGCATGTGCTGTAAGCGGCCCTGCTATTGGCATCAGAACGCAGAAGACTAGCAGTGCGGTTTTGGCACATCTTTGCAACCAGTTATTGGCGGTGGTTGTATCATGTATCTTTTTCATCGTAGGTATGGTTATAATGGTTATTTCGAAGTTTGCGGCATACCTGTTTTCCGTTCAAAAGGATTTCTGTATATCCCCAGCAACTGTTTTGCGAAATAGAGAAAAAATACCGGATCGTTTATCAGGTATCTTCGGTACATTCTTTTTGGTTCCATCATCAATCTGTACAGCCATTCCATACCGATGTCACGTAACAGTTTTGGGGCGCGACTGACATTTCCTGCCTCAAAATCTATAGTGGCCCCAAGTGCCATGAACAGCTTGACGCCAGGCATTCTGTGGCGGTATCGGGCCAGCCAGATTTCCTGTTTAACCCCTCCCGCTCCTATAACCAGCACTGTCGCTCCTGATTGATTGATGATGTCGATAATCTGATCACACTCTGCTTCGTTTTTCTCGAAGCCGTAAGAAGGGGAATGAGCTCCTATAACGATCTCCCTTCCAACTTTCCGGTTGATCTGGTCCATCGCCTGATGAGCCACGCCTTCAGCAGCCCCCAGGAGGAAAATCCGGCACTCTTTATCGTTTTTGTGGTACATGTAGAACGAGCCTAAAAAGCTCGAGCCTGGTATTGCCTCTGGAAGCGACTCAGGGAGCAGCTTCGAGAGAAAGTAAACAATACGGCTATCGCAAACTATCCATTCCGCTGACTGGTATGCTTCGTAGAATTCCTGGTTTTTCTGGAGATGCACAAAATGGTCTACATTCGGTGTTACCACCAGTCCTTTTTCCAGAGCATCCAATAAACCCGACTCTGTAACGCTTGTTACATCTATATTCAGCAGACGTACAGTTTTTGCTGCGGTGCCTGCAGGTGCATTATGTCTTTTTCCTTCAATCATGGTTTCATGTCGCTTAATGTATCTACTATAGATGTGCAAAAATTGTGCCGTTCTTGTGGAGACACTCTTCACACCGTGCCATTGTCGTTGAAGAGGAGCACTGGTCGACAGGCGGTCTTTCAAAATAAGAGTCTGCACTCATGTTGACCTTTTTTGCATAGTGTTAGTTGGCTGGCGTCAGCCCTCTTTTGCCAAGGAGCAGGATCCTGGAATAATTGAATTTCGTTGCAATGGTTTCTATGAGTACGGGACCCGAAAGCCCTGCAAGTAATCCGCATATGAAAAGAATCCGGATATCGGTTACCCCAATTCCCTTGAGCGCAATCCTGGATGCAGCAGTGAAGAAAACATGGAACAGGTAGATCGAGTAGGAATAATAGCCGATGCTGGCCAGCCATTGCGACTGGCTCCTGGAGAGCAAAAGGCCTACACAAGCCCCAGTACCCAGCAAAAGGGCCAGGAAAGAGCGTCGCCCGCTTATGTAGTGCTCGCTGAAGAAAATAAGGAAGAGCGTTATCGTGATAATCACGATGTATCCGGTTACCTGAGAATACTTGAAATCCAGGGGAAATCGCGTGCAGTACAACCCGGCAAGAAAAAAGGGAAAAAGATAGAAAACCCCGGCAAGTGAAAACCAGATCGTTCCCAGGTTAGTCACAAAGCCGGTTGCCGAGGCGAGGTAGATAATGGCAAACTTCATTCGGGTATCGAGGAGCTTGTACTTTTCAAGCATGAGCATACCGATGAAGATGATAAAGAGCGATTCAACGAACCAATAATGAGCAACAGGCTTGAGATGCAGGAAACGCCAATCTTCAAGCTGATAATTTGTACCGGGAGTTACCGCTTGCAGAATTGCAAAACCGGTCCCTACAACAAGCATCGGAATGATGAGCCTTCGAATTTTCCCGTTAAGAAAGGTTTTCGAGTCTCCGGAGAATGGTCGCCAACCATAAACCAGTCCCGACAGGAATGTAAACAGGGGCATCCGGATATACGCGAATATTTCATTGCTCTCTTTAAGAACTCCTTCATGTAGCCTGAGCCCGCTTTCAGGTGAAATACCAATGACATGATACGCTACAAGCATTATGCAAGCGAGGCCTCGCAGAGTGTCGACAGGAAGGTTTCGGTTACTTGGTTTGGTTGACATTATTTTCTGATCATTTTGTTATTTTTCTCCCCGAAATCGTTGCATCTATTCTCTCGTTGTCAAAGCCATATATGTATTTTGCTCATCTTCCCGCCGGATATATTACGGTCAAGCTGCTTTCCAAGATGCTAGGCAAGCCACCAGCCAATAACAGGATATACATGTTTTGGGGTTTGCTTGGTTCAGTGGCCCCTGATTTCGATTTCACATGGTGCCTTTTGCATTACCATCGATTGTGCGATCATCACAAGTACTTCACTCATTACCCCTTGTTGTGGTTGGCCTTGCTGGTTCTTTCAGGCACATGGTTGCTTGTCGATCGGTATCGCCATGCCCAACCAGTGTTTGCTTTGATGTTTTTCCTCGGGGGCCTGGTGCATACGCTACTTGACATGTTTACCGGTCGGATGTTTCTCCTGGCTCCGTTTTCCTATGCCAGGCAGCAGGTTTCGCTTGCCGAGTATGGTTTCTGGGATCCCTTCTACCTGGAATGCTTTATCGTTTTATGGGCTGTGGTTCTTTGGAAGAAGCGCCAACTGGTTTCGCTCCTGGCTAAAATCGGTTGATCACCTGGCATCTGCTTCCTTCTCTGACGTTGCCTTATGGTTAGAGAGAATGGCTTCCGGGGGGCCCTGTGAAGCGATTTTTCCGTCTTCGAGACGATAGATCCAGTTACAGTGCTCTACTGTGGTCAACCTATGAGCAACAAGAATGATTGTTTTAGAGCCCTGCAGTGATTCCACTGCTTCCATTACAGCACTTTCGGATTCATTATCCAGTGCACTTGTTGCTTCATCGAGGAGCAAGACTTCGGGATCATGGTAGAGTGCTCTTGCTATACCGATTCTCTGGCGTTGTCCTCCTGAGAGACGAACGCCTCTTTCTCCAACATAGGTGGCAAGTTTCTCTGGGAGCTGATTGACAAATGTCTCGAGATTTGCAGCACGAAGTGCTTTCCAGACTTTCTCTTCGTCGACTTCATTGTCCTGCAAGCCGAATGCTACATTGTGAGCCAGGTCATCGTCGGTAAGGTAAATTGATTGGGGAACATAGCCTATAATGTTTTGCCATGGCCGCATATTGTCCGTTATATCCTGCTGATCAACCCGTATTTTTCCACTGTCAGGAGTGAGAAGGCCGAGAATCAGGTCAATAAGCGTACTTTTGCCTGATCCACTCGGCCCAATGAAACCTACAGACTGGCCCTTGTTGATGGTAATCGTTACCTGGTCTATTGTCTGTGAGATTGCACTGGGATAGGTGTATGAAATATTTTCCAGGTGAAAATCCGATGAAAAACGAAGTGAGCCTTGCTGGTACTGAATATCGGCATCTGTTTGAAGCGATAAATCATTCCCTATGATATCGATGACAGGGAGGCAATACTGGAGTGATTGGAGGGCATTGAGGATTCGGTTTGCCGAGGGCATCATTCGAAATGTCGCAACAGCAAAGAATCCTAGGTTTGGAATGATTGCCTCCATAGTCATGCCTTGCATGAGCATAGTGAACACCAGGATAACCAGGCCGCTGACGGCAAGAAGTTCCAGCCATAGGCGAGGCATTTGTCCAACCGTTGTGTTCAGTCTGCGCACCCTGGCGCTTTCAGTGTTGTGAACTTCGTACTGGTGCAAGAAATAATCTTCTTTTCCGAGAATCTTGACATCCTTGATGCCGCCAAGCCCTTGCTGCAGGTGCTGCATCCTCAAACCATCATGGTACTGCCTGGCATTTCCCCATTCAGCTATATTGCGCCGTGTCAGAAATACAAAAACAATGCTTGACAGGCCAAGAACCAGCAGGGTGTTCAAGGTTCCTGCGGGTTCAACCACCAGCAATAATGTGAAAATGCATAACAGCGTCAATGATTCTGTAATCAGTTGAAGTAGTGGTGCTAAAACATTGTTTGCAAACACTTCAACTTCAGTGATGACGTTTCTGATTAATTGTGCTGAATTACGTTGAAGATGGAACGTATAGGGTTGCTGGAGATATATTTTAAACAGTTTTTTTGATAGCCGTTCACCAATTGCAAAAGTATAACGGTTTTGCTGCCATGAAAGAAGCAACAGAAAGGCTGCTTTAATGAAGTAAATGGTAAACAGGAAGAGTAGTCCGCCTATAACAATCGTTGTATGATCCGGATTTCCGAAAAAATCGGATATATTTTTTATATATGGGTTCTTGTTAGCAATAGTCTTGTCTGTAAAGAGTGCCAATGCTGGTATGATCAGACCAACACTCATAGTTTCCAGAAGAACACAGATCGCCATCAAGGCTAGAATCCACACGCCTTTCCTTCGCTCCTTTTTCTGAAGGATGGTATGGATTTTTCTGATAAATCCGAGATGTAAAACACGTGATCTAG
>JGI11705J14877_10001931_pt1 | contig 11473 bp, 11 predicted proteins | sample Etolaghawater15m_FD_14877 | JGI IMG/M metagenome (IMG submission 14877) | reverse complement strand
AATCCTGAGTTTATTGGTGCAAAAGATAGAGTTTTAGATACTTTAGAGTTGGTTCAAACACAAAAAGAAAAATCGCAAAATATTAAGCAGAAACAGAAACTCTCATACTTGGAAAAAGTAGGAGAGTGCTTTTTTAGATACTATATAGGCTTTACTGGATTTATGGCATTTTTGGGGCTACTTGTTTTTACAAAATTTCATTTTATGAAATCTTTTAAAAACATTCGTTACAAAGAGATAGCATTTGAGATAAATGAGAGTGCAATTAAAGCACTAGGGATTATTGCACTGACTAGTTTTCTTATTGGACTTGTGGTCGCATATCAATCAGCCTATCAGTTGAAAATGTATGGAGCAAATATCTTTATAGTAGACATGTTGGGTATCTCAATACTGCGAGAGTTGGCACCTCTTATGACTGCTATAGTCATAGCAGGGAGAAGTGGTTCTGCATTTACTGCACAGATAGGTGCCATGAAGATAACACAAGAGTTAGATGCCATGCGAACTATGGGGTTTGACCCATATCTCTTTTTGGTAATACCTAGAATTCTTGCTCTTATGCTTATGATGCCGATTTTGATTTTTGTAGCAGATATTATGGGGATACTAGGTGGAATGATTGTTGCCAATATTGATTTAAACATAACTGTTGATCTTTTTATAGACAGATTTAACGATGTAGTAGCAGCTAAACATTTTTTTATTGGAGTTGTTAAAGGTCCATTTTTTGCATTTTTGATTGCAAGCATAGCTATTTACAGAGGACTAATGGTAAAGGATGACACACAGAGCATAGGATTTAACACTACAAAAAGTGTAGTAGAGTCTATTTTCGCTGTCATTGTGTGTGATGCAATATTTTCCATTCTCTTTACAAACTTAGGTATTTAGTGATGAAAAAAATAATAAGAGTAGAGAATGTAAAAACTATATTTGGAGAAAAAGTTGTTCACGATGGTTTGAATTTGAGTATTCATGAGGGTGAGATATATGGACTTCTTGGACCAAGTGGTTGTGGAAAAACAACACTACTGCGTGAGATGGTAATGCTCCAAGAGTTTGCATCTGGGAAGATAGAGGTTCTGGGCAAAGAGGTGCAAAACATCAGCACTACAGAGGCACAAGCTCTTCGACGGCAATGGGGTGTTTTGTTTCAAGCTGGAGCACTCTTTTCATCTTTAAATATTTATGAAAATATTGCTCTACCACTTGTAGAGTACACAGACCTCTCTTCTAAAATGATAGAGGAGATAGTTAAGTTTAAGGTAAACCTTGTAGGACTAAAAAGTACAGATGCATATCTTTATCCCTCTCAAATAAGTGGTGGTATGAAGAAAAAAGCAGGATTAGCACGCGCACTTGCTATGGATCCTAAGCTGCTTTTTTTGGATGAACCTACAAGTGGTCTTGATCCGATTTCTGCTAGAGAGTTTGATACCCTCATCTTAAAACTGCGTTCTATGTTAGGTTTAACAATAGTAATGGTCTCACATGACTTAGAGTCAATTTATGCGACTTTGGATAAAGTAGCAATTATAGATGAGAAAAAAATTGCATATGAGGGGACATTAGCAGAAGTCACTTCTGCTAAGAGCAAGTTTATAGAGAGTTTTTTTGGAGAGAAATATGAACAATAGAGTAAATTATACCCTTGTGGGCATCTTGGTTCTTGTAGGTGTGGCATTTATGGTGGCGTTTGCTTACTGGATGTTAAAACCATCTGTGGAGTCTGACACAAAGATTTACAGTATTCACTTCGATGAGTCAGTTTTAGGACTCAACCTTGATGCACCTGTGAAATATAGAGGTATAAGTGTTGGTAAAGTTACAAGTATAGGCATAAACGAAAAAAATGCTGAACAAGTAGAGGTCTTAGTAAGCATAAAAAAAACAACCCCAATAAAAGAAGATACAGTCGCACAACTTACAGCACAAGGCATAACGGGACTCTCTTACATTAACTTACATCTTGGCTCAAATGACTCAAAAAGACTCCAACTCAAAGAGGGACAAAAATATCCCCTCATAAAAACAGTACCCTCTTTTTTGACAAATATAGAGGAGTCGTTTAGTAGCGTCTCCACAAAACTCTCTTCAACTCTTGGAAAAACAGAGGAGCTTTTAGGCAAAAAAAATCAAGAACAACTCTCACTTCTACTCAAAAGAACAGCAGATGTTATGGAAAAAATGGACAAACTCTTGGATGACAAAACTATCTCACATCTTCAAAACAGTGCCCAAAACTTAGATGACTTTACTTATAAGCTTGATAAACTCGTACCAAATATAGATAATTTTATAGATAAGAGTAAAGAGTGGGAAGATAAAATCTCTCTCTCTCTTGGCTCTATCATGCAGAGTTATAAAGGCATAAAAGCGACGATGTTTGAGGTGGAGAGAGCAGTAGCAAGTGGTGAGTTTAATGTCAAAGAGATAAGTGCAGACATAGTACCAACAATGAACACGACCTTTTTACAGATGCAAGAGTTGATGATAAAGTTTGAAGATGTTCTCAAAGAGTACAAAGAGAGTCCCTCTGATTTACTCTATAAAACAACAGAGATTAAAAAAGCTCCAGGAGAGAAGTAGGATGAAGTATATATATCTATGTTTGGTACTCTTAACACTGAGTGCTTGTACAGTCACACAACCTTATATAGCAGAGTATAGAATCATAACGCCAGAGTCACAGGAGAACTTTTCATCGACAGAGTGTAAAGATAAAAGTCTCAAAATATCACAACTCTTTTCACAAAGCACACTGATGACACAGAGTATGAAGTATGCACAAAATGAGTATGGTGAGTTTGCATTTAGTGAGTCTGCATGGGCAAGAACTCCCAACAGTGCTATAACACATGAGATACTTAAAAGTGTAAGAGAGTCTAAGCTTTTTGCAAGTGTGCAGAGCTATAAGTCTCGTAGTAAAAGTGACTTCATACTTGAGAGTAGTGTAGAGGAGTTTTTACAGTACTTTAGTAAAGATACAAAAAGCTCTTTTGTAAATGTAGTCATGGCGTTTACATTAGTAGACACTAAAACTTCAAAGGCAATAGATACTCTCAGTGTAAGCAAAAAAGTAGAGGTTAAAAGCCTAGACGCTGAGGGTGGAGTAGAGGCTCTAAATGCTGCACTAACTCAAGTGTTGCTAGAAAAAAATAGATGGTTAAACGAGGTGTGTAGATGATAACTCAAGCTCAATATAAAAAACGCAGAGAGAAATTAGCCAAAAGTTTAAGTACAGACTCTATTACACTGCTCTTGAGTGCAACACCAAAAACACGTTCAAATGATACAGAGTATCCCTATAGACAAAACAGTAACTTTTACTATCTTACAGGTTTCAAAGAGGATAACGCAGCTTTGATGATAGTAAAAGGGTCTAAAAAAACTAAAAGCTATCTCTTTGTTGCAAAAAAAGATAAAGCACTTGAGTTGTGGCACGGAGAGAGACTAGGTACTGCAAAAGCAAAAGAAATTTTTGAGCTTGAGGGTGTTTATGAGTACACAGAGCTTGAAACTGTTTTTAAAAAAAGAGTGCTCAACAAACATAGCTTTTACTATGACTTTTCACATAAAGATGAGAAAATAGAGAGTTTTATAAGCCTAAGCAAAAATCTTTATGCTCATAAAAATATAGCAAAAAAGATTGCTAAGCTGCGTTTGATAAAGTCAAACGCAGAGGTAGAACTCATAAAAAAAGCTCTTAAAATCACAAAAGAAGCACATCATAGAGCCATAGAAATAGTACCAAGACTAAGCAATGAATATGAGCTTCTCTCTGAAATAGAGTATGTTTTTAAAAAAAATGGAGCATATAGTGATGCTTATACTTCTATAGTAGCCTCAGCAAACGCGGCAAACACTCTACACTACATAAACAATGACAAGCCAATTCAAAAAGGCGAACTACTGCTTCTAGATGCTGGTTGTGAGTATGAGTACTATGCGAGCGATATTACAAGGTCAATTCCCGCAGATAGAAAATTTTCAGAGGCACAAAAAGAGCTATATAGCTTAGTCTTAGATGTTGAAAAAGAGATTATTGGGATGATAAAACCAGGTGTTTTAAGAAGTAAACTCCATAGTCATTCAGAAAAGTTACTCTGTAGAGGAATGGTAAAACTAGGTATTCTTGAAGGGAGTGTAAAAAAACTTTTAAAAAAACAGAAACATAAAAAGTATTATCCCCACGGAATAGGGCATTGGATGGGTATAGATGTGCATGATGAAGCGGCCTATAAAACAAAAAAAGGTAAAGAGATACCCCTAAGAGCTGGAATGGTTATGACCATTGAGCCAGGAATTTATCTAGATAAAGATGATAAAAATATCCCTAAAAAGTATCGTGGCATAGGAATTCGTATAGAGGACGATATCTTAGTTACCAAAGATGGGTATGAAAATCTCTCTGTAGATATTGTTAAAGAGATAGAAGATATAGAGAACTTAGGAAAAGAGTATGAGTAGAGCAGTCATAATCTTACTCTTAAGTAGTGTCTTTGTTTTAGCACAACTGACACCCCATGAAAAAGCTATAGCAAAAATGAATGCGGAATTTGAAGCTTACAAGGCAGATGAAGATAAGGCATTTGAAAATTATAAAGAGAAGTTAGACAAAGAGTATGCGTCGTACAAAAATAAAGTAGGAGAGTTTTGGAGTGAACCCAAACTCTCTACTCAAAAAGAGTGGGTGCACTACTCTAAAGATAAAAAGTCTCGTGTTGAAGTTGACTTTGAAAAAGAAAATATTGTTGTAGAGGTCATTGCAAAGGATGAAAAGTCTGCACAAAAAGAGTTACAAAAGCAGATAGAGTATGTGGTAAGTAAAAATACTCAAGAGGTCGTAGAGAGTGATGAGCTTCAAAAACGTGTGGCAAAACTCTCACAAGAAGTAGAGAAAAAGAGAGTAAAGGTAGATGCTAAGCCAATTTTACAAACAGTAATTTTTGAGAAAAAGCCAACACAAAAAGAGGTAAAAAGTTATGCAAAAAAAGTTCTCAAAGAGAATAAATCGACAAAATCAGCCTCAAAATTAAAAGATAATATCATCTATAAAGTCTCCATAAAACTCCCCTCAAATGCAAGACTGAAACGTTCTAATGTATATAAGGATGAAGTGGTAAAAAATGCTAAGAGATTTAATATACCTGTGCCTCTTGTTTTTGCTATTATGCAGACTGAAAGCGACTTTAATCCTTTTGCTAAGTCTCATATTCCTGCGTTTGGTCTTATGCAGATAGTCCCACGCTCAGCTGGGAGAGATACATATAAGTTTTTGCATAAACGCGAGGGAATGCCGAGTGCAACATATCTCTACAATGGAAGCAATAACATTGAGATGGGGACATCCTATCTTCATATCTTATACTATAGATATCTCAAGAGCATTAAAGATCCTCAAAGTAGACTCTACTGTGCTATTGCAGCATATAACACAGGAGCTGGAAATATAGCATGGGCATATACAAGAAAATATGACATGAAAAAAGCAGCACCACTTATAAATACTATGAGTTCTCAAGAGGTCTATAATCACTTATTAAAAAACCTTAGATTTGATGAGCCAAAGCACTATCTTAAAAATGTACGAGAACGCATGGGAGCTTATAAGAAAGCATATAGCCACCTTTAGGCACACCACATATTTTTGGTATAAATTATGCTTAATATCATCAACTAAATAAGGGATGATATGCAGTTTATAGAAGCACTAAAACTTAGAAGTAAGTTGTTTTTTCTTTTTGTACTTATAACTATTGGCCTTATAAGTGTTGGTATTCTTGGAACTATGCACATCAATGCTATGAAAAAAAATATAGATAGTCTCTACTTTGGTTCTCTTGTGCCTGTTACGGAATTGAATGATATCATGCAAACCTACAACAACTCTCTTTCAACTACAGTTTATAAATCAATAAAGCTAGAAATAAGCCCACAAGAGACAATTTTAAAGATGAAAAATGCGATACAGAAGATAGAGAAAACATGGTCAAGTTACGAGGCACATTTTAAACGCGATGATGAGTTGCAGTATGTCGCGTATACAGAAACAGAGATACAGAACATAAACAATTACTTTTATAAAATCTATACACTTGTAAAAACAGGTAAAAGTCTAAAGAATCTTAATGTAAATCATTTGGAAAAAAAGGTCTCTTTTATGGGGAGTGTTTTACAAAGACTTATCAATTATGAAGTGAGTATTGCGGAGTATGAGCGTAGAAAATTTCTTAAAAATTACGAAGATACAATTAAATATTTGGGTGTTTTTCTTACACTTATAATTATTGCTGTGCTTATCATCTCATACTATGTTTTTAAAAGTATTCAAAAGGATCATATAGAACTTGAGAGCGCAACAAAAAAGCTTAAGCGACTCAACAAAAAACTTGAAAATGTTTCTTATACAGATGTTCTTACAGGTTTGCATAATCGTAGGTACTTTAATCATGTTTATGAAAAAGAACTAAAATGTGCAAAACGCAGTAATGCATATATAACCTTTATGATGATAGATATAGATTTTTTCAAACAGTACAATGACACATATGGACATCTCGAGGGTGATTATGCTCTCAAGAGTGTTGCAAAAGTCTTAAAAGAGACACTAAAGCGACCAAGTGATTATGTATTTCGACTTGGTGGTGAGGAGTTTGGTGTACTTATTAGTGAGACGGATGAATCCAACAGTGCTAAACTAGCTCGTGAAATTTGTGATGCAGTAAGAGATAAAGAGTTGAAGCATGAGAGCTCTGAAGTACATAAGTACATTACTGTATCTATAGGAGTTGTTTGTTGTATCGCTGATAAAGCACTTGATGATGAAGTGTTACTTTCACGTTCAGATGAGATGCTTTATGAGGCAAAAGAGAGCGGAAGAGATAGGTATGTTATTACTTCAAATGTGAGTGCAGCAAGACCTAAGAGTATAGAAGAAGAACTTATTGCTTAGTGTCCTGCTCTAAATCTAAAGCCCTCAGATACTAAAAGTTCACGAAGCTTTTCTTTCATCTCTCCTTGAAACTCCATAAAATTATCTTTATATATTCCGCCACAGCCTAGCTTTTTTTTAAGGCTTTTAAGAAGAGCCGTCGCATCCTCTTTTGTGAGTTGAAACTCTCCTACGAGAGTGACAGTTTTTCCTCGGCGTTTCTCTTTTTTAAAGAGAAGAAAATGTTTTTTTGGCTCTACTATTTCAGTAGAGATTGTTGTTTTTCTTGGTGTCTGGACCTCTGCCCATCCATCCTCTATCTCAGCACCGATAAAGAGGTCGAGTTTTTTGCCTCTACTCATTCTCTTTGCCTACAAATCTAAAGCGTTCTTTTATCTCGCCCTCAACTTCAATCTGCTCAAAGAACATATTAAAGGGACGAACCCATAGTGTTTCATCCCCATAAAGAGGTCTGTAGAGGACTAAAAGTTCTTCCGTTTCACTATGTCGAGCAGTATCTATCACTTCGTAGCGATTACCTTTGTAGTGCTCATAGATACCTTTTTTCATTAGTGTACTTTTTGTGCTAAGACACTCATGTTTTCTAGTGTATAGTGGTGCTCTGTGAGGTTTTTGAAAACATCAGCTGGGGAGTAGAAATTTCTATCATAAAGAGCGATCAAAACTTCGTCTCCCTCTTGTAAAAATGTACTCTCTCCATAGGGTGTATAGCGAGTTGCACCTATGCTAATGATTGCCTCTTTAGGATTTCCACAAGCCTCTATGTAAGACTCCAAAGGCTCTAGTGGTCCAAAGTCTTCTTGGTTGATGATTTGAGATTTTATCCACTCTGTGAGCTTGTCGTAGAAGTAGCTATATCCATTTAGCTCTACATCTTCCCCATAAGCTTCAACTTTCCCCTCACGACGTAAAAAGCTACAGATAGAGTAACTATCCATTATGCCGCCCTCTTCAAACTTGTCTATCTTGATTAGTGTATTTGAAAAGCCTTTTGAGTTTGCTCCCCAGTTTTTTTTGTCACTAATTTTATCTGCTCCTGCAACTCTTATGGAGCAGTCATTGTAAGCTCCAAAGTAGGTTGGTTTGATGCTAGAGAGTTTTCCAGCAGTATACTCTAAGTCGCAAATTAGGCCAACTTCAGGTTCTGCTTGTACATTAACATCTCCTCGTGGGAGTTGAATGTTATCTGAAGAGAGAGGGTACTCACAGAGTATCTCTTTTGCTTTGAGGTTTGCTTGGTCAACTGGATTTGATGGTTTTGGAAGATAAAAAGGAAACATCCCTTTTGGAGCTGCTTCATCTGCTGTAATAATATCTTTAAAATCCTCTAGTTCACCTGCTTGAGCTAGGTGAAGTGCAAAGTTTCCAGCGATTCCAAGACCTAGAAAGTGTTTGTACTTTGACATTAGATTTTCCCTGCAGCTCTCTCTTCTGCAAACTCTTCATAGGTTCCTTTGAAGTCTATGATACTTCCATCATGTTGTACCTCTATGATACGATCGGCAAAAGCATCTAGTAGCTCGCGGTCATGAGAAACACAGATAACATTTCCTTTGAACTCATGTAGAGCTTCTCCAAGAGCAACGATTGCCTCAAGATCAAGGTGATTTGATGGCTCATCGAGTAGTAAAAAGTTTCCGCCCTCAAGCATCATTTTACTTAGCATCATACGGTGTTTTTCTCCACCTGAGATACTTACAACAGACTTCTCTTGTTGCTCACCATTAAAAAGCATACGACCAAGACAGTTTCTTATCTCTGCAATATCGCGTTTTGGATCAAACGCACGTAACCAATCATAAAGTGTTCCATCCCCTTTAATGATATCTGCTGTATCTTGGGGAAAATAAGAGTTCTCAATTGTAGCTCCCCACTGTACTTCACCCGCATTTGGTTTAAGCTCTTCCATAAGTATCTTCATAAGTGTAGTTTTACCCACACCGTTTCCACCGATAAGAGCGATTTTTTCATCAGGAATGATTTTAAAGCTGATGTCATTTAAGACAGAGTTTTCGCCATATGCATGAGAAATGTTTACTGCATTGAGTGCTTCATCTCCCATTGTGCGTTTTGCCTTAAAAACAATACTCGGGTCACGACGTGATGATGGTTTGATGTCATCGATTACAAGTTTGTCGAGTTGTTTTTGACGAGATGTAGCCTGTTTTGCTTTTGATGCATTTGCAGAGAAACGGCGAACAAAGGCTTCAAGCTGTTCTTTTTCTTTCTCTTTTTTTGCATTATCTAGTTCCATTTGTTTTGCCATTACATTTGCTGCAATATACCAGTCATCATAATTTCCAGTAAACTCACGGATTTTTTGGTAATCTACATCGAGTATATTTGTAACTACGGTGTTTAGAAAGTGTCTATCGTGAGAGATAACTACAAGTGTTCCCTCGTGGCGCTGAAGCTCATTTTCAAGCCATGTGATAGTTTCAATATCTTGGTTATTTGTAGGCTCATCGAGGAAGAGTACATCTGGTTTTGGGTAGAGAACTTGTGCAAGAAGAACCTTGAACTTATCAGCACTATCAAGTGTACTCATAAGCTCTTGATGTTGATCAGCAGGAATCCCAACATTTTCTAAAATCTTTCCAATGTTTACATCGTACTCGTAAGTTGGATCTTCTTCTACTGAGATAGTCTCTAGTTCTGCAAGGCGATTGTTTGTTGCTTCATCTTCAAAGTCGCCGTTTGCATAAAGATCTTCTTTCTCCTTTATAGCATCAAATAAACGCTTGTTTCCATAAAGAACAGCATCTGCAATAGTAAAGTTTTCAAAAGCATACTGGTTTTGACCTAAAACACCAACTTTATTTGCTTTTGGGATTACAACCTCACCCTCATACTCATTTATTTGACCAGAGAGAATTTTCAAAAAAGTTGTTTTACCAGCACCATTTGCACCGATAAGGCCATATCTTTTATGTCTATCTAATTTTAAATTTATATCTTGAAATAGAACTCTATTTCCATAACGCATGATGAGATTTTGTACTGTTACCATTGTAATTTGCCTATATTGTGATTTTCGCGATTATAGCCAAGTCTAGTTTAAAATCTTATTTACCTAGATAGAGTTGTCTTGGCCTTGCTATTTTCATTGTTGTATCTTTTTTGAACTCTATCCACTGTGTTATCCAGCCAACTGTACGCCCAATCACAAAGATAGGAGTAAACATAGACTTAGGAATACCAAGTGCTGTTAGAATAACACCTGAGTAAAAGTCTATGTTGGGGTAGAGATTTCTGCTAATGAAATACTCATCATTCAGTGCAATCTCTTCTATTCTTTGTGCTATTTCCATCAGATGAGAGTCTAGTTTGAGTTCATCTTTGAGTTCATCTTGAAGTTTTTTAAGAGCCTTTGCACGAGGATCGAAGTTTTTGTAAACGCGATGTCCAAAACCCATAAGTCTAAAATCATCATCAGGATCTTTTGCTCTTGCTATAAAAGCATCTACATTTTCTAAACTTCCTATCATCTCTAGCTGTTTAATGACAGATTCATTTGCTCCACCATGTGCTCGTCCCCAAAGTGCAGATATACCTGCACTTATCGCTACATAGGGATGTGCTCCAGTTGAGGCAACACTTCTTACAGTAGTAGTTGAAGCATTTTGTTCATGGTCGGCATGAAGTGTAAAGATTGTATCGAGTGCTTTTACTTCGATAGGTTTTATCTTTTTCTCTCCATCTACTCCTCGATGCATTTTTCCACCTGGATAGGCACGTATCATATAGAGAAAGTTTTCACTATAACTAAGCTCAATATCAGGATGAATAAAAGGTGCACCTATTGAGTGTCTATAAGAAAATGCAGCAAGTGTAGGAATCTTAGCAATAATACGTCTCGCCATCTCTTGATAATTATCTTCAGTTGAGAGTTGTATGTGGTCATAGTAAAAAGTGGACAGAGCCGCAACTGCAGATGAAAGTGAAGCCATAGGGTGTGCTCCAGCAGGAAAAGCTGCAAAAAGATGACGAAGTTTCTCATGAACTAAAGAGCGGTGACGAAGCTCGAGGTCGAACTCCAAAAGTTCTCTTTCATTTGGAAGTTTTTCATTGAGTAGAAGGTAGCAAGCTTCTAGATAGCTATGTTTTGAAGCAAGTTCTTCAATGGTGATTCCACGATATCTTAGTTCACCCTTAAGTCCATCGATAAAAGTTATAGTAGATGTACAACTTGCTGTTGATGTAAAGCCATTATCAAAGGTAAACTTTCCTGTTTTTGCATAAAAAGTTGAGATATCTACAACACTTGGACCTCTTGTAGATTCAAGTATACTAAATTCATATTTTTCGCCTGTTTGGTTGTCTATCATCGTAAATGTATTTTTCATAAGTTTCCTTTTCTGTGTGAAGCTGAGTAATAATGCGATGATTATAACTTCTTGATATATAATAATTAATTATTTTGTTACATTAATTATAGCTTCACTTTTTAGATTTAAGTTTTTAAAAGAGAGCTCGCATGTTCTGTAAATGTTTAACTTAACAAATTTTGGTATA
>JGI11705J14877_10001930_pt1 | contig 11476 bp, 12 predicted proteins | sample Etolaghawater15m_FD_14877 | JGI IMG/M metagenome (IMG submission 14877) | reverse complement strand
TCGGCGGTGCGGCCACTGTCGTTGTTGTGGCGGAGATAGATATCCACATCACCGGCGGTATTGCCGACACCGAATCCAGCGGTCGACAAAATGGAGAGATTCTTGACACCCAGCCGCAACTCAGCCTGTTGCGCGGTGATGCGTCCATCTTCGGCAACTGTCTGGCCCCCCGCCCGCTGCTGACTGAACTGTAATCCGGTCGCCAGCTCGATCGACATTTCGCCGCCGATTTCTGTTCCGTTCACATAGACCGGCCCGAGCGTGTACCAGTCAGACAGAGCGACGGATCCGGTCAGTGCCTGACTGGCCGCCGCAACCATTGGTTCCGTCGATCCTGCCATGAAGTGGGCAAACAGTTTGGCGAGCGCCGGAGCGTCGTCGTCCTGAGCCACCGAAATCGATTCGATGCCCCAGAACGCTTTGGTCGACTTGACGGTAAAGTGATTGCTTCCGCTCTGGAAAGAGCCGTTTGCGGCGACCTGCTGGAACTGCATGATGTTGTTGCCGGTCGATAGCAGACCGGATTCCAGATTGATGCCGATGTCGCCGCTGTCGAGGATGCTTTTCAGATCGGCAGTCTCCAGCGAACCGACGGGTTCTCTGTAGGCTTCGCCGAAGTTGATCACCTTGAGCGAGCCTTCACCCTTGATGTCCATACGCTTGAGGCCGATATCGCACTCCGCGTTCTGGCTGTGGCCGATGCTGGTTCCATCAATGACGGCGGGGAAGCCGGTATACAGTTCGAGTGCCATTGGTTGGGTTCCTTATCCCAGTTTGCGACGCCGCGCGGCACTGAGTCCGACGGTGACAAAGTTGTCGTATTTTTGGGCGCCGTGAGCGCCGATCTCCTGCACCTCGTCGGCGGTGATCGCTCGGATTTCTTCGACGAGCTGCAACGCCACTTCCTGCTGTCGCGTGAGCGTGGTCATGCCTGGCTTCAGTCGATAGCGGCCACTGCCGCCACGGAACGCAGCAACGCGTGTGAGCTTCGCTCCTTTGGTCGCGGTGCCGGTCACTTTGAAACGGTTCTGAACCATTTCCCGAGTCGCGCCGCTGAAGACCAGCGGCTGAGCCTGACCCGTGAGGCGGCGTTTCTGCTTGACGTATCGCGACGATCGTTTTTTGTATCCGTACCGAGCGGAAGCTCCTCGTCGAAAGTGCAGTTTCGTGTGCGCCTTCTGATGGAATTCGGCTTCCGCTTTCGCGGTTTCGCGAATCCATCCATCGACCTTGCGGCCCATCGTGCCGGGCTCGGGTGTGTTAGTCGTGACCGTGATCGTGGCCGTCATCAGGTGGCCCTCCACGCGGCAATCAGCGGAAAGATCACGGCCTTCACCGGGTCACCGTCTGCGTTCTGAAACTGCAACTGGCTGATGTCGTTGTCTTCGGGCGGCTGCGTGATGTGGAATGTATGCAACACCATCCACTGATAGGCCGCTGTGCGATCGGCAGCCAGTTGTTGAGCCTGCAACGCGATCAGTCCGATTCTGTTTCGAAGGTCCGTGTCCTGGTCGCGCACGTCGGTGTAAGTGATGGTGTTGCGCAGTAAGACGATCTGCACGAACACTTCGCCGTTCGCCACTTCGGTGGTGGTCGCGGTGTACGGCAGATTAAGTGCCTGCCCCGGATCGGTATGCACACAGCACAGCGGCGCGGTGATGTATTGCTGATCTTCGCCGTCGCCTCGATCCAGTACCGGCACGTGAGGCCAGTAGCAGTTTTCTTCGAGGGACAGCGCGGCGTTCTTGCCGGTCTCAAGCTGAAACTGAGCCGTGTTTGCAATCAGTTCCGCCGTGCCTTTGATCGACCGGGCGATCGGTCCAACCGCAGCGAGCAGAGTCATGCTACAAGGCTCCCTTCATCGTCGAAGGAACCTTGTCTTTCAGCGTGACCACTTTGGCGTGGTCAACGTGCGTGACTCGGTATTTGCGGCACAGCGGCGAGTCCTGGACCAGACCTTTGATCTGATACCGAATGCCATCAACGACGAACTGACCACGCTTCACGTCGATGGCGGTTTCGCCGTCGGCTGGTGGTGGCAGGATCAAGGTGGCCGCGCTGTTTTCGCGATGTCCGCCGCCGTCGTTGTTGTTGGCTGACGTGGGCCGTTGCAGTCGCACTGTGGCGTATGTGATGGCCGATTCCGTGGCAGTGTCGTGAGTCGGGTAATAGAGCGCACTGGTCACACTCGGACCAGCCGCAAACAAAGCGGCAGACTTTTTCGCCATGTTCGCGGCTGAAACCATGTGAGAAACCAGAACGTTGAATGTGGGGTGCGGAAAAACTCGGAGCGCGGTCACAACAGACAGAGCTGGCGAGAGCCGGAGCGGAGACAAACTCCGGCCCTCGTCAGTCTGCCGGGGCGGTTAGATGTCCTTCAGGTGGTCCACCTTGACGCTGTAGACTTTCAGCGTTCCGGTGGCGGTGCCGCTGGCTTTCGCGATCTGTGCGAAAACCTGCAGCCCGGCGCTGTAGTTGCTCATGTCGAGCTGCGTGCCGTTCAGATTGACGGGACGCAACTGGCCCTGCCCGTTGTCGATGGCACACTGAATCGCGGACTTGCCGCCGGTACTGTTCGAGCCGATATTGGCTTTGATTCCGTCGCGGAAATTCAACCGGAGTTTGGTTTTCGTCGCGGCCGTGAGCGTGAACCCGGTGGCCACGTCGTCTTTGTTGTTGGTGCCGTCGTCGGTCTCGACCTTGATGGCCAGCGATCCGGCGTCCAGCCGGAAGAACGCACCTTCCGTGATCGAATCCAGCGTGTCGTTCTGAGCCGAACAGACACCAATTCCAACGCTGACGGCGGTGCCCGGTGTGGCGTCCAGCTCAACGATAAATTCGACGGCCTGCAGGTCGTCAATGTCGAAGCAGAGTTTGTCGCCCATGTACAGGACGGCGGCCTGAGCTTCATTGGTGTTGTCGAGCGTCAGTGCGACATGGTCGGCAGCCTTGGTGACCGTCGGAGAGCCACCGGTTTCTGTGGTGGCTGTCGCGAGGCTGGTGGGGATGGCCGCTCCGACCATCAGTTCGCGGTACTCGACCGCCTGTTTCGTCCGTGCCATGATTTCGGCTCCTGCGTGGAGTTGATGTTGAGTGTGAAAAACAAGCCCCGTCGTTTTTCCCGGGAGCGACCGCCGCCAGCGGGGCTAAGCTGGCGACGGTCAGGGCCGGGGAGGCTTACTTAGGAACCTGGGTTCTTGACCGCTCCACGCCAGTTGTTGACGGCAGCAGCAAACGCGCCCTCGACATCGAGGTGACGTGCCTGAGTGTTGTTGTCGAACCAGAACCGGCGCTTCATCTTTTCGTACCCTCGCAGGTACGCGTAGACGACCGCCGACATGATTTGAGGATCAACAAAGCCGTACCAGACGGCACCGGATACGTCGGACAGCAGCGGTTCGACCTTGTATTCGAACTCGCCACGGAACGGATCGGTTCCGCCTTCGGTCGTCGCCACCATGTTCAGGTCGGTTCTCAACACCTGAGCTGCCGTGAGGTTGAGTTCACGCGGCACAAGCAGTTTCTTGAGCTGCAAACCGAGCGAGCCTCGGTTATTCACGTCCTGCTGAGCGCCGGCGAGAATCATCATTTTGTCGAGCTGCGTGGTGGAAACTGTCCCGCCGCCGCTCACAACGTTGGCATGGGAACCACTGTGGAACAGCGCCACGCCGTCACCAGCAATGCCGCTGACCAGCGAATCAACACACAGCCGGTTCAGCGTCCGGTCGTGTGCCATCGCCAGATTGCGTGCGTCGTTGAGGAACGTGCCGAGCTGCTCGTTGATGATCATCTCGGGACTGAGGCTGGCGCGCTTCGCATAGCGATCCGCCTTGAACCAGTTGGCCTCTTCGTTGAACGTGTCCGCCTGCGGTATGCCCATATCAGGCAACAGGTCGAACTCGCCAAACAGACCCGTCCGGATGATCTCTTTCGGATTGAGATCGCTGACCGAATCAAGTTTCTGCGCGAAGAATTCGAACGTCGTCGAAGCCTGCATCAGCCCTTTTTCCAGCGTTCGTCCGAGAATCGCCGACATGATGTTCGGAAGCGAGCCGGGATTGAAATTCACGTCCGCACTGGCGAAGCGACCGCCTTCGAAGCAGTCGAACTCGTCGCCCTTCAGGGCGTTGGCGGCGAGTTTGAGCGGATCCATTCCGATCGTCTGGCGGTAGTCGGTGCCAGAGCAGACTCGCACCAGATCAAGGCCAGACATATTCTCGAATTCCCGCGCGCCTTCAGCGGGTTTGTGGCCGTCGATGGTGCAGCCGTAACGGGCGGACAGACCATCCAGAGCGGCGGCGTAGAGCCGGTCCTCGCTGGCACCGGTGACACCGATTCCGACCGGCTGATTCGTCGCCTTGGACAACGCCTTGAACTGCCGAACGGCCTGCTCGTGAGTGCAGGACAGGTCGTTGCAGGCAGCGTCGATGTCGGCCGCGTCGATGCCCATCAGATTGCCGGTTGCGCGAATTTCTTCACGTCGAGCGGCATCGGCAGAAACCGCGTCGCGGGCAATCAGCGCGGGATCGATGGCGTTGTCGGGTTTGTCCGCGTTGCCTGTGATCCGGTTCGTCGGGTTGAGCAGCGCCAACGCCACGTCTTTGGCGGAAGTGGGCTGCGTTTCGCCTCGGGCCAGGAAGAAGCCGTTGACTCCTGCCTGGACGACAGCATCCTCAGCGTCTTCAGTAGCCAGTCCCGCCTCGATGGCGGCGTTTCGAATGAGCGGGTTCATGGTCGTGTCCTTAATTGAAACCTGCGGGGCAACAGCGGCTGAGATGGTTGATCGGGCACCGGGCGCCGCTTTGCCCGTCTGCCGCATTTCGTTGAAAACCTGTTTGAGAGTGGCCACTCGATCGATCATGCCGAGCTGCTGCGCTTTGGCAGCGAGCATCACGCAACCGCAGCCGAAATCGCGTTCGACCGTTTCGACCGAGACGTTGCGACCAGCGGCCACACTGCTGACGAACTGCGAATAGAGAGCGTCCATTCGCTGTTGAGTCAGTTGCCGGGCCTTGTCGGTCAGTGGCTCGTGTTGATTGGCGAGATTCTTGTTTTCGCCAGCGCGGAAGACGGTGTAGGTCGACCCGTTTTCGGCGTTCGCCTTGCTGTCTTCGCGGTGGACGTAGTACACGCCGATGGAACCGACTTCGGCGGATGGCGAGGCGATCAGTTCACCGGCTGCCGAGCCGATGTAGTACGCGGCGCTGGCTCCCAGATTGGTAACGACGGCTTTGACAGGCATCGTTTCGCGTACCTGTCGCAACAGGTCAGCAACTTCCTGATTGCCGTGTGCGTCTCCGCCTGGAGAGTCGATATCGAGCAGGATGCCTCGCACTTTCGGAGACGTAGCGGCTTCTTCGATCAGCGCCATCAGTGTCTGCGTGCTGGTCCCGCCAGACACTGACATGAACGCGTCCATCTGCGGAGCGAGTACGCCATGCACGGCGATGACTGCCACACCGTCGATCACTCGCAGACGTTGATCGTCAGCGGATTCGTCGAGCGTGTGAATGTCACCGAGTTGCGCGGGATGTGTCGCGTTAATCCGGGCTCGTATTTCGTCCGGAGTGAATTGCAGTCCCTGCAGGCGTCCATTCATCACGTCGGTGATGGCGTGAACCTGAGCCGACATCATGGCCCACGGAGTATCACACACGGCGGTGAACAGTCGCGGGTATTGTCGGAGTGCGGGCAGTGCTTGCGGCATCAGGCGGGGCTCCCTGCTGTCTGAGCGGCGGCGGCTTGTTCAGCGGCCACTCGCGCGGAGTATTCTTCGAGGTACGCTTTCGACTCACCGAGATCCGGCAGCCGCCCGACCGTCTTGAGCCAGTAGCGTTCTTCACGCGCTCGCTGACGAGCGACTTTCCGCCAGTGACGGCCACGCTTGCCGCACTCTTCGGCGTGTGTGCTGAATCCAAAGCGAACTCGGGCGGCGGCGGCGTTGGTTTCTTTCTCCGGGTCGATCTGTTCGCGGCCTGGTGGCTGTACGAAGAAGTCTTCGAGGCGGACCTGATGCTCCAGATACTTCCGGGCGGTCATCTTCGGAATGCGGCCACTGATGACCGCCTGCCGTTGATGTTCCTTGCGGATCGGGCGAATGAAATTGCGGTTCGCGAAGCCCTGCAGCATCACGAAAAACGCCTGATCGTCCAGGTGGGCGGCTCTTGCTGACGTGTAGCTGGTCTGGCTGTAGTCGCCGGTCAGTCTCAGTCGACTGATGCCGACACTCATGGCCTGCGTCTGCAGAATCAGGTCGATAAATGGCTTCGAATCGCGGGCGTGTCGGTTTGATTCGACCGGCGTGACTTTGTCATCCGGCCCCATGTCGGCAATCGTGCCCGGTCCCAGATTGATCGTGCTGTTGGTGCTGGTGGCGGAAGGATTCGACGAGGCGAAGCCAGTTCCCGAGCCCGCGCCGGTCGCTCGATTGATCACCACACTGAACAGCGCACCGATGGCGGCAGATGTCAGCTCGTTGGAGAGATACCAGTCCAGATCCTTCGCCGATTGCAGGTTCGTGAACCACGTGATGCCGCGATGTTCCGACGTTCGGTTCGGCAGATAGGTGTGGATCACGCGGTTCGCGGGGACTCGCTTCGACGTGGCCGTGAATGTGCCGCCGAAGTTGTTGTCGTACGGGTGAACGTCGAAGAGCCAGTAGAATTTCGGACGGCCCAGCGTGTCGTATTCGATGCCGCGTCGGCATTCGTACGGCGTGTCGTACCCGGCGTCCCAGTCACGCGACTCGTCAAGCTGTTCGGCTTCGAGCAGTTGATAAGCCAAACGCACCGATCGGCCCGGCGTGTCGTCATCGACTCGCAGCCACAGCGATTCGCCGGACTCCATCATCTCATCCCACTGATGCGCCTGCATTTCCTCGAAGGAAAACCGGCCTTCAATGTCGCACTCACGTTCCTCGGACCAGCGTTCAAACCAACTGTCAGACGGGTCGTTGAAATCGTCGTCGTATTCTTCGATAGAGCCGTCAGCCAGAGCGTCCGCAAACGCCAGAATTCCCGGCCCGATGACGTGTTTAACGATAGCTCGCTTGCTGGCCTTGATGGTCGCGTCATCGCGGCCCATTTCGCGGATTCGGCGGAGCATCATGTCGAACGAATTGCCGATCGCGGCATCGCCCGACGTGTGATCCGGGATCCATGTCTTCCATTTTCGTTCAAGTCTCGCCCCACGATACGACTCGTTCGACGCGCTGAACGGTTTGCCCGTCGCGTCGAGAATCGGCGAAGTTGTGAGAGCGTTCGAGACCATGTTTACAGGCCAAAATCCACTTCAAACGCGGGGAAAGACGAACTGCCGGGTTCCTGGACGCAGTCCTCGTACAGATGGAACGTGGCTCCGGTGGACGAACTGGAGACGAGCGGCGACCGCTGCTCGAGCTTGGTCTGAGCGTGTTGCAGGACCTTGAGCGAAGGGCCTCGCACGGTCTCTTCGCCGATCGTGACGCTGACCGCGTCATCACCGCTGGTCAGATCCGTGATGCGTGTTTCGAGCTTCGCCAGGAAGTCGGCGTCAGTGAGTACGGACGGAATCGCACCGCGTGCAATGAGGCGTTCGCGGCGGTCGAACAGGTCGGTGAATCGCAACCGTGGAATGGTCTCTTCGCCAATCGTGATCGATTCCGCCTGCACACCGTCCACCAGATCCGCCAGCAGCGCATCGACCTGAGCGAGTTGTTGTGCGTCCGTAAGTGCCATGACTCAGAAAGTAAGGCCAGATCAGGATCCGTAAACACGGCACCTTCCAGAATCTGGAAGTTACGCGGCAAACTCTTTCGGGAACGGCACGGGATCGTGAAGACATTCGCGGATCTCGACCAGCACCGCGCCGCCCTTCAACACTTCGCCGTCGAGCAGATGCGCGTTCCGCGCCTGCACGTCGTCGTTCCATACTCGTGCATGAGTCAACGCGTCGAGAATGCCTTTCGAGTAGTTGTCCACGTCGTAGGCCTTTAAGTCCGGCCAGAACAGCGTGAGTGTGACATCCAGCCGCCCCACCAGCGGCTGCGGATACCGTCCGCCGTGCGCCTTGATGACCGCTTCAATCGCCGCCGCGCGAAACGACTGCGCGTTGTCGGTCAAGACCTTGCCGGTATATGCTCGGCCTCGCCCGGAATACCGCCGAGCGGCCTTCCAGTAATGGTTGACCGACGGCGGAAACGGCAGCAGATAGGTACGAGTCACGGCTAAGGCCGCTCCACCGCCGCGCGGTTGCCGTTGTACTTCTCGCGCTGCTGCTTGAGGAGCTGCCTGGCCGTTGGCTTCATGCGTTTTACGGTCGAGCGGTAGTTACAGACCGGGCACGGCGCGAAGCGCTGGAACGGGCCTTCCGTTTTTGCGATCGGCAACCGCGACGGCTTATCCGGACCGCAACGAGGACACAACATCGTCCCTTCCGGAAACCGTTGCGGCTCTTCGTCGGTACTGTTCGCGGGATCATTGACCTCTGGGGTCAACGTCGAATCGGTTGTCGGGATCTGTGGAGCGTCGACGGTGTCGCCTTCGTCGTCGTCCGCTGTGGCGGGCTCGATGATGCCTCGCTCGACCAGATATTCGCGGACTCGGTCGAGTTCGTACTCTCCCGTTTCCGACGATTTGCCAGGGCAACCGTCGTCCATCAGATCCTTGAGATTTCTCTCAGAAATTGCCACGCCCTGCGCATCGAGAGCTTGTTTGAGTTGCCTCAGTGATGTGATTGCATCCGCCATCCGTGCCGCCTTTCTGTGTTGTTATCTGTGGTAAATGACGCTGGTCGTTTCCGTCAGCATGTCAACAATGATCGTCGTTTGAGCAATCGAATGATCAACACTCACCCAACGGTCCAGCCTGTTGTGGATTTCGTTAATGACCGATTGATCTGGTGTGATGACCGGCAGTTCATATTCCGGAGATTCGACTGATTTCATCGTGCTGAAAACTCCGTCTGCTGGTCGAAAATCAGTGCTTCCGGCGGTGCGTGGTGCATGGGTTCGCAGAGGGCTCGCAGGTTGCCCCAGTCGTGGCCGGTGACCATGTCGGCAGCGGCACTCGCATAAACTTCCGTGTCCCACCAGTCCCACCGCATGCGATGATCACTCGGCTGCCAGATGGTGTTCTGCGGGTTTTTCGGTGTCGGTTTCGAGATCTCAACCTCGTTGGTGATGTGCTGCAGGTAGTCGGCGATCTCTTCCAGCTTGCTGTGAGTCGTCCACCAGAAACCGGGCTCGTTCTGGCTGCTGGCCCAGCGGTCCCGCATGTCGCGTTTGTATTCGGCGGTGTTGATTCGCCAGACGATCATGCCGCCGTCCGGATACGGTTGGCCAGTACGTGAATTCTGCTCGACCACACTCCGGCGATAGGGACCGATGACGCTGGCGTCTCCACCAAACGCGCGAACCACATCGCCATGCAGTTGACGGACCCAGTTCCATACCAGCATCGGTCGGTACTGAGTATCACAGCCAGCCTTGACGACTCGCAGCGTCGGCCAGCCCATGACATTGGCACCACCAACGACTGGAAAATCCCGCTGAATCACGTCGTCCCATACTCGTTGCAGATCAGACGCCTGGCGGAGGTGGCCCTTCTCGTCGACCTGCTGACTGACGACCCCCCAATCGACAAGCCACGAAGTTTTTCCATCTCCCCACGCTCTGACCGACCAGTACGCCCGGTCTTTCTGCTTGTCGATTCCCGCCGTCAAAAAGAACGCGGACGCCGGAACCGATCCACGTTGGTGGCCGCCGATCAGTTTCCGGTGCAGGTCTCGCCAGCGGATGGCCTTCGCTCGGCTGACGTACTTTTCACCCAGCCAGTTGTTGACGAAGTTCTGCTCTTTTTTCTGGTCGCCATGACTGCGGCAGTATTCCGAGGCGATCTTGCCAAACGTGACGTGCTTACCAATCAGTGACGTGGCGTTGAAGCCGGTGACGCGTGACGACCGCTCCGGTTCACCGAGCAACTGACCGCGTTTGTTGATTCGCTGACCCGCCGGAACCCAGCGGCCCTGATCGATCATGTTCACTCGATCGTCATCGTTGATCGTGCAGCCGCCGCCCTCGCACACGTAGTACGCGTCCTTCAGTGCGCGGTCTGGTTCGACCGGCAAATTACGGTCATCGAGAAACCCCACCACACCGCCTCGGCCCTTGTACGGCCCCGTCGTGTGGACATGAAACCGCAGCTCCTGCCAGTGCTTGCAGTGCGGACACGGCATCTGGAATCGGCACTTGTTGGACTCTTCGTAGCGGTTGGCGATGAAACTGTTCTCGTCGGTCGGTGTCGACTCGAAAATCAGTTTGTACGAGGCGAAGGCCTTGACTCGTTCTCGCACCAGATCCTGAGTGAGCCCTTCCTTCGTCGACTGTCTCCACTTGTCGCACTCAGTACACAGCACCCATCGGCACGATTTGCCGGAGAGTTTCTGCGTGTTGCCCGACCATGCCAAATACCACCGCGTGCCGCCAATCTGGATCCACCGCATGTTGCGATTTCGCGGCGTTGGGATGTGCTTTCGAAGTGAGCGGGACGATTCGCAGATCTTGTAGAGCTCATCGCGGACCTTGTGGATGTCGTCCTGATCCGGACCGGCCAGCATGCCCGGTGCAGGATCGTTCATCGAAATGGCTGTCATCATTGCTTCGAGAAACGTCGTTTTGCCGATCTGAGTTGGCAGGTTCAGGACGATTTCTTCGACCGCTTCGTCTTGCGCGGCGCTGATCGGCCCTCGCCAGTATTCGAACCCTTTTTCGAGCTGGTAGAGGCCGGGGTTCGCCGAGACTTCCTGGCTGAGGTAGAGGTTTTTTGGGAGCCACTCTTCGTAGCGGGCTCGCTCGACTGGTCGGAGGATGTCAGCGCATCGTCGAAAGCAGTCCCCGATTGCGTCAGCGTGAGCCGCAACCCGTCGAGGAAATTCGCTCCGGTAGTCCGAGCCGCGTCGACCCGCGACCTGACCGAATCTCTGAGCTTCGTTCTGTTGCACGCTTTCTCCGGCACTAAACGCGGTATGTCAATTTCCAACTGTTCGAGCTGCGAAAACAGCTCGACCACAAACGTCGAAAACTCTTGCACCATCAATTCGACGGGCACCAATTCTTTGAGCAATTGCTGCCGTTCGACCTCCACCATCTGTGCCCGCTGCCGTGCAAGCTCCTCGTTCCAATTTTTCGGCGGATCGAGTTCGCCATTTTCGTTCGGCGGTGGCGCCGGCTGGCCCTGCCCTCCGTACGCCGGCTTGTTGGCCTGCACCCATTCGACCCAGGAGCCCACGTCGTACCCGTCGGAAGTCTTCGCCGGCGCACCCAGCGCCAGCCACTCTTTGACGCTCGCCAGGCTGCCGCGCCCCAATCTGAGATTTATCTCTCGCGCGAGCTTCGGCAGACTCGTGACGTACATTATGAGCCACCTCGCACAACAGAGGGGGGGGGTACTTTCTTATACTCCAGACGTGCAGAAAGCGCGCAGTCGCAGATCGGAAGAGC
>JGI11705J14877_10001928_pt1 | contig 11484 bp, 6 predicted proteins | sample Etolaghawater15m_FD_14877 | JGI IMG/M metagenome (IMG submission 14877) | reverse complement strand
GCGAAAGGAAATCTAATCCTACCGACATAAAACAAAATCCTCGGCTTTTGTTGAAATTCTTTTCTCTATTTACAGTGAATTCAATTCGGTAGCAATCTCTTTATTACATGAAATGTCTTTCTGGCCATGCCAATCAAGTGAAATACAGATCAGGTGCGGGCGAAGTTTATACTTGCCTTTTGGAATTAAACAATCCAATTTATAGAGAACCAAAAACCTTATGGATTCATCTGTCCTTCTTATAAACATTTGATCCTTCAAGATTTTCAGTGGGCAAAATTTTGATAGTCGCAGAGGCAGTGCGGCCGCTAATTCTATTTATGCGAAAGGCATATTCCCTACCTTCGCGGCCTATTGCATAGACTTCATCCCCTATTCTGACAGCGTCCCGATTGGAGATCTCAATTACAAAAAAACCCCACGAACGGTTCAGAGAACTAATTTGTCCTACTTTGTTACCTGGTGGAGGTGTGGTGTGGGAAGACTCTTTCGGGCGACTTACAATCTCAACTTTTTCCCCATCCCGTTGGATCTCATCGGATGTGGTAGAACTTGGACGTGTATAAGTTGACGACGGCTGAATGGATGCCTGCAATTGTTCAAGTTGGATCTCAAGTCGTTTATTCTCCCCTGTATCCAGATTCACCCACTTCTTATCCGTTTTATAGCCCTGCTTCGATACCTCCACATGATAACTACCAGGTTTAAGCTCCATCCCTTGGTAAAACTTCGGACCTATATTGAGAATTCTAATCGTGGTATTTGAAGGTTCTGTATCCACAAACAGTTTTCCTGATTCTTTGTACCTTTTCCAATCGATTTCAGCCTTTAATTTCTCCAACTCGCTACGTTCCCTTTCAAGCCTTGCCCGTTCTTCACCGAGGCGGTCGTCTTTACCCTTCGTAGAAAAATAAAAATTCCCCCTCAGTGATGTTGATTCCCAAGGGATTTGTTTGCTACCTGACTTTGCCATCACTGTCGAACGTACCCACTGAAACATCTCTATTACAGTAATATTGGGAGTGTTAATGTGTTGTAATAGGGCGGATGTATATGGACTGTTCTTACCTCTGCCATCCAATGCTGTCTTCCCAGGAGCGGTACTATAGGCTATCAAAGATCCAGAGGGTGCATTCATGAATGCCAAACCAGCTCCTTCCGTCCCTCTTCTCCAGCTTCGTTCAAAAGGGTTATCACGGCAGGCATCCAAGATGACAATATTGGTCCTGCTCCCGGCACCTTCCATTTTAGCCAATACCCTATCAGCCCTCACACAATCGTATTCAGCGTCATGCTCAGTATCCAGTTTTGCATCGACGGGGAGGAGATAGTTGTTGCCTCTGACCTGGACCCCATGACCGGCGTAGAAGAAGAGGCCGACATCCCTTCCCCTCAACTTTCGGCCGAATTTATCCATGGCTCGTTTCATGGTTTTCTGGGAGCAGTCCTCATACTTCATGACTGTGAACCCCAGGCCTTCCAGTGCCTTCTTAATGGCCCTGACATCGTTCACAGGGTTGTCCAGGCTGCCACCGTGGGTGTAATGGCTGTTCCCTATGAGTAAGGCAAGCCTACGTTCCGTGGCCGAAAAAGACAAATTCGGGAATAAAAATATCGTGATAACCAGAAGGGAAATGACCCAAAGAATTCTATGTCTCGGCATAATCGCTCCTTCTTTGGAAATAGGGGTTTTGGGTAAGATTTGAAGCTCTTTTCTTCCAAACAAATTTCAGGAAAAGCAAGTGGGTCAAAGTGGTTTCGCAAAACCGGATGAAATCGTCAAGTATTCAAGTTAGATTGGAAAAACACGGGAATTCAAGGTTACATCTGCCAGTCTTCTATTAGTCCAAAATAACGGCACAGAAAGATTCTTGCATCAAGTTAGCGTTGCACATTCATAAAAATTTCGCAAAGCTGCCAAATCAATTCTTCACATTTCCAATGGGTATTGCTCTTGAAAGTATGAAATCAAAGCTGTTTGGACGATATTCCAGATATTGTGGTCAGCATTTCATCTAAAAACCTGACATAAATTGAGAGTATCCCGAAAAACTGTATATGTAAAAAAATCTGCAATACGACTGAAATTAAAAACGGAAAACACCATGTTTAGCTTGCCTAAATTTTTACCAGCGGGCTTGCAGGTTGGCGGCTCATAGATCAGGTCACACATTTTTTCAGAAATTAAAGCGATATATTAATCGTGATTCGGTGTTTAGGAAATTATACGATTGCTCGGCTAACCACTCGTATACACTATTGCCATGAGATAACGTTTGTAGGTCTTTCCAGCGTATTCGATGGTTTCTTTGGCCTGCTCCCAGTCAATCGTTTCTATTGATTTTCCAAGGGTATAAGAATGAAGCAAATCGTCATTCTGAAATTGACCATGACCCGGAATTTCAGAAGTAGTTATGTAATCCCCGGCTTTTATTGCCCCGTTCCGATTGGTCACCCAGACCCGACCTTCCCCTAGGGCATTGACAATACCAAGACGTTCTTCATCGTACGCTTTATACCAGTGATCTTCGGTAAAAGGAGCTATAGAAACAACAACGCCAAAAACGGATTTGTCCATGGCCTTATTAGATAAGGTAACAGTTGGAAGTGTGGATGAAAGGGATGTTGAACCGTCTTTTCTCTTTCTTATTTCTGCTCTGCCCGTTACAGAAGCGATCATTCCAGGCAAAATGTCCTCAGAAGAGCCCTTTAGAAACAAGACTTCATGAGCACCAGTAAAAGGGCCATAATTCCCACCAGGACCCCTTGCATAAAAATCCCATTCCTCCCCATAACCTTGAACACCTCTGCCATGAGCACCACTGGCATTACCGTCGACTCCCCTGCCGTTGTCACCTGTAGCTATGCCAAAAACGCCCCTACCGCTGTTGCCCCCAGTAGAACCATAAACTCCGAAACCCGAGTCGCCTTCGCATACAAACCGTCCACCGTAGTTGGTCGCATTTCCTTCCTTGGAAGCGTAGCCGTAAACACCAACGCCGGAAGTGCCTTGGGATACAAAATAACCACCTATGTTATTCGCCTCCCCATTATTTGAAGCCTTGCCGTAGACACCCATACCGTACAGCCCAGAAGCCGTACCGTGAACACCGCTTGCACTAGAGCCACTGGCAGAACCGTATATACCGCATGAATACAAGCCGGAAATGTTTGTCCCGCTAACGACTGCTCCGTTTGGATTATCACATGGAGATAAGCAAGCGGCATCAAAATCTCCACTCAGTCTGAGATAGCCGGAATCGTTGGGCGAGGTCACTCCCTCAGGCTGTATTCTCATTTCAGAATTTGAATCGAATGCAATGAAAAACAACATGATCGCTATTGTTACAACCCATTTCTTCTTCATTTTGCCTTTCTCCTGAAAAAATCACACATCGTTAATCTTGAAGAATTCACCGGTCACATATCATGAATAAAAATTTCTGTACCGTATCCTACAAAATTACATAAAGCACACAGACTTGATATTCAAGATTTAAAAAATGTCAGGGAATGAAGATTATGAGAGCTTTTTTCGCAAAATAAGTCAAAGTATCAACACTGCTCAAGATTTACAATAAGCCTTAAACCCTTGGAAACAGTATTTTCCTCGGATTTGAAAATATTTCACCTTACCTTGATCCACTATCTGATTAGAGTTCATCAAATACCAAAACCCAAATATCGTAAAGATCGAAAAAGTTGTATTATCATCAAGCCAGAGGGATTGGACAAACGCTGAGATTGATGCCATCTTTCAGGGTCGATCGTATCTGACATAAATTGAGAGTAACACATGGGATTCAATTCTCCAAATACGTTGGTATAGCCGGTCTGATGTCATCCAAAAAACTGTCAGTTCCATGCATCTCTCAGCACTCAATTCGCCGCTGATCTTCCAGAAGCGGCAAGGGGTTTCATTCCCAAGTTAGTCGGATATGCTCTCGGTTTTTGAAGGCGAAGTAACCCGATACCGGGTAAAAGGAGAAATATGAGTATAGCCGTTGAAATCCAATCAAAAAACGGCTTCAAAACCGTGGAACTGAACCGCCGGGAGGCTATCTGGGAAAAATGCCTTAACTGTTCCGCATAGTCACGAAAAGAAGTCGTCGGGTGTGAATTCCATGATTGCCAACTGTATCCATATCGTATGGGTATCTTCGCAAAAAAGTTAAGAGCAACGGGTAATATAGCATCGAGCCTGACGCAATGAGGCAGAAGGATTGAGACTCCAGTGTTGCATTTTCAGCCGACACCAAGGTGAAACCGGGAGAAGTCCTTTACAATTTTCTCAAAATACACCAGCAGATCAAAAGACGCCTTGTGCGTATGGAGGTGTTCATATTGCGCCAAGAACAGGCCATCAGAAAAATGTCGCGAACAGAAGGATAGAATCCCCCTGTACTCCCTCGTTTTAAATGATCAAAAAGTCAAATGATCAAATTATCCACCCTTTCGGGAACGCACCGCAAATGCCCGAACGCTGCCGGCGCCACTGCAAAGGCCCCAGATCCTGCGGCCTTCGCTGAAGAGGAATAACCTGGCGCGAGAGGAACCATCTGTTTCACTTGACCATGCCCCCCAGCCAGTAGTTTTCAACAAAGACGTCCTGTTGCGGTCCCCGGCTCCTTTATTGTAAAGGCCTTTCAGTTCATCCATCGAAGGCATCCTCCACCCATCACCATCAAAATTCAGGCTTTGCACCCAGGATCTGGCCTCGTTCCAGCTGGTATTCTTGTCAGGACCAACCTTCCATTCAAGCCCAGTTTTTGTGTCTTTCACGATTCCATTTGCATAGGCTAAATATTGACCGTCCCGTTTTACTACATTGGAACTGGATGATGAAGGTTTGGGATACGAATTGTTTTTAGGAATTCCAGACACTTCAATCTGTTTATCCTTAAGTTTTTTCAGAGTTTTTTGATAGGCGTATTCATCAAAGCTATGGTTGTTAAAATTGTGCGAGGAAGATTCGGAAGAGGTGGATGATGTTGGACGGGAGATATTGGTTACGGTTGGTTGAACAGACGCCGTTACTTTTTCCAGGTTGACTTCAACCTTCTTATCCTCACCAGCCCTCAACTCGACCCACGTCTTTTTGGTTTCATAACCCTGTTTGGACGTCTCCATATGATAGCGCCCAGAAGCAAGCTCCATGCCCTGCTGAAACTTCGGCTTTATGTTAAGAATTCTGATTCTTGAGTCTTTAGGCTCGACCTCCACAAATAACCTGGACTTTGAAATCCTAGTTGGAATAGATGCAATTACCTCTTTTTCTTTAAAAGCAGCGATCTTCTGTTTGGCAATAGGGGCAAAAACCCCGTTTGGAAATGCTTTTAGATATGCCTCAAATAGGGCAGGATCTTCGCTATCTTCAATGGACTGCCAAAAGACAGTTTCCTTGTCAATGGGGCTTTGCTGAGATTTGGAGACGGTCGGCGGTGGTTCATTTTTAACGGAAGCCACAAATACAAACTCCCCTCCCTGATCCCCGGTACTCACTATGGGGCGACAAAGCGGTGTTTGCTCGGAGTTATTTGCAATAACAGGGGCTATCCGGGTGTAGATTTCCTGGGTGCTGAGAAATGGCTTATCATTTTTTTCCAATTCCTTGATAAGCTGGTAGGCAAACACACTGTGTCCACCAGTTCCTTGGTCAGAAACCGGCGTTTTGTTACCGGACGTCATTCCCCACCGGCTTTTTTCATTGAACAAACTCAGGTAATATTTATCGTCAATGACGGGAGGAAGGCTTCGGGCTTTACCGAAAAGTGTGCCCGAGTAACAGGAATCTGAAATCAAGAGGACATGCCGGGCTTTCATGCTCCGCATGGCTTTTTGCACTTGAATGTTGTCGAGGTAAGTTACAGGATTTCCACCTACTGCATCTGCGGGTATCCACCAACCATCATCATATGTTCGATCAAAATCTCCGTGTCCGGCAAAATAGATCAAAACGCTGTCATTTAGCTTTGTCGATGCCGCGAGTCTTCGTAGCGCCCTATATATCGCTTCTTTGGTAGCATCGCGGTCCAGAAGAAGCTTGACCTTGAATCCGTATTTCTCTCTAAGAACCTTAGCTATGGCTGTAGCATCATTTATTGGCGTTTCAAGATCAGAAATCTTAGCACCTTTGTAATCGTTAATCCCGATAATAAGAGCTTTGTATTCCCCCAGTTTTCCACTTTCGTGGGTGAGATCGCCAATTTGCTTCACCTTTATGCCACGGTCTGCACCGATACTCACTCCGGCTAAGGCAAGGGATAGGATTATCCAGATAATGATGGCGAAAAACCTGGATTCTTTCATCTCTATGTCCTCCTCTAAGTAGATGAGAAGCGGTTCATATCGGTCACTTCATTTAAAGAAGCTTGGCGATTGATGTTTATATGTTTTGAAAGTTTATTCGGGTTTATTGCTGCTGCATCAAGGAACAATTAGATTCTACAATATTTATTTATAGATGGCTACATCGATGGGTCATAAAACCAGCCAGTTATGTGCTAGGGGTTCCAAATCAGACGTCCCTGAAACAGAATGATACGTACTTGATACTTCCGTAGCATAGTGGTCAGAATTTCGCAAGACTGCCAGAACAATTCTTCACGCTTAATCTGGGAATAGCCCTCCCCAGTATCTGGAACCAAAGCCGCTTGGACGATATCCTATATATTGTGGTCAGCATTTTCATCGCCAACCTGCAATAGATTGAGAGTAGTCCCAAAAAAAATCGGCAGCATCAAGACCTATTTATTAACTTTAAATCATTCAGGCGGCCTATCCATTCAAGAGGCCACTCTGGAAATTCCGGCGACCAAAACTCTCAGCACGTGTTATTTCAAACCCATGAAAAATGAAAAAAAACGAACTTTTTGCGACTACGGAATTGAGTTCGGGCCGTTTGAAAAATGATAATTTTGATGCACTCGTAAAAAGTCCGATTTTGCCCCTTTTCAGCGACTTAACCTATTGATATTATTAACGCCGATTTCGCCAATTTTGACTTTTTACGGGACTATCAATTTTGACCCGCCGATATTTCTGATGAATAGTCTCAGGGGTGCCAGAATATCGGCACCCCTCTTTTCATTTCGTCAAAATCAATCAAACAGCGGGAATTCCCTTGGCGAAAACGCATCATAAATGGGTGTCATGGTGAAGAAGTTGCTGTCAAATACTGGATTCATCTCTTCGTCCATTAAAATGGTCCCAGATTCACCCAATGGGAACATGCTTCTGATTTGCACCGGACCCTGTGTGCCGAATTCAACACAATGGGCATAAGTGGAACGGTTTGCATAGGGTGTCGTCCAGATTGTTCCCAGCATTGCATGAACATAGGTAATCAAACCTCTTGCATCGGTCCCCCATGGGCGGTCCCCTAAAGATGTCAGCACCGTGGAAAGTGCCGCAACAATAATTTCATCGGCCGTTTGAGGCGCTGTTGGATCAATCAGGTTCTGGAACCAATTGTATTTGTTGACAACCCCCGAGGACGTACCCTCCAGGCCGTGTAATAGGACATTGAACAGAATCGGTATGGAACCGTACTGACCGATTGGTTCCAGTTCGTCCTCAAACGTCAGTCGAATGACCTCCCGAATCCAGGAATCCATCAATTCCCAGGCGTCGGCACGATCCATTCCGGAAGCCCATTGGACTTTTCCGCCCTTAACGAAGTGACCGTCCCATACGTCCAGCAGGTCAAGGGCATTCTGCTGTTCGGGTGTTGGCTCGGAACCAATCGCTTCTGTAAAGTAAGTTCGAACAAATTTCCAGGGGTTTCCGCCGCCTTCCCACGAATCTGTGGTCGCAATGTTTAATGCCAGGGCATCGACTTCATCATAAGTGAGATTGTTGTGAGTGGAGATGTAATCGTTAACAACATGCGCTCGGTTGAAGACGCCAAAGTACTTGGCGGAGCTGTTATAGGCATTGTCATAGCCCAAACGGCATTTATTGTTCCAACCGCAGTAATACCCCTGCGCATTATTTCGATCGGTAGTCCGCGGAATAAGAATGGCTGAATCCCACTCAAGAGCCGGTCCTAAAAGACCTTGCGGCAGCCGCCATTCTCCTTCAGGGCGAACTGGATCACGGCCTGACATCCAATAGGCAATATTTCCGTCCACATCCGCGTAACAGAAATGCTGGCTTACCGCGAAAAGGTCAATCCCCTGGCCGAATTCATCCATACTCATTCCAAGGGCAAGCCTTCTGAACGCTTCGATAGCCCCGAATTCATATCCCCACTGTGAGTACTTCCATGCGATGGCGGGATTGGTAGAGGTAATCAACTGAGGGTCATAGGGCATGGGGTTGATAACCGGTCCATGGGTGGAACGGTAGACAGGCAGCTGCACATCATCACTTCCTTTAACCTTAATGACTTCCACACGGTTCAGTTCAACATCTGCCGGATTCTCTATATAGAAGTCAACCGTATGGGCGTTGGCGACTTGCATGGACCATGCGTGATGGGGTGTACGACCAATAATGATGGCGGGAATTCCCGGTACACTCATCCCTGAAATATCAATTTCCCCGGCTTGAATGGATCCTTCCAGCACAATGGATGGCACGGGAAATCCCATCTGAGGGCCAGAATAAATAATAGGGTTCCCGCTGTTCGTTTTACTGCCCGCAATGGTCCAGGCATAGCTGCCCATTTTAACCTTTGCATTAATGGCTTCAAGGTTCTTATCAACCGTTTTCAATACGTCTGATATATTCCGAACGCCCTGGTCAAATCTGGGAATTTCCCGAGCATCAATTTTCATTTTATCCGCTAAAATCGGTTTTTCGTTATCTTTCGCTGTGGGCTGGACAAAGGGAATGTATGTCAATGCGTTGGGATCATTTTTCCACCTCAGGTCGTCAAACATATCCATGAAGGTCTGCGGATAGGCGGCCGCTAGCGACGCAAAAAGTACCATGTTGTCTATCTGAAAGGAATCATGTGCTTCCGGATCAAATTCCCGCTGCAAAATGGCGACCCAGCAAAGAACATCCTTGTAGCTCCATTCTTCGACACTTGTAAGGCCAATGGCTTTAAATTCAAATGGGAGTAGCGAAGGATCTGCATTTACCTCGGCAATTCTGCGGTTAAAACCGGCAACGTACCCATTTACCAGGCTCTGACAATCGCTGTTGAGCGCTGCAAATCCATCAGCGATTTCCTGCTCTGAATAACCTGTGGTACGCATGAAAATATCGGTTTCCAACTGACTTTCACCAAAGATTTCAGCCAATTTACCACGGGCCTGCCTTCGGTAGAGCTCCGCCTGCCATAACCGATCCGTGGCAACCGCATAGCCCATTGCATCCATCACCTGATAACAGCTGGCATCGTCAGGGCCGGTTATAAACCAGACACCTCTATCATCACGGGTCGTTTTGATTTCCTCTGTGGGTGGCGGATTACTGCTGTTGTTGTCGGAACATGCACTGAAAGAACCCGTCAAGAAGCAAAATAGGGAAATCAGCATCAAAATCCGCAGGCTTGTTAATAACTTTTTCTCCTCAATCTTTTTCATTCTTGCTCCCTCCTTTTCAATAAAGCCCTTTACATTAAATTTTTCGGCATGCCCCTTTGGCAATCGAAAGTGTTACAAAAACTTTGAAGATTGACCTATAGCCCTTACCGTATTACTTGATACCAAAAAAATGACAAATTCACACGGCTTCTAAATAGAATTCATCTCCCTGATTCTCAAAAGCTTCTTTGCCCAGATATTCTTCTTCCGCATTTTTTGAATATATCTCATCGAGCTTTTCGTCTTCAGCCCAATATTTTTCCTCTTGTTCAAAAACCTTTGAGATGATGCCTTTGCAAGTGTCCGCAGTGACTTTAGCGAAAGCTTCCGGCAATCTTTTGCGAAGACCTGCCATTGTAAAATCACAATTATCAGCCATGTGATTTTTAAACACAGCCCAGCAAGTTTCAATTGGCTGTAATTCGGGATGATAGGGAGGTGTACGAAGTATAGAAATGCCATGTTGATCTGCAATTTGGTCCAATTTGTATTCTGGCGCTGGCGCCAGGCGAGTACACAAATCGAGTAATTCCGATTTGAGCATGTCCTCCCGCCAGGGATAGCCATTACGGGTCAACCAAGCACGTAATTGAGTTTTTTTGCTGCTGCTATTTGGAATTACATCACTATCAAGCACGTTATGATATCTGGCATTATCAAGAATGACAATGGCATTGGATGGAATATTCGGCAATAATTGGGTCTCGAACCACATAGAGAAATTTTCCCAGTTCATTTGCCCATGATAGTCGCCAGTCCGTTTCTTTGCTTCAAAGACCAATTGAGCTCCATCTACCCAGCCATTTTCTGTGATCGCATGAACCAATATGAAACGGGGTCCAACCCCTGAGGGCTTGTTAACCATGGGACCTTCCTCTTTCAGGTACCATGTGAACCGGCATGAGTGGTTTTTGTTTATATAAGTCTCGTCCAAATAGACTTCCGGACGCTCCAAGGTTCCGTCTGGCTTGCGATTTGCAAGCTTTGCTCGAAGATATTCTCGTCGCGCCAATATGATTCGATCCTGTTCCTTCAGGCTATTTCTTCTTCGTCCTTCGCCGTGATTGAACCCCCACCGGTTAAGTGCCCGCCAAAGGGTCATCTTCGGGATATCAATCCCATGTTTTGAATTCAGGAATTTGCAGACCCTATCAATGCTGACACGCCTCCCACCCAGGTTTTCATTTCGGACAAATTCCCTGACGATGGGTTGAGCTATCGGGCATATACTGGAAGGCGGTCTACCGGGGCGTTCCTTTATACGGACGACAACTTCATCGCCATCTTTTCTATATTGGGCCATTATCCTCTTTACCGTGGCAACTCCTATTCCCAAAGCATCGGCTGTCCGTTTGGCAGAGTCCTTTGTTGAAACGAATTTTCCAGATCTCTTTTCTTCGTCGCAGTGCTTTTTTAGGCGGACAACCGCTTCGACCATTTCAGCTGGAAGCTGTTTCCCTTGAAACGACATTGGCGTATTCCCCCGAAAAGGTAACTTTCACATTTTCAAGGGGATTCTTACCATATTCACAAAAAACTGTCAATATAAGCATCAAGAGTTCCGGTATGGGCTATAGTATTGGCGACAAAATATTGCTATTTCCAACGATGAACATAGAGAAAAGCGACTTGTGCGTCAAGAGAAAAGGACCCACATATGTTTGGTATCGCCCTTGTGTGGAACAGGCGTACGTTGGAAATTGTCGGAATGGGGGTCACGTTAACAGTTACATGTTGCAAAACTCTGATAAGAGTCAATGATATTGGTGGTTTAAAACCATTGTGATATATTTGGATCCTGGAGATTGGCTGATCGTGAATTGGTTGCCCAAAAGTGCGCTTCAAATATGTTGGGCTTCCAATAAGAACCCAAAGTATTGTCACCACCTCGGCTCATTTTTTTCACCAAAACCCAAAATATCGTTAAGCCCAAAAAAGTTGTGATATC
>JGI11705J14877_10001923_pt1 | contig 11505 bp, 9 predicted proteins | sample Etolaghawater15m_FD_14877 | JGI IMG/M metagenome (IMG submission 14877) | reverse complement strand
TCGCTTCGGTCTGTCAGAATATTTTCGCGGGTAATGGGATTTTTTGGAAAGATTTTGGAGAGAACCGACTTGCGGCCAAAAAGGGCCGTTAGAAGGTTTGGGAAAGCTCTGGCGGACCCCTGAATACTACCGTCATGGTCAAAAATTCTAGGGCCCAAAATGCCTACTTCCGGATGATCTGCCATATGTTTCAAAGCGGCGTAAATAAATCCGGGTTGCACAAGGGTATCCGGATTGAGGATTAAACTATAAGGAGCGGATCCCCTTTTAAGGCCTTTGTTGACAGCTCTTGCAAACCCTAGATTTCGTTTGTTCTTTGTGAGCTGTATCTGTGGAAAAGCCCTTTTTAAGCGATCCGCATCATCTTTCTTGGATGAATTGTCATACACAAAAATGTTTAGCGGTAAGCCAGAACAGTTATCAAAAAGAGATTGCAGACACTGAAGCAGATGGTCGGTACTGTTATAGTTAACAATGACAATATCCAGCAAATCAGATTCTCCTCGAAAATATTCTACGATCCCAAAGACTTCAGACCGCCTTACCCAATTTCAATATCAAGGCCTGTTTGTAGAGGTATCTCAAAATGGTAAAGACATCAAAGAATACAGCCTTGTGGAACTTGACATATTCATGCCTGATCTGGATCTCTTCAAGATAACCCCTCATTTTGCCCTCCATGGAGACGCCGCTCTGGCACGTGGCAACCGGTAGGTCTACCCGTAGGTGATTGGCGCCACGCCGGTAGAGCATCAAATTCAATCTATAATCGCCAGAAATACGGTAGTATTTTTTGTTGCGACTGGAAAAAGGCGGGCTGCAGTAGCGGAAACAATCGAATATGTGATGAGCATAAAACACGGCCTGATGATAGACTGTATTTTTGTACAACAGAGACGCGTTGAACCGGCTCGTAATTAATCCCCGATCTGTATACACTTGGCCTATCACCAGGTCTATAGACTTGCATATCGTTCGCCCCAGGAAAATAGAGGCCAAGGTATCTTGGGAATAAAAAGCGTCATCGACTCCCATGAAATAGATCCATTTCCCATTTGAAGCTTCAACGCCTTTATCCATGGCATCGTATATGCCGTGATCTGGCTCTGACACCCAGTAACCGATCCATGGGTCATTCTTAAGCAATATCTCAAGGGTTCCATCTGTTGAACCGCCATCAATAATAATGTACTCAAGGTTGGGATAGGTCTGAGACCTCACCTCTAAGATAGCATTTTCCAGTCTTCTAGCAGCATTCAGTACGACCGTTATGATGCTGACAAGTGGAACCTCTGGACCGAAACGCTCTTTAATCCCCTTCCTTTTCTTTGCGTCGTGCTGTTCTTTAGAAACGCTACCTGTCATAGATTCCCATATGACTTTATCCTTCAAGAAAAATCACACGAAAAAGTCAGCAGTTTCCAAACAGGGCTCCCCGGACATGACATGGATATCCTTTTTAGAGGCCCGGGTGAGCAAAATACTTTGATGGAAAGAACCCCCTTTTGGGCGCGCACGGTTTGAAGCTTTTCATTGTCTATTCTCACCCGATATATGGCGTTATCGGGTTCAACACGGAAATTCAAGCGCTTCCATTGACGTTTTTCATACCATGGAACATAAATGGTGCACTGACCCTTCGCAACAGCTTCCCAGCGCACAAAACCATAAAGCAAATCATTACTTACGCTTCCGAACCGTCGATACCGAACCAGCCGTTTGCATTTTCTCAATTGATCCAAACCCTTGAGAACAGCCTTTTCAAAAAGGTTTCTATTTTTCTTGAAAGCCAAATCAAAGCGGTAAAAACCCGGCCATGAAGAGGGTATTAGTCGATGCCCATAGCGCTTTTCGATCCGCCATATTTCCCCGTAACGATGTCCATCGCCGCTCATGGTCTTGGTTTCAGGATAGTATCTGACAGCGGCCAGCAGATCAGGTATATACTTAAATTTTGACCCGTTTCGTGCCAATCGACACCACAGATCCCAGTCCATGGTATACTTTAATGTGGGGTTCAAGCCGCCGGAACTTTCATATGCCGTTCTCCTTACAAAACAGGCTGGCTGGCAGATAAAACAGGAACGGGTCAGATCTTTAGCATTGAATTCTTGGATAGCAGGAAAATAGGATAAAAAGTATCCCTCCTTTGTTACATGAACCGCATTGCCATAAATTACGTCAAGTGCAGGGTCATTTTCAAAAAGGGCAGAAACTTTGTTGAGAATGTGGGGAAAGTAGTAGTCATCCGCGTTCAACCAGGTTACGATTTCGCCGGGCACCATTTCCATACCCTTTCTTATGGCGGCTGCCTGGCCACCGTCAGGCCCCGAATTGAGGCATGTAATCATGTCCGAATAATCTGCAACCACCTCCCGGAAGTCGTCGGTCGATCCGCCGTCCATCAGTGCCACATTGAGCGGAACCGATTGATGCCGAAGGCTTTCAAGTGCCCACGGAAGAAAATGGCTTTGGTTGTAGTTGGGAATGACGATGGCAAAAGTCAGCATGGGAAAGAGGACTATGAGGCTGTTGAGGTGTAATATTGATAGGTGCGCCTGATACCTTCATCCAGGGGTATTTTTGCTTGCCAGCCCAATGCTGTCAGTCTTGAGATATCCAACAACTTAAGGGGGGTGCCATCGGGCTTGGTGATATCAAAGGTAAGTTCCCCATCGAATTGGACAACGCCAGCGACCTTTTCCGCCAAATCCCGAATGCTCAAGTCTTTTCCCACACCCACGTTGACAATTTCGCTTTTCTCATAATGGTTCATCAGAAAGAGACACGCGTCAGCCAAGTCGTCCACATAAAGGAACTCCCGCCTCGGATTTCCCGTCCCCCATATCTCCACGGTTNGNTTGCCACTGACTTTGGCTTCATGAAATTTACGGATCAGGGCCGGAAGAACATGGGATGTNTTGAGATCAAAATTATCCCCCGGGCCATAGAGATTGGTGGGCATNAGGCTGATAAAACGGGTNCCGTACTGCCGGTTGTAAGCCTGACACATCTTGATACCAGCAATTTTGGCCACCGCATAGGGTTCATTGGAANCCTCCAGGTNACCAGACAGCAGGTGTTCTTCTTTCATGGGTTGNGGGCAGTGCTTGGGGTAAATGCAGGAACTGCCCAGAAAAAGNAGCTTTTTCACACCATAGGCATGTGCGGAATGGATGATATGGGTTTCTATCTGAAGNTTCTGGTAAATAAAATCTGCGGGAAAGGTCGAATTGGCCAGAATCCCTCCCACTCTTGCNGCCGCCAGAAACACATAGTCGGGCCTTTCTTTTTCAAAAAAAGCTTCAACCTCAACTTGGCGGGTAAGGTCCATTTCCTTGTGGGTCCTAATAATAAAGTTCTCGTACCCACCTTTTCTGAGTCGACGAACGATGGCGGCCCCAACGAGACCACCATGCCCGGCCACATAGATCCTGTCGTCTTTGTTCATCATTTAACAACTATCTCCCGCTTTTTAGAAGATCGCTTTACCAAAATGCTATTGTAGAACCAGGGCATCAACACCCATCAGGCCCTTTTGAATCGTCAGGGAGGTGATGGTTGTAGCGCTTGTTTGAACGGTAAATGAAGGGTTCCAACCGCCCTGAAGCAGAAGGTTCTTACCGGTAACCAGGCTGACCGCCTCGGCGGTTACATCCTCAGAAACTTTTATGACAGCACCAGAAGCAGCGGCATCAATGGCCGTCTGAACATTTGAATAGCAGGGGCTGTTGCCACCACATGACCCGGAAGGTTCCACATAGACAACACTCCCCCCCCCGCCGCCCAGCGATGCGACCGCTTGCCCCAGATTAACTCTCGGTTTGGTGATGGCAACTTTCGTATCGGTAACACTATCGCCGGTATCCATCAGTGTTGACTGGACCTGATCCGGCGTCAGAAAAGTACCGGTTATGGCTTTGGCGGCGCTCTGAAGACAGGCGGCGGCCCCGGCGGCATAGGGCGACGCGGCTGACGTGCCGCCGAAACCGTAGGGTGCTGTCCAATAGCCGCCGCCCAGTTGGGTGGTGGTCGCCCAGTTGGAAGGTGCCAGCAAAGACAAAAAAGACGCGGTGTTGGAGTAGACGGTCACCTGATCACTGTAGGGCACCTCCGGTGAGTAGAATCTCGATTCACAACCAAAGGTTGGGATTTTATCGGCACAGGATTGTTGTTGCTGAACGCACCATCCAATGCCTTCAGCCGTGAAATGAGCATCATACACAGCCCCAACCGAAACCACATGGGAGATACAGGCAGGCCATCCGATGGCGTCACAGTACCCGTCGTTTCCAGAAGAAACAAACAGGGTCATGCCGGCGGCTTTGGCATTGGCTGCCGCGGTTGTCATGGCAAATGAATAGCTGTCACAGTAAGTGGAATACCTGCCGGCGCCAAAACTGGTATTGATGATCAGGATCGGATTTTGGGGATCATCATATTGGTGCGTAACGCACCATTCCCAGGCTTCAATCATGTCCGAGAGATAAGCGCTGCCGCCACTGCCCTGTGAGATTTTGAGCGCATAAAGTTTAGCCCCCCAGGCAACACCCCCAATATAGTCCCCCTGATTGCCAAGGCTGCCAGCGGAAATTCCGGCACAAGCCGTTCCATGGCCTTGCATGTCCATGGGATCATTGTCATTATCCCCCGTATCATACCCGCCAATGACCTTGCTGTTGGGAAAACCGCCGTTTCCCAGGGCCGCATGGTTATAATCAATCCCCGTATCGCAAATGGCCACCGAGACCCCTTCACCACCGTAACTTGACCTTGCCACCGATGCGTTCATCAATGGAATTCCCTGAGCCAGATTGGGGTAAAGGAGGACGTCTTTCTCAATGGAAAGCACGTCCGGATCCTCAGCCAGTACTTCCAGACCCTCAAGGGTTACCTGGGCGGAAAACCCTGCCATGTATGTAAAGGATTTGATTTGTTGAACCTGTCCTGGATTAAACCCCTGAAGGATCCGACTCACAAAATCGTGAATACGGTTTGCAAGATCTCTCCGTTTATGGAATTTTTCCAAGCTTTTTTGTATATCAACCGTTTCCGTTTCTTTTAGATTTACAATCACCTTTGTGGTTGTTTCACCCTGATCCAGGAAATCCTTCAAAACCGCATCGGCTCTTTTGATTTTGGAGCTGTTGAGCAGATGGGTTATGACGTTCTTGGACGCAGCATCCTCCATTTCCGCCGCACCCTGTGCAAAAAGGCTGGAGGCAAACAAAAGGAAAATGCTCAGGATGAATCCCTTCATGAAACTCCTAAGGCTCATTTTCAGGTAAACTCCTGCTGATTACAGGTTCAATAAAAAACTTATTTCTGCTCAAGGGACGCAACTTTCCTGGACAGCTCCGCGATGGTTTTTTGCTGCTCCTGGACCACTTTTGTCAACACTGCCACCACATCCATGGCGCTCATCCCTTTACGGTCCTTTGATGCCACGAGATCCGGAACGTCCTCAGCAATAAATCCCACGTGGCTCTCTTTGGGATCAGCCTTGTAGCTAAAATGAACGGGTTGAAGCGCCGTCAAGGTCTCAACCGCTTCATTCACCGTGAGGGTTTTGATATCCTGTTTGTAGGCTCTGCTGGAAGCGTTGGTCCATACCCCTCCCGCGGAAACATAGGCGCCGCTTCCCATTTGCAGTGGCTGTGTGGGGCTCTTGGTGCCAATACCCACATTTCCGCCATTGGGCACCAGAACCAGATTCATCCACGCAACGTTCTCCTGAAGGGCGAAAATTTCAGCATAATCCTGTGTTGTACCTGCATTCCAGCCAAAATAAATGTTCTTGGGATTGCTGGCAGCTTTATTGGTAATGACAATACCCCTGTTGCCAGCATCCTGGCCCAGAACAAACGGTGCAGAGCCCCATTCAGCGGCACCGTTCACCAGCATCCCGAAAGCGCAAGTCACTCTCCCCGTATCTTCCACCTTAAAAGTATTGGTTCCGCTTGTGTTCTTTACAATCAGTCGGTCTTCAGCCAAAGCGATTCCTGCCATGTTAACGCAAACGGCTAGGACCCACAAAACTCGCAAAAACCTTATTTGAGCCGGATTTAAAAATCTTGATTTTTCCATTGAGCACCCTCCCGATTCTCTCTATTAAGCCAAAAAATGCCACTGAGGCTCAGCGTAAAATTTGAAATTTAACGTATTAAAAGATGTTTGTTTATACCCTAACCACGATCAAAAAGAAATGCAACGTTTCCTGGGTCTTCAGCGTTCACAACACCGACAGGTTTGCAGGGAGTCCCTGCCGCAATGGTATAAGGCTGAATGTCTCTGTTAACAAACGAACACGCGCCTATGACACAATGATGGCCTATGGTGACCCCTTTAGCGACAACCGTTTTGGCACCAATATGACAACAACTGCCAATACTGACGGGGGCCCGCTCATATTCGGCCTCCCCCCCGGAAATGGCCCATCTCACTGTGTCATGGGTATAGATCTGAACACCGGCACTGATGCTGCAATTGTCCCCGATGGTCAAGTCTCCCGAACCGTCCAGTAGTGTAAATGGGCCTATCCACGTATTTTTGCCGACCTTTACATCCCCGTAGAGATAACTGTTATGGTAGATACTTGATCCTTTTCCAAATCCAAGGCTTTCGGCCCGTTCCCAACGGTCGAACAGCATCTCCTCAAAGGGTAAATCCCTATTCCATCTCTGCCGCATGCCCTTGCGAAGCCATTTGTACAGCTCCAAAATGGATTTTTTCAACAGATCTGAACCCTTCATCTGTTATGCTCCATCCCCAACTAAAAATCTTCCAGAAAGCGTTGGCACCACAGTTCAAAACTCAAAAGTGACCATATAAAGAGCCGCCGGTTTGCTTTTCCTTGAAAATGCTCTTCCACCAGTGCATGCACAGCGTCCCTGTCCAGATAGTCATAGATCAGGGCCCGACGGCCAAACAAATGCCGTTTGACGTAGTCAATGCTGTCCCCTTTGAACCAGGATGCGTCCGGTGCTGAAAATCCCTGTTTAATGCCATGGGTAATCTGATCAGGAATATAGCGGCTCATCACATGCCTCAGAAGAAGCTTTCCGTCTTTTGTCTTTTGAAAATATTTCTGGGGTTTTGCCCCCGGTTCATTTTCGTTGAGACGAACAACGCGGTTGAGGTTTCCCAGTTTCAGGCCCACCGGGACCTGAAGCGCAAAATCCACTAGATCGTTGTCCAGAAAAGGGACCCGGGTTTCAAGGCTGTGGGCCATTGACAGCTTGTCTTCCACAATGAGAAGTCCGTGCAGAAAAGTCTTGGCTTCAAAATAAAGCGAATGATTGACATAGTCTTCAGGCCTTGAAAGGGCAAGATCTCGAAATTGAAAGACATCCCTGAAAATATCACGTGTCCAAACGTGTTTTACCTCAGGCCAGACCGGTTCAAAAACAGTCTGAATCGATTTGTTGGGAATAAGACGCTGCCAGAAAAGATAATATTTATCGATGTAATCTTCGAAATTGTCATTCACCACACTACGGTAATAACGCCACGGATAACCGCCGAACAATTCATCTCCGCCACTCCCCGAAAGGACAACTTTTACGAATTTACCGGCCAGCTGAGCCACATAATAATTGGGATAACTCTGGCCGACCCTGGGTTCTTCCATGTGCCAGGCGAGCGCGGGAAGGACCCTTTCCATATCCCCTGCTTTCAGAACCATTTCGTAATGTTCCGTCTTAAACAGGTAGCTCATAAACTCCGAGTTCTCTCTTTCATCAAAGCCGAGTTCCAAGCCGGAAGCCGAATGAAGGTCAAAACCGCAGGTAAAGGTCTTGATATAGGGGAGCTGTTTTGCGGCAACCGCCGTGATGGAACCGGAATCCATGCCACCGCTCAGATAAGCCCCCACATCCACATCGCTGACCAACTGGCGGTTCACCGCCTGACGGAACAGCCGGTCCAGTTCTTCAATATATTCATCCTCACGTGACGGGTTGTCGGGTTCACGAAAATTGAAGTCCCAGTACCGGGTAAAGGACAACACTCGGATTCTCGCACCCAACGGAATCCGGGCGAAACAGCCTGCTGGAAAGAGTTTCACGCCTTTCAAAAGTGTTTTGTCCGTAAAGATGTTTTGAAAGGTGAAATATTCCACTAACGCTTCCAGATCAATTTCACGACTTAAAGCTTCATGACTCAATAGCGCTTTCTGTTCAGAGGCGAAAAGTAACTTAGACCCAGCAAATGTATAATAGAGGGGTTTTATGCCGTAACGATCCCGTGCCAGGAATAACTCCTGGCGTTTTTTATCCCAGATGGCAAAGGCAAACATGCCGTTGAAGCGTTCCACACACTGTGGGCCCCACTGGCTGTAGGCGTATAGAATAACCTCGGTATCGGATCGGGAATGAAACTGATGACCCAGGCTTTGTAACTGGGCGCGAATTTCCTGGAAGTTATAGACTTCGCCATTGTAGGAAATGGCACATTGCCCATCCCGTGTGACCATGGGTTGGTGACCGGCCGGTGTCAGGTCAATAATCGCCAGTCGGCGATGCCCCAGACCGATAAAGCTGTCCGTATAAAATCCCTCGCCATCCGGTCCGCGATGAGCGATGGCATCTGTCATCCGACGTAGGCTCACAGATGAAACCGGCTCACCGTCGATGTTAAAAATGCCGCATATACCACACATGGATTAACCTTTTGTGAAAGTTTCCGCTTTCAAGGAAGACACTTTATAAGATTTTCCACCACATAGGCCTGATCATCTTTCGTCAATTCATGGTAAAGGGGTAATGCCAGACAGTTATCAAAGGCATAAAGACTCCCGGGTAAGGCGCCGGTTATCCGGCAATCGGCACTGGAGGCGAAAGCCGGATGCAAATGGAGAGCATAGGTTCCGATTTGAACCTCAACGCCAAGATCCGCCATTTTTCGGATCACCTCATTCCGACCTTTCACATAGATACAAAAGGACTGCCGAGAGTGTTTTCCGTGTTCAGTGGTTTGAGGGATTTCAATTTCCCCATGTTCCCTGAGAAGCCCTAAATAGTTATTGGCCAGTTCCAGTCGGCGGTCCAGAAGATCATGGATATGGTGCATCTGCACCAACCCCACCGCTGCCAGAATATTGCTCAGTTTGTAATTTGAACCCACACGTTCAAAGCGGTTTGTCAGACGGGTTCCCTCCACACTCATCCCAAAATGTTTATAGGACATCATCCAATCCGCCCAATCCCCATTACCGGTTGTAATCATGCCCCCTTCCCCAGTGGTAATAAATTTTCTGGGATGCAGACTGAAAACCGAAATATCCGCCTGATTGCCCACCTTGACCCCTCTGTACTCGGCACCGATGGAACATGCCGCATCTTCAACGACATACAACCCATATCTTTCTCTGATGCGGGCCAGTCGATCGTAATCGAGCGGATTTCCAAAGCCGGAAACTGGAACAATGGCCTTTGTGCGGTCCGTGATGGCTTTTTCCATTTTATCGTAATCAATGAGCATGGTGTCCTTGGACACATCCACAATCACGATTTTGGCACCCACAATGTTCACCACATCGGCAGTGGCCGGATAGGTGTAATCAGGGACAATCACCTCATCGCCGGGCCCGATACCCAGAGCCCTCAGCGCCATTTCAAGGCCTGTGGTGCAGGACGTCACGGCCAGCGCATAACCGCATCCAATATACGCTTTGAATTTCTCTTCAAAGGCCCGCGTCACAGGACCTTCCGTCAAATAGCCACTGTCAAGGACTTCACACACTTTGGCTTTCAACTCTTCGGTAATATAGGGTTTAATCAAGGGGATTTTTTTCATGGCTGAACCCCGGAGGTCTGCTGTGACCGTAGTTTCTCAGCCTCTTTGAGATGTGCCTTTCGCCATCGAATGAGTCTCTTAAGACCGTCCTCCAGATCAACTTCCCAGGTAAACCCCAGATCCACCTCAGCGGCCCTGGGGTCTCCCACGCGATTGGTCACAAATGTCTGGCCAGCCGGCGCGTATTCAATGGGCAATTCTGAACCGGCAATCTTCAATATGAGTTCCGTCAATTCCTTGATGGATGTCTTGATTCCCCTGCCCACATTGTAATAGCCGAAAGGGACATTACTCTTGAGTGCGCACACATTGGCCCGTGCAGTATCTCTGACGTAAATGAAATCATAGGCCTGGCTGCCGTCGCCATAAACAACCGGGGAAAGGCCTTTGTCCAGGTTGTCCAGAATCTTCATCATGACGGCAATATAAGTCCCTCTGTAGTCCTGACGGGGCCCGTAGACGTTCATGTATCTTAGTCCAACGCCATTGAGGCCGTACCGCTTGTGATAGGCTTTCATCATGTGCTCGCCCGCAATTTTGGTGGCTCCGTAAAAGGTCCAGTTATTGTAAGGATGGCTTTCCGTCATGGGTTCTTCCACAGCATCGCCGTAGACCGATGCGGAAGAAGAGTAGACCAGACGTTCAATGTTATTCTTCACGCAGGCTTCAAGGACATTGAAAGTCCCCCGGATATTCACATCAAAGGCTGCCCGCGGGAATTCATGGCACTGGAGCAGCCAAAGGGCCGCAAGATGAACAACCCCCTGCACCTCTTTCATGGCAGCGTTCAGGATGTCCGTCTGCAGCATATCGCCGCCGATTTCAAAAATCCGGCAACGTTCATCTTTAAGGGCCTCCTCCAGATTTTCAATGCGCCCCCTGCAGAAGTTGTCATAGATGATCACCTCTTTAACATCTTCCTTTAAAAGCTCCTCAACCACATGTGAGCCGATAAGTCCGGCGCCGCCCACGACCAATATCTTTTTTCCCCTGATATCCAAAAAAAACCCTCCTCCCTAACATTTATGAATTAAGTGTCGACGAGTTCCATTTAATACCTTAATGCCCTCGCCATTTCAAAGCTGACTTCAATTGTTTGACTTCTGGAAGACCAACCCGTTCTTTTTGATATATTCGGCACCACAGGCACCGCATTTGGCAGTCTCCCCGTTAAAATGAATCCGAACACCGCAGCGACATATCCACCCCTTTTGCTCAGCGGGGGTTCCCGCGACCAGGGCAAAATCCGGAACATCGTGGATGACCACTGAACCGGCGCCCACAAATGCGAACCGCCCAATGGTATTGCCACACACAATGGTACAATTTGCACCCAGGGTGGCGCCTTCCTTTACCAGAGTGTTTCGCAATTCATCCATTCGGGAGACATGGCTCCTGGGGTTATACACATTGGTAAAGACCATTGAGGGACCACAGAAAACGCCGTCTTCCAGTTTAACCCCCTGATATACTGAAACATTGTTCTGGATTTTGACACCGTTTCCGACGGTTACATGGGGGCCGATCATCACATTCTGCCCCACACTGCAATTCTTTCCGATTTCACTTCCCTTGATCACGTGGGCAAAATGCCAGATTTTCGTCCCCGGCCCCACCTGGCAGCCAGGATCAATGACGGCGGTCTCATGTATCTGAACATTCGACGAATCGTGCATCTCTGGGGGTTTTGAAAGGACCACCGGCTTTCCG
>JGI11705J14877_10001922_pt1 | contig 11505 bp, 14 predicted proteins | sample Etolaghawater15m_FD_14877 | JGI IMG/M metagenome (IMG submission 14877) | reverse complement strand
GTCATCGGACTCGGGGGTGGAAGCGCTTTGGACGCGGCCAAACTCATCTCCGTCACGCTGACCAACCAAGGTCCTGTGAATGCCTTTTACGGCATCAACAACATTCCCAAACCCGGCCTGCCCATGATCCTGATCCCCACCACCGCGGGAACCGGCAGCGAGGTCACCAACATCAGTGTCATGGAGGACCCGAAGGTAGGCCTCAAAAAAGCGATGATCAGCGATCACCTTTATGCCAGGGTCGCCCTTCTCGATCCCATCCTCACATTGGGCCTGCCGCCGCACCTGACCGCAACCACCGGCATGGACGCTCTGGTGCATGCCATTGAATCTTATGTGGGGGTTCGGGCTTCGGTCTTCTCCGACACCCTCAACTTAAGGGCCATCACCATGATCGCCCAAAATTCGTCCGGCTTATGCATACGGCCGAAATACCCAGGCCCGTGAGGCCATGCTGAACGCAAGCTGCCTGGCCGGAATGGCCTTCTGCAACACTCAGAACGGCCTGGATCATGCCATGGCGCTTGCCATCGGAAGTAAATACCACCTGCCGCACGGCCTGGCCACCGCCTTTATTCTGCCAATGGTCATGGAATTCAACTGCATTGCCAACCCGCAAAAATTCTCCGCCATTGCGGCGGCCTTTGGTGAAAACATCGAAAAACTGCCCGATCACGAAGCGGCGCTGCTGTCGGTTAAAGCCGTAAAAAGCCTCCTGGGCGATCTGAACATCAGCTGCAAACTGAGTGATTACGGCGCAAACGAAAAGCATTTCGAGGACATCGCCAAAGCCGCCATGAGTGCCGGGCAACTGATCAGCAACAATCCCCGGCAAGTCAACGCACAGGACGTGGTGAACATCCTCAAAGCCAATCTATATAACACTTGATTTCCTGACCTTTACACAGTATTTTAATTCGTATGATTAATCAATCTTGTTAGAGTATGAACCGAGGTATGCCATGGCAAGCATAACAGCCAATCTCTTAAAAACAAAAGGTGTTTCGGCCCTCGACCCGGTCATCGACGAAAACAAGGCCGTCGTGATCACTGTCAGAGGCAGGGACAGATACGTGGTAATGGATTTTGAGACATACAATCACCTCAGGGAATGCGAACTCCAGGCGGCAATCGCTGAGGTGAGAACGGAACTTGAAAGTGGGGAGGTTTTCAAGGACACCGTTGACCAGCATATCCGGCGTATCCGCAATGAGCTATAGTATCATTTTCACAAAAAGCTACACAAAGCGGGCTGCCCGTTTCTTCAAAAAGCATCCGGAATTGATCGGGCAGTACGAAAAGACGCTAAAGCTCCTCGAACTCAAACCCCAGCATCCTTCGCTTGGCCTTCATCCCCTGAAGGGTAAATTGAAAGAGCTTCATTCCATCTCCCTCAATATCACTTATCGAATCACCATCGAATTGATGATTCATGAGAAAACCATTGTTCCGGTTCATATCGGTACACACGACGAGGTCTACAAGTAAAAATGGTTGATCTTCGAACAGCGCAATCCATCATAAAAGTAATGGGGAGAATAAAATGAAAACCAGCTCGTTGGTTCAACTGTATCGCGGCGAGGAGGAAAAAAGCGGGTTGACCAACGATCTGTTGTTAACCCATCTCGACTCGTTGGGGTTGATGGAGGACGATGCCCTGCAAAAGAGCCTGCTGCAGGAATTGCTTCGTTCGTATGTGCAGCTTGAGAAACGGGTGGACGGACTGCTCAAAAATACCCTGCCTGCCAAGGTGGCAGAGGAAATCAAGCATCGGGGCCGTTATGCGCCGTGCAGTTATGAGTGTACCATTCTTTTTACAGATTTTGTCGGATTCACCCGCCTTGCCGAAAAGGTTTCCCAAGAAAAGCTGATCAATACCCTGGACGAAATTTTCACCGGCTTTGACCATTTGGTGGAAACCTTTCAGGGCACCAAGATCAAGACCATTGGGGACGCTTATATGGTGGTGTTCGGCGCCCCTGAAAAAATAGAGGATAACGCCTGTCAGGCGATCAGGGCAGGTCTCAAGATGATGGAATTTCTCAACGACTTCAACCGCGGCAAACCCCTTAAATTCGAGATGCGGGTCGGTATCCATACAGGCCAGGTGATGGCCGGTGTGGTCGGTCATGAACGGATGCAGTTCGATGTCTTCGGAGACAGCGTGAACATCGCCTCCCGTTTCGAATCCTCCGGTGCGCCTGGCCGCATCAACATCTCCCAAGAAACCTACCGCGTGGCTCAGTCACATTTCATCTTCGAGAAGCGCGGCCTGATAAGTCTCAAAAACAAAGAAGCCATGGAAGCCTATTTCGTGGTTGGCGAGCGTGTGTAATGCTTTCCCCAAACAAGGAAAGAGTGATCCATGAAAGATTCTGAAAAGATAGATTATCCGGTAAAAGTGGGGGACGGAATATATTGGGTGGGGAGCCATAACCAGGAAACCCATCTCTACTGCAACCCCTATTTGATCGTCGTGGATGGCCAAGCCGTATTGATCGACGGCGGCAGTCGCTCTGATTTCGCCAAGGTAATGATGAAGATTCTCCAGGTCGGCGTCGATCCAAAAAACATCGTAGCCCTGATCTATCAACACTACGACCCTGATCTCTGCGGCTCAATGGCCAACCTCATTGATATTTGTGACAACCCGGATCTCAGGGTGCTGTCAACCCGTGACAACAACACCTTTATTTCCTTTTATATTCACCAGGACAGATTCAGCTTGGTGGAAAACATCGAGGACCACGGCAACACTTTCACCCTCAACAACCGGACGCTTCGCTTCATCCCCACGCCGTATTCTCACAACGAGGGCAGTTTTGTCACTTTCGACGAACAGACCCAAACGCTTTTCAGCAGCGACCTGTTCGGCAGTTTTTATTATTTCAAAGAGGATATTTTTTTTGATCTAGAATCGCAGTGTTACGCCTGCAAAACCCTTGATAAATGCCCTAAAGGCGTAGCGTATTGTCCGATTCTCGCGGTGTATGAATTCCACCGCAAGGTAATGCCCTGCGAAAAGGCGCTCCACCACGCCATGGGCCAGATCAGAAAATTCGACATCGACACCATCGCTCCCCAGCATGGTAATATCCTCTCCAACCGCAAGGATATCGATTTCCTCATCGATAAGCTGGGCTCCCTTGACAAGGTCGGCATAGACGGAATGAAATGATCACGCTTCCAAGGGTTTGAAAGGCACATTTTTTGAGTCATGCCCCCCTGGGTGTCATTATGAACTCGGCAGAGAAGCGATGGCAAGGGGGGTCAGCAAAAGCGGTTGCGAAGGAAGCTGAACGGGAATACCCAGTTCTTCAAAAAAGATTTTGTCAATCCCCGGCAGGCAGCAGGTACCGCCGGTAAGGATGATATGCTCCACCCCATGACCTTTGATGTGCCCGGCCACAATGTCACAGATTTTCAGCAGGGTCGGGCGGGCCAGGTCCAAAATACCATATCGGTCGGGAAGACGTTTGCGCTGCTCGGCCTCTTCCACTGAAATATCGAAATGACCGGCGATGGAGAGCGTTATATGCCTTCCCCCCGAAGGTTCGTCGTCGCTGAAAACCACCGAACCCTTCTGCACCACCGCAGTTCCGGTGGTACCGCCGCCCACATCCACCACGGCCGCTTTGTCCAGTTCCAGCAAAGATGCCACGCAGGAGGGTTCATCCCGAACAGCCGTCAAATCCAGCCCGGCCGTTTCCAGGATATTGGTTGAAAGCCTTGCATCGGTTCCCGGAGGAAAAGAGGTAGCGGCCTTTTTCAATTCCACACCCAGGCGCTTTTCCGCCTTTCTGATAAGCGCCTTTACGATATCCACTGCACCGATGAAATCCACCACGACTCCATCGCGAACCACTTCCGCCCACTCCAGAAAGGCCGCCACGGGGTGACCGCCGTCATCCAGGACCATGACCACCACATCCGCGGTCCCCAGATCGATGCCAACCTGCAAAGGACCGGTTACGGAAACGGGCTGAGTCTGATTCAGCAGCTTTTCCGTGGCATTGAGGCGTTTTGCCACTTGTTCCCAGGAAAGGGCCATGATGTTAAACGATTCGAAAGCTGCCCACCAGCGTGCAGCGTCTCAGGCGCACGAAGGTACGGGCGTTGGTCACACCTTCACCGGTAGGCGTGGAGATGGTCATGGAGGTCCACCCTTCCCCGCCGGCGCCCAAACCGGCCACATGGGGGCCGTTCTTGACGAACAGGCTGGTATTCATTCGGGTTGCCATGGCATCCATGTATTCAATGTTGCGGGAGTGCATTCCCGCGGTATGGCGCAGCCCCCCTTCAAGGAGCATGGCCCAGTCCAGGGCCTCACCAAAATCACGGGCCCTGAGTACCGGGATGATGGGCATCATCTGTTCTATGCGGGCGAAAACGTAGTCGGTCTGGCGGCCCACGTCCACAAAGAGCAGACGGCACGACTCGGGAACGCTGAACCCGCCCGCCGAAGCCAGTTCATAGGCATCCCGTCCCACCCATTTCGGGTTCGGCCTTGCATTGAGATCCGGATAGTCCAGAAGGACTTCCCGGGCAATGGCATCCGCCTGCTCCAGGCTGATCTGCATGGCGCCGCACTGGGTCAATTCCTGTTTCAGTTCATCGGCAATGGATTCAACCGCAATAATCTCTTTTTCGTCACAGCAGACGATATTGTTGTCAAAGGAAGCACCATCGTAAATGCTGCGAGCGGCCCTTTTCAGGTCGGCCGTTTCATCCACCAGCACCGGCGGGTTGCCCGCTCCAGCGGCGATAAGCCGCTTGTTGGTGATATCCCGGGCGGCCTTCACCACCGCTTCGCCGCCGGTTACCACCAAAAGGTTGATGCCGGGGAACGTAAAAAGCTGCTGAGCCGATTCGATGGAGGGCTCTTTGACGCAGGTGAGCAGATTGTTTAATCCCGTTTCCTCATTGATGGCCATGTTCAGCATTTTGATGGTTTCCTGGGTGATGCGTTTGGCCGAAGGATGGGGCGCAAAGACCACTGCATTGCCGCCGCTGATCATGCTGATCGCATTGTTGATAATGGTGGCCGCGGGGTTGGTGGATGGGGTAACGGAGGCAATAACGCCCCACGGTGCGTTTTCGATGAGGGTCAGTCCCGTATCTCCGGAAATGGCGCTGGGCGTCAGAATCTCCGGGCCGGGCGTTCGGTCTGCCACCAGAAGATTCTTTTTGATCTTGTCCTCGATACGGCCCATGCCGGCCTCCTGAACGGCCATCTCGGCCAATCGCCGGGCGTTAGTGCGCGCCGCACGTCGAATGACCTTTACCACCCGTTCCCGCAGGGCAATGGTGCGGTTTTTCTGATAGGCCGCGTCCGCCGCTGCCACGGCGTCTTCCAACCGTTCAAAAACACCGTGATCGCCCCTGTCTCGTGAAGGGCTGATCAAAGGTGCCGAAGTATCAAGCTGCGCAAGGACCTGCCTGACAATAGACTCCAGTTCTTCTGTTGCGATAGCCATTGTGAACTCCAGTGTGGTTCAAGGTTCAGTTTGAGATATTATTTTTGATAAAGTGAGTTTTTCCCCGAGGTAACCTGATCGACAATACCGATGACGCTGAGATCCAAGGGGGGCTTTCCCTCCAGGATCATACGGGCGGAACTACCCCGGACCAGAAGCACCATCTCACCTTCGCCGGCGCCCATGGTATCCGCGGCGACCTGACCCGGAAAAATCACCTTGCCTTTGGAATCGACGATATCCACCAAAAGAAAGGTCAGGTTGGGTAACCCCAGGTCCCGTACCGTAGAGACAACTTGTCCCACTACTTTTCCCAATTCCATATCAATTCTCCCACCGTAAAATTGGCGGCTGTTATTTCTTACTCTTTTTGGTTTCGGCTTTAGGTGCTTTGGGAGCTTTTACGGTCTCAAAGAGCGGACCGATGTCATCCTGAATGAATGTGTCCACCCCATCCGCCGCCCGTGCGATGAGATTGCTGTTCACGCAATCGCCGACCCTTGAAGCGGCAGCCTTGCCCGCATCCACCGCCGCCCTGCAGGCAGCCAGATCACCCGTGCAGATGACACTGAGAAGCGCGGCATCCGCATTGCAGACCGTTTTGACCCGCACCTGCGCGGTTTTCACCATGGCGTCGGCCGCCTCTATGGCAGCCACCAGACCCACGGTCTCTACAAAACCCAATGATTCGTTTGATGACATGATACCCTCACTTTGTGGCGTTAAAAAAATGATCTCCCTAAACAAATTACATGATGTGTCGCAACACCGTCGGGTCAATGTTGCTGATTACAGCCTTTCGCACCAGGAGCCCATTTTCCGCCACGGCTTTGGACCCCGCTTTGACCGCTGATTCCACTGAGGCCACATCACCTGAAAGGGTGCAAAAGGCCTTACCGCCAAGCCCCATGGCAATACGTACCTCTATGAGGGACACGTTGGCCGCTTTGACCGCCAGATCAGCCGCCAAAATGGATGAAGCCGCTGAAAAGGTCTCAATAATGCCCACCGCATCTCCCATGATTTCTTCGATGGCAGGGGGGGGGGGGTGGATGTTGGGAATGATGAAGTGATCCACCGTCGTGTCTTTCGCACAGGCCAGCCCTGCTTCAACCGATGCCTGCACGGCTGCCACACCGGCGTGCACACCCACCAGGAACTTTCCCGGACAGATGGTTTTGAGCATTAACAATTCAACGGAAGCGGCTTTCACCATGCGGTCGGCCGTCTCTATGCCCGCTGCGATGCTGTTGAATTCGATCATGCCCACAGCCTGGATTTGGGTTCCCATCCGATTACCTTTCAATCACCACGGAGCCGTTCACCTGAACAACCCTTCCGGAAACGGAAGCATGCACTCTGGCCCCAAGCGCATTTTCGGGTATTTCACCGATTACGTCGCCCGCCTGCACATGGTCTCCAGCCTTTACCGTCGCCAAGGCAGGGGCGCCGATGTGCTGGCTCAGGGGAATTGTGACCCCATTCGGTTCAACGGTACCGCCATCACGGGGATGAATCGCCATGTAGTCGGCAATCCCCAGCTTAATGGCCAGACGCGGCACCGGGATCTTGCGGTGGCCTCTCAGGGCCGACTGCTCCGGCCGCACCTCCCTTAACCCTTCGTATTTTATTCCCTGGCGGCCAAATGAAGCTCGAAGCGCCGCGTTGATGCGCCGGGGGGAGAGCCGCATGGGGCAACTGAACAGCTCGCAAAGGCCGCACTCGCAGCACATGAACGCCTGCATGGCGCCCATGGCGGTATCCTCGCCGCCCCCAAAAGCCCGCATCACCTTGTGCGTCTCAAAGCTGTGACCCACCAGGTAACGGGGGCAAAGATCGGTGCAGTAGCGGCATTGAATGCAGGCGGTGGCCGCCCGCTTTCGCATCACTTCCAGAGAAAGGGTCGCGCACTCCTGAAGATAGTGCCCTCGGGGTAGCACGATAACCCCGCCGCTCGTCTTGGTAATGACGGCCTGGTCCAGTTCCTGGGAGGTGTTCAGAAACCTGCCCATCATGGGTCCCCCCATGACATAGACCGGGTCACTCACCACCGCACCACCACACTGTGCGATACAATCGGCAACCTTTGTCCCGATGGGGACCTTCAGCACGCTGGGATGCGCTACTTCACCTGTTACGGTGACCATCTTGTGGGTCACCGCCCTGCCGTCCATGGCCCCATTCACAGAATAGAGGGTTCCCACGTTGGCCACCAGCGCCCCCACCTCTTTGGGCAGTCCCAGGGGGGGAATGGTCCGTCCGGTCACTTCGTGAACCAGGATATGCTCATCGCCCGCGGGATAAAAGTTTTCCAGTTGAAACAGTTCCAACGATGCGTCATCCAGAAAACNTTCGAAAGCTTCCGCCGCGGCGGTGTATTTCCGCTTGATGGCGATAACCCCTCGGGAAGCCCCGGTGGCATGAACTACGGCTTTCAGGGCTTTTACGATTTCAGGGGCATGGTTTTCCATGATATACTGATCGGAATAAAGCAACGGCTCGCACTCGCAGCCATTGGCGATCACCGTTTCCACCGAGGCCAGGTATTTGACGTGGGCCGGGAATCCCGCCCCGCCCTCACCCACCACACCGGCGTCGCGTATCATGCCTATGAATGCGTCAGTATTCATGCCTTTTTCTGCCCCAAGCATCCGGCCTCAAAGGCCTGGATAGCCTAAGCCTTACTTCTTCAGCGGGAAGATGGCTTCCAGATCGTTGTGAGGACGCGGAATCACATGCACCGCAATCACCTCGCCCAGGCGCTTTGCAGCAGCTGCCCCTGCGTCGGTGGCGGCCTTACAGGAAGCCACATCGCCCCGCACGATGGCGGTCACATAACCGGCACCGATCTGCTTGTATCCCACCAACTCTACCCGAGCAGCTTTTACCATGGCATCAGCCGCTTCAATCAGTGCAGTGAGTCCCTTTGTTTCGATCATACCCAAAGCATCCATAATGTTTTACTCCTTTTTTTTAGATTAATTCAGCAAATTGCCGCGCTCCAAACAGAGCCCTATAACCGCTACTTTAAAAATATCCTTCGCGCTGCAACCCCTTGACAGGTCGTGCCAACCACGCTCAAACCCTTGTAAAAAAGGTCCCATGGCTGTGTAACCTGCCAGTCGCTGCACCATTTTATAAGCGATGTTACCCGCTTCCAGTGAAGGGAAGATAAAAACGTTGGCCTTGCCCTCGATGATGCTCCCCGGTGCTTTGACCGCCGCCAAATTCGGAATCGCAGCGGCATCAAACTGGAGTTCCCCATCCACCACAATATCCGGAGCCCGCTCGCGAATTTTCTCCACCGCCTTTTGGACAAAGGTGGCCCTGGGATGTTTGGAACTGCCCTTGGTGGAAAAGGAAAGCAATGCCACCCGGGGCTCCTCCCGCAATAAATTTCGGGCTTTCTCAGCTGAAACGATGGCAATATCCGCCAGTGTGTCCGGCGAAGGCTCCGGAACAACCGCGCAATCCGCAAAAATATACTTACGATCACCATCGGGTGAAATCATAAAAAGAAAACTGGATACCGTATTGATACCGGCCTTTTTGGGCAAAATGTTAAGCCCGGTCCGAATAACCTCAGCAGTGGAAGAAAGGTTCCCTGCCACACCGATTTCAACATCCCCCCGTCTCACCATCATGGCCGAGGCTGCCAGGGGATTCGTCATGGACTCCCAAGCCTCCTTTTCGGACACGGGTTTGTCCTTTTTTTTGCGAAGGGCCATGTAGGTTTCCATATTCTTTTCGAGCAGGCTGGGGCTGTTAGGGTCTACCACTGTGAACCCGGCTGGGCGAAGTCCGTTCTGGCGCATTTTGTCCCGCACCGCAAACGGTGATGCCACCAGGACCGGTTCCGCCAATCCCAGTTTTTTCAATTGGCTGGCGGCCTCCAAAACCCGGCTGTCAATGCTGTCGGGAAATACCAGCGTGCCGGGTTGGCTACGGCAGGTTTCCATACATTGTTCCAAAACATCCAGGCGGTTAGAGTCTGTCATTTTCACTTTTTGAGACTATTGACGCAAGCCAGTTTTACCCGTTCCGGGGCACTGTAAACGACGTCCATTCCTTCGGGCAGATAAACCATGTCACCTTGCTCCACCACCGTGGTCTGTCCGTCAACCGTAAGGTGCAATTCTCCGTCGAGAACAATATTAATTTCGTCATGATCCACCGTTCGATTAAAGGATGCATTCGCCCATTCCATATAACCGCCGGCTATAGAGGAATTGTCCGAGCATTTAAATGCATCCGCAACCATCACTTTTTCTTCCACCGGAATAGGACCCGTCAATTCCCCCGGTATCATGTTGCCTTTAATGAAGCAAACCCCACCGGTCTGGGTCAGAACCTGGTCGGAATTAAGTTTTGCGGCAGGTTGAGAATTGGACAGGTGGGCTGTGGCGACTTGACGCACTACCGATTCCAGCTTTTCAGGGGTCAAATTGATGGGGAGGCGGTCTTTGATCAGACGGGTCACCTGACTGACGACATCCTCGGTCTGGGGCATCTTGGAAGGGGATTCTTGAGAAGGAAATGCCCCCCCCTCCGAATCGTTCTCTCTTATATCGATCCTCAAAGATAGGGCTCTGTCTCTAGCGCCATCAGTAACGATACATTTACCCAGAGGCGCTTCAATGATCTTATTGCCTGCCTTGGCAGCCTCAACCACATCCGCCTCGGTAATGACCCTTTTACCCATGAACGACCTCCCTAGATGCTATTTCACTGCTGACCGGTATGAAGACTAAATTCGCCGAAAACCAACATGGACTTGATACATTTGGTCACGGTGGGCTAATTCTTTTGCAAAATTTAAGCCAAGCCCGCTGAAGTTGAGATTTGTTACCAAAACCGGAACAAGATAAAGTTTTCGTGTTCTAGAATATGGACAATGCCCGCCAATTACAACTCTAAATTGTATTTGAACGTAAAAACCGCTGTAGAAACGCTTTTAGGATTGCATTTTGCGGGTGTTTTATTTGAAAATACTAGAAATGTAGGGAAGAGATTTTTCTGTAAATTCGCTTTCACAATCGCGAAGGATCCCGATAACGGTTAAGGGATGTTGTCTTAGAAATGTTGCAGTTTTGCCACCAGCATCCTTATAGGAGCTCCAACGATTGCGGTTTCATAACTTGCTTTAAACAGGGCGCTTTTAAAATATCATTCCCTCCTGAAGGACCAGCGCGATTTTCTAAAAAAGAACCATGATGCAAGATTGCAACAAAAACATTACCCCGTATTTCAGGCAAGTTACTTAAATTTATTGTATCACATAATTAATGATGCAAGATTGCAACAAAAGAATCGAGTTTCATCCATCTGCATTCGGCCTCCCTCTAAAAAATATTGCAAACCGCAGCTGACTTGGATTGCGCCAGGATCCAGAAGATCCCCACAAAATCCTTCTCTAGCCGTATGGGCTGTGATTTGAGCAGACAGGTTTTCCTGAACTGGTATGATTCTTGAACATATGAAGTCGTGCTTGAATCTAAACCTTAAAATAAAAGGAGACATCACCATGGATTGCTGCCTATCTCCACAAGAACAACTTTTGCAGGATCAAATCGCCGGACACGAAAACAAATACCGTTTGGACAAATGTCATGCCCGAGCCTTTAAAATCCTTGATCGGGTTCAAAACCTTACCCCCAAGGTTGACATTGAGCGGGGAAAACTTTTTACCGAGTCCATGAAGCAGACAGAAGGTCAGCCGTTGATACTCCGATGGGCCAAGGCGCTTAAAAACATCGCCGAAAATATGTCTGTCTACATCGACGACGACCAACTTCTGGTGGGACGATCCGGCTGCCAGGGGCGCTATGGAACCCTCTACCCTGAACTGGACGGAGATTTTCTGGATCAGGCGGTCAAAGAGCTTTCCAAGCGGAACGTTTCGCCGTTTGTCATTGACCCGAAAGACGCGGACACCATTATCAATGAAATCGCTCCCTACTGGAAGGGGAAGACCTATCACGAAAACCTGGCCAAAGCGCTTCCGGAAGAGACGCTGCCGCTCACCTAC